>Ga0209341_10002084_pt1 | contig 19253 bp, 28 predicted proteins | sample RifCSP13_2_FD_184020 | JGI IMG/M metagenome (GOLD analysis project Ga0209341, IMG submission 184020) | Soil microbial communities from Rifle, Colorado - Rifle CSP2_sed 13_2 (SPAdes) (version 2) | ecosystem: Environmental > Terrestrial > Deep subsurface > Rock core/Sediment | place: Rifle... | reverse complement strand
ATGCTGAACGACAACGGCCTGGCGCAGGTGAAGGACCGCTCGCGCCAGCAGAACCACGGGGTGTACGCCGCCTCGGGCGTGACGCTCAACCAGCCCGGCTACCGCAACACGTCGAGCGCGCGCTTCGACGGGAGCGCGGGATACGCGAACGTGTACAGCGCCGGGCTGGCGGCGGACTTCAACAGCGAAGAGCTGACGCTGGCGCTCCTGGGGAAGATGCTGAACGCCGGGGTGTGGACGGACGGGGCGGCGCGCGTGTTGGCGCACTTTGCCGCAGATGCCAACAACTCCATCCAGGTCACCAAAAATACCACCACCAACGAGATCGATGCGCGATACATTGCGGGTGGCACCAACAAGACCGTGACCGTGGGGGGGCATTCTGACCTGGACTGGTTTCTCCTGGTGATGACGGTGAGCAAGGCCGCCGACCAACTGAAGTATTGGAAACGCTCACCTACCTTTGGCGCGCGCGGGATGCAGATCGGCGCCACGCAGACAGGCCTGGGCACGTGGGCCGGGGCGCTGGCGGCCACGCTCTGTGTGCTGGCGGCCACGAGCACGGCGCCCAGCTTTGTGCACAGCGGCTGGCTGCTGGGCGGGGCGCTGTGGACGAAGGCGATCCCGGAGGTGGACTTGCAGGCGGCCGGGGACGCGCTGTTTGGGTAGGGCAGAAGGCAGAAGGCAGAAGGCGGGAGGCAGGGAGGAGGGTGATGCACACGTTCGTGGCCTTCATGGCCTGGCAGATCGCGATCCTGCCGCACGTGGCGGCGGTGTCGTTTGGGTTGGGCATGATGATCTTCGGCGTCCTGTTCTTTTGGAAAGCATTTTGGCCTGAGTTTTGGGAAGACGAGTCGGGATGACGCCTGAAGAGTACGTGTTCATGTGGCTGGCGCTGTGCCTGGGCGGGGCGGCGTTCGAGTGGCTGCTGGGCTGGGCGGTGACGTTCGGGGCGATGCGGCCGCGCACGTTCGGGCGCGCGCTGGTGCTGGTCGTGGCCTGGCCGTTCTTTTTGGGAGAGGTGTTCCGGCATGAGTGACACGCGCGCGTATATCCATGCGGTGCGGTAGATGAGCGGCACGGCGGAGCTGACCTTCCGGCCGCTGGGGGCGCACAGTAGCGGGCTGGCGATTGCGACGGCGCAGCTGCTGGCGCGGCCCGAGGCCGGGGTGACGCAGTTGATGATCCAGGCGCTGACGCAGAACGTGCGCCTGACGCTGGACGGGACGACGCCGACCACGACGGTCGGGTTCCAGATCAAGGCGGGCGACCCGCCGGTGATCTTCCCGCTGGCCGTGGGCGGGCAGGAGCGGGTGATTCAGGAGGCGGCCACGGCGAGCCTGCAGTACCAGTACGGGGGCTTCTGAGAAGGGCCAAGGGCCAAGGACAAAGGGCCAAGATGCGATTGAGGCTGCACCGGCTGTATCTGGCGCTGCGCGGGCGGGCCGGAGGCGGGGGTGACGTGCTGCCGCCCACCTACCAGGTGAGCGAGGAGGGCGATGTGGTCTCGACCACGCTGGTGGTGACGTTCAGCGAGCCCGTGAACTCGGACACGCCGGACTACGTGACCGGGGTGACCATCAAGGTCAACAGCGTTTCCCAGACCATCGTGAGCGGGACGCGCCAGGCGGATCAGGCCATCGTGTACTACGTGATCACCCCCAGCCCGGACCCCAACGACGCGATCACCTTCGAGTACAGCGACATCTTAGGCGACATCGAGGACCTGGCGAACAACCAGCTCGGCGACGTGGCGGCGCAGGCGGCGGACAACAACATCGGCGAGCACTTCTGGGGCAACGAGATCTGGGACTCGGCGCACATGCTGGTGACGGGGGCGCTATGAGAGTCTTCACGGTGGCGCTGGCGCTGTGGGTGGATCCGCTGTGGCTGCGGAACGCGCGCCGGTCGTGGCGGGTGCGGCGCTACTGGCTGGCGGGCGCGCACGTCGCACCGGGCCGCTGGACGCTGCACCTGGGACCGTGCGACGTGCGCGTGCGGCTGGAGGGAGTGAAGCGTGGCCCCGAAAGGGCCAAGGGCCAAGGATGAAAGGGCCAAGGGTTGAAGCGTGGCGAACAACATCAGCGTAAAAGACTCATCCGGGGCGACGCAGGTTGTCAAGACGACCGACACCGCCGGGGTGCACACCCCGCACCACAATGTCGATAATTTTCCGGCGACGCAGGCGATCAGCGCTGCCTCGCTCCCGCTGCCCACGGGGGCGGCGACGGAGACGACGCTGGGGACACGGCTCACAGAATCAGACTTCGACACGAAGACGGGGGCGCTGACCGAGACGGCGCCGGGGACGGACACGGCCTCCAGCGGGCTGAACGGGCGCCTGCAGCGCCTGGCGCAGCGGCTGACGTCGCTGATCGCCCAGCTGCCGGCGGCGCTGGTGGGCGGGCGGCTGGACGTGAACCTGGGCGCGGCGCCCGCGACGGTGACGGTGGGCGCGCTGCCGGCGGGGGCCAACAACATCGGCGACGTGGACGTGCTCACCATCGCCGCGGGGGACAACAACATCGGGAACGTGGATGTCGTGACACTGCCTGCGCTCCCAGCCGGCAGCAACAACATCGGCGATGTGGACGTGCTCACCATCGCCGCGGGGGACAACAACATCGGCAACGTGGATGTCGTGACACTGCCTGCGCTCCCAGCCGGCAGCAACAACATCGGCGACGTGGACCTGGCGAGCGCGATCCCGGCGGGGACGGCCCTGATCGGGCGGGTGAACCCGGAACCGGAGACGACCGGCGGGCTGACGATCGGGCCGGGGTCGGGGCGCAGCCTGCTCTCGGCGGCGACGACGAACGCGACGAGCGTGAAGGCCAGCGCCGGGCAGGTGTACGCGATCTACGCCCACAACCTGAACGCGGCCGTGCGCTACCTGAAGCTGTACAACAAGGCCAGCGCGCCGACGGTGGGGACGGACACGCCGGTGCTGACGCTGCCGATCCCCGGCAACACAGCCGGGGCCGGGTTCGTGCTGGACACGGGCGGGATGGGGATCGCGTTCGCGACGGGGGTCGCACTGGCGCTGACCACGGGCGTGGCGGACGCCGACACGGGCGCGGTCGCGGCGAACGAGATCGTGGTGACGGTGCTCTACAAGTAGTCCATGACTTACCGCTGGATCATCTCCCCCGTCTCCAACCTGGTCATCCCCGACCCCGAGGGCGGCGCCCCGGACGTCTTCCGCGCGCCGCGCGTCTTCGAGCACGTTGACCCGGCGCGCGGCCAACACTACCAGCATTCGAGCGTGATCCACGACGGCGCGTGGTGCCTGTCCGCCGTCATGGCGGATGACTTCACCCCACTCGACACGGACGCGCAGTGTATCTCGCTACTGGAAACCCAATTCGGTGACCAGCTGCATCTCGACCAGACGCCCCGCGACCTGGGCTTTACCGTCCCCCATCTGACCCGCCTCCGCAACCGGCTCGAAGCGCGCGGCGTGGACGTGAGCACGTTCACGCGCGACACGCCGCTCGCCGACCTGCTCCAGGCGCTTGCGCGTGCGCTGCATCCCCGCATCGGCGACATCCGCCGCACCTGGCTGCGTACGCCGCCCCCCGCACTTCGCCTCCCCTTCGTCGAAGATGCCATCATTTTTCAAGATGCGTTCACCGAAGCCAGCGCCGACACGAACCTGACCGCGCACACGCCCACCCCCACCGGCACGTCCTGGGTAGCCGTCGTCACGAACACAGTGACCCTGCAGGCGTTTTTCACCGCCGACGACTGCGGCGCGAGCGCGTCCGGCGCGAGCAACGGACAGTGTTGCAAGTCGCAGCCTGACCCGTCCGGCAACGAATACGATGTGCAATTCACACTCGCGGCGGTGGACACCGGCACGGCCACGCGACGCCTGCGCCTGCACGGGCGGCTGGCAGACGTGAACAATTACTATGCCAGCTCCCACCTGCCGACCGGACATGCCAGCAACGACACTGAGCTTTTCAAAGTCGTCACCAGCTCGAAGACTCAGCTGGCGACGGTGGACACCGGCATTGTCGCGACCGACGTGATGATGCTCAGGATGCGCGACGTGGCCAAGTCTGTCCGTAAGAACGGCGCAGAGATACTGACCAACGGCGACAACGCGCTCACCGCCGCCGGCAGCGCCGCGCTCTCCATCGGCTACCTGACCGCCGCCGACAGCGGCAACGCCGGCAATGTGTGGAAGGTGGACAACTACCTGGTGGACGAGGTCGCCGGGGCGGCCGCCGTCGCCAGCCGGCTGGCGCTGTTAGGAGTCGGGGTATGACCACACTCTTCGAGGTGGTGCTGCACGCGGCGCGCGCGCTGGAGGCGCTGCAGGAAGGCTCCGTCTCGGTGAACTCGAGCAACACGACGACGCTCACCGACAGCCAGCTGGTGGTGCGCGGGTTCACGGACGACGATTGGTTCAACGGCGGCAGCCTGTTCTATCAGAGCGGCGCCAACCGGGTCACACGCCTCGTCACCGATTACAGCGGGACGACCGGGATGATCACGGTCGGCATCGCGCTGCCGGAGACGCCTCTGCTTGGGGCGGGGTATGGGGTGATGACGCGGCGTTACCCGCTGCTCGTGCTCAACGGGAAGCTCGAAGAAGCGCTCGCCGAGCTGGGCGACGTGCCGACGGTGGACACCTCGCTCACCACGCTCACGGACACGCTGGAGTACAACCTGCCCGTGGCGGCCAAGCGCGACCTGCGCCAGGTGTGGCTGGCGCGCCAGACGGCGGCGCCGTGGGAGTGGGAGCGGCAGCTGCGCGTGCGCACGGAGTGGGCGGCGACCGGCAGCGTGGGGGTGCTGATCTTCCCCGAGCAGCCGCGGGTGGGCTACAAGATCAAGCTGGTGTACATGGCGCCGTACGTGGCGAATTCCGGTCTGATCTCGGACTACGTCTCGGCGGACTGGCTGGGGCTGGCGGCGGCGGAGAAGCTGGCGCGCTGGCGGCTGGAGGGGCCGGGCGCGGACGAGCGCGACCTGACGGCGCTCTTGAACAACCTGACGCTGAGGGTGGCGCAGGGGCGGCGGCGGCACCCGTTGGCCGCGGCGCCGAGGTTCCCGGTGCTGCCGTAGGAAAGGATGAAGGATGAAGGCGGAAGGATGAGGGATAAAGCCCCCGATCTCCCCGACCTAATCGGGGACTGGGGATTCATCCTTCAGCCTTCATCCTTCCGCCTTTCACCACGATGGCGACTTATACGCTGACGCTGCAGCCGGGGCCGGGGGCGGCCCTCGACACCTTTCTGGTCGCGGGCACGCCGGACGGGAACTTCCAGGGAACCTGGGATCTGACCGCGGGCGAAGTCAATATTATGGCGGACACGTACCGCACGCTCCTGAAATTCGACCTGAGCGCGCTGCCGCCGAACGCCCTCATTCAATCCGCGGTGCTCTCCCTGTTTCTGGGGGTGAACTTTGCCGACAATGCGCGCACCTTCCGGGTCTTCCGGGTGAAGCGCGCCTGGGTGGCGGCGCAGGCGAGCTGGAACAACTGGGCGAGCGGGCAGGCCTGGCAGACGGCGGGCGCGTTCGGGGCAAACGACTGCGAGCAGACGGACATCGGCTCGCTGGCGATCCCGGCGGCGGATGCGCCGGGGACGGCGCACGCCTTCACGCTGACGGCGGCGAAGGTGCAGGAGTGGGTGAGCGGCGTCAGCGCGAACAACGGGCTGCTGCTCAAGGCCGACACGGAGACGAATGACGCGCACCTGTGGTGGTCGGGCGACTACGTGAGCGTCCCGGAGCTGCGCCCGAAGCTGGTGCTGACCTACACGCTCGGCGAGCCGCTGGCCACGGCGCTGGGCGACCAGCCGGGCTACGACCTGACGCTGGACGATGGGGTCAACCCGCCGCTGGGGCTGCGGGCCGGGGGCGCGGGCGGGCCGGCGCCGGGGGCGATCCGGCGGCTGCCGAGGGGCCCGGGGGTGGAGCGCAAGGCGGTGCAGGCCAACGACTGGACGGGCGGGCGCGGGAACGCGCGCCACGCGACGGACCAGAGCCGCTTCTACGACTCGGCCTTTGCCTGGACGATGACGCCCGGGCAGGTGCTCCCGGCGCCGCTGGCGCGCTTCGGGAACGGGCCGGCCGGAAATTTAAGAAAGTACGGGACCTGGCCGGGGGACCTGGACTCGGGGCGCAACCCGATCACGAGCATGCGCTGGGTGACGCTCACGGGCGGGACGCGCTTCGTGGCGGACGACTTCACGGCCACGGCGACGCTGACGCAGATCTACCCGGTGCGGCTGATCGTGCGGCGGGTGGGCAGCCCGGCCGGGCCGCTGATCATGTCGCTGCGCTCGGACTCCAGCGGCACGCCGGGGGCGGTGATCGCCTCAGGCGAGCTGCCGGCGGGGGCCTTCCCGGAAGATGCCAGCAGCTACGTGTACGACTGGCTCAGCCGCGTCTTCCCCTTCCGGTTCTCGACCGGCCCACAGACGATCGTGGCCGGGACGAAATACTGGATCTCGATCGGCGATAAGAACGGGACCGGCACGGCGGCCGACCACTGGGAGGTGTTGTGGGGGCTGATGGTCTCGGGCAGCGCGCCGACGGCCTACCAGTCCACGGACGGGACGACCTGGGGCGGGGTGACGGACAAGCCGGCGCTCTTCATGCGCCTGAACAACACCTTCTTCGGCGGCGTGGGGACCGGGACCCTCGATGTCAAGCGCTATTTCTTCGAGTACCAACGCCAGCTGTACCTGGCCTCGACCACGCAGGTGTTGCGCAACGGCGACCGGGGGGTGTGCACGGGGACGCAGGCGACCACGAAGATCGTGGACACGACCAAGACCTGGGTCACCGACGAGTGGGCGGGGTGCGTGGTGCAGGTCAGCGGCCCGGCCTCCAGCGCGCTGCTCGGCGAGGCGAGGCGGATCACCTCGAACACCGCCACGGAGCTGATCCTGCAGGGCACCTGGCCGGCGACCCCGGCCACGGGCGCGGCGGGGACGGAGTACGCGATCCTGGGGAGCGACACGTGGACGGCCGTGGCGGGGGTCGCCCTGAACGGGAATGTCAGTGATATCCCGGCGGTGATGAACGGGATTGTGTACGTCGCCAGCGGGGCCGCGAATATGAAGCGCTTCCGCGAGTACAACAACGCCGGCGTCTGGACGGTGGAGAGCGCCGACGACGGGACGAACCAGGCGACGTTTCTGGAGGTCTTCCAGGAGGGCGAGAAAGTCTACCTGTATGCCGTCTATGCGTTTCTGCTGGGGACTTTCGGCCGGGCGGAGCAGGTCGCCTGGGGGACGGCCCTGACCTTCGAGACGGGCAAGCCCATCGGCGACCGGGGCACGCTCGTGACGGGCATGACGATCTACGACGACAGCGTGTACTTCGCCAAAGAAGACGGAATCTACGTGGTGAAGAACGGGATCGCGACGCAGGTGCCGGTGCCGATCAACACGGCCCGGGATTTGAACAACGGCGTGGGGGTGCGCGGCTGGAACACGCAGCTGTATTTCCCCTTCGGGGACGGGTGGGAACGGCTGTTCGGGCGGACGGTGGACGACATCGGCCCGAACCGGCAGGAGGGCATGCCGCCCTCGCGGCGGGGGCGGGTGGCGGACTTCCTGCCGGTCTTGCAGTACGGCTTCCTGGCCTGGGACGCGGGGTGGGAAAGCACCACGAGCCAGACGGTGGGGCGCTTCTCGGCGCTGCTGGCCACGACGGCGCCGGGCGGGGACTGGCACGAGCTCTACCGCGAGGACTGGAAGAGCCGGCGGATCCTGAGCCTGTTCTACCAGTCCATCCCGCTGATTGCGAATAAGCTGTGGTTCTCGAGCTGCGACGAGATCATGTACCTGGTGATGCCCAACAGCGCGCAGAACCCGCTCAACGACGACCAGATGCTCTACACCTGGGAGGGGGCGGTGACGACGGCCTGGGTGGACCAGGACTCGCCCGAGCTGGACCACTACTTCGACGAGCTGCGGCTCGGCACGCGGAACCTGACGGCGGCCAGCCCGCGGCGATGGGTGGAGGTGGACTACCAGGTGGACGCGGCCGGCGACACCTCGGCCTGGGTGCGCTTCCCGGTGGACGCGACCACCAGCCCCTACCAGCTGCTGGCGGTGGGCAACGGGAACGTGACCGGGCGGCGGGTGCGCTTCCGGCTGCGGCTCTTGACCGAGGACCTGAAAACCCCGCCCGTGCTGAACGAGTGGGAGGCGCGCCTGAACGTGATGCACGAGGTGCTCTACGACTACGTGATCGACCTGCGCCTGCTGGACAAGCCGATGCGGCTCTCGGGCGGGGAGAGCGCGGCGCGGGCGCAGAGCGTGATCGCGCAGCTGCAGGCCTGGCAGGAGGACGCCACGCCCCTGCTGATGCGCTCGAAGTACGCGGCCTTCGACAACGTGCGCGGGCACATTGATCCGGTGGCCATCGTGCCGGAGAAGTGGAACCCGGAGGAGACGGAGTATTTGGGGAGCCTGACGTTCAAGCAAACGTAAACCAGAAGGCAGAAGGCGGAAGGCAGAAGGCAGAAGGCGGAAGGCAGAAGGCAGAAGGCAGAAGGCAGAATGCAGAAGGCGGAGTATGGGAGGGCGCCGAGGCGCAAGACGCCGGGCTATGGGAAGGGGCCGTATGACCGGCCGCGGGTCGTGGCGGCGAAGCGGCGGCCGCTGCCGCACGGGCCGAGCATTTTGCGCGAGCGGCGGGGGATCACGCGCGCCGGGCCGTTCACGGTGCAGGGGCAGTCGGCCTCCGACCTGGAAGACCGGGTCTACCGCACGCTGCGGCGGCTGGGGTGGACGGACGCGGAGATCGACTTCCAGTTCCCGATCTTCGGGGGCTTTCAGCCGGGCGGGCAGGTGCTCGATTTCGTGCTGACGGCCTTCGGGCGGCTGACGATCGTGGCCGTGAACGGCGACTACTGGCACAACCGCACGCTGCAGCAGCGCGAGCGCGACCGGGCGGACCGGGCAGCGGTCGAGAAAGCCTTTCCGGGGCGGCCGTATACGTTCCTGAGCCTGTCGTCGGGCGACCTGGTGGACGACGAGATGGCCTACCGCCGGCTGCGGGCCGGGGTGGGGCGGGGCGGATGAGGAGAAGGATGAAGGCAGAAGGATGAAGGATGAAATTTCATCCTTTCGCCTTCATCCTTCATCCTTTCAAACGCGATGCCATTACCGTCGGAATTGATCGAGCGGCTGGCGGACGCGGGGGCGCGGCGGGAGCTGGGGCGGGTGCTGGACCGCCTGGCGAGCGAGCGGGCGCCGGTGGAACACGGCGAATGGTTCCCGACGCTGACGCAGAGCGGGGCGGTGGCGGCGACGGTGGACTACGCCTGGTACACACTGGTCGGGCGGTTTGCGCTGGTGCAGGCGCGGCTGGTGGTGACGGGCAGCGGCGTGGCGGGGAACAGCGTGATCGTCGGCGGGCAGCCGTCTGCCCTGCGGCCGCGCCGGAGCGGCGCGATCGCGACCCTGGGAGTCTTCACCCTCTTCGACGCGAGCGTGGCTTTGTACGTGGGCAGCGTGGAGGCCGTGGCCGCGCAGGCGTGGCGGCTGACCGCCCACAACCAGGGCGACTACGTCGGCATTACTCCGAACTTCGGCCTGGCGAATACGGACGTCCTGGGTTTCGCGTGCGTGTACGAGAGGGAGTGAGGGTGAGCTAACGTCATGACCAGCAAACTCTACGGCAACGCAGGTTTCGCCTTCGTCAACTGGCGGCCAGCGAAAGAGCAACTCCGCCATCTGCTCGAGAGCATGGGCCTCAAGGTCAACGGAGTCTACGACCGGCCGCTCTCGTTCGGCGGCAGCCGCCTGGAGGCCTACCTCGAGGAGACGCCGGGCCTGAACGTGCCCGATCTCATCGCCAGCCTGGAGGCCCACCGCGCCGCCGTCATGCTCAACGTCACCGTCTACACCGGCCCGCCCGATCAGCCCGCCGACCGTCACAACTTCGCCCCGCGCATCCACCAGCAGATCATCGATCTTTTCCGCGCCGTCTTCGGCAGCGACTTCTGGAGCGTCGTCACCCGCGCCGGGCTGGCCGACATGGCCGCGTCGCCCGCCGCGCGCCAGGCCGCCTACACCGGCCCCGACGTCGAAGACCTGCCGCTGACACCCGACGAGAGAGCGCGGCTGATCGCCGCGCTCTGATCGCCCTACCTCTCGAAGCGCGAGACGATGACGATCTTGTCGCCGACCCCGGTGATCTCCTCGACCGGGCCGTGGCGCGCGCGCACGACGCGCAGCGCCGCCCACAGCAGCCCGGCCGCCAGCCAGGTGCAGCAGAACCAGCCCAGCAGGAGGGCGAGCAGGAGGTCGCGCCCGTTCATTTCGCCAGGAGGAGGAACACCAGCCCGGCGAGGACGAGCGCCATGAGCAGACCGGCCCAGTGACGCCGGGCGGCGAGCTCCCCCCCCACGATGAGCAGTTCGATCCGGATCAGGAATTTGCGCATCAGTTGAGTCTCCCCTCGGCGCGCAGCTGCGCGCCATAGTGGGCGTTGCGGAAGCGGGCGAGCGTGACCGGGTGACCGAGTATGCAACTGCTCCCGAAGCGGTAGAGATGGGGGTCCGGGACGGTGACGGTCACCAGGCGCGTCGCCTGCCAGGGGCGCCAGGGCCAGGCGAGGAGGCGCTCGCGCCAGGGGCGCGGGACGCGTTCCGTGACGGTGATCGTCAGGGCCGGGCTGGCGAGCAGGTGCATGTTGAAGGGGGTGAAAGGATTCATCGCCTGGCCTTTGGGACTTTGGCCTTCCGGGGTGGGCGGCCAGGCTTCGCGCGGGCCGCCCCTGCCTTTTCGGGCTTAGAGACGACCCGCCGGATCGTCTCTACCTTCTTCGGCTCGGGCGGGAGGCGTAGCGCGGCGGGCACGGGCTTCTTGAAGAGGCCGAGCAGGGCGACCAGGGCGGCGCGCAGGCCGTCGGGCGTGTTCCAGCGCTGATCTTTCGTGTCGAGCAGGTCGGCGCCGTTCTCGTCGAGCAGGTCGGCCATGACGACCACCTTCCTGGCCTTCAGACTCTTGGCGGCCTTCCACGCGTCGCGCGTCATCCACGGCGGGACGATGAGTTTGAGCAGTGGCTCGTGGTCCGGCAGCAAAGGGGCCAGGACCTCGGCGGCGACGGTGATCAGGCGCGTCCGCTCGGCCTGGTTGGCTTTGAGCACGGCCTGCTGGGCTTTCCACTGCTGGTCGGGATGGGTGGGGGTCAGGGGTTTCTTCTCCGGCGGCGGCGCGGCCTGGGCAGTCACGGCGGCCGGCAGGGCCTTCTTGAGCGCGGGCCAGTCGGCGGTGGCCAGGGCGACGAACCTGGAGCCGAGCAGGTCGGCGCGCGCGCGGGCGTCGAAATCGTAGTCGCGGACCTTGCCGGTCACAGCCACCAGGCGCAGGTGCTCGCGCGTGAACACGTCTTTGGACTTGAGCGCAGCTTCGGCCCGGCGCTTGTCGTCGGGGGCGCCGTCGAAGATGAGCTTCACGGCCTCGCCTGGCGCGGCCAGCGTGAGGCCGAGGGTCTGGGCGGCCTGGGCGGCCTGGGCCCAGCGCCAGGCGACGACCTTGGCGTCGAAGCAGGCCGGGCGGGCGCAGTGGTGGCCGTGGACGGTCAGGTGGAACTCGCAGCCCTGGCAGGCCGGGAGCGTGGTCAGGCCGAGCTTCTGCGCCGCGTCGGCGACGTAGGGGAGGGCCGCCGCGGGCGGGGTCCACGCGCCGCCGCCGCGGCCGGTGGGCCAGGGGGCGTCCCACATCGGGCGGCCGTACTTCCGCACGGCCTTGGCGAGGGCGTCGTCGAAGGTCGATTCTTTCTCGTCGGACTTCGCCACCTGCTCGGCGACGGTCTGGGCGACCTGGGGGAGGGAGCGCGCGACGGAAACCAGGCCGCGCGCCAGGCGCTCGGGCAGGGCGCCCGAATGCACGTGGGCCTGGAGGGGGGCGGGCAGGCTCAAGAGGCGCAGCAGGTGCGAGACGGTCGCCTTGTTGGCGTAGCCGAGCTGCCCGGCGGCCTGGGCCTGGGAGAGGTTGAAGGGGGGGGCGGTCAGGCGCTGCAGGGCGTGGGCCTTGTCGATGGCGGAGGGGACGCGGCGCTTGAAGTTCTCGGCGATGGCCAGGCGCGCCATCTCCAGGTCGGTCAGGTCGCGCACCTCGGCGTCCACGTCGGCCAGGTGCAGCTGCAGGCGGGCGGCGACGCGGTGGTGGCCGACGGCGATCTGGTAGCGGCCTTTGGCCTGGGGGTCGGGGCGGACGACGATGGGCGGCAGGGGCGCGCCGGCGGCCACCTCGGCGGCCAGGTCGGCGACGTGGTCGGGGTCGAGCGGCCAGAGCTGCCAGGGATTGTTGGAGAGTTGTTTGAGCGGGAGGCGTTGCAGGGCGGGTGTGTCAGACATGGGAGTCTCCTTTGAGAGCAGAAGGCGGAAGGCGGAAAGCAGAAGGCAGAAGGCGGTTGTCTGCGGACATAGGTCAGACGACGCCGTCGCGCAGGAGGTGGAGGGCGTGACGCAGCAGCGCGCGGAGGGCCTCGTCTTCGGACAGCGGCCCGTCTTCCAGCGCGCAGATTACGATCTTGCCGCTGGCGTGGTCGTGGCCGATGCCGACCAGCAGCACGGGCGTGGCGTGGTCGGCGACCAGGTGCGCCGTCCAGCGGCGCAGGCGCTCCTCGGCGAGGGCCTGGATCTCTTCAGAGGACATGGTCATGGTCGGCCTCCGGAGTCTGATCGGGAAAGAGCATCGGCTGGGGCGGGGGCGGCAGCGCGTTGACGGCCGTCAGGCGGCGGCGCAGCTCTTCGTTTTCCAGCGCGACGCGCTCGTAGTTGGCGCGCGCGCGTTCCATCGCGTCCTCGTGCTGGTCGCGCGTGACGATGGGGGCGTCGTACTCGACGACGGCGTGCCCGGGGCGGGCGTAGGCGCGCGCGATCGCCTCGGAGACGATGCGCAGGCGGTAGACGGATGGGCTGCCAAAGAACTCGGTGCGGAAGGCGTCGCCCTCCGGGATGTCGATCTGCCACAGGCCGCCCAGTTCGCCGGGCTTGGTGAGGCGCCCGGCCAGGGTCAGGTGGCCCATGAGTTCGGCGACGGCCCAGGTATCAGACGGGGGGGGAGGGTTAGAGTCGGTCATCGGATTCTCCTTGATAGGGTTCGGGCGCGTCGCGCGGGGCGAGCAGCGCCAGGAACTGGGGGTCGGTCTCGGCGGCCGGGGCGGGGAAGCGCACCAGGAGCCAGCGCCCGGGGCCGAGGTCGAGGGGGACGCTGGTGGTCAGCACGGCGCGGCCCTGCAGGGCGAGCATTTCCAGGGCGCCCTGCTCGAACAGGAACTGGGCGCAGGTGATGAGGGCCTCGCCCAGCCAGTGGGGGAGGGGCACAGAAGGCCGCGGGGCGAGGCGGGAGGCAGACCCCCCGGATCGCCGGCTCGATTTTCCGTACGGGAAATCGCGAGCCGTCCGGGGGGCAGAAGGCGGGAGGCGACGTTTCATGGGACATCTCCACCGTGCAGGATGGGGGTGTCGGCGGCCAGGTCGGCCTGGGACGCCACGCTGACCACGGCCACGTCCTGGTCGCAGGTGTAGCAGTGCAGGACGAAGCCGGGGGGCGGGTCCACCTCGGGCGGGATGGCGATGGGGACGGCGTGGCCGCAGGCGAAGCGGATCACGACCAGGCGCGGGACGAGGGGCGGGATGTTAGTCATCGGGTTCTCCATTCGTTTCTTCGGTGAGTTCGAGCAGGCGGACGTAGTCGGGGTGGGGCCAGTCGCGGGCGGGGTCCCAGGGCTGGCCGGTGGCCTCCGGGTGCGGCAATTGTTTGAGAGACTGGCGGGCGCTGGAGGGGGCGCGCTCGCCGTTCTGGAGCTTGCGGGCGACGAAGATCCCGACCGCCTGGATGCTCTGGCCGGCGGGGGAGGCGCAGTAGTGGCGCCACAGGATCACCTGCGCCTCGACGAGCTCGGGGCTGTCGTCGGCCAGGGCGCCGGCGACGGACGCGCGCGCCAGGAGGCGCGGGCAGCCCAGGTCTTGCAGGAGGTTGGCCAGGCGGGCCAGCTCTGCGGGGCTGTGGATAACCTGTGGATAAGTCTCAGCGTTATGTGGCGATGAGTCGGTTTTTTCCCGACTCACTTCCTGTAGTGGTAGTAGTTGTAGAGAGGAATCAGTTAATCCCTTATTTAAACTACTACTACTACTTGAGTCGGTTTTTTCCCGACTCATCGCCACATAAGAATCGCTGAGGACGGCCCAGGAAAGCGGCATCTGCCGGGCGTGGGCGGTCAGGTCCCACAACGGGTGGCGTCCATTGGGCAGAGCCAGCACCAGGTTGTAGCCGGGGCGGGATAGACAGCGCAGGGCGGACTGCACGGCGCCGGACTCGTAGCCCGTGAAGTCGGCGATCTCTTCCTTGCGCGCCGGCCGGCCGAGGACATAGAGCGCCAGCAGGCACGAGACCGGCGCGCCTTTGAGTTCGCGCAGCGTGGTCACTTGGGGCAGCACTGGCAGTGGCCGCAGTGGCCACGCGAGCCGACGCCCAGGAGCGCCATCCAGCAGCGGTGGCAGATCCATCGGGCGAACATTTTGGCAAACATCGCATTCTCCTTTCAGGGGGCGGTATCGGGAGTCGAACCCACAGACATTAAGAGTCTCAATCCGCTGACTCGCCTTCGTTGGTATCGGGGTCTGTACCGCCCATGGAGGGCAGACACGGAGGTCTGCCCCTACAGTTTTGGCGCCTGGCCCGCGTCCATCTGGCGCAGGCGCTCGGCGAGCGGGACGGTCAGCTCCCACTCGCAGTGGAGGCAGTGGCCCTTCGATCGGCCCAGGGGGTCGGTGGCCATGGGCGCGATCAGGCCGCAGCGGGGGCAGCGCTGTGCTGCTTCTTCCGGTGGGCCCACAGGCTGCCCGGCAGCAGCCGCTTGCCGCACACGGGGCAGGGGACCTTCTCCGCGCCCGCTTTGGCTTTTGGGCGGGCGACGCGGCCCTTCGACACCTTCGGCAGGGTGCGCGGGTTGCCCGGGGGTAGCAGGGCGCGGATCTCTTTCTGGAGCGGGGCCGGGTCGGCGAGCGCGGCCAGCGCCTCGCCGAGGCTGAGGTGGATGACGAAGACGGTGGTCTTCTGGGCTTCGACGTGCATGGGGTGTCCTTTCTCAGAGCTTGCGCTTGGAACGGAAGCGGCGCTGGGGCGTGGAGCGTGAGGCGGGAGGCGTCGCGCGGCGGGGTTTCGCCCGGGCGGCGATCCTTCGGCTCTCGCTCAGGAGGCGCAGGTCTTCGCGGTTGAGGGCGCGGGTGATCTGGAGGGCGGCGGCGCGGCTCGCCGCGCACCCGATCTCGGTGCTGCCGTCCAGAATCAGAAACGGCCCGAGGTGAAAGACCGGAGATTTGTCCTGGACGTAGGTGTAGCGCAGGCCTTCAACTTTTTTCATGGAGGGTCTCCGGTCCTGCGTCCTTCGACTCGCTTCGCGGCTCAGGAGGCTCAGGAGGCCCGGCCCAGCGCGCGTGCACGTCGGGGACGGGGAAGACGGCGGTCAGGCAATACTGATCCTTGATCTTGAAGGGCGAGGGCTTGGGCCGCGGGGAGGGCAGCTCCCAGGGCCAGTGCGCGAGCACGGTTTCCCACTCCTTGGCGGAGGGGGTGATGGCGCGGCGCACGAGCAGCAGATGGATCAGATGGAGGGTGGTGATGTAGAGCTCGATGACCAGACCGTGCTTGAGCTGGATCTTCTGGCGGGCGTTGCGCCTGCGGTAGGCGATGGCGAGCGCGTCCTCGAGCAGGTGTTCGAGTTTGGGCATGGGGGTTGACTCCTTGACAGCGGTTATAGAATGGTGAATAGGAGAGACGGGCGGGGGTGCGGCGAACACCTCCGCCCGTACAATGACCCACAGGAGACGTGGGTCGCGGAGCAGAGACAGCGCCAATCGGCGGCGCGGACTCACGTGGTCCGGGCCGCTTTTATTTAAGGCAGAAGGCTGAAGGCTGAAGGATGAAATTCATCCTTTCGCCTTCATCCTTCATCCTTTCAAAAGCGGCGCCGGGGGAGGTGACGTATGTTGGCGGCGATGGCGGTGTGGCGGGACTGGCTGGTGGTGAGCCGCAAGAGCGCGGCGACGGTGGAGGCCTACGTGTGGGAGGTGCGGGCGCTGGCGCGGGCCTCGCCGGAGCTGGGGCCGGCCGACTGGACCAGCGAGCGCCTGCTGGCCTACCTGGCGCGGCGGACAGAGGCCGGGGTGGGCGAGAGTGCGCTGCGGCGGGCGGTGGCGGCCTTCCGCTCATTCTTCCGGCACGCGCTGGGTGCTTCGACGAGCTCAGCAGGCTCAGGGCCGATCACCCCGGCGCACGCCCTGCCCTGGCCCAAGGTGCACAAGCGCCGGCAGCGGGTGCTGGACTGGGAGACGGCCCTGGCGGTGGTCTCCGCCTGCGACACGGCGACGCACCGCGGCACGCGCGACCTGGCGATCCTGCTGCTGATCCTGGACTCGTCCATCCGGGCGAGCGCGCTGTGCCGGCTGGACGTGCGCCAGCTCAGTCTGGAGAAGCGGCGCTACGTGGTGATCGAGAAGGGCGGGGACGAGGTGGAGCGCGGCTTCGGCCCCTCGACGGCGCACTTCGTGGGGCAGTGGCTGGCGATCCGCCCGGCGCACGCGCGGCCGGAGGTGACGGCGGTCTTTGTGGGACTGGGGGGTCTGAAGCCGGGGACGCCGCTGACGCCGTGGGGGCTGCGCGCGATCTTCCGCAAGATCGGAGTGCAGGCCGGGCTGACGCAGGGCTTTTCGCCGCACGACCTGCGGCGCTCGTTCGCGCGGCTCTCGCACCTGCTGGGCGCGCCCAGCGAGCTGGTGCGGATCATGGGCGGCTGGAAGACCCAGGCGCAGATGAGGCCGTACACCGAGAGCCTCGGCCCGGACGACTTCGAGCCGTACTTCCCGGTGTCGAAGCTGCTGGGGGGGTAGGCAGAAGGCAGAAGGCAGAAGGCGGGAGGCGGAAGGCGGAAGGCAGACGGCAGAAGGCAGACGGCAGACGGCAGACGGCAGACGGCAGACGGCGGACGGCAGGAGCACGGCTGTCCCGAGCGCCAAGACGGCGCTCCGAAGGAGGGGCGGAGGACCGTCAGCCAGGCCCTTCGACCGTGCTCAGGGGGGAGCGGTTTGTCGCGTCAGGGGACAGCCGTTGGGAAGGCGGAAGGCAGAAGGCAGAAGGCAGAAGGCACAATTCAAACCGGCAGCCAACCTTGAGCCTTGAAGTTTCTAGCGGGTGGGTCGGGAAGGGCCGCCACGAGCCGCCAGGGGGGCAGGGCGGGGCGCAGGGCGCGGGCAGGAACAAACCACCGGCAGCACGAACGGGGGCGTGGCAAGCCCGCTACGGGCTGTAGCGGGGGTGGCCATCCCGGTTGGAAAAGGGTTAGCCTTGAATCGGTAACATCATGTTACCGATTCAAGGCGACGCCAACGTTAGGTTTTGGGTTCGAGACCCAACAGGGTCACTCAGGGACGGCGCGCGAAGGCGTGGCCGCCCCTGGAGTCGTGCTATTCTGTTGTAAAAGTGCAGTTCGGGTCGGCGCTCTGGAAGCTCACGACTCGATCTGTCCGAGGGACAGAGTAGTGCGACTGGCGCGCTCAGCCGTCCTGGCTGGGCGACTGGGCGCGCTTTTTTAGTTCAGCTTCAACTTCCTTGCGGGGGATGAGGTAGTCCGAAGTCGGCACGTCGGGGTTGAGCCTGCGCGCCCCTGGGAATTTGCCTTCCTCGGTGAGCATGCGCTGTACGCGCCGCGGGCTGACGCCGAGGAGTCGAGCGGCTTCGGAGACGGTGATCCATTCTATGTACGGCATAGCGAACAGCGTACACCCATCCGGGGAGGCGTGTCAATTGGGAATTGGTTTGAAGACGGGAGGTGGCGATGACTACAAGAGGTGGATGCTTTTGGGTCGTGGCGTCCGTGCTGGCATTTGTGGTGCTTTACTCGGCCTTTCAGTTGGCGGTCGGCTCCGCCTCCGGGTGTACACAGGAGGTGGTGAAAAGATTTGAGCGCCTGAAGCTAGCAAAGGATTACCGGGGCTTCTACGTCTCCTACATCGAACAGCAAGAGCAATTGGATATCTGGGCTTTCGTGTGGGAGATCACGCCGCAGGCGGAAGGGTGCGTGTTGGAAGCCCGGGCCACAGGGTCTGTCTATGGGAGTTCAAGCACGATGATGGTCACCTTCAAGGGCGACCGTTTCTTCGTGAATTTGATCGAGGGGAAGGTGTATGCACAGAGCGAGGGCGCGCGGGTTCTAATATCGGGCAGGCCAGTTGATCTTCCATGACCCTAACTGCCACGAACTAGCCCGTTAGATGCGATGAGCACGGGGCGGTCCGAACCACGGATCGCCCCGTGCTTTTTAATGCCCCTGTCGCTCAATGGATCGAGCACTCCCGTCGCACGGAGAGCATGTCGGTTCGACTCCGACCAGGGGCACTCGTGCCGCCGTAGCTCAAAGGATAGAGCACCGCTCCGCTAAGGTGGAGATCTCAGTTCGACTCTGAGCGGCGGCACCACACATGCCCCCGTAGCTCAAAGGATAGAGCACGGTCCCGCTAAGGCCACGATCTCAGTTCGACTCTGAGCGGGGGCACAACCTGATTATAACTTGACTTTGCCGGGAGCGGGTGTATTATAAATGTGCGCGTAAGCGTACTTTGACAAATCAAAAAGCGGGCGGCCCACCGGCCACCCGCCCCGGCCTTGAGTGGTGCAGGAAACACCACCCCAGGCCTACCCGAAGTCACCGTTGTGAGCGGTGGCAGGGTTGCCGAGATTGTACACTAAAAGTGTAGACAGGCGACCTGCCATCCCCGATCTAGTCGGGGACCAGCGGATCGCCTGTTTTGCTTCCGGGTGGGGGCCATCCTCACAGTGGCCTCCACCCGGTAAAAAGGAGACTAACATGACTGACCATCTGCACCCCTATCCTGCGACGCGCACGGCGGCGCAGAAGGCAGAAGGCAGCGGGCAGAAGGCAGAAGGCCCGGTGCCCAAGCCCGTCCCCGCCGATGGCCTGGCCGCGCCGGTCGGCCATCTTGCGGAACCGCCCGCGCCCGACGCTGGTTATGCGACGGATGCCATCGCCTACGTGGACGTGGACGGCTTCGGGCACGTGCTGACGGTGTACGCGCCGACGGCCAACGAAGCGCTCAAGCGCGGACGCCTGGCGGTGAAGCTGCTGCGGGGGATGGAGAGCAAGCCGAACGGCCAGAAGGCAGAAGGCAGCGGGCAGAAAGCAGAAGGCGACGCGACCCCGCCCGTGTGCGCGATCCACAAGACGCCGATGCAGAAGGTGCAGGGGAA
>Ga0209341_10002082_pt1 | contig 19263 bp, 25 predicted proteins | sample RifCSP13_2_FD_184020 | JGI IMG/M metagenome (GOLD analysis project Ga0209341, IMG submission 184020) | Soil microbial communities from Rifle, Colorado - Rifle CSP2_sed 13_2 (SPAdes) (version 2) | ecosystem: Environmental > Terrestrial > Deep subsurface > Rock core/Sediment | place: Rifle... | reverse complement strand
AGGGGATGACGCCGCCGTGGAGCGCCATGCCGTTAACGAGCGCTCCCATCGCGTGCTCGCGGACGCCGAAGTGCATGTTGTGGCCGCACCACTCGTCGAATTCGAAGTCGCCGTAGCCCTTCAGGTACGTGTCCGTCGAGGGTGCGAGGTCCGCGGAGCCGCCGACGAGCGTCGGCAGGACCTCAACGATCGCGTTCAGCACCTTGCCCGATGCGACGCGGGTCGCCAGCTCGCCGTCCTTGGCCGAGAACGTCGGTAGCGCGTCGGCCCAGCCGCGCGGCAGCTCCCCGGCCATCGCCTGCGCGAAGCGAGCCGCGTCGTCTGGATAATCGCGCTCGTAGGCGGCAAGACGCCCCTGCCACTCCTGCTCCCATGCCTCGCCGCGATCGAGCGCCTTGCGGAACTGTGCCAGCGCCTCGGGCGGGATGAAGAACGGCGGATCCTCGGGCCAGCCCAGTGCTCGTTTCGTCAACCGGACTTCCTCGTCGCCAAGCGGCGCCCCGTGCACGCCCGCCGTACCGGCCTTGTGAGGGCTGCCGAAGCCGATGACGGTGCGAGCGATGACGAGCGATGGCCGCTCCGTCTCAGCGCGCGCCGCCTCAATCGCCGCCGCGACGCCATCGATGTCGTTGCCGTCGACGCGCTGGACGTTCCAGCCGTAGGCATCGAAGCGCTCACCGACCTGCTCCGTGAACGAGATCTCCGTGCCGCCTTCGATGGAGATGTCGTTGTCGTCGTAGAGATAGATCACTTTGCCGAGCCTGAGCGTCCCGGCCAGCGAAGCCGCCTCGGACGCCACACCCTCCATCAGGTCGCCGTCGCTCACGATGCCGTAGACGTAGTGATCGACGATCGTGTGGCCGGTGCGGTTGAAGTGGTCGGCGAGGAAGCGCTCGGCGACGGCCATGCCGATACCCATGCCAAACCCCTGTCCGAGCGGTCCCGTCGTCGCCTCGACGCCCGGCGTCAGGCCGTACTCGGGGTGACCCGGCGTCTTGCTCCCCCACTGGCGGAACCGCTGCAGCTCCTCAAGCGACAGGTCGTACCCGGTGAGGTGGAGCAGCGCATATAGCAGCATCGAGGCATGGCCGGGCGAGAGCACAAAGCGGTCCCGGTTGGGCCATTGTGGGTGCGCGGGATTGTGACGAAGGAAGCGAGTCCAGAGCGTGTACGCCATGGCGGCAGCGCCCATCGGCGTGCCTGGATGGCCGGAGTTTGCCTTCTGCACCGCATCCATCGCGAGCGCGCGGAGGGTGTTGATGCAGAGTTCGTCAGTTGCGGCGGTATGAGCGGTCATGATCGCTTGCTACCAAGGTACACCACGCCGCCGGGCTGTGTAGTGCTGACGATCACCTTGCGCCTGCCCCAGCGCCCGGCTCGCCCAAGCGCACCTCCGCCGGTTCCGGCGCCTCCCGCCTCTGGAGGGCAAGATCCAGGTTACGGGCCGGTACCATAGGTCTCGCTGCCCGGCCGATATTGCACGGCGATTATATCTTCACGATAGCTAGTCAGGCCAGAGGCGGCGCGGCGCTCTGTTCGCCAGTACTGTGCTCTAGACCCTGTGCTCAGGAGTACCGTGCTCTAGCAACGCAAGAATTTCTCCGCCAATTGCTGGCCCCTGGGACTTGACTTCCCGGCCAACCAGAGTGAGTGATGTCCGACTGAAAGGAGGTCATCACCATGACCAAGAAGAAGCAGGAGAGCGCGCAGGCGTCGAAGCGTCGCCGCACCACGGTCCAGCATGAGGAGCTGGCCCCCGGCACGGTGCTCACGGCCAGGGTCAAGGGCCGCGAGCTCTCGGCATCTGTAGTCACGGGCCCCGAGGGCACGCCGGAGGTGGAGTTCGATGGCGCCCGTTACCCCTCGCTCAGTGCCGCGGGTAGGGCCGCCGCCGGCTACCCGGTCAACGGCTGGCGCTTCTGGCGAGCGGTCGAGCAGCCCCAAGAGTAGTCCGCCGCCCGCGCTACAGTTCCGGCCGCCGGGCCCCTCGTGGTCCGGCGGCCGCGCTTCTGCGGTGTCACGACAGCGCCCACACGGCCCAATACGGCCCAGATACGGCTCTCTCCTCCAACTTCGTCGCACTTTCGCGCCTGTGTTGCTTGACTTCCGGCGTCAACAGAGCGTGTATACACACAACCTGCGTACATCGATGACGAGCATGGACAGACGAAACGGCAACGGCCACAGAGAGCGCGACCTCGGCGCTCTCATCGACCTCTATCTCCTGCGCTGCGCGGTGGAGGGCAAGTCGCCCCACACCCTCAAGGCTTACCGCGAGACCCTCGGCCGCTTCGCCCGCATCGCCCGCGACGAAGGGTTCCCGAAGGACGTCGCCGGCATCACCCCCGCCCACCTCTACGCCTACTTGGGGCGCTACACCGATCACTCGATGGAGACCCGCCACCGCTACTTCCGAGAGGTGCGCTGCTTCTTCAACTGGCTGGTCCAGGCAGGCTACCTGAAGGAGACCCCCTTCCGCTCGCTGCGCAACGTCCGCCTTCCCCAGAGGATCGTCCAGCCGTTCTCGCCCGATGAGGTGGCGCGCCTGCTCGCCTGCTGCGACGAGCGCCCGCCGGGGTTGCGAGACCGGGCGGCCATCCTCACCCTGCTGGATACCGGCGTGCGCTGCTCGGAGCTCGTGCAGCTTACACTGGACGACCTTGACCTTGAGGCGGGCCGGCTGCGGATCCTGCACGGCAAGGGGAACAAGCAGCGGGTGGTGCCCTTCGCGTCGCGGTGCCGGGATGCGCTGAAGCTCTACCTCGAAGTCAGAGGGCTAGACCCGGGGCCGCTGTTCCTGGTCACCAGTTCCGGTGCCCACCGTGGGCTGCGACCCGGGATCGCCCTGCGCTCCAACGGCCTCAAGCAGATGCTGAGGCGCCGGGGCGGCGAGGCCGGGGTGCCCAAGGTCCACGCCCACCGCTTCCGCCACACGTTCGCCACCTGGGCGATCGAACAGGATGCGCGCGAACTCGACGTCCAATACCTCCTTGGGCACTCCTCGCCCGACATGGTTCGCCGCTACACCTCCACCTACAACTCGGAGCAGGCGGCGCGAAGACACGCAGCGTTCTCCCCGGCGGACCGCATGGCAGCGACCACCTCAGACCCCTCGTAGGTCGAGGCGCAGCCGAACCACGACCAACCGAAGCCGGACCAAGCATGCAGCGCGGACTCCCCACCTACCAGTTCGGACCTCTTGCCCGCGTCCGCTACACCTCCCGCAGCATCTCTTCCGCCATCTCCACGCGCTTCGGCATGCCGATCCCGCGGTACATGGCGATCGCTTCGGTGAGCAGCTCGCGGGCCTTGACGCGGTCGCCGGGGCCGTCGCGGTCGATGAGCATGCGGGCGTACCAGCGACGCACCTCGGGCTGGGCCATGACGACCGGCACGTCATGCGTCAGGCGCAACGCCTCCTGGTACTGCGCTTCCGCCTCCTCCCAGCGGCCGCCGCAGGCCGCGACGATGCCGGCAGCACCATGGGGCGGGCAGAGAGAACCAGACCGTGAGGGCGCCGGTGCCTATCGCTTCCAGGGTAGAGGCGGTACGACACGGCATCAGATGTCACGGTTGCGACATCTTTTAGGTGTGAGACAGTGACAAACAGAATGAGAAGAGACGGATTAACACCAAATCCGAGCGACGTTTAATCCGGAAGTTGGCCTGGGGGGGTTGGTTTCCTCACAGAAGTCCGGAGCCTCGCTGCGCGCCTGCCTGATGATCCCCTCCATGACAGGCCGGACGGTGAGTCCCTGAATAGTTGGGTGCAGTAGCGGGGCATCTAGATCAATCGAATAGTAATGGCGCCGTCCTTTCTTGCGCAGACGGAGCATGCCCCCGCGCCTAAGGCTCTGAATGATACTCCAGATCTGCCGTTCTGTATGCCCGATGGCCCTGGCGATCTCTTTCGTGGTGCTGTCCGGGCAGAGGGCAATATAGAACAGAACGTGCCCCTGGGGAGATAGGAGGGACCAGTCGACCTCCGCTGGATAAACGGTGTCCGACTGACGGATGCTTCCGTCTCGCCCGTGCGTCACTGCCTCCCCGCCGCCGTCATGCGACAGTATCTCTTTCGCCCGCGTCTGGGCTTGGGCCTGAGTCTGATGGCGCGAGCTCGCGCGCTCGGCGTGCGGCTTCCGCACAGCCCAGCCACCCTGCGGGTGCTGCACAACGTGTCGCTGATTTGACGTGGTCACTCTTGCTCTCCTCTAGTGTGGCGGCCTGCCGGACTCTCCTTTGGCGAACGCCGTGACGCGATTCAGGCGAAGTAGCCACTCAGACGCTGCCATGTAAGCCGGGACAACCGGGCTGGTCTTGGAGCAGGGCGTGCTCGCTTATTACACTGCGACAGTGACCACGCCTAGGACTACCAGGATAATGAATACGACTATAATCACCAGCCATATGTTTTGGCCCATTATCATTAAACTCACCTCCCTTCCTGGTAAGATTCTGTGGTCGGGCGCGGGCCGCCGGCCGGAGAGGCGTCCCCGAGATGTGAACCGCTGCCCCCGCGCCCTCCGCTAACCGAGCTTCTCCGTTAATTTTCCTCTCGCTCGCTGCGCCTTCCCTTTCAGCGTAGTAGACTTTTTCCCCGTCACCTTGCCGACGGCCTCTCGCACTCTACCCTGAACCTGCCCGATCTTACCCTCGATTTTCTTGCCAGCCATTCTTGAATGCTCCCTTCTGCACTTGTGTTGCTATTCGCACTTCGCCCAGCTACTCGCGGCGGCGCTGCACCGGGGCTTTCGAGCCCAGGACGCTCAAGACCAACACGACGGCGCCGAGGCCGCCCATGACCGAGGCGGCCAGCACCACGATCCAAGGGAAACCTCCATTCTGCAGAGGAGCCCCGCCGGTGCTCGGGAAGCCAGGGACTGTCGGTGTGCCCGTCGGGGTCGCGGTCGGAGCCGCCGGCGCGCCGGGGCAGCCCTGGATGGTGACGTTGTTGGTATCCATAGTCACTTCACCGTTTCGCGCCAGGGCCCTACCGACCACATCCGCGTTATTCTGCAGGGCGATGCTCGTGAGCGCGAGAATGTTCCCTACGAAGTGAGTGGTTGTGCCGAGAGTCGCGGAGCTGCCGACCTGCCAGAATACGTTGCAAGCTGTACCGCCGTTGATCACGCTGACAGACGAACTGCTGGCGGTCGTGAGGGTGCTCACCATCTTGAAGATGAAGACCGCATCGGCGTTGCCCTGGGCGTCGAGAGTGAGTGCTCCCGTCAACTGCGACGACGAGGTAGAACAGTAAACGCCCTCGGTGAGCGTCTGACCACCCAGATCCTGACCAGTAATATCGCCGGTGCAGGCCTGGCCCGCTAGATCATCGTAGGCAATGGTGACGTCACTCTGGGCCTGAAGCGCGACGGCATCCGCTGCGTGTGTTGCTCCCGCGGTCAAGCTCCCCGGAGGAAAGCCCGTGATCGCGCTACCTGGGCTGACACCCAGGTTGCCGAAGATAGTGGTCGGGCTGGTATTGGTCACCGTCTGGCCACCCAGGACCGCGAAGCTCGCCGCCGAACCCAGTCCGGGCGCGGTTTGCGCGCCGGGACTTGCCATGGCACCCGCCGCGGAAAGAAGCGTGGCGAACAGGACAATCAGGACGAGTGTGGTAAGCCGGGGCAACCGTAACATTGAGCACTCCTTAATTTTTCGTGTACACATCGATTCCAGATGTTGCCTCCCCGTTGGTGCTGTCACTATGCGAGCCTTCGGTCATTCGTCACTAGCGCCCCCGCCTGGAGAAGCCACCCCACCCGAACGCCAGTATTAAGACGACGACCAGAAGGAAGAACAGTGGAGATACCGTCAATCCCAGTCCTCCGAAGACCAAGACGAGCAGCAGGCACACTAACAATAAACCGATCATGGCGCCAATCTCCTTTCCGTTTGACTGGACCTTAATGGACAGGACACCCGGGGCGCTGTCTTGCGCTCCATGTCGATGTGCCGGCACCTATAGAGCGATGACGCCGACGGCAGCGACCGCAAGAACGTAGGCGAGCGTGATGCCCGCCAGGGACCAGCCCAGCGCGCCCTTCAGCCTGTTCATGTGGTGATGGATCGCCATACGTGTATCCCTCGTATCTCTAAACCTGCCGGGGAAGGGCTGGAAGGGGGGTGATCTCCGGCCCAACCCTGGAAAGGTTTAGCGGTTTTCTATCTACTTGGGGGAGCGCTTCTTATCGAGCAGCCCGGCCGCTCTGCGTGCGGCTGGTAACGACTTTTTCCCCGGTTGCCGAGGGGCCGGCCGTAATCGCAAATAGGACGGCAATCAGCAGCAGCGCGGCGACCGCGTATACGACCATCCCGATGGGGGACGCGTATTCGAGATTGCCGTTGTTGGCGACGATCCCTTGAAACGGCGCGGCGAGTGGCTTGCTGACGTCGTAGATGAAGTTGACGAAGCCGTTGTTGGGGTTGGCTTCGGCCAGAAGAAATCCCAGCCGGAAGACCAGCAACGTCTCGATTACTGCGAGGCCGACCAGGATTACGGCGCCCAGGCTACGAACCCAGCCGCGTGCCAGGTTCCATCCGCCGGCTGGCGAGTGCACGACCTGCTCTTCGACTACGCTATCGTCCCTGGCGATTGGTCGGTCTTCGGCGACGGGTCGCCGTCCGCTCTCGTCTGCAATCTCCTCATCTTGTCTCCGGATAGTCATGATTTCCTCTCCTTGCTTGGACCGATCGCTGGCCAGCTTCTTCAGCCTGGCCGGATGTTATCGGCCGCGTCCTATTTGATCGAAAGTTATCCAGGTCACCGGGTCGCGCCGCTGCGGCAATCCTCCTAGTCGGCATCGGAACGGTGTTCCGCCAGCCATTTCTCCAGGGAATCCTCGTCAATGCGGATCTGACGCCCGAGACGAATGCACGGGAGGCCATCGCTGCGCATCATTCTGTATACCCATTGTGGCCTGACCTTGAGCAGATCGGCCGCTTCCCTAACGGTGAGCACCTTCATGTACTTCACTGTAAGAGGCCGGTGTTCCGTACACGTTCCGTAGGCGTTACTGGGGTGTTCTTTTGACGTTCTTTTCGTTCTTGGAATTTTCTGTGACGTCGTTATACGACTTCGTTCTTGAAGTTTTTCTGCGACGTTGTTATACGACTTCGTTCTTGAAATGCTCTGTGATGTCCCTATAAAATATTCTTACAATGCAGCCTACGAACGTATCCTTGATCGTCGGCCCGAAGGGCGAGACAGCGTGACCGTGCAACCGGACGACGCAGGGCTGCGCATGTCTCTGCTGGGGCGCTTCGAGGTGCGTGCCGGTGACGATGTGATCATCGACGAGGCGTGGCATCACCGTAATGCCAAGGCCTTGCTCAAGCTCCTGGCCGTTCAGAGGGACCGCTCTCTGCACCGCGAACAGGTTCTCGATGCCTTTTGGGCCAGCCTCAACCCGTCAGCGGCAGCCGCGAACCTCCGCAAGATCCTGTTTGATCTGCGCGCCGAGTTCACCGCGCGACAGGTAAAAGCTGAGGTGGTCACCATCGCCGATGATCTGGTCGTCCTCTCGCCTGAAATCTCCGTGGACATCGACGAATTCCGTTCTTGTGCGCGGGCGGCCCGATTCGCTCAAGACAGACTCGATCTGTATGAGCAAGCCATCGCCGTTTACAGGGGCGACTTGCTTGTAGAGGATCGCTACGCGGATTGGACCGAGGGGCCGCGCCGGGAGCTGCGGGATCTACACAATGACCTACTGATTGAGCTGAGCCAGCTGTACGCGGCGGCGGGAAAACTCGAACTGGCGGCCGAACGTCTCCAACGTCTGCTCGAGGCCGACCCTCTGAATGAGGACGCTAATCGGTTGATGATGCGCGTCTACGCCGAGGTTGGTAGTCGCCAGAAGGCCCACCGCCAATATAAGACCTTCCGCGCCGCGCTTCGCCGCGAGATCGGAGCCGCGCCCTCGGAAGAGACGGAGACGCTCATCCGGGATATTCTCGCGGGTAAGGTCGGGCGCGCCTGATCGGTCACCAAGAATGACACAGGATCCAAAGCCGGGCCCCCAGTCCATGCGCTATACCATCGATGAGGTGTTGTCGGGGATGCTGGCTTCCCTCGAGCGGGATACCTTCACCGACGACTCGCAGAGGCTGGGGGAGGTGTTTAAAGGCCTCGCTCACGAGGCTCCCCTTTTCGCCCCGTTTGCTGCCCTAGCCGGTGAATCCGATTTTTCGGCAGTCCTGGAAGGCGCGCTGCAAACCCTGGTCAGCGACGGGCACTTGGAGCACGGCGCCGGCCGCTACCAACTGACGTCAGCGGGGCGGGCTCGTTGCATTACCGGCAAGCGGACGCTGTTTAATGCCAGCGATATCGCGGATCTGGAGGCGGGAGCCCGTTACTTTGAAGCTCACTGCGGCTCCTAAGGGCCTGGCAGGTTCGTGCCCAGTTGTTGCCGATAAGGCGACTGCCGCAGCCCGCAGATAGAGCTACTCCACAGGCGGCGACCAGCCCATCGCCGTGCGGTGATTAGTTCAGAGGGGATCGACCGTTAGGACGACCCTGAAGCCGTAGTCGTTGTAGCGGTAGTCGGGCGGAATGCTGCTGCGGGCGGAGCAGCGGCTGACCTTGATTGCGTGTCGCCAAGCGCCGCCGCGTGAGGCGCGACGTTCGCCGGTCGGCGGGCCCCGCGGGTCGTGTTCGGGCGAGACGGCGTAGTGGCCGGAGTCGTACCAGTCGGAGCACCACTCGTGGACGTTGAAGCCGATGTCGATGAGACCGTACCCGTTCGGTGGCGCGGCGCCGACCTGCCAGGTCGCGTCCTGCTGGAAGCGCCCGCCTGAGCCGTCAAACGACTCGTCGCCCCAGGGGTACTTCGCGCCGTCGACGCCACCGAGCGCCGCTTTCTCCCACTCAGCCTCGGTCGGCATCCGGAAGCTCCTCCGCTGGACGCCACTGAGCCAGTCGCAGTAGGTCACGACGTCGTACCAGCTGACGCCAACGACGGGCTGGCGCGGATGGTTGAAGGCGGAATCGTCCCAGAAGCGGGGCGGCTCGTGGCCGGTGGCGGCGAGGAAGGCGGCGTACTCCTCGTTCGTGACGGGAAGCACGGCCATGCGGAAGGCGGAGAGCGTCACGCGATGCGCCGGGCGTTCGTCAGGGCGGCCGTTGTCGTCGCCCATGGTGAACGCACCGGCCGGGATGAGGACGGTCTCGATCTGGTCGACGAGAGTCGTCACGGGGCGATTATAGCATCGGAGCGGGAAGGGGACGCCCCCCAAACCGTTCGTCGCCGCCAATGGCTATTCCGCAAGGTGCCGGCACCGTACAATGCCTCTCAGGGGACTCTTCAACAAATGTTCAGAAGGCGCGCGGGCACCGAGGCCAAATGAGGCGGTAGGTTTGATGACAGGTCAAGCGTTCTCCCCCGAGCTGGAACTCATTCAAGGCGGAATGGGAGTCGCCATATCAGGCTGGCAATTGGCGCGCTCGGTTGCCGAAACAGGAGAGAGAACCGGTAGACCGGTCCTCGGAGTGGTGTCTGGCACAGGCCTCGCCATAACCATGGTCCTCAGGCTTCGGAAAGGAGACTCAGACACGCGCCGCGCACTCGAGGCCTTTCCCGTTCCGGAAATCGCCCAGGGAGTCATCGAGAGGTACTGGCTCAACACCGACAGGTCATCCCGGTCCAGGATCCCTCCAAAACCCGAGATATTGGTCAACGGAAGCGACGAGCGAAAGGCAGATTTCGCAAAGCTCCTGATCGTTGCAAACTTCGCGGAGGTCTGGCTGGCCAGGCAGGGGCACAGCGGTCCCGTTGGGATCAATTACCTCGAAAAGGTCCAACTGCCCCGTCTTCCCGAGATATTCGGGGCGATGTTGGGTGGAGTTGACTACGTCCTGATGGGTGCGGGGATTCCGAATCAGGTTCCCGGAGTCTTGGACGACCTCGCGGGCTGGAAGGAAGCGTCGTACAAAATCGACGTCGCCGGATCCGAAAAATACGTACTCTCGTTCGACCCGAAGACGATAATCCCAGAGCAATACCACATGCCGCTGACGCGACCGAAGTTCCTGGCGATTGTCTCGCATCACGTGCTCGCACAGGCCCTCGCTCTCAAGGCTACGGGAGAGGTGGATGGCTTTGTGGTGGAAGGCCCGATTGCAGGTGGGCATAACGCTCCGGCCCGGGGAAAAGAGATCAGCGAAAGCGGGGAGCCGGTCTACGGGGAGCGCGACAAGCCGGACCTGGCGAAGATACGGGACCTAGGAAAGCCATTCTGGCTGGCCGGCGGATACGCGAGTCCGGAAAAGCTCGACGAGGCAAAGAGCACGGGGGCGACCGGTATCCAGGTGGGCTCCGCCTTTGCACTCTGTGACGAGTCGGGGTTGAGGGACGATATCAAGCGGGAGCTGAGGAGAAAGAGCTACTCCGGGGATATTGAGGTCATGGCGAACCCCGTCGTCTCTCCGTCCGGCTTTCCTTTCCAGGTAGTCCGCCTCGAAGGCTCATTGTCCGACCCGGTAGTCTACGGAGCGCGTAAGAGAAGCTGCAGCCTGGGATATCTCGTTGAGGCTTATAGGACGACGAGGGGCGGGATAGGGTTTCGGTGTCCTGCGGAACCGCTCAAGGCGTACCTGAAAAAAGGTGGGGACGCTGATAGCACACAGGGAAGGGTATGCCTCTGCAATGGCCTCGCGGCAGCATCGAAGGACGGCCAACGCACCGAAGCAGCCATCGAGCCAGCCATTGTCACGCTAGGACAAGATCACAGCTTTATTCGAAGCATGCTACCCAGTGCAGATGGTTCGTACTCCGCAGAGGACGTCATCCGCTCTATCCTGTCCCTGACGCCCTCCGGGCGCAGTGAAGGACAGGCAGCTGTCTCCGCCACCGGTGCGTAGCGACTTGTTGCCCGGCTGAGCCCCGGCCGGGCGAGACTAGCTGTAGTTCCCACGGACGTTGTTTACAAGGACAGCCATTGCCGGCTGGCCTCCGAGGGCCGTGTGGGGTCTGCGCTGATTATAGAACTGGACCGCTGATCTCCCAAGACTACCGACTCCTGGATCTGACGCGGTGGCACAGGCCAGTACGCTCGCAGTAGCCTGTCCTTCTCTTCGGGAGAAACAAGTCGGAAACCGTGGCCCTCGTAGAACCGGATCGCCCAAGACGCGTCCGCCCACGTGCCGATGAGGAGGGGCCGGGATGTTTGCCGGCGCAGGTGGGAAAGCAGTTTTCCCCCAATCCCCTGATTCCGGTCCCGTGTGCGGACGTAGGAATGTCGGATGAGTGTCACGTCCTGCACATCTTGTATCCCCATCACGCCGACCAGGCCGCCGCCCTCCTCGTATCCCCAGAACTCGACACCAGCGGTGATTTCACGTCGAAGCTCATCCCTGGACATGTAAGGCTCTCTCCAGAGATCAGCAGGAATTACGCCCGCATACGCCCGAGCGGCGTCGTTGATGATCTCGTATATGACTTCTAGGTCGTCGACATCGCATCGGCGGATCACGTTACAATTCCTTCGCTGCCAAGGATAGGGACTTCGGTTCTTCACGGAGATTTTACGCCACTGCACGCCGCTTGAGAGGGGGCTACCCCGAAGTCTTAGCGTTCCGCGGCACGCCGCGGGGCGCCCCTAGCGGCGACGCGCAGGACTCGAACCCGACGGATGCGCTAATATCGATGTGCCGGCGGATCTTGAGAAAGGACTGCGCGATGGGCGACAAGAGTCCGAAGAACACCTCCAAGACCAACAAGCAGAAGGCACAGAAGAAGGCGGCGTCGGTACCAAAGCCAACACCGAAGAACTAGCGTCGCCTTCCTGTAGCTGGATGGCGTTCTAGCCTCGGCGCGTACGCGCTAAGCGTGCAAGCCGATAGCACCTACCGTCGCGTCGTGGAATCGCTTTGAACCCAGGAGGACCCCACATGACCACCGTTCACGACTGGAACAACCAAATCATCAACGAATTCCGCGCCAACGAGGGCAGAGTCGGCGGGCCGTTTCAGGGCGCGCCGATGCTTCTGCTTAACCACACCGGCGCGAAGTCCGGAAGGACGCGCGTCAACCCGCTCATGTACCTCGCTGACGGCGACCGGCTGCTCATCTTCGCCTCCAAGGGCGGCGCGCCAACTCACCCCGACTGGTTCCACAACCTGCGCGCCAACCCGACGGCCGAGATCGAAGTCGGCACGGACAAGTTCGTGGTCGAGGCGGAGGAGTTGGCCGGCGAAGAGCGCGACCGCTTGTACGCCAAGCAGGCCGGGCTATACCCGATGTTCGGCGGCTATCAGGCGAAGGCCGGGCGCACGATCCCCGTCGTCGCCCTCAAGCGCAAGTCGTAACCATCATCCGCTTGATCGAAATCCGTCGGCGCCGCCGAAATCGTCTCAGAAGTGACAGCTAGGTGGCCAGACCTTGGCCGGGCCAAATCGGCTCACCGGCGCGACAGCCGACGGCTCAGGGGTCGCGGATTCCTCTTCCGCGAGTGCACGCTCGGGGTTAGCACCGTTGCCTGACGGTGCCCTAGCTGACTCCCCTGAAGTGGGCCCCGTTGACACCTGCCCCGCATCGGCGCACAATCGCGGCGGACAGCATAGTAAGGAGACCATCGAGTGACTTACGAAGACCGTACCCTCACCTGTGCGGAGTGTGGCTCCGAGTTCACCTTCAGCGCCGACGACCAGCAGTTCCACACAGAGCGTGGGTACCAGGACCCCAAGCGTTGCCCTTCCTGCCGCCAGGCCCGGCGAGGCGGTGGCGGTGGCTATGGAGGAGGAGGAGGAGGAGGCTACGGCGGCGGCCCGCGCCAGATGTTCGACGCAGTCTGCGCCAGCTGCGGCTCAGCGTGCCAGGTCCCCTTCGAGCCCCGCCAGGACAGGCCCGTCTACTGCAGCGACTGCTTCTCGAAGCAGCCGGGCCGCCCGGGCCGTTAGCACGCCCTAACGCCGGCGACCATACGAGAGAGCGCTTGCTTCATACAAATCCCGGCCTGCGCGCTGTGCCCCGCGATTGGCTCCCCCTAGGCCTCGCGACCGCACAACAACTGCGGCGTGATGCCAGTGAGCGTGGTGGGCGGGTGGCGAAGCTAGCAGCGAATGCGCTCCACAAGATGGACTAATGAAATACGCAACGCCCAGCGCGTTGCAGCGGACTCACTGGTGCTTGCCCATCTGTCCTGCAATGCCTGACAGACAGTGCTGGCGCATGCCCACTAGACTGCGGTGGGACGGCGGTGCTCTCTGGCTTCTTTAGGTGGCCCGCCCAAATTCCGGAGACCCGCAGTCCCTACCTTCGCTGATCCGAAACCGCCTGTCAACGAGCGGCAGAGTCCTTGATGTTACCGTTAGGTTACGATCACGTCTCCTTACCCGACTCCACTCCCTAGTCCCCCTCCCCACCGGCGGCGACCAGGGCCACCAACTGGCCCTACACGTCCACCACTCCCTGGAGAGCCGGCACCGCTACTTCCGCGAGGTCCGCTGCTTCTTCAACTGGCTGGTCACCGCCGGCTATCTCAAGGAGACGCCCTTCCGTTCCCTCCACAACGTCCGCCTGCCTCAGAAGATCGTCCAGCCTTTCAACGGCGAGGAGATTGCCCGACTCCTCGCCTGCTGCGACCCGGAAACAATCGCCGGCGCCCGCGACCGGGCGATCATCCTTACCCTCCTGGACACCGGTGTGCGGGTGGGCGAGCTGGTCCGCGTCACCGTGGAGGACTTCGACTTCGAGCGGCAAAGGCTGAGGATTCTCTACGGCAAGGGGAACAAGCAGCGAATAGTGCGCCTCGGCAGCCGGTGTCAGCAGGCGGTCGCGCACTATATCCAGCGATTCCGTGGGACCGGGCCAGGGCCAGTGTTCCGCGATTCGCGCCGCGACCGGCCTCTGCAAAACAACGGCGTGAAGCAGATGCTGCGCCGCCTGGGGCGGGAGGCCGGCGTCGCCAAGGTCCACGCCCATCGGTTCCGGCACACGTTCGCCACCTGGGCGATCGAGAACCAGGCCCGGGAGTTGGACGTCCAGTACCTCCTCGGCCACTCCACCCCGGACATGGTGCGGCCCTACTCCGCCACCTACAACTCGGAGAAAGCCGCCCGCGCCCACGAGCTGTTCAGCCCGGCGGATCGGCTCGGCGAGAGGCTGCTTGACTTCTCACCAACAGCACAATAACCAAACTTATTGACTGTCAAGCCCCTGGGAGTTCGGCCAGGGAAGCGACACGTTGCGTGACAAGGCACTGGGTCGAAACTTATTCGAGTCAGCTCCCCCCGCTTCCCTCAGGGTAGCACCCTACAGAGAACACAGTGAGGGGACGGCCCAACTTCAGTTGCCCCGCCCAGGAGGAACACGGCTCCGGTGCTGCCGCCTGCGTTATAGTAAGGGGCGTTACGACGCGACTGACGGAGGCAGACGCTGGATCAGTCCGGGTTCACAGCCACACATCTTGTCGAAGCAGGCCCGGCCACGGTTTGTTACCGCAAGGCGGGAGACGGGCCCGCGGTCGTTTTCCTGCATGGATTTCCGCTTTCCGGCCTCACCTGGCAAAAGGTGGTGTCAGCCCTGTCCCGGCAGTTCACATGCTACGCGTTCGATCTGGTTGGTCTTGGTGGCACGACCTCGCCCCTGGCAGCGCACTTTGCATCGCCAGGTCAGGCAGCCGTCCTGGGGCAGGCGCTGTCGACGCTCGGCGTATCAGCGTTCGCCCTCGTCGGAAACGACACCGGCGGCTGGATCGCTCGTGAACTGGCGCTCTTAGAGCCCGAAAAGGTCACGTCCCTGGCGCTGACGAATACGGAGATCCCCGGTCACAGGCCTCCTTGGATCCCGATGTACCAGCGCCTGGTGCGCCTGCCCGGCAGCAAGTTCCTAATTCGGCGGATGTTGGCGTCCCGACGCCTCCGGCGTTCCGCCCTCGGGTTCGGCGGCTGCTTCAAAGACCTCGACCGGATTGACGGCGAGTTCGCCGAGGAATTCCTCTCGCCGCTGATCTCGTCCGACCAGCGTCTCGCCGCGATGTTCACGTTCCTGGTGCATATGAGGTTCGATCGGATCGATCAGTTCCCCGAGCTGCACGGAATGCTCTCAATGCCGACCACGTTTCTTTGGGGCGAAGACGACCCGACCTTCCCGGTGCACGAAGCCCGTAAGATGGCCTCTCAATTTCCGAACGTTTTCGAATTCCGGACGCTTCCTGGCGCGAAACTCTTCTTGCAGGAAGAATATCCGGACGCGGTGGCCGGCTGGCTAACGGAGTTCCTGGGAAGGACTTAACCGCGAGGCCGGGACCTTAAACACCCTACAGAGAAAACTTGGCGTTCTAGGGCCCGCACCAGTAGCCAATCAGCCCGTCGTTAGGCCGTCAACGCTTAGACGCTACTTGAGTTACGCTTGCATCATGTTCTGAATCTGGAAGACCTCTGGCTGCACGTTGATGTTCGCGTTCTGCAGGGCAGCCCCCAACTTTTCCTGGAAGAACCGATCTACGGCCTCTTGCGATTCCCACACTTCGACCACCCGCCACCCGTCAGCTGTCGGCCCAGCCACGTGAGACAGCATGCCTGGAGCCACCTTGTTGTCCGGGGTGACTTCGTGCAGAACCTGTTCGTATTGAGCCTGAGTGACTCCGACCCCATTGAAAATTAAACCGATAGCCAATAGATCCCTCCTGAATACAACCTGAGTCTATTGCGCAGTATGCGCCGCGCCGGAGGATTAGTCCAATCCAGCGACTGACCCCCCGGAGGGCGCGCCCGGAATTGGCGGCTTCGCCGTATTCCTGCCGAGCACCCGGCCGATCGCGAACTTCAGGTAATCACCTTCAGGGAACGCGGGAAGGACCGGGTGATCGAACCCGGCCCCGTGCAGCGATTCGAACACCCAGCGCCGGCCGGCCTGCCGCACCCCCGCCGCGATGCTCTCCAGAAACTCCTCTTTCCCGAAGTGGCTGGAACACGAAGCCGCGCACAACAGCCCCCCCGGCGCGGCTACCGACGCCGCCAGCATGTGCAGCACCCTCACCAGCGAGTGCGCCCAAGCGATAGCTCAGTTGGGCGACCGGCTACTGCTGACGTTCTCTGCAGCGGGTTCCGCATACACCGTGATCAGAGAGTGACAGCGCCCCTCGGAACACGTGCAGGTGCATTGGCTGTGCGCGGGTCCGCGATCGGGATTGTTGCCGGCCCTCAGGCCATCGAAGCCGCCGACCTCGTTTTACCTGGTGCGAACGACATTTATGCCGGATGTATTCGGTGACGGGAGACCCAGGGATGTCAGCCGTAAAGTTCACCCTATTGTTAGGAACAGCAACTATGCTGTGGCTCCTCATATACGGCGTCGTTAAGGGCGCGCATCCACTGGCTATCCTCATCACCATCGTGGTTGCAGGAGCCGCCCTACTGGGTAGCGTGATTTTCGTACGCTGGTTCGATAAATGGTTTAGGCACTGGCACAAGGGTTGACTGCCAGTTGGAATAGACCTGAAACTGGCGCCATCGAAGGCGCTGCTTAACGGCGCTTGGGTGTTCAACGGACTAAGGGTTCCGCGAACGCCCGCGCCGAGTTGCGTCTGGCGCACGTTATATATTGGTGGAGGTTGAAGCAGACTCACCGCCCTCAGGTAATTTCATGCAACAAGACGAGTCGCTACCGGCATCTCTGCCCCGGCCTCTCGATAATGGCCAGGTCGCTCAGACTCTTGTGGAGTACTTAGGCCTCAAGCATGGCGCCTTCACGATTCGCGGTCCCAGTCGCAAGGAGTATCGCTTCGCAGCAGGCCGGCTGGACCGACTGCAATACGTGGTCGACGAAGACCTCGAACGGTTCCGGCTGCTCCCGGAATTCAGGGTACTTGACGAAGCCAGAATCGACCCCGAATCCGAAATACGCCGTCTCTGGCAGGAGGAGATCACACAGCGGGTGGTGGAGAGAATGCGTGATAAGCACGGCCAATCGGTCGTCCAGAGCGCGCGAGCTTCCGGCGGTCGGCCTAGTGGCAAGGGCTTCGGTGCCCTCCTGGACTGTTGGATGAGCTGTTCGCAGCTCGCCGACTGCCTGGGGAGCACATCAGCCGCCTATGATGCGATCGCCGATTACTGGCAAAACCACCAGGCAACAGACATCAACGTTCCACCACGCCAGCGGTTTCCCGCGGTCCGATCCGACGCCAAGCGTAAGAGGCAGTCGGCCGGCCGATGTCTGTGGTACAGGCACTCGGAACCGATACCCGCTGAGCTGGGCTGCCGTTAACCTCTTCGCCACCGGTATCGACTTCGTCCTCCGATAAAATCCCGGGGCCGGATTATCGGAGGACTGAGGGTCTACCTGGCCGCCTACTCTTTGTAGGATCCAACGCGATCAACCACAGAGTCGGTGACTTGTTGCAAGCAAGGAGTCAGGCGGTGGCGGAAAAAGGACTAGAAACGAAGCCGGCGCGTCGCGTGTACATCCAGTACGACGACCTCGACGAACTGGCAGCCTGTGTACACCCCGATAACCCCAAGGGGCACAGCCTGGGCGCGATTGAATCCAGCTTCGAACGCTTCGGATACACCGGCCCCGTGATCCGGAACGATCGCGACGGCCGGATCGCGTCGGGCCACGGCAGGCTGGAGGTTCTCCTCGCCCTTAAGGCACAGGGGGCAGAGCCGCCTGACGGCATTCACCTGGGCCCCAACGGCGAGTGGCTCGTCCCTACGATCCGCGGCATCGATCTCTCACCTGAGGACGCGCGCGCCTTTCTCGTCGCCGACAACCGAACGGGGGAGCTCGGCGGCTGGGACGAGCAGCGGCTCGCCAAGCTGCTCTCGGAGCTCGCCAACTCTGAATCGGGACTCGACGGGATCGGTTTCAGTGAGGTCGACCTCGCCGACCTGCTCGGCAGCCTCGATTTTCCGTCGCCCGACTCGGATTCCGACCCCGATCAGTTCCCTCAGGAGCTAACGCAGGATCAGGTCTATGTCCGGCCGGGCCAGATGTGGCACCTGGGGCCGCACCGCATCCTCTGCGGCGATGCCACGCGCGCCGACGACGTGGGGCGCCTGCTGGGCGGGCGAAAGGCAGATCTGGCCGTGACCGACCCGCCTTACAACGTCGACTACGGCCACCACGGCGGCGCCGGGCGGAACCACCGCCACCGGCCGCTGGCCAACGACGCCCTCGCAGCAGCGGATTGGGAGGAATTCGTCAGACAGTGGGCACGTCAACTCCTCAGTGCCGTGGATGGTGCCCTCTACATCTGCATGTCGTGCCAGGAGTGGCCTACGGTATCTCGGATATTGGCAGAAGAGGGAGGCCACTGGAGCACGACCGTGATCTGGGCCAAGGACCGATTCGTCCTCGGCCGTTCCGACTACCAGCGGCAGTACGAGCCGGTGTGGTACGGCTGGCCGGAGGGAAAGAAGCACTGCTGGTGCGGAGACCGTGACCAGGGAGACATCTGGTCCATCCCCAGACCGGCCGCGTCAGAACTGCACCCGACGATGAAGCCCGTCGAATTGATCGAGAGGATGATCGCGAACTCCTCCCGGCCGGGGGAGCGGGTGCTCGATCTGTTTGTCGGCTCCGGCACGACGATAATCGCCGCCGAGAGGCTGGGGCGGCGCTGTCTGGGCATAGAACTGGAGCCCCGCTACGTTCAGGTGTCAATCGAGCGGTGGGAGCGATACACGGGTCGTAAGGCTGAACTCGCGGAGTAGCTGCGGATGATGTTCACCGGACTCGTCGCGCATGATCGGGGTGATCGATAGTGGGAGCATCCTCCCGTCAGGAGCGCGCCTTCGCCCTCTACCTAGCCCTGGGCACGGAGAGAAGCCTCGGCGGGCTCGCGGCCGCCCTCCGTGCTGACCCCGGCCGGGCCGGCCTGCGGCGGGCCCCTTCTCTCCGCACGCTGGAGGATTGGTCCGCACGCTACCGCTGGCAGCAGCGCCTGGCGGACGTCGAGAGGCGCGCCCGCGAGGATGCCGAGCGACAGCACCTGGAGTGGGTGAAGCAGCACCGCGAACGGCTGCGCCAGGAAGGGCTCCTGCTGCAGCAGCGCGGCATCGAGTGGCTAAAGGACAAACGCACGAACGACGTGACAGCGCATGAGGCCATCAGGGCCATAGATGCCGGCTTCAAGCTGGAAGCGCTGGCCCTTGGTGAGGCCACGGAACGCATCTCTATGGAGGTGGACGATGAACGGATCCAACGACTCACGGACGAGGAGCTCGAACTCCTCATCCGCCACGCTCGACAGGCTCAGTCGGGCGGCGCTGAGGGAGAGAGCGAAACGAAATCCGGATAACCTCCTCTACTGGTCGGAGGC
>Ga0209341_10002080_pt1 | contig 19264 bp, 21 predicted proteins | sample RifCSP13_2_FD_184020 | JGI IMG/M metagenome (GOLD analysis project Ga0209341, IMG submission 184020) | Soil microbial communities from Rifle, Colorado - Rifle CSP2_sed 13_2 (SPAdes) (version 2) | ecosystem: Environmental > Terrestrial > Deep subsurface > Rock core/Sediment | place: Rifle... | reverse complement strand
AGCTGCAGGCCTTCGGCGACCACTTGGCCTGGTGGCGGCCGGAGGACAACGCCACCCCGACCGGGACCCAGCTCTACACCTGGGCCAGCGGCGACCTGCTCTTCCTGCTGCTCGGCACCGACCAGGCGACCAACCTGGCCATGCTGGCGGCGCTGCCCGGCGAGCTGCCGCCCGCCACCCCCGAGCCGAGCGCCTCGGCTGGTCCGTCGGGGAGCCCGAGCTGATGTTCGCCAGGGTCGCGTATGGACTGGCCGTGGCGGGCACGGCGCTCGCGATCGGGCTGCGCGTCGCCGACGCCGACCCGACCCTGACCTTTGGCGTTAGCGCGGCCGCGATCCTGGGCCTGGCCTACATCCTGGGCCACGCCACCGAGCAGCTGGGGATGGCGGCCGGCCCGAAGGTGGGCGGGATCCTGAATGCCACGGTCGGCAACCTGGGGGAGATCATCATCGCCGGCTTCCTGATTGCGGCCGGCGAGATCGAGGTGGTGAAGGCCTCGATCACCGGGTCGATCGTAGGCAACCTGCTGCTGGTGCTGGGCGCCTCGCTGCTGGTGGGCGGCCTCCGCAACGGGATCCAGCGCTTCGATGCCCAGGCCACCGGCATGAATGCCGCCAGCCTGATCCTGGCGACCATCGGCCTCATCGTGCCGGCCACCTTCGCGCTGCTGGTGGCGGGCAGCGCCGAGGTGAACCCGGACTCGGCGGCCTTCTTCTCGATCGAGGCCCTGTCGGTGGGCACCGCGGTGCTGCTGCTGATCACCTACGCGGCGCAGACCTGGTTCTACTTCCGGACCACTCCCGAGCCCGATGACACCGACGCCGAAGGGCAGCCTGCCGAGGAGGCGCCGAACTGGACCGCGCGCCGCTCGCTCGGGGTGCTGCTGGCGTCCGCCGCCGCCCTCACCGTCGTCTCGGAGGTGCTGGTCCACGCCCTCGATCCGATGGTCGAATCGCTGCACGTCAGCAAGTTCTTCGTGGGGATCATCCTGATCCCCCTGATCGGCAACCTGGCCGAGCACGTGGTCGGGATCACCCTGGCCTGGAAGAACAAGATGGACTTCAGCCTGGCCACCTCCCTCGGCTCGGCGACCCAGATCGCGCTCTTCGCCGCGCCGGTGCTCGTCTTCTTCGGGCTCTTCATCGGCAACGAGCTGACCCTGGTCTTCTCGCCGCTGGAGGTGGTGGCGGTGGGGGTGGGGGTCGTCATCGCGGCCTACATCGCGCTCGACGGACGCACCAACTGGATCGAGGGCCTGCAGCTCATCAGCGTGTACCTGATCCTGGCCATCGCCTTCTTCTTCGTGTCGCCGGCCTGAGCGGGGACGCCGGTCCGATGGACGAGCCGACCACCTGGGCGGATGAGCGCCCCGACCGCTGGTCCCGCAAGCGCGACCGGCTGGCGCGCCTGCTCAACGTTGCCTCGATCCTCTTCACCCGGGGCAGCACCGAGTTCGGCGTCCCCGTCTCGGAGATCGCCGAACTGACCGGCATGAATCCGCGGACCGTGTACCGCGACCTGCGCGCGCTCGACGAGGAGCTCGGGATCCCGATCTACGAGGCGGGGCGCGGCCGGTACGGGATCGAGAAGAAGTTCTTCCTGCCCCCGCTCCAGCTGGCGATCCCCGAGGCGGTGGTCCTCTTCCTCGCGGCGCGGCTCATCGCGCGCTGGAGCGACGAGACCGACCAGGTGGTGATCAGCGCCTTCACCAAGCTGGCGCACCAGATGCCCCAACCGATCGCCCGCCACGTGGCCGCCACCATGCTGCGGGTGGGACGCGCTGCCACCAACGAGCCGTTCACCCGCAACTTCGGGGCGGTGGCCCGCGCCTGGGCGGAGGGCCGGGTGGTGGAGCTGGAGTACGACACGCCCGGTGGCGGGGAGCGGCGGCGGGCGCGGGTGCGCCCCTACTTCCTGGAGCCCGATGCCGCCGGTCACAGCGTCTACCTGATCGGCTACGACGAGACAGTCTCGGCGATGCGGACGTACAAGGTGGAGCGCATCCGCTCCGCGCGCCTGACCGAGCAGACCTACCAGATCCCCGATGACTTCGACCCCGACCACTACCTGCGTCATGCCTGGGGGATCTGGTCGAGCGACAGCACCGCGGCGGTGGAGGTGCACCTCCGCTTCGACCCGAGCGTCGCCCACCGGCTGCGCGAGACGGTCTGGCACCGCTCCCAGCAGGTCACCGAGCTGCGCGGCGGTGGGGTGGAGCTGCGCCTGACGGTGGCCGGGATCGTCGAGATCCGGCCCTGGGTCCTGTCGTGGGGTGACGCGGTGGAGGTCCTGGCGCCGGCGGAGCTGCGCCGCGCGGTGGCAACCGCGGTCGGGGCCGCGGCGGCCCGCTACCCCGAGTCGGCTGCCAACTAGCTCGCCCGGCGCGCCTCGCGGGCGGCGGCCACCGATGCCTCCAGGGCGGCCATCAGGTCGACCACCTTGGTCGCCTGCGGCAGCGGGGTGGGCTCGATCGTCTCGCCGGCCACCTTGGCCTCGATCACGCTCATCAGGGCCTGGCGATACTCGTCGTGGTAGGTCTCGGCGTCGTAGTCGCCGGTCATCGACTCGACCAGCTGCTCGGCCATCACCCGCTCGACCGGCTTGACCTCGACGCCCTCGTCGGAGAGGTCCAGCTCCTCGATCGAGCGCACCTCATCGGGCCAGTGCAGGGTGGTCAGCAACATGCTGTTGTGGTACGGGTTGAGGGCGGCCAGCTGTTCGCGGTTGGTGAGCACGAACTTGGCGATCGCGATCTTGCCCGTCTCGGCCAGCACCTCGCGCAGCAGGGCGAACGCCTTGCGCCCGATCGGATCGGGCTCCAGGTAATACGCCTGCTTCACGAACTCGACCCCGGCCGCCTCGCGCTTGGCGCGGACGAAGGTCTCGATCTGGATCGCGCGCACGGTCTTGAGCGGCACCGATTCCATCTCGGTGTCGGTGACGACCACGTACTTGCCCTTGCTCCACTCGTAGCCGCGCACCGTCTCGGAGCGCGGCACCACCTCGTCGTGGAAGGGGCAGTAGATCTTCATCTGGATCCGGTTGCCGCACGAGGCGTGCAACAGGTTGAAGCCGATCGCACTCGACTCGGTGGCCAGGTACAGCTTGACCGGGATCGTTACCAGTCCGAACTGGATCGCCCCGCGCCACATTGCTCGCGCCATGGCGCGACACGCTACACCCTGATCGCAACCCTGTCCTGAGGGTGGGGGGGCGGGCAGGACCATCCGGCCATGGGAGGTCGCCGTAGCGCGCGACAGACTGGCGGGGTGAACCCGCTATTCCGGCTGCTCGGTCCCCGGGCCGGTGACCACCACCAGCGCACGGTGCTCGACGCCATCGGGGCCGATGAGCCGATAGCGATGCTCGATTCTCACCGAGCGCGACAGCATGGCGTTGACCGGGCAATAGCGCGTCGCCGACAGCTCCACCGAGCGACGCAGCGCCTCCGGCTCAACCGCCCCCCGCACCCGGTGCTCGATCTGGATCTCGGTGTAGACCATTGGATGCTGCGCGGCCCGGCCGCCATGGACCGCGATCTGGTAGCTGTGCATGGCCTGGCGCTTCTTGCGCAGGATGCTGGCCACGTCGTACGAGGTGCAGGCCGCCAGGACCGCCAGCTGGGCCTCGATCGGGCTGGGCGCGGTGCGCGTCATGCCAGCCTCGGGCGAGTCGAAGACGAGGGTGAACCCGGACCCCGTGGCAGCCTCGACCCGCGATCCATCGGGGTCGACGAAGGTCGCCAGCACGCTCAGGCGATCAGCCACCCCCCGAGCGTAGCAGGCGGGTGGCCGGCGTGAGGGTCATCCGTCCGGCGCTGACCGCCGCTGACCGGGTGCGCGCTTCGGTCACCGCCCTGCTGATGCTGGTCGTGGGCTGGATCGCCCTCCTCCAGCTGGCCCTCCTGCCGGATGGCCGCACCGCCGCAGTCGCGCTGCTGGCCGTCTCCGCGGCACTCGGCATCGGGGTGGGGTCGGCCGGGCTGATGCGTGCCCTCGCAATCGGGCGGCGCCGTCCGGCCGATGGGGCCGATGACCTGGTCGCCCGGCTCCGCGGCGCCTTCGATGACGCCACCACGCTGGTGGTCGCGCCCCGCCTGCCGGGCGTGCCGAACGATCTCGCCGCGCTGCTGATCGGACCGTCGGGCCTTCGGGCGGTGCTCGTTCGCCGCTGGCGGGGTCGCTACCGGGTCCGGGGTCGATCCTGGGACTACGACACCGGATCGGCCGAGGGCTGGATCAGCTGTCGATCGAACCCCTCGTTTGACGCCGATCGGGTCGCGGACGCCGTGACCGCCTGGGCGCGCACCGCGCTGGACGAGCCGGGGCTGACCGCCATCGGGGTGGTCGCCTTCCCGCGGAACTACTCACGCATCACGCTCGAGGAGCCGGGCACCGAGGTCTTCACCGCGGACAACGGGCCGTGGTGGGCGCACTCCATCGGCCGGCTCCAGCGGCTTGACGCCCGTCGCGCGGGCCGGGTCCTGCAGGCGGTGATCGACGCTGGCGAGCAGATGCACGGCATCCGGCGCGAAAAGGCTACGCCGGCTCCTGAGGCGGCGTCGGACTGAGCCACGCCTCGGCAGTCTGCTCGTCGAGCACGCTGGCCAGCATCTCGTCGGCGGGAGCGTCGTCGGCCACCAGGAACAGGTGCACCCGGTTCCGCGCCACGGCGATCGCCGGCAGCCTCCGATCCAGCTCGGGGTGAGCCGCCGCGTTGACCTGCACCTCGGTCATGACCAGGAACCGCTCCGTGGCGTTCAACAACCCGTCCGCCGGCCGGCCGCCGGTGGGCACGTGGATCAGCCCGGTGAGTCGAAACGGCGGGCCGCCGAGCTGGACCCGGACGCTGCGCTTGACGATCCGCATCTCCGGTCGCGCCTCCCCGCTCAGCGCGGCAGATGCGAACAGGATCGCGTCCAGCGCGACGAACAGCTGGGGTGCGCCCTGGGTGCCGGTCGGGTCGTCGTACGTGCTCACCGTCGCGTGGTCGACCATCAGGTGATCCGACGCGACCTGGTTGAGGAGGTCGGCGATGCGCGTGAAGCGGGTGTTGGTCGTGCCCGAGATGCGATACGCGGATGTATAGATGTCGATCGCGACGTGCGCGGGCTCAGCGCCCTGGAACGGGTTGCTGCTGTAGGGAGGCATCGGTCAGACCATCCTAGCGCGCCCGGCGCGCCTTCCACACCTGCTCGCATGGCCAGCGCCGCGCCCAGTCAAGCGTGGCGAGGTTGGTGTAGGTCGTCGTCGACCCTGCGGGCGGGCGCAGCTCGAGCAGGTCCGTGATCTCGAACCCGCTGCGGCGCAGCAGGCGGATCCAGTCGCCGTACCCGAGGTGGAACTCGACCGATGTCTCGTCGGGCCACTCGAAGCGATGCATCCCGAAGTAGGGACGCACCAACCGTTCGGTGGGCGGGCCGTCCGCCTCGAGGTCGGGGATGGTCAGGATCTGGAGCGTGCCGTTGACCAGGAAGATCAGCTCGCCGCCCGGCCTCAGCAGGCGCGCCGCCTCGGGGATCCAGCGGTACGGGTCGGCCCAGATCGCGGCGCCGTACTCGCTGATGGCCACGTCGAACGAAGCATCGGGGAAGGGCGTGGCCTCGGCATAGCCCAGTTGCAAAGGGAAGTGGAGGCCGTGCTGCTCCTGCAGCCGCCGCGCGGTCTCGAGCTGCTTCGGCGAGTTGTCGATGCCAGTCACCCGGGCGCCGCGACGCGCCATCCAGGCGGACACGTACGCCGTCCCGCAGCCGAGTTCGATCACGTCGCGGCCGGCAAGCTCATCCGGCAGCAGGTGCGCCTCCGATTCGGGGATCCGCCAGATCCCCCAGGTCGGCTCGTCCTGGGCCCATCCGCGTTCGCCGGCGGCCACGTAGTCAGGCGCGTAGCGGTCCCACGCCTCGCGGTTGCGCGCGACGTGCTCGGGAAGGTCGGAGCTGCCGGCTAGCTCGGACATGGGGGCCATCCTAGCCGCCTCGCCCGGCTACTCGCCCGGCAGCTCTCCGGTGGTGGCGATCCGCTGCGTCTGGCCCCCCACGCCCCGCGCGAGCAGGATCCGCCCCGAGGCCTGGGCCGCGAAGAGCGCCTCGACGCTGGCCAGGGTGTCGATCTCGGCGGGCGTCTTATCGGTCCGGATCCGCACGATCCTGGGAAACCGCAGCGCGAAGCCGCTGGCGTGTCGGGCCGAGCGCATGATCCGATCGAAGGCGATCTCGACCACCACCTCGGGCGCCACCGTCCGGTAGCGCCCGGAGTCCCGCAGGGTCATGGCCTTGAACTGCTCGGTCATGGCCCCGATCTCGCGATCGGTCAGGCCGGTGTAGGCCTTGCCGATGGTCAGCAGGCCAGCGTCGGGTCCCCGCACCGCGAAGGTGTAGTCGGACAGCACGCCGCGTCGCTTGCCGTGGCCCCATTCCACCCCGACCACCACGCAGTCGAGGGTGGCCAGCGCCTTCTTCAGCTTCAACCACCCCAGGCCGCGGCGGCCCGGCTGATACACCGATCCCGGATCCTTGACCATCAGGCCCTCGTTGCGGCGCTCCCGAGCCTCGTCGAAGGCGGCCTCCACCTCGTCCGCGGAGCGTGCGCCGGCCAGCTGCGACAACAGGAACCGCCCCTCGCTGCGGCGCGGCAGGTCGAGCCCCTCGAGCGCCGACCGCCGTTCACGCAGCGGTACCTCCAGCAGGTCACGCCCGTCCAGATGCAGCAGGTCGAAGGCGACCAGCACCACCGGGACGCTCTCCAACACGTCGGCGCCGGGGGCGACCCGGCCGAGCCGGGTCTGGAGTGAGGCGAAGTCGAGCACCGCGCCGGCCCGATACGGGACCAGCTCGCCGTCGAGCACCAGCCGGTGGTCGAGGCGGCCCGCTGCCGCGACCACCTCGGGGAAGGACCCGGTGATCTCCTTGAGGTCGCGCGAGAAGAGCCGAGCCCCGATCTCCGGCGACAGATGGAGCTGGGCCCGGATGCCGTCGTACTTGTCCTCGACCCAGGCCTCGTCACCGACGCGGCGCATCACCTCGTCGGCATTGGCCACCGGGGTGGCCAGCATGCAGCGCAGCGGGCGTCCAAGGTGCAGCGACGCCTCGGCCAGGCGGTCCTCCCGGGCCAGTAGCGCGGCCTCACCCGCCTCCCCGAGGAGCATCAGCGCCCGCCGCACGTCGGGATGCGGCCGTCCAAAGGCGGCGGCGATGGCCTCTTCCAGCAGCCCTTCCCGCAGGCCGATCCGCGGCTCGCGGGCCGCGACCCGCCCGACGTAGCGGGCCTCTGGCGGCGTCGCGCGGCGGAAGAGGCCGGCCATCAGCCCCACCCGTTCGTCGGCCGAGGCGGCCTGGCTCATCGCCCGAAACGCCTCGCCGACATCCGCCACGCTCAGCGGCTCGGCCGTCGGCGCCGGCGCGCGAGCACCCAGCAGCTCGGCTGCGGCGTCGCCGAAGTCCGAATGCCGCAGGTAGGCCGCGTGCAGGGCCGCCTCATCGGCCCCTGAGGCGAGCGCCAGCGCCCCGGCCTGCTGGACCCAGCCCATCCCCAGTCGATCCTCGGCGCCGGGCAGCGGCTGGCCGGCGAAGAAGGTCGCGGCGATGGCCAGGTCGGCGGGCGGCAGGCTGCGCAGGTAGGCAGCCAACAGGTCGCGCTTGGCCAGCTTCGAGCGGGTGGCGGCTACCCCGTCGGCGGTGCGGGCGAACTCGGCGAACGGCGTCGATGACACGCGCCGAGTCTAGGGCGCTCGCCTTGACGGGCCAGCCGGCGTCCGGCAGGCTTGGCGGCGATGGCCATCTGGCGCAAGGCTCCCGACCCCGCGGTCGCGGCTCGGATCCCGCCCGGACAGGTGCTCACCGAGAAGTTCCCGGTCCTCCATTTCGGTCGCACCCCCGAGTACCCGGACCTGTCGCGCTGGGACCTGCGCGTGTTCGGCGAGGTCGAGACGCCCTTCACCCTGCGCTGGGCGGAGCTGCTCGCCCTGCCGAGCGTGGAGGTGACCCTCGACGTCCACTGCGTGACGCGCTGGTCCAAGCTCGACACCACCTGGGGCGGCGTCTCGCTCAGCCACCTGGCCGAGGTTGCGCAGCTCAAGCCAGCGGCCCGGTTCGTGGTCTTCCACAGCGAATACGGCTTCACCTCCAACGTGCCGCTCGAGGTTGCCCTCGACCCGCAGGCCATGGTCGCGTGGAACTACGACGGCAAGCCGCTTGAGCCCGACCACGGCTATCCGCTGCGCGCCATTGTGCCGGGGCGCTACTTCTGGAAGAGCGCCAAGTGGCTGCGCGGCGTGGAGTTCAGCGCCGAGGATCGGCCCGGCTTCTGGGAGCGGAACGGCTACTCGAACTCGGCTGATCCATGGCGCGAGGAGCGCTACGCCGACGGCTAGTCGCTCCGCCACGCGGAAGCCGCAGCCCGCCGCGGGCGGCCTGCACCCGTTCGTCCGCAACGTGGTCATCGGGTCGGTGGGGCTGCTCGTGGCGGCGGCCGTGGCGGCCCTGGCGATGCTGAGCACCGACACCGGGTTCAGCGTGGCGGCCATGCTGGCAGCCACCCTGCTGGCGGTCGCGGTCGGCCTCTTCCTGTCCCTCCAGGGCTGGATCTGGTCGCAGCGCGCCTGGCGCCACGGCTGGGTGGGCCGCTCGCTGCTGATCGCGGCCGGGGGGGGCGTGACGCTGGTCCTGGCCGCGGCGGCGCTCGCCGCTGCCACGATCCTGGTCCTGCTCTTCGCCGGCGCCTGAGCCGGCCTGGCGCCGATCCGGCGCCTGAGCCGACCTCGCCGAGCGTTTACGATGGGGGCTGGCCCCCATCGTCTAGAGGCCTAGGACGCCACCCTTTCAAGGTGGAGATCACCGGTTCGAATCCGGTTGGGGGTACCACCTCCCTCAGACGTGGTTGATCTCGATCCGGTCACCGCAGTCCGGGCAGTACAGCAGCACCAGCCGCGGGTCCTCGGGCATCGGCCGCCACGAGTAGACATCGGCTTCGCGCACGCGCTCCCCGCAATGCGGGCATTCGGCGCCCAGCTCCAGCCATTGGTCGCGCGGGACGTTCTGGCGGCCCATCTCAGCCCTCCCCGGCGTCGCGGGGCGCGGGCGGGGCCCACCCGGGCTTCCCGGCCGGCGAGGTGGGTGACGGGGGCTGCTCGGCCGGCCGGGGGCCGGCCCCCGCCGCCGGGCGGGCCAGCATCGGGTACGCGCGCGCGGCGTGCCCCGGCCAGATCCCGACCTCGCCGTCGCGGATCATGACCTGGATCTTGCGGTAGGCGGTGGTCACGTCGAAGACGGACCGATCCAGCACCGCGTAGTCGCGTCCGGTCACCTGGCGCAGGGCGGCGGGCAGCGTCTCGACCAGGGTGCCGGGATCGGGGTTGGCGTCGAGCGCCAGCTCGAGCGCGGCGACGACCTGGGCATCGGGCAGGTAGCGCGGCAGCGGTCGGCTGATGAAGGCCATCCGCGGATCGCGACTGGGGCCCACCAGGGTGCGGAACAGCGAACGGACCATCGGGGCGCGATTGTAGCCGCGTCGTCGCCAGATCGGCGCGGCCGGGCCCGTTGCCGGTGGGCGGTATACTGGCCAACCCGTGAGGCACCCCCTGCCCCCGCTGGAGGCCCCCCATCACCACGCGCGTTCGTAAGGCGGTCCTGCCGGCCGCCGGCTTTGGTACGCGCTTCCTGCCGGCCACCAAGGCCATCCCCAAGGAGGTCCTGCCCCTCGTCGACCGCCCGATCATCCAGTACGCGGTCGAGGAGGCGGTTGCCTCGGGGATCGAGCAGATCATCGTGGTGATCGCCACCGGGCACTCCGCCATCGAGGACCACTTCGACGCCAACCCGACGCTGGAGCGCTGGCTCGAGGAGCACGGCCAGATCGAGATGCTGCGCGCCGTGCGCCGGGTCACCGAGATCGGGGCCATCGCGTTCGTCCATCAGAAGGAGCAGCTCGGGCTGGGCCACGCGGTGCTGATGGCCAAGGAGCTGGTCGGAGATGAGCCGTTCGCGGTGCTCCTGTCCGATGACGTGATGCTCAACCCCGGCGGTGTGCCGGTCACTCGCCAGCTGATCGAGCAGTACCACGCCCACCGGGGCAGCGTGGTCGCCCTCCAGCGCGTTCCCCCGGCCGAGGCCGGCCGCTACGGGATCGTCCGTCCCCTGCGCGAGGAGGGGCGCCTGGTCGAGATCGGCGACCTGGTCGAGAAGCCGGCCCCCGAGGCCGCGCCATCGGACCTGGCCATCTTCGGGCGCTACGTGCTCTCGCCCAAGATCTTCGACATCCTCGAGACGACCCCCCGGGGTGCGGGTGGCGAGATCCAGCTCACCGATGCGCTGCGCGGGCTGGTGGCCGAGCAGCCCGTCTTCGGGTACCAGTTCGCCGGCACCCGTCACGATGCCGGCACCCGCCTCGGCTGGCTGAAGGCCACCCTAGCGCTGGGACTCGAGTCGGACGACGCCGACGAGCTGCGCGCCTACATCCGATCGCTGGACCTGCGGGACTAGGCGATGGAGATGCTCGAGCGCCGCGTCGCAGGACGCTACCGGCTGACCGCGGCCCTGGGCGAGGGCGGGATGGCGACCCTGTGGCGCGCCGTCGACGAGCAGCTCGACCGCGAGGTGGCGGTCAAGATCCTGCGCCCCCAGTTCGGCACCGATCCGGGCTTCGCGGCACGCTTCCGCCAGGAGGCGCGCTCCGCGGGCTCGCTTTCCCACCCCAACGTGGTGTCGGTCTACGACTACGGCACCGATGTCGACGGCGCGCAGTACATCGTCATGCAGCTGATCGAGGGGCGCGATCTGGCCTCCATCCTGCGCGAGCGCGGCCGCCTGTCGACCGACGAGTCGGTCCGGATCGGGCTGGCCGTCGCCGCCGCCCTCGAGGCGGCGCATCGGCGCGGGATCGTCCATCGCGACGTGAAGCCCGGCAACATCCTGCTCGGCGGCGAAGGGGGCAGGGAGGTGCTGGTCACCGACTTCGGGATCAGCCGGGCGGTGAGCGAGGCCTCGATGACGGTCACCGGCACCACCCTGGGCAGCGTGCATTACTTCAGCCCGGAGCAGGCCCGCGGCGACGAGGTGACGGGCCGGTCCGACGTGTATTCGCTCGGCATCGTGCTGTACGAGATGCTCACCGGGCGGCGCCCGTTCGAGGGCGACACGGCGGCGGGCGTAGCGCTCAAGCGCCTGAATGAGGACCCGGTCGCGCCCGCCATGCTGGCCGATGTCCCGGCCGGGCTGTCCGGGATCGTGATGCGCGCCATGCAGCGCGACCCGACCGATCGATTCCCCGACGCGGGCTCCTTCGCCGAAGCGCTCCGCGCCTGGCAGCGCGACCCATCGGCGTCCGCTGCGGCGCTGGGTGGCGTGGCCACCGGCGCGACCGGCGCCCCGACGGTGTACATCCCGCCGCCCGTCAGCCTCCCCGCGGATCGCGCCGCGGTGACGGCTCCGGGGGGTGGGGCTCGGCCATCGGCGGCATCGGTGCGGGAGCGGAGGCCACCCCGCCCGGAGGCATCCCCGGCCCAGCCCTGGTGGATCTGGCTGCTGGCGGTCCTGGCCGTGTTGATGCTGGGCGCGGTCGGGTTCCTGGGCGCGCAGATTCTGGGCGGCCTTGGCCCGGAACCCACCCCCAGCCCGTCGACCACCACCTTCGAGCTGCCGAACTGGGTGGGCAATCCGATCGCGGGCGTGCGCGACGACGCCATCGAGCGTGGCCTGGTGCCGGTGGTGACCCGCGAGGCCAGCGACACGGTCGAGGTCGACCGCGTGATTCGCACCGATCCGGTGGCGGGAACGCAGGTATCGGTGGGCCAACGGATCACGATCGTGGTCAGCAACGGCGCGGCCGAGGTGCAGGTGCCGGTCCTGTTCGGTCAGACCCGCAGCGAAGCCGTGACCACCCTGCAGGCGGCCGGGCTCGAACTGGGGCGGGTGGACGAAGAATTCTCTGACCAGGCCGCCGGGACGGTGATCCGCAGCTTCCCGAACGAGGGCACCACGGTGGGTGATGGGAGCCAGGTCGACCTGGTGCTGTCGATGGGTCCGTCGCCGACCCCCTCGCCCTCGCCGACGCCGATCCCGACCCCCACCCCGGAGCCGACCCCCGTGCCGACCCCCGTGCCGACCCCGACCCCGACCCCGGTCCCAAGCCCCTCCCCGAGCGTTTAGCGCCGGGACCGGAGCCCGTCCGGACGAGGCGGCGGTGCTACCATCGACGCGGGCTCCCGCCCCCTTCCAGATGAGATTGAGGTTCAACGAAGCCGTACATGACTGCCACCCTGACGATCGACGAGTCGACGTTCGAGGCAGAGGTCCTCAAATCCACCAAGCCGGTCCTGGTCGACTTCTGGGCGCCATGGTGCGGCCCCTGCCGCCTTGTCTCCCCGGTGGTCGAGGCGATTGGCGAGGCGTACGCCGACAAGATCAACGTCGCCAAGCTGAACACCGACGAGAACGTCGGCGTGGCGATGCGGTACAGCATCTTCAGCATCCCAACCCTGCTCGTCTTCCATCACGGCCGCGAGGCCGCCCGCCTGGTCGGCTACATGCCCCAGGCAGTCATGGAGGAGCGGCTCCGCGAGTTCCTGACCTAGGACCGCGCCGCCAAGGCCCGCTGCAACCCTCGTCGCGTACACTCCGCCGACAGGGAGGCGCGCGATTCGCCCGTGATCATCAAGACCGAGCGACGCTCGGGCATCGACCGACGCTCCGGGGGCGACCCGTTCGCCCCCGAACGCCGCACCGGCGACCGTCGGACCATGTGCTGGGAGGTCGAGAACTGCGACCTCACCATCCGCTACCGCTGCCCTGCCTTCATCCTGCGCCGCCCGTGCTGGGAGCTGTGGGCGGTCGAGGGGATCGGGCCCGCGCGAGCGTGCTGCCACAACGAGATCGACTGCGAGCCGGGTCGCTGCGCCATCGCCGAGAAGCGCTTCGCCGGCACGACCCAGGAGCTCACCGTTCACGTCGGGCGGCGCGGCCAGCCGCTGGGGATCCCCCGTCAACGGCGGCATGCCTGCCCGCACTTCTACGTCACCACCCCGACGCGCCAGCGGGTTGGCACCGATGCGCCCCAACTGCTCCGCTCGCTGCTGCGCCAGGAAGGCGTGACCAACCGCTGCCAGCTGCGAGGCGGCGTGCACCTTGACTCGGGCTACGTCGCCGACCTGTGCCTGACCGGCCAGTACCACGACTGCGTCTTCTACGAGGACCAGGGCGACTGAGCCGCCGCCTCTCCTACCCTGACGCGGTCGCGGCGCTGCGCGTCCGTGGCCGATTCGGGATCAGCCTGGGCCTGGAGCGGACCGCGGCCATCCTGGCCGCGATGGGCGATCCCCAGGCTGCGCTGCGCGGCGCGCTCATCGGGGGGACGAACGGCAAGGGCAGCGTGGTCGCGTTGGCGGGCACGGCCCTGCGCCACGCTGGGCTCCAGGTCGGAAGCATGCCGAAGCCGCACCTGGTGGCGTACCGCGAGCGGATCAGCCTCGACGCCATCCCGATCAGCGAGGCGGACTTCGCGGCCGCCATCTCCCGGGCGCTGCCCGCGGTGGACGCGGTCGCGGCCCGGCTCGGACCACCCACCGAGTTCGAGGTGTTGACCGCGGCCGCGTTCGCCGACCTGGCGGCCCGACGGGTGGACGTCGCCCTGGTCGAGGTCGGGCTGGGCGGGCGGCTGGACGCGACCAACGTGCTGGACCCCGGCGTGGCGGCCATCGTCACCGTGCAGCATGACCACGAGCGGCACCTGGGCCGAACCCTGGGCGCCATCGGGGCCGAGAAGGCAGCGATCATCAAGCCGGGCAACCTGGCCGTGACCGGCGCCTCGGGGCGCGGGCTGGCCCCGATCCTGGATCGCTGCCTGGCGCTCGGGGTCCCGCTCCGGCGCGCCGGCCGCGGGCAGGCGTACCGCTGCGAGGTGCTGCACGCCGGCTGGGACGGGCTGGTGGTGGATGCCCACACGCCCGGCGGAGCTCTCCGCGACCTGCGCGTGGCACTCCTCGGGAGTCACCAGGCCCACAACGCGGCGGTCGCGCTGGCGCTGCTCGACGCCGTGGCCGACGACGCGCGGCGCGACAGCCGGGCGGTTGCCCCCGATGAGGCTGCGCTGCGCGCCGGGTTCGCCGCGGCCCGCTGGCCGGGGCGCCTCGAGCTGCTGGGCAACACTCCGCACGGACCGGTCCTGCTCGACGGCGCGCACAACCCCGCCGGCGCGCGCGCCCTGGCCGCGGCGCTGCGCGAGCTGGGCATGCGGCGCTTTCCGATGATCTTCGGCGCGATGCGCGGCAAGCGGGTCACGGCGATCCTGCGTGCGCTGGCCCCGCTCGAACCGCTCCCGATCTTCACGGCGGTGGCGGATCCGGGGGCCCTCGCACCGGAGCGACTGGCCGCCACCTGGCGACGGCTGACCGGGAGCCCGGCCCTGGTCGCCGAATCACCCGCCGCCGCGCTGGGGCTGGCCGAGGCGCGGCGGACCTCGGCCGATCAGCCGCTGGTCGTGGCCGGCTCGCTGTACCTGGTCGGCGCGATGCGTGGGATGCTGCAGCCATGATCGGCTCGACCTGGGGCGACCGGACGGCGGTGATGGGCGTCCTCAACCTGACCGCGGATTCGTTCAGCGGCGACGGGCTGGCCACCCCCGGACGACCGCTTGACCAGGTGGTGGCCGCGGCGCTTGAGCAGGCGCGCGGCTTCGTGGAGGCTGGCGCCACGCTGCTGGACGTGGGGGCCGAATCGTCGCGCCCGGCGCAGTTCTACGGAGAACACCCGCCCATCAGCGCCGACGACGAGGCTGCCCTGGCCGTGCCGGTGGTCGCGGCGCTGGTCGCGGCCTTCGGTGGACGAGCCCTGGTCAGCATCGACACCAGCAAGGGCGCGGTGGCGCGCCGCGCGCTGGCGGCCGGCGCCGGGATGGTCAACGACGTGTGGGCCGCGCGCCGCGACCCCGATACCGCGCGCGCCGCGGCCGAGGCGGGAGCGTGGCTGGTGCTGATGCACAACCGGGAGCGGGCCGAGTACCCCGGAGGCGTCTTCGACGACGTCGTGACCTGGCTGGGCGGGGCGGTCGAGGCCGCCCTGGCCGCGGGTATGCGACGCGAGCGAATCGTGGTCGATCCGGGGATCGGCTTCGGCAAGACAGTCGATCAGTCGATCGAGCTGCTGCACCGGCTGGCCGAGCTGAAGGCCGCGCTGAGCGGCCTGCCGCTGCTGGTCGGCACCAGCCGCAAGCGATTCATCGGTGAGCTGCTGGGCGGGGTGGGCCCCGACCAGCGCCTGGAGGGCACCATCGCCAGCGTGGCGCTGGCGATCGCCGGTGGCGCCGACATCGTGCGCGTCCACGACGTGGCGCCGATCATCAAGGCCGTGCGCGTGGCGGATGGCATCCTTGGCTGGGGGCGGCAGGAGGCGTAGATGGGTGAGCGCGCCACGGACCAGATCAACCTGCGCGGCATGCGCTTCCTGGGACGCCACGGGGTCAGCCTGGCCGAGCGGATGGAGCCGCAGCCGTTCGAGGTGGACGTGGCGCTCGGGCTCGACACCGCGGCGGCGGGCGCCTCGGACGACCTGGCCGACACGGTCGACTACGCGGCGGTCTTCGACCAGGTCCGCGCGGCGGTCGAGGGCAGCAGCTTCCGGCTGATCGAGGCGCTGGCCGGTCGGATCGCGGCCGACCTGCTGGCCGCCCACCCGCGGGTCGAGTCGGTGGAGGTGGCCGTGCGCAAGCCGCGCGCCCCGCTGCCGGGTCCGTTCGAATCGGTCGAGGTTCGGATCCGTCGCTCCCACTGACTCGCGCCTCCCCCGGGCGCGCGATCAGCGCTCGGCGGGCAGCGTGCCCAGCGTCAGCTCGATCTGCAGCGACACGCCGTCGCGCCAGACCTCGAGGCTGACCTGCTCGCCCGGCGCGTACGGCAGGACCGCGGTCGACAGGTCATGCTCTCCGTCGAGCGCCACGCCGCTGACCGCGGTGATCACGTCGCCCTCGCGCAGGCCGGCGGCGGCCGCCGGGGAGTCGGGGAAGACGCCGGCCTGACCGGAGCTGGTGGCATCGATCAGCGCCCCGTGATCCACCCCCAGGTCGCGCTCAAGGGCCAGCTGCGCGGTGACGTTCAGGTAGTAGACCCCGATCCACGGACGGGCGATCGATCGGCCGTCGAGCACCGCCTCCAGGATCGGGCGGGCGATGTCGATCGGGATCGCGAAGCCGATCCCCTGCGCGTCCTGGCTGACCGCGGTGTTGATCCCGATCACCTGGCCGGCGCTGTTGACCAGCGGGCCGCCCGAGTTGCCCGGGTTGATCGCCGCATCGGTCTGGATCAGGTGGCTGAGCTGTTCCGAGCTGGACTGCGCTGGGTCACCGGCCAGGATGTGGCGCCCCAGGCCGGAGATCACGCCGGTGGTGACCGTGTTCTCGAAGGTCCCCAGCGGGTTGCCGATGGCGATCGCCAGCTGACCGATCTCCAGGTCGGCCGACACGCCCAGCGGGGCAGCCGGCAAGCCGGTGGCGTTCACCTTGACGATGGCCAGGTCGGTGAGGGTGTCGACGCCGATGATCCGGCCGGCGAACTCGCGCGTGTCGTTGAGGATCACGGTCAGGCTGTCGGCGCCGTTGACGACGTGCTTGTTGGTCAGGATCCAGCCCGCGCTGTCGAAGATCACCCCCGACCCGGTGCCGCTGGCTCCCCCGGAGGTGCTGCGCGCCTCGATCGTGACCACCGCCGGCCTGACCTTCGCCACGGCTGCGATCACCGCGCTTGATTCGTCGAGGTGGACGGAAGTGGCGTTTGTGCCCTGGGGCAGTGGCAGGCCGTCGCCGACCGGCGCCAGCAGGTTGGCCACCGCCGCGGCGGAGAGCGATCCCGACACGATCGCGGTCACCAGCGCGATCCCCACCACCCGGCGGGCGCTCAGGCCGGGCGCCGCCGGCGCGCCGGCGGCGGCGGGTGGCCGCGGGGCGGGCAGCGTCGGGAGCGCGGCCGGCTGCTCAGGAGGGGGGCCGAAGCGCTGGATCTCGGTGGGCGGCAGGTCGGTCATCGGGCCGAATGCTGCTCGGTGCGGGTTGCGGGCGGTGTCGCAGGGGCGTGAAGTTTCATGAATCTTTGGCCGTTGTCGCCGAGGCCGCAGGTGCCGCCTCGGGAGCGCGCAGCAGGCGAACGGTGAAGATGGCTCCCGCCCCGCTGGGGCTGGCCGCCTCGATCGTGCCGCCATGCATCTCCACGATCGAGCGCGCGATGGCGAGGCCCAGCCCGCTGCCCGAGGCCCGTGCCTCGCCGACGTTGGTGCCACGGAAGAAGCGGTCGAAGATGCGGGGCATCTCCTCGGCGCGGATCCCCGGCCCGGAGTCGCGCACCGAGACGGTCGGGGCATCCGGAGCATCGGTCAGGGAGACCACCACCTGTCCACCGCGGGGCGTGAACTTCAGGCCGTTGCCCACCAGGTTGTTGAGGAGCTGGACGATTCGCTCGCGGTCGAAGCGGAGCAGGACCGGGGCCGACGGCACCTCGCTCACCAACGAGACCCCGCGCTGCTCGGCCAGCTGGGCATGGGCCTCGACCGTGGAGCGGATCGGGTCGCGCAGGTCCCCGAGCCGGACGTCGAGCGGGAAGATGCCCGCGTCGATCCGCGACAGGTCGAGCAGGTTGGTGCTCATCCATTCGAGGCGCGCGATCTGCTCGCCTGACCGATCCAGGAACTCGGCGCGGGTCGACTCGTCGACCCGGCCATCGCGCTGCAGCTCGGTGAAGGCCCGCAGCGCGGCGATGGGGGTCCGCAGCTCGTGGCTGACGTCGGCCACGAACTCGCGCAGCCGGTCGCGATCCGCCTCCACCGTGCGCAGGGACGCGGACAGCCGGTCGGCCATCACGTTGAACTGGGCCGCCAGCTCGTCGATCTCCACCACGTCGCTGCGCGGGGCGCGCTCGTCGAGCTGGCCGGTGGCCAGGCGCGCGGCGGCGCGGCGCAGCCGCGCGAGCGGCACGTTCAGGCGCTGGGCAAGTGCCACGCCCACCACCAGCGACACCACCAGCGCGATCAGGCCGGCGAAGACCAGGGTTACGCGCAGCCCGTCGAGGGTCGCGATCCGGGTGGTGTACGGCTGGCTGACGGTGATCACCAGGCTGATCTCGCCGTTGCCGGGCAGCGGCAGCACCTGGGTCACGCTTCGACTCGCGACCTCGGGGTCGGGGCGCAATCCCCGGGCCCGCAATTCGAGGTCGGTCTCCGGGTCGGGGCTGGCCTGGGCCACCAGGTCGTCACCCTGGTAGATCGAGACCGTCCCCTGGGCCAGCGTGTTGGCCGCGGCGCGGGCCACCGGCAGCAGGACCTGGGTGTTGCGCAGCTCTGGGTCGAGCAGCAGCGACGGGTCGATCAGGCGCGCGGCGGTGTCACGGATCAACAGCCCGGTGGAGGCGGCGGCCACCTGGGCGCGATCCTCTGACTGGCCGGTGAACAGGTCGGGCAGCCGCAGGTTGAGGGTCAGGCCGGAGACCACCAGCGCGATGAGCGCCACGGTCGCCAGGGCCAGCACCAGCCGGCTGTCCAGGCGACGCAGGAACTGTGCGGGGCTAGTCCTCGCTGAACGCATACCCCACCCCGCGCACCGTGCGGATGTAGCGCGGCTGGGCGGGGTCCGGCTCGATCTTCTCGCGGATGTGGCTGACGTGGACGTTGATGGTGCGCTCGTCGGCCTCCAGTGCCTCGTAGTCGCGCGCCAGCTCCAGCAGTTGGGCACGGGTGAAGACGCGCCCCGGGCGGCTGGCCATGTGGCGCAGCAGGTCGAACTCGGTGGTGGTCAGGCTGATCCGCTCGCCAGCGCGCGAAACTCGCCGACGCTCGAGGTCGATCACCAGCTCCCCGCGGCGCAGGGTGCGCCCGGTCTGCGTGTCGGCCAGCTCGCCGTAGGCGCGACGCAGCTGGGCCTTGACCCGGCTGACCAGCTCACGGACGCTGAACGGCTTGACCAGGTAGTCGTCCGCCCCGATCTCGAGCCCGACCACCTTGTCCACCTCATCGGCGCGCGCGGTCAGGAACAGGACCGGCGCGCGCGTCTCGCGCCGCAGGCGACGGCAGACCTCGAAGCCGTCGATCCCGGGGAGCCGCACGTCGAGCAGGATCAGGTCCGGCGCGATCTCCGCGAACTGGGCCAGCGCTTCTTCGCCGGTGCCCACGATCCGCGGGTCGTAGCCCTCCTGCTGGAGCGCCACCTGGACCCCGCGCGCGACGGCCGGCTCGTCCTCGACGATCATGATCGTGGCGCTCATCGGGGCCGATTCTAGACCGATGCCGCCGCCGGCCCGGATC
>Ga0209341_10002075_pt1 | contig 19276 bp, 31 predicted proteins | sample RifCSP13_2_FD_184020 | JGI IMG/M metagenome (GOLD analysis project Ga0209341, IMG submission 184020) | Soil microbial communities from Rifle, Colorado - Rifle CSP2_sed 13_2 (SPAdes) (version 2) | ecosystem: Environmental > Terrestrial > Deep subsurface > Rock core/Sediment | place: Rifle... | reverse complement strand
GGACTGGCTCACCTCGAACGAGGAGCGCCTCACCTGGTGCCCTGGGCATGGGCCATCAACGGCACGGTGTCGGTGATCAGCTCCGCCGCAGCAGCCATCCTGACCCTCGGCTTCGGATTCTCGCTCGTAGTGCGGATCGGCGCGGCCGCCTACGGAGTCGCGGCACTCCTGGCGCGCCCCATGCCCGTTCCGCTCAGTCCTCGGCGCGGGTGAACGGTACGAAAGAGACCCACCCGAGGCTCTCGGCTCCCAGTTCCCCGTCGGCGTCCGGCGAGAACCTCCACAGCGTCTGCACAGCACCAATCGGCCCCACCGGGATCACCATCACCCCTCCGGGGGCAAGCTGATCGACCAGTGGCTGCGGCACATGGTCGGGGGCGGCCGTGACGATGATCCCATCGAAAGGGGCCTCCTCCGGCCAGCCGAAGTAGCCGTCTGCGGTGCGGGTCGTCACCTCATATCCCAGCTCACGGAGCGTCTGCTCGGCCGTGACGGCCAGCTCCGGGATGATCTCGATCGTGAACACATCGAGACCCATCTCGGCCAGCACCGCTGCCTGATAGCCAGACCCGGTCCCGATCTCCAGTACCTTGTCACCCGATTCGACGTCGAGGACCTCTGTCATGAGGGCCACGATGTAAGGCTGTGAGATCGTCTGCCCGTACCCGATCGGGAGGGGATGGTCGCCGTAGGCGTAGTCCTGAAAGTCATCTGACACGAACCGGTGGCGCGGCACCGCCGTCATCGCCCCCAACACCAGAGGATCCTCGAGGCCCCGGGCCTCGATCTGGTCTTCCACCATAGCCAAGCGTTCCTCCCCCCGATCATCGGCACCAGGGGACGAGGTCGGCCGCGTCACGGTGGCGGACGAGACAACGGTGGTGGTCGGGACCGCCGATGTCGCAGGGCCGGTCCCGACCTGGGTGATCGGTGGCGGCGCTGGCCCGCTCGTACACGAAGCTGCCACCAATCCGACCAATGCGACACAAAGCCAAACCGGCACGTCTCCAGCGTATCGCCCCGATCGCCTCCTCCACTAGGGCCAAGGGCGCAGAACAGGCCCAACCAACCGCGGGCAGGGAGCGGGTCCTGATGCGCTACAGCGACGTTCCGGCGGCCTGAACCATACGACTCTCAGATATCGGCGTTGTCGTGCACGGCGCACCAGATGAGGTGACCGAGGTGGCAGCGGCAATCGGCGCTTTGGCATCGCAACTGTGGCTGATGACGACCGGCGGCATCCTCTCGAGCCGGCCAACCTTGATGACGCAACGGCCGTGCGCACTATGCAGCAGCACCGGACCTCATCGCGCCGGCGGTGCTCCAGCCGGTGATGAAGGCCGCATAGCGCCGCAACCTTCAGTCTGCTGCAAGTCTCCCGGCACCCGCGTCGTTCACCTGCCGATCTTCACATCGACATAGTCCGAGAAGGGGTCGATTGCCGACAAGTCGTGTGACAGATGGGCCACGTTGTCGACACGTTCAACCTCCTTGAACCCGGCCAGTTTGAAGGTCAGGTACATGGCCCGGTTGCGAGGAGTTCGGACAAAATCCGCCCTGACTGTTTTGTCTTCCAAAGCTGCTTGCTGGAGGATGTAGGACAGCAGGACTTTCCCCACACCCCTGGACATCACGCGACACGACATGAGTAGCAATCGCAGAAGCCAGGCTTCGTTCGTTTGCTCGACGAGGGCGATGCCGATCTTTCCGTAGCTCCCGTACCGGTCTTCGAGACCGGCGACCAACAAGAGGTGATCCGGTGACTGCCGGAAGGCCTCGAGTTCGGCAAACGAGTAGATGATCCCGGTCGAATTCAGTTGATTGGTGCGGGCGGTCAACTCCTCGACTCGGGCGAGGTCGCTCTCGTCGGCCTCGGTGATCGTCAACACCATTCCCAGAGAGCGCAGGAACTCCTCGGGTGCCATCCCCTCGGCCACTCCTTCTCGACGGATCTCCGCCTGGTACATCGCCCGTCGCTGCCGGGAGTCTTCGGTGATGAAGCGGGGTTGCATTCCGGGCAGATCGGGAAGATCAAGTGCCTCGGTCGCGTCGATACACAACACCCCCGGTACTCCAGCCGCCACCTCGTCTCGTTCGAACTGGTCGTCGTCGATGAAGGCCAGCGTATCGGTGGCGATGTTCAAGCTCTTGGCGATATTGGCAACTGAAGCCGACTTTGCGCCCCAGGTGATCTGAGGGAAGAGGAAGTAATCGTCGAGTCCGAATTCGACCAACTTCTCCATCGCTTTGTCATGGTCGTTACGGCTGGCCACTGAATGGAGAATCCCGCGTTGGTCTAAGGTCCTGATGACATCAACGATCCCGGAGCGAAGCGATACCTGGTCGCCCTCCAACAGCACGCCGTCCCACAACGTATTGTCGAGGTCCCACACGACGCATTTCACGGTCTTCGATCGTCCCGTCACTCCCGCCTCCCACCGTTGGTTCTCATGTGGTGCCTTGTGATCTAATCTGCGTACGCCTGTCGACCGTATTTCGGGATCGTTATCTGCTGAATCTCGGTGCTGCCTTCGATGATCTCCATCAGTCGGGCATCCCGGAAGTAACGCTCCACGGGCTGTTCGGCACTCCCACCGCTTGCACCGTGGAGTTGCACGGCGTCACCGGCGACGCGGGTAGCCATCCGCGACGAGAAATACTTGGCGATCAGAGTGGCCTCAACCGTGCCGGGTTTGCGGTCCTGGGCGAGGTATCCCGCCTCATAACAGAGGAGTCGAGCGGCTCGAACGTCGGTGAGCATGTTGGTGAGCATCCGGCGGATCAACTGGTGCTTGGAGATAGGGACCCCGAATTGCTCACGCGTTTCGCTGTACCGAAAGGACGCTTCGAGACATGCCTCTCCTATCCCGACACAACCCCATGCGACGCTGTAGCGACCCAACTGGAGGGCGGTAGCAACCACGAGGCCGGACGGCATCTTGGCCGGTCCTACCCGCGCCGAGGATGGGACAGGACAAGCTGTCAAATCCAGTTCGCCCAGCATCGATGCCCGAAGCCCCAACATGCCGGTAATGGGGGTGACGGTCAGGCCGGGAGCATCGGCGGGAACCAGAAAGCCGCCGATAGGACCTCCTCGACCAACTCGGGCCACGACCAGAAAGACATCGGCAAGTTGCGCAAAGCTGATCCATTTCTTACGGCCGTTGAGAACGTAATCATCTCCGTCCTGCGTTGCCGTGGTCTGTAGGCTGCCGGCGTCGCTGCCCACTTCGGGTTCGGTCAGCGCAAAAGCGCCGATCTTTTTGCCAGAAGCCAGAACCGGAAGCCAAGCCTGGCGCAGCTGGGCATTACCCAACCTGAGGATTGCCTCGCAGACCATGTCGTGCACCGTGAGCAGAGAACGGGTGGACGAACAGGCCCGACCCAAAGCCTCGTGGAGGAGCCCATAGGAGATCATGTCGAATCCCCGTCCGCCGTGCTCCGTCGGAAGATGTGATCCGAGTAGTCCGTTACGCGCCACAAGCTCTACCACTTCGTCGGTGATCGCCTCCTGGCGGTCGAAATCTCCTGCCACTGGAGCGATGTGGGTATCGGCAAACAACCGGAAGCGGTCCTTCCGCTGTTGTTGGCGTACGGTGAGCTCAATCTTCATCTCGTTCTGCCCGGTTCGGATATCACGACACTCGGAGCTTCCGTTCGATCATCTTGCCCATGGCGTCGATCGTCGCGAAGTTATCTCGCTCTAAGTCTTCGTCTTCAAGGGGGATTCCCAGCTTCTCTTCTATGAAAAGCACCAACTCCATCGAATACAGTGAGGTCGCTTCACCTACCTCGAAGATATTGTCGCTGCCGGTCAGGCTCGGTTTTCCCAGCGATCGGACAACGAAATCCTCCAATCGCGTCCGCGCCTCACTCGCGTCCATGTACATCCCCTTGTCCATCGGTCTGTGGCTGTTGATATGAGTAGAACCCTCTTCCGCTCTTGCGGCCCAGCTCTCCCGCGTTCACCATTGTCCTGAGAAGCGGGCACGGCCTGTACTTACTGTCCTCGAATTCGCTTCTCAGCATCTCGATGGACCGGAGGATCGTATCGACTCCGATCAGATCGGCCGTTTCGAGTGGTCCCATCGCATGTCCGAAGCATTCTCTGAAGATGGCGTCCACTTTCTGAGCGGTGGCAATGCCCTCGTACAACACGAATGCAGCCTCGTTGATCGTCAGCATCAGTACCCGATTCGAGACAAACCCTGGTGAATCGTTGACCAAGATTGCCGATTTGTTCATCTGAGACAGGAGCTGAGTCGCCGTTTCAACGGTCTCGTCCGAAGTGTGGTAGCCGCGAATCACCTCGACTGCCGGTTTGAGCGGAACGGGGTTCATGAAATGCATGCCGATCACGCGCGGGGCCCGGTTGGTGGCCGCCGCGATCTTGGTGATCGGGATGACGGAGGTGTTAGCGGCGAACACACAGGAAGGGTCGCTGATCCGATCGATCTGCTCGTACACATGTCGTTTGGCGTCCCAGTCCTCCGTGACATTCTCGATAATGAACTGCCGGTCTTTCAGCAGATTGAGATCGGTGGTGAAGCTGATATGACCCAAAACGTCTGCCACGCTGAGTGGCTGACCGGTGCCGGCGGTCAGGTGATGGACTCGGATCCTGCGACGCAGGTCATGTTGGGCGCGTTCCAGGACCGCCTCATCAATATCGATTGCGAGCACGTTGTGACTGTTCTGTGCTAGATCCTGAACGACACCGACGCCGATGACGCCGACTCCGATAACGCCCACCCGTTTCAGCTTCATTTCGCCTCCCAGGGTGAAAGAATACCACTTTGAGTGGTCACAATTCCACTCGGATTCTCCGGACGAATCTGAACCAGCCGGGCCGAGAACTGCAACGACTCTGCGTGGCCCGAGCCCCAGTAGGTGAAACCCCGTTCGTTCTAGCCGATGAACCAACCGGGCAGCTGGATCAGACCACCTCACGTCATCTCCCGCCCTGCTCGCGGTCCGCCCGGTCGCCACCACCGTGGTGGTCGCCACCCATGATGCTGAGGTAACTAGCGCCCCCAGTGACATGACGGTGCTCCAGACTGAGGCGGTTGCCCACCATCCGATCGGGATCACCTTCGATGGAGCGCCTCGCCGCGTATGGGTGGCCAACTACTCGGGGTCATCACCGTCTTCGACGAGCGGTGAGCGAACGGCCGGGTTCGGCGACGGATACCACCCAGCCCCGCTAGGGTCACCTGAACCCCCATGGAGAGGCACCCATGCCACGTATCAGCTATCCGGACCTCGATTCGTTAGCACCGGAGGATCGCGAGATCATTGAGCACGGCCGCTTGCACAGCACTCCTCGCCCCGAGAGCCAGACGATCCGATCTCATGTCCCGGCTGTTCTCCATGCCTTCACCAACGCGTGGCGCGCCACGTTCCTCGACGGGGTGGTCGACCACTCGCTGAAGGAGCTGTGCAGGGTCTATGTCTCCAAATCGATCGAATGCGAATACTGAGGGGTTCAACGGTCCGTCCAGGCTGGACGGCAAGGGCTCACCGAAGCCGACTACGACGAACTCCTACGCTTCGAGGACTCGGACCATTTCACCGATCGGGAGAAAGTGGCTTTGCGGTATACAAGCGCCATCCTGTGGGACTCAGACCTCGCCGACGACACGCTGTGGGGAGACCTGCACCGATACTTCACCGAGCCGGAACTGGTCGAGCTGGGTTTCTTCATTGCCCTAACCAGCGGGCAGCAGCGGTGGATCAAGACCCTCGGCATAGGTCATCGTGAGGTACTGGGAGACACAGAAGTCGGACTAGCGTCGGATTCGGTCGTCTAATCGACCACCGAATCTGAGTTTCCGACCTGGAAGAGGTGGATTCGGAAACGGATCGCCAAGCGCGACCGCGAACTGGAGAGCTACCGCAGCATCGTCCGCAGCGAACCCGAAACAGGAGCAACCGTGGGATTTTGGATCATTGAGACCGCCCAGGAACGCCGGCGCCTCGAAACATTCCTCGGCAACGAATTACGGTTCAGAGTTCGAGTAGAAAACGAATTATCCGCCCGATCTCGAAGATCACATGAGGGCCGACCTGCCCGAGACGGGTGATCAGCCGCTGCTCGGAAACCGACTTGAGGTCCTCGCATTTGGCATAGCTCACGACGTCTAGGCCCGAATCTCCAGAATCGATCTCGATGTGTGACGGAAGGGCTCGACGGGTGGTCGTGCAGGGAACGACCATAATCACACCGGCTGGACTCTCATTGAGCGCATCTGCCGAAATCACCACGGCCGGGCGACGGCCGGATTGTTCCCGTCCGATCGGCTCACCGAAGTCAACCAGCCAGATCTCGCCTCGCCGCGGTGTCATCAAGACCGATCACTGGCAGCACCGTGTTCAACTGCACGCTCCGCTTCGATAGCGGCCCAGGCCGCCGCATCGTGACGAAGTACGCTGAACCGCTCATTCATCTCGTCGAAGAAGAGGCGACGCTCCAGTGCATCGGCTGCCTCATCCAACAGCTGGGTCATCGGACGTCCGGTGGAATCCGCCAGCCGTGCAAACCGATCGCGGGTGCTCTCGCTCACCCTGATGGTGGTACTCATAGGTCGAGTATACCTGATAGTAGACCAATACGTCTACGTCTCCCCCGTCGGACAGCTCAGAAGCAGGATGCGACCTCTGTGCGATCCGCAGGCTCAACCGGTCTGTACCACCGGTCAGAGGATCACGTGGCGGCAGGGACATCCCAGGTACTTGGGGTTCATGTCGGAGGGGCAAGTGCAACCCCAGGTACAAGGAAGAATCAGATTCCCCCCTACCCCCGCGATCATCGCGGGTGACAAGGAGACTTGACAGGTCCTGGCTGACAAGCTAACTTTACAGGGGTGAGGAACCACATCCGAAGCCTGCGCGAGGATGCCGGGCTATCACAAGGGCAGCTGGCCGAGGTGATCGGAGTGTCGCGACAGACGATCAATTCGATCGAAACGGAGCGATATACACCTTCCCTTCCTCTGGCAATGGGACTCGCCAGGTACTTCGGGCGACCAGTTGAGGAGGTGTTTGATGACCGCGAGTAGACGGCACGAATGGCATTACAACAAGACCTATAGGCTAGTCGGGTTCGCCTTGGCGGCCTATTATCGCCAGCCCAGACGAGGCATTAGCGGGGCAAGCCCGAAAGGTCTAACCGAATGATCCCGAGCAACGATGAGCCCCTGCCCCCTGATCGCAAAACTTGGTCGAACAAATGGTTGCTTCCGCTGTTCTCAGTGACACTTGGGCTGATAATGCTCGCCGCCTCGTGGGCGGGAGGCCACCCCCGCCAGGGTGCGTACATGTTCGGCGTGATGGCACTCTTCGGAGCTGTGCTACTGCTCGGAGGCCGAAGCGAAACAATTCGGGCGTACCGTGGTGACGGTCGCGACGAGCGATGGGCCATTATCGACCTCAAGGCCACCGCCATGGCAGGGCTGGCAGTAATGACCGCCATCATCATCGGGTTCATCGTCGAAATCGCCAATGGGCGCAACGGCTCGCCCTACGTAGTCTTGGGCGCAATCGCCGGAATCGCCTATATCGTCGCATTCTTCGTTGAACGCTGGCGCTCCTAGCTTCCCTCACGCGGTTGGGAAGGACTCTTGGTCCGAGGAACGGCTGTCGGTGGCAGTCGCGGTGGTTCGGAAGGCGTTGCCCGAGTAGCCCTGGACGCGGAGCCGTTCAGTGGTGCAAGCCGACTGAGGGACGCGTTGACCTGGCGTTTCTCTGGTGTCGGAGGACTCTCGTCACTGGATGACCACCCGGAGTGGCGGCTTCGGCCGTGGGGACCTGGAGGATGAGAGGCCTGGGTTGCTACGGCTTGACGACGAAGAGACGCTTCTGACGCTCGATCGCCGGCACCCCATCACCATCGACGGTGCACCGGAACACGTACGTTCCGTATTCGTCGAGAGAGGTATGGATTTCGGCGTACACGTTCAATCCAGCCGGGATAAAGGCAGAAGCTTTGTTGGGTCCAAGCTCAACGTCTCTCCGTTGGGGGCTATCGGAAATACTCCTGTGTGCGCGACCAGCACAACGATCACGGATATGACAATCCAAATGGATGACAACGCCAACTGGTATGTCCTCTCGGGCACACCGTCCGGCAGCCAATACGATCTTCGATCCGTTACGATCCACGAATTCGGTCACGCAAACGGGTTTTTCGGCCCGAACAACGGTCACTTCCTGGCCAGCGATTCGGTATGTACCACCTCGCCGATCCACACAATGTGCTGGGGAATCTCTCCCGGCATAACCTACAAACGTACACTCGAATCCCACGAGACAAGCCTCTTGACGGCCGGCTACTAGCCAGCGACGACTGCCACGTGCAGGAATTACGAGGGATCGGGTCTCCAACAGCCTTCTCCGGCGATCGGAGACCCGGAACCAGCAGACCGGAGGTCGAAGGATGAAGCGCAGTTCGCAAGGGAAGCGTCTTCCAGTGGTAGTCGTCGTGGTAGCGGCGGCGCTCTGGTGGGTCGGATGTACGGGTAACGACCTCCGCAGTGAGGTGCCCACGCGATCCGGGAGGACCCTCAACTGTCCAGATGAACTCGTCGCCTACTCGGCTCCCGATCTGTTGGCGGAAGCCGTCGGATCGGATGAACCGGCAGAAGCGCTAGATGCTTATCTAGCCTTTGCGCCGCAGCCCGGCTCGCCCGATATCGAGGAGGAGACCACCGATGAGGTGATCTTCGTGCTCACCGACACGGAAGACAACCGCCTGGCGCGAGTCGGTGTCACCTTGAGTGACGCCGGTTGGTTCGTTACATGGACCGAGCAGTGTGGGACATCGCCATGACCTCTAGTGGTGTGTCGCGGATTCAGTGATCTGGTTGTGTGTGGCGTTCCCTGGTTTGACTTTGGTGATGATTTCTTCGGCAGTTTTGTGCCAGATGAACGGTTTCGGGTCGTCATTCCACCGGTCGGTCCAGAGGTCGATGGCGTCGATGAGTTGTTGAACGCTGGTGAACCTGCCGCGGCGTAGCCGTTTGACGGTGAGTTCCCTGAACCGGGGACCTCTCATCCGTGGTGTGGGCGCCCGCCGGGCGGCGCGCGCCGTCAAGGGCGAGTATCGTGGAGCAAGTTGCGCAGATGCGCGTACCGACAGGAGGAATCAGGAGACATGAGAAAGTCACGAACAGTCATTTGGGTATCGCTGCTGGTGGCGTTGGCGCTGGTCGTTGCCGCTTGTTCTGACGGCGGCGGCGGAGCGACTAGCACGACGGCGACTACGTTGGCAGGGGAGGCCACCACGGCGCCCCCGGGAGAGTTGCAGAAGGTCACCTTTGCGCTGACCAATCAGCGTGCTATCCAGTACTACCCCTACTACCTGGCCGACTATCTCGGCTACTACGAGGCCGAGGGTCTCGACGTGGAGACCGTGATCGTGTCGGGTTCGGGGGCAACCGTGCAGCAGTTGGTGGCGGGCAACGCTGATATCGGGCATCCGTCGGCGCCTGCGACGGCGCAAGCGGTGTCTCAGGGACAATGTCTGAAGCAGCCGTACACGTACGCGCATGTGAACGTGTACGGTTTGGCAACCCCGGCCGACAGCGGTATTGAGACCCTCCAGGACCTGCAGGACAAGGTGGTCGGGGTGTCGGAGCCGGGCGGCGGCGAGATCATCATGGTCCGTGCCGTGTTGGCAGGAGTCGGGTTGGCGGAGAACGTGGATTACACGATCGCTGCTGTGGGTGAGGGCGGTCCGCTGACAGTCCAAGCGTTGCAGAACGGTGATGCCCAGGCCTATTCGTCGAGCATTTTCGACGTTGCTTCGGTGGAGGCAAACGGGATGCCGTTGCGCCAGTTGCTGCCCGATGAGTTCCGGTACTTCCCGTCCAATTCGATCGTGGTGACCTGCGACTACTACGAGGCCAACAAGGACATCGTGACCCGATTCGCCCGAGCTGTCGCCAAGGCGACCGTATTCGGTGAGGCGAACCCGGACGCGGCTTGGGAAATCACCAAGACCTACGAGCCGGAGTTGTTCGAGGACGAGGCGTTGGCCCGGGCGATCTGGGACGTGACCGTCGACATGATCACACCCCCGCCAGCCCTTGCGGATGCGCCCCTGGGTTCGCACTACTACGAAGGTTGGAACGCCTACCTGGCGTTCGCCACCCAGGGAACCGAAGAAGAAGGTGCCCTGCCGCCGGACAGCGTGGATGTGAACGAGGTGTTGACCGACGAATTGATCGGCGAGATCAACAACTTCGACCGTGCCGCCGTTGAAGCCGAGGCAGGAGCTTTTCCAGGAGTCGGCTGAGCCTCGACTTGGCCTCGAGGGCCGGGAGGCCCCGGTGCGAGGACTCGCTCGCACCGGGGCGCAGGCCCGCTACCGGGTTCCCAACCGGCCGACGTTTGTCGTGATCGAAACATTGGTTGTGTGATCGAGAGGTGTGGATACGGTGATCTTGAGTTTGGAGGGGATTGCCAAGACGTATCGAGCGAGGGCCGGTCAGGGTGACGTTGAGGCGCTGCGGCCGGTGAACCTAGGGATCGAGACAAGTGGTTTTGTCTCGATGGTGGGTCCCAGCGGGTGTGGGAAATCCACGATGCTCAAGATCGTGGCCGGTCTGCTGACGCCCAGCGCGGGCAGGGTGATGTTTCAGGGAGCGGAGGTGGTGGAGCCGAGCCGCGACATGGGGTTCATGTTCCAGGCGCCGGTGCTGCTGCCGTGGCGGACGGTGGAGCGCAATGTGATGCTTCCCGCGGAGGTCTTCCAGCTGAAGGACCCGGAGGTCAGCGAGCGGGTCCGGGAGGCGATCGGGCTGGTGGGTTTGGGGGAGTTCTCCCAGGCGATGCCGAAGCAGTTGTCGGGTGGGATGCAGCAACGTGTAGCGCTGGCGAGGGTGTTGGCATACCGGCCCAAGTTGTTGCTGATGGACGAGCCGTTCGGGGCGCTCGACGAGTTCACTCGGGAGGCGATGAACCTGGAGTTGTTGCGGCTGATCCGACCCAGCGGGATCACGGTGCTGTTCGTGACCCACAACATCTCTGAGGCGGTGTTCTTATCGGACCAGGTGGTCGTGATGAGCCCTCGCCCGGGTCGAGTGGCCGGGGTAGTGACGGTGCCGTTTGGACCGGATCGGGACATCGAGTTGATGCGGGAACAGCGGTTCACAGAACTGGTCTTCGAGGTCCGGGAGATTCTGGGGGCGGAAGGCGACGCAGCGGCCGCCGATCATGCGATCTGAGTGGAGGTACCGATGAGCAGCAGGGATACACGGCTGGTCGATGAGGAGTTGATAATCCCCCGCGACGTCGAAACAGGCCAGTGGAAGTACCGGGTGGGGGCGCTGGCGTTGGCGGTGCTGTTCTTCGGTCTGTGGGAATTGCTGCCCCGATTGGGTCTGGTCTCAGAGATCATCCTGCCTCGTTTCTCGGACACGATGACCGCCCTGTACACCCTGGTGATCCAGCCGTTCTTCCCCAAGCACCTGAAGGTCACCCTCTATGAGATCTTCATGGGTTTCACGATCGGCACCTTCATCGGCTTGACCATGGGGATCATGCTGGGGGTATGGGAAGGCCTCCGGAAACTCACCTATCCGTTCGTGGTCGCCTTCCAGGCTATTCCCAAGATCGTGCTGGCTCCCTTGTTCATCGCCTGGTTCGGGTACGGGACCTCCTCCAAGGTGGTAATGGCGGTCGCCATTGGGTTCTTCCCGGTGTTGATCAACACCATGGTCGGTATCGAAAACGTCCCCGCCGACATGAAAGAGCTGATGCGGTCGTTGCGAGCCACCCGCTGGCAGAGCTTCCGCAAAGCCGAACTTCCCGCCGCTTCACCGTTGATCTTTGCCGGCGTCAAGACTGCTCTCACCTTCTCCCTGATCGGGGCCATCGTCGGCGAGTTCGTGGCCGCCAGTGAAGGATTGGGCTACCTGTTGGACACCTACAACTTCGCCCTACGTATCGACCGGGTCTTCTCGTTGATCATCATTCTCAGCGCCATCGGAGCCATCTTCTACTTCGCGCTCGAATGGCTCGACAGGAAACTCATCTCGTGGCGCGAAGATTAGCAACTGGACGCCTGACCACTCTTGGTGGTGACGTTCAGTCCGACGGCTCTTGAAGTCCCGCCAAACGGCGTAGCACCTCGGCCAGAACCGCCGGGTCATCGGACCCGAGGTCTTGGGCCATAGCGGCCAGGTAGAACGTCGACGCGACGGCCAGGAGAGGCACTGGGCAATGATGACGGGCGGCCAAGTCCATGATCAGCTCGACGTCCTTGCCGATGGTGTCGATGGTGGCCGTCTCTCCGGAGTACTCGCCGGCGACCATCATGGGGCCGCGCACCTCCAGCATGCGTGACGTGCCGGCACCGGCGCAGAGCAGGTCGTAGGTGGCGGCGGGTTCCAACCCGACCCGAGCGGCCAGGGTCATCGCCTCGGCGGCTGCCAGGGTGTGGACCGACACCAGGAGGTTGGAGACGAGTTTCATCTTGATGCCGGCGCCGAAATCGCCCACCCGCGGGGCGGCCCGGGAGACGGCCTCAAGCGCCGGGCGGCACCGCTCAATGAGATCCTCCGGGCCGCTGGCATAGAAGACAATATCCCTGAGGCGAGCCTGGGCGCCGGTGCCGCTGATCGGGCAGTCGAGCATGGCCATGCCCGCCGTCGCCAGCGACTCCCGGGCCGCCTCCTTGACCGCCAGGGGCAGGGTGCTGGTCTCGATGCAGATCACCCCCGGCCGGGCTCCCGCCACCAGGCCGTGCTCGCCGTGAACGACCTCGTCGAGGGCCGCCGCCGATGGGAGCGACAGGATGACCTGGTCGGCGGCCCGGACCACGTCGGCGGGCGATCCGGTCGCCTCCCCTCCGAGGTCGCGAAGGTGTGCCATCCGTTCCGAGCGGATGTCGAAGCCCACCACACGGAACCCGGCGGCGACCCAGTTGGCGGCCAGCGGCCGGCCCATCGCGCCGATCCCGACGATGCCCACCGCCTTCATAGCGATTCCTCGTTCATGTCCATTCCTCCTGGTCGGTTCCTTGGCCCGGGTTCGGCGGAATCCTAGACCTAGACTGCCGATCCGCCGGCGCTCCCCGGACTGACCCGAACCGATGAGGTCGAAGCGACAAGCCCCATTGGGCCAGCATCCGTTCCGGTTGGGTAACTGCGGGAGTCACGGGAGCGTGGTGGTCGTTGAGGGACCCGGGGACCAGCTGATCCTATCGGGAGAAGCCCACGCCTCCGCATCCACTGCCGCTAGCCCTTTTTCGGCGGTTCTGCCCGCTGGCGGTCCCCGCGGAAGGCCGGGTGACACCTCAAACCGACACGATGCGAATCCGTTGCTGACGTTCACCCCGACCTGAGAGGCCAGCCAGAAAGTCTCGGTTTCCCCAGTGGGGGTCTATGATCGCGATTGACGAAGGGGAGTAGTTCCCTCGCCGGACGATCGACACGCTGGGCCCAAAACGGCCCCGGTCCCCGGGCTCACCACCCTGACCGGATGGTGGGCGAGCGAGACCTTCGACCTGCATCGTTAACCGATGCCCGGTCGAGGTGTCGGTTCCTCCACCGGGCAAGGAGGAGGAACCGGTGGAAGCTTTCTGGTTGAGCACGGGGGTTATCTTCGTCGCCGAACTGGGAGACAAGAGCCAGCTCATGGCTCTGGCGTTCGCGACCCGCTTCAAGGCAACCCAGGTCTTGATCGGCATCGCGGTAGCCACCGCGCTGGTGCACGCCTTCTCGGTGCTGGTCGGCGGGTTGATGTCGGTCAACCTGCCAACCAAGGCGGTCAACATCCTCGCCGGACTAGCCTTCTTGGCCTTCGCCGTATGGACGATCAGAGGCGACTCCCTCACCGAGGACGAAGAGGCCAAGGCCACACGAGCTTACCGGTCCCCGATGATGGCGGTAGGGATCGGCTTCTTCCTGGCAGAACTTGGTGATAAGACAATGCTGGCGACCATCACCCTGGCCACCACCGAGGGCCTGGTCGGTACGTGGATCGGGTCCACGCTCGGAATGGTCATCGCCGACGCACTAGCGATCCTCGTCGGCAAGCATCTAGGCACCCGGCTGCCCGAACGGGCTATCCGTGTCGGAGCCGCCCTGTCCTTCGTCATATTTGGGATCCTGCTACTGATGGAAGGTCTCGGCCAATGACAAGGCTGTCGAATCGTCTTCACAGACTCGACCAAGGCTGCCCTGTTTTCCAGAGACCAAGCCGTTCGTACATCCACAACTCGGGTAGGCGACCACCTGCGTCGCCGGTGACACGCACCCGAGAGACGCAGACGTAGGTGGCCCAACTTGACGAAACGAAGACGTGTGAGCCCTCATTCAGATCTGAGTCGAACCGCCATGTTGTTGCACGCTGACGGTCACGCAACATAGCGACGGGCGATCCACTCCCTGAGTGAAGACCCCCCAGAAGGGCGAACGCTTGACTTCGTGGCTGCTAGGGAGGTGGTGTTGCGAGTCAGTTGCGACTTCTCTTCCGGGTTAAGTCGACTTAGCGTTGGTTTCGAACATGAGTACCTCCAACGATGCCCACGATGAAGGAGCTGAGAATAGTTCGTGGTTGCGTCGTCTCGCCCATCGAGTGGGTTCCCTGCTGAGCCATGACCATGATCACGGGGATGGTGCCGGTGGTTTTATGGATTCCGGGGCGGTGGGGATTCGAGCCACGAAGGTGTCGTTGCTCATCCTTGGCGTCACCGCTGCCATCCAAGCGGTGATCGTCGTGTTCAGCGGTTCGGTGGCGCTGCTTTCGGACACGTTGCACAATTCGACCGACGCGTTGACCGCGGTTCCCCTGTGGATCGCCTTCGCCTTGGGACGGCGACACCCCACCCGCCGGTATACATACGGGTTCAACCGGGCCGAAGACGCCGCCGGCCTAGTGATCGTCGCCGCCATTGGAGCATCGGCGATCCTGGTGATCTGGGAGTCGACGCGACGTTTCATCGAACCGCGTCTGATGGACCACATCGGGTGGGTGGTCGCCGCCGGAATCGTCGGGGCGCTGGGCAATGAGCTCGTCGCCCGGTATCGCATCACAGTCGGAAAAGCGATCGGCTCCGAGGCCCTGATCACCGACGGTCGCCATGCCCGAACTGACGCGTTGACCTCCCTGGCGGTAGTCGCCGCCGGGATTGGAGCCGCGCTTGGAGCGGCGTGGGTTGATCCGGCGGCGGGTCTCGCCGTCGCGGGCGCCATCTTGTGGCTGATGGCAATATCGGCGAGACGCATGTCACGCCGCGTACTCGACGGAATCGAACCAGAGATCGTCGACAACGTCGAGGCAACCATCCGCACAGTTGCTGGTGTCAAAGATGTCTCTGATCTGCGGGTCCGATGGCATGGCCATCAGCTCCGTATCGCCGCTTCAATCGCCGTCGACGCCGACCTAACCGTCAAGGCAGGCCACGACACGGCCCACGACGTCGAACACGCTCTCCACCACCGCTTCTCCTTTCCGATCACAGCGCTCATCCACGTCGACCCCCACGGTCTCCCAGACGCCCACAACGCCACCGCCCATCACCAGCGCTAACGCGACCCGCTCCAGACTCAGCGCACCGACCGCCTGGACATCGGGCAGTCCTAAGCCAACGCACAGTGCCCTGAGTCCGCCAATCGGCGCCATTGCTGCCGTTATCTGGAAAACACCGAACAAGCTGGCGCATAATCACGCTGCCATGAGGTTTGAGTTCTCACCTGCTGGCCGGCCGTATTCGCTGCGCCCAGTGTGGACGGCGTATGGAAGGCAGCTGGAACCACAAATCGCCCCTACTACTGTTGTCAGGCCTACTAACCGACCAGGTCCACGGAGATGGGCATTCCGTCACCGTCCATGTGAGGGAGAAGCGTTACTCTCCGGACTCGACGAACGGCTCGGAGAACTTTCGACACCGAGCATCTCGACGACACCTGCCAGATCCTCGCTGAAGCCGCCCAGCCCGATGCCGAAACCGAAGCCCGACGCGAGGAGGTTCGGAAGCGGATCGCCAAGCTTGACCGCGAACTCGATAGCTACCGGAGCATCGTCCGCAACGAACCCGAAGCAGGAACAACCGTGGGACGGTGGATCGCTGAGACCGCTCAGGAACGCCGGCGCCTCGAGACGTTTCTCGGCGTCAAAGAGTCCACCCGACTCACCAAAGACGACATCAGAACTCTGGTAGCCAGCCTGCGAGACATCACCGCAACACTCGCTGCCACCGACCCCACAGACAAAGCCGCCGTTTACGAAGAGATGGGAATCGACGTCACCTACCACCAGAACGGCCAGGTCCTCGTCGAGTCCCGACCCCGTGTAGTTAGCGATGGTGTCGGAGGGGCGAGGACAACCGCTAGTACACGTGACCCCTGGGAGGCATGGTTGGTCGTTTCGTGAGGCCGAACCGGCTCGTCAGAGTTCGAGCAGAAAACGAAGTACCCGGCCGATCTCGAAGGCCACCTGAGGGCCGACCTGTCCGAGACGAGCGATCATCCGCCGTTCGGAAACCGACTTGAGGTCCTCACACTTCGCATAGCTCACCGCATCCAATCCAGAATCTGCGGGGTCGATCTCGATGTGCGACGGAAGGTCCCGATGGGAGGTCGTACAAGGAACGACCATGACCACCCCCGCCGGACTCTCGTTGAGCGCATCGGCCGAAACCACTACGGCCGGGCGACGGCCCGATTGTTCCCGCCCAACCGGCTCCCCGAAGTCAACCAGCCAGATCTCACCTCGCCGGGGCGTCATCAGGACCGATCACTGGCAGCGCCGTCTTCCACCGCCCGCTCCGTCTCGATTTCGGCCCACGCCGCCTCGTCATGCCGGAGAACGTCGAACCGCTCGCTCATTTGATCGAAGAAGAGGCGACGTTCCAGTGCATCGGCCGCCTCATCCAACAGCTGGGTCATCGGACGTCCGGTCGAATCCGCCAGCCTCGCAAACCGATCTCTGGTGCTCTCACTTACCCTAATAGTGGTACTCATAGGTCGAGTATACCCGAAAGTAGACTGTTGTGTCTACATGGTTGGTTGATTATCGACAACCTGCAGGCTTCCTTCACGGCGTCAACGGTTGGTTGCACCGCGCATCTAACACCTGATAGTCCTCAAGGGAGATGTCGAATGGGGGCTGGAGCCAATCAAAGGGATCCCAATTGGTGCCCTCGTTCCTTGCCGTGGAAACGGCGGCCAGAAGCCTCCCGTCTTCTCAACACGTTCAGCGACCCGAGCCGGGGATTCGACGGCGTGGTGATCGGTGAACCTCAGCGGGCTTTCTACGGCAACCAGTTCGGTCTGACCTTCCCGGTCTTTGTCCATTACGGGGTGGGACTGTGGGTACCCGAGGTCGGTGGAGCGGTCGATCCCGGCTCAGATGCTCACGACCTGGTGATGAGCCTCTACGGCGGGATGAGCAAAGGCGAACGCAACCGCATCAAAACCCGGGTCCGCTCGGCGATGGCCGCCCAAGCAGCCATCGAAGGCCGATTCCTCGGCGGGCGGCCACCCTATGGATATGTGTTGGCGGACGCCGGCCCGCACCCCAATCCTGCCAAGGCAGCGGCCGGTCAACAACTCCGGCGGCTCGACCCCGACCCGAAAGGGGCTCCGGTGGTGAAGAGGATCTTCGCCGAGTTCCTCGCCGATCGGGGTCTGTACGCCATCGCCGAGGGACTCACCGCCGATGGGATCCTCTCCCCCTCCGCACATGATCCGGCTCGCAACCGTCACCGCTCGAGCAGTGGAGGCGCCTGGTCCAAGTCTGCGGTTCGGGCCATCCTCCGCAACCCTCGCTACACCGGATATCAGGTCTGGAACCGCCAAGCCCGCCACGAGATCCTCATTAACGTCGATGACGTCGCCCTGGGCCACGATACCAAGATGCGATGGAACAACCCCAGCCAATGGGTCTGGTCTGAGGATCAGACCCACACCGCCATCATCTCCGTCGAAACCTTCAATTCCGTCCAGAACGAGTTTGCAGGTTCCCAACGCGCCGCGTCCGCCGGAACCGCACCAAGCACACCTACGTGCTCTCAGGGCTGGTCCGCTGCGCTGTCTGTGAGCGCAGAATGCAAGGATCCTGGAACAACGGAAGGTCCTACTACCGATGCAAGGTCCCCACCGAATACGCCGTGACCGAGCAACAACACACCAAGACCGTCTACGTGCGTGAGGATGCCATCGTGCCGGGACTCGATACCTGGATCGGTGGCCTCTTCGACGACGACGACCAGGGTCGCGTCCTCGAACTGCGTCGCCTGCTCAAAGAATGCGACGTCAAACTCGCCAAGTACCGGGCGCTCCTCGAACACGACAGCAACATCATCATCGCCGCCACCTGGATCGCCGAGGTCGAGCAAGAACGCAAGAACGTTGAGCGACAGCTCGGCCGCAAACCCACCACACGCAAACTCACCAAAAATGAAAGCAAAGCGCTCGTCGCCCAACTACGGGACATAGTGGCAGTGCTGGCCGACGCCGACCCCCTCGACAAGCGGGGCCGTCTACGACGAACTAGGTGTCAATCTCACCTACTACCCCGACGGGCGGGTGCATGTTGCGGCCGGGGCACCCCATGTACTTGGGGTTCGTGTCGGAGGGGGGACTTGAACCCCCACGCCCTATTAGGGCACTAGGCCCTCAACCTTGAAAGTGACTATTCTCAACTTCACTCAGTGGTCGCCAACAACGTTAATCATCACTCGAAACTCCAATCCCCACTTGGGGTTTCGAACAATTCGAGTCTTCCATCATCTCTCATCGACTCTCGTCACTTTCCATGGTTGGTGGCACCTCCGGGCACCTAATCGGGCACCTGATCGGGCACCTCGTCGAACCCGTTCTGTCCGCTACCAGGCGCCGGCTCCATGTCAGCGATCTCATCGGCCAGAGCAGACGAACAACCGCTAGGTGACGAGGTAGAAGGGAGCCGGGTGGGGCGACATCGCGCTGCGGGCAGATCACCCAAGTGAACCCTTCCCTACGTGGGGAATCGACAAGACTCGTGGCTATCGACCTTCCCTGTGGCCCGGATTGTCGCACATTGGGCTTGACTCCTACCCCCCGATTGCCGATATAGTGGTCACGAATACTCCCCGCCGTCCGGACCCTCCGGGGTCCGCACTGGCGGGGCTTTCAATCCCAGGGAGCATCGATGGCGGAACGGGTGGTGGTCTTTGTCGACTACCAGAACGCCTATCGCGCCGCCCGCAACGCCTTCCACGACCACCTGACTGATCCGCACTGGGCCGGTCAAATCCACCCGACGGCTCTCGTAGCACTCATCACCAGGC
>Ga0209341_10002072_pt1 | contig 19281 bp, 22 predicted proteins | sample RifCSP13_2_FD_184020 | JGI IMG/M metagenome (GOLD analysis project Ga0209341, IMG submission 184020) | Soil microbial communities from Rifle, Colorado - Rifle CSP2_sed 13_2 (SPAdes) (version 2) | ecosystem: Environmental > Terrestrial > Deep subsurface > Rock core/Sediment | place: Rifle... | reverse complement strand
TGAAGATGGCTCAATAAATTTTGTCGGCTGGCCATTTAAGCGCCAAGATGGTTCTCTGTATTACTTCCACGAAAACGTTGAACGATTTTCCCCCGATGAAGGCATTCACTTATCCATGGCGCGCAGCGCCGCAGATGGCGGCGGCCGCACTCAGCTGCGTTCAGAAATATTCTCTATCCGCGAAGCCCTGTGGGCACCAGATGGCTCGTTCGCGTTGGTCGTGGAACCCGGCGAAGAGAGTAGTCGCGTCTTGCTGGTTGAGACCGATGGCAGCCCCATACAACTATTGCTCGAAGGCGAGGGGATCGGAAATCTTGCTTGGAGGCCGTGTGAGAAGATAGTTTTAGATCCGATTGCTTATCCGTGATTTTGATCCCCACTGGTGCAAACAATTCATAACCGGCTGGAACGGTTGCAAAATCGCCACCGTTAAGGCTCGCGCTTAAACCAGGCCAGGTCGTGCCCTGGTTCCAACCAAACGCGTACCGGGGTACCGGGGGTGGAACGGAAGGCATGCGGCGCAAAGGCGTGCAGCAACCTGCCGGACGGCAGCCGCAGCCGATATAGATTCGTGGCCCCGCGGAATTGGCGCGCCAAGATCATCGAGCCCCCGCCTGGTTCCGGAGAAAAACGCACGTCGTCAGCGCGCAGTACGAATTCGATTGAGATGCCGGCGGGCGCATCCACTTTTTGCGGCACGAGCCCGATCTCGGTTTGCACGCCGTCGGCGGCCACCACGCCGGGCAGGAAATCGCTGTTGCCCATGAACTGGGCCACAAAGCGCGTGGTCGGACGGTGAAACACCTCTTCGGGCGTGCCCACCTGCTGGATACGCCCGTTGTTCATCACGGCAAGCCGATCGCCGATGTAAAGCGCCTCCTCCTGGTCATGGGTGACGAAAACCGCGGTGGCATTGCTAGCGCGCAGGATCACGCGCAACTCCTCGCGCATTCGCAATCGCAGGTCGGCATCCAGGTTGCTAAGTGGCTCGTCAAGCAGCACCAGGATGGGCTGCGGTGCCAGAGCGCGGGCCACAGCCACGCGCTGCCGCTCTCCGCCGGACAGCTCGTGAGGGAAATCGTTGGCGCGGGCAGATAAACCGACGAGGCTTAACATCGAAGCCAGCGTTCGGTCCCGTGAGCCGTTTTGCGCGGCTTTCAGGCCGAAGGCCACGTTTTCTTGCACACTGAGGTGGGGGAACAGCGCGTAGTCCTGGAAAACCATGCCCACGCCGCGCGATTCTGGAGGGGTGTAAACATAGGCGCCTGCCACCAGGCGCCCGCCGAGATAAATGTTGCCGGAATCAGGCCGCTCGAAGCCAGCGATCAGGCGAAGCACCGTGGTCTTGCCGCAGCCGCTGGGACCGAGCAGGGACAGGATCTCGCCCTTATGCACGCCCAGATCCAATGAATACACTGCGGGTGTAGGTCCAAATTTCTTGCTGACTTTTTCCAGACTGACGGCGACGGAATGCATAAGTCCTTATTCTATCTTTGCTCTTCGCTGCGGCCGAACACCAAACCCAGCGAGAGCGAGGAAGCCAGGATCAGCAGCAGTGCGGGTGCGGCGGCGCGGGCGAAGAACGCTTCGGAAACCGCCGACCACACCGAGGTGGCCAATGTACGGAAACCGAGGGGAGCCAGAAACAGCGTGGCGGGCAATTCCTTCATGGAGGTGAGGAACACCAGTGAGAAGGCCGCGATGACGCCGGGTCGCATCAGCGGCAGCGTGATGCGCCGGAACACCGTTAAAGGGTTCACCCCCAAACCGCGCGCCGCTTCTTCCATGTGTGGATGCACTTGCAGCAGCGAACCGCGGATGGCGCCTACGGCCTGGGGGAGGAACAGGATCACGTAAGCGAAGACCAGCATGGGCAAGGTTTGATAAATCCAAGGGAGGTAATTGGCACCGAAGAACACCAACGCCAGAGCGATGACAATGCCCGGCAGAGCGTAAGCAAGATAAGTACTGCGTTCGATGAGACGGCTGAGAAAACCTGGTTTACGCACATCGAGTACGGCCACGGCCAACGCTAAGATCAAAGCGCCCGTGGCTGCGAGCGCGGACGACAGAATGGAATTAAACGCTGCTCCCCAAATAGTGCTGAGCGATTCTCCCGCGGACAGACCGCGCAGCAACCAGAAAAGCAGCACGCTGGCGGGAATGATCAATGCTGCCAGCACCACGGCAGCGATGAAGATCAAGGCAGGCAAGCGCCAAAGACCCAGTTGTTGGCGGATGGCTGGCTTGGCGCTTTTGTTACCGCCATAATAGCGTAAACGGCCTCGTGCTCGATTCTCCGCAGCAACCAGAATTAGTGAGAGCAGCACGACGATGGTAGCCAAGGCAGCCGCCGAAGAGCGATCGAAAAAACTCTGGTATTGGAGATAGATGGCGCGGGTGAAAGTGGTGTAACGCATCACCGACACCGCGCCAAAATCGCGTAGCACATAAAGCAGGATCAAAATGCTGCCCGCGCCTATGGATGGGCGTAATTGCGGCACGATCACTTTCCAAAAGGTCTGCCAGGCCCCGTGCCCCAAACTGCGCGAGGCTTCTTCCAGCGAGGGGTCCAGGCGCTGCAGCGCGGCTTGCAAACTGAGTTGCATCAACGGATAGTTGAGCAAAGTAAGCGCCAACAGCGCACCAGGGAACCCGTAGATGCTAGGTAAACGCGTGATGCCCGCCACTCCTTCAAGCCAGCCTTGCAGCAGGCCGCGCGGCCCGAGCGCAGAAGCGAGCAGATACGCGCCGACATAGCTGGGGATGACCAGGGGCAGCGGAGTGAGCAGCATCCACAACCTGCGCAGCGGCAGATCGGTGCGCACCGTCAGCCAGGCGATGGGCAGCGCGATGGCCAGTGAAAGTACCGTGACCCAAAAAGCGAGCCAGGCGGTGCGTGCCAGAATCTCCAGGTGGGCCGGTCGCAGTAGCAGCGCCCACACGGATTCCTTTCCGCTGAAGACGCGCAAGAGGAGATACGCGATGGGCAGCAGAATCGCCACCGCGGCAATGGCTGCGGGAATCCACAGCAAGGCGAAGGCGCGTAGGCTGGGCCTGGATGCCCAAGCCCGCCGGACGCCTTCACCGCTGCTGCGGATCAGCGATCTGGCATCAACTTCCATCGGCCCAGGCCGTCACCACCTACGGGATCATTCCCACCTCTTGCAGCAAAGCCGCGGTGCCTTCCAAATCTGCAAGATCACTCATGGAGACATCGGGGGGATTGAGCTGCGAGAGTGGCGTGAGCAGATTGGAGGTGACGACGCCTTCAACCAGCGGGTATTCGAAAGTCTGGCTGGCGAAATATTGCTGCGCAACCTTGGACAACATGAATTCCAGGAAGCGCTGAGCGTTTTCCTGGTTCCGCCCGTTGGCCAGAATGCCAGCCCCAGAAACCATCACAAGGGAACCAGGGCCACCTTTGGTCATGTAGTAATTGCGAGCAGGGAAACTCTCTCCTTCTTCGGCGAGGAAGCGATACAGGTAGTAGTGATTTACCAAACCTGCATCCACTTCACCGGCGCCAACCGCCGCCACAATGGCGGTGTTGTTTTCATAGTACACAGGATGATTCGCCAGGATTCCTTCAAGCCAGGCGCGGGTTTCATTCTCGCCCCATAAATTGCGCATGGCGGTAATCATAGTAAGAAAAGATGCATTAGTAGGTGGAATTCCCAGGCGGCCGTCCCAGACCTGATCGGCGAAGCCGCTCAGGTCCACAGGCAGGTCCTCCGGGCTGAGGGCTTCAATGTTGTACACCACCACACGCACCCGCGCAGTAATGCCGACCCATTTGCCAGCCGGGGAAGCGAAGTTCGGATCAACATTGCCCAGGATTTCCTCGGACAGCTCAACCAGCAAGCCGGCGTCCTCGATAGCGCCAAGGCCGCCTGGGTCCTGCGCGTAAAAAATGTCCGCGGGAGAATTCTCACCTTCTTCGAGTAGCGCCGCGGCGATCTCGGCGGTGCCGCCATAGCGCACCTGGACGTCGATGCCTGTGGCCTCAGCGAACTGTTGGATGATGGGTGCCACCAAATTTTCGCTGCGTCCGGAGTAGATAACCAAGTCGCCTTCAGCAGCTTCACCGTCGGAGATGTTTTCTTCGCCGCCGGGTTCGGGGTCGGCTTCCGGGTCGGGTTCAGGCACGAGTACAGGGGTGGCAGTTGCAGGTGTGCAAGCCGCCAAAAGGATTCCTGCGATCAATAGCAGGCTAAGAGATTTGAACCGTTGCAACATGGAACTCCTTTTGCGAAGGCAAAGGATTTTTGGGGAAACCTTCGCATGCCGAGCAGTGTAGCGAATCTCGCAATTTTTATAAATAGACTCACAGTAATTCAGTTTTTAATCAAGGTGAACATGGGGTTGAACCAGGCAGAGGAAGTCGGGCAGGGCGTCGGCAATTAGCGAGATCATAAAACAACAGAAAACTGTTTGGAGGTCTAAGACTGGTTGAGCTCACCCGGAGGATCCATATCGATCCCAACAAAGCGGTAGTAAAGCGACCACCGTAAGCTGAAGCGGGTAGAAAGACCTCAAGCGTATAATTGCGATTAGCGCGTCAACAAAGGAGTTAGCATGTCGGATGTACTTTCCTGGGTGAGCGAAGAACTTAACAGCCTGAAAGAAGCAGGTCTCTACAACGATATCCGCACCATTGGCTCGCCGCAGGGCGCCTGGCTGCAAGTTGACGGGCGGCGTGTGCTCAATTTCTGCTCAAATAATTACCTGGGACTGGCTAACCATCCCCGATTAGTGGCGGCCGCGCATGAGGCTATGAACACTCACGGCGTTGGACCAGCCGCTGTGCGCAGCATCGCCGGCACCATGGATTTGCACGTTGAACTAGATAAACGCATGGCGACCTTCAAAGGAGTTGAGGCTGCTGTCACCTTCCAATCTGGGTTCACTGCCAATTTGGGCGTGATCCCAGCTCTGGTTGGAAAAGAAGATGTCGTTTTCTCCGATGAGCTTAACCACGCCAGCATTATCGATGGCAGCCGACTTTCGGGGGCAACCATCCTGCGTTATGCGCACTGCGACCCGGCCGCCCTCGGCAAGGTGATCGCAGCGGAACGGGGAAAATATCGCCGCGCGCTGGTGGTTAGCGATGGTGTCTTCAGCATGGATGGGGACATCGCGCCGCTGCCCGAAACCTATGAGCAGGCCCGTAAAGGCGAAGCGCTCTTGATGGTTGACGATGCGCACGGCGAAGGCGTGCTGGGTAAAGGCGGCCGCGGAATTGTGGATCACTTTGGCTTGCACGGCAAGGTCGATGTCGAAGTTGGCACGTTCTCCAAGGCCTTCGGTGTGGTTGGCGGCGTCGCTGCTGGCAACTCTAGGATCGTCGAGTGGCTGCGCCAGCGTGGCCGACCGTTCCTTTTCTCTTCGGCGATGACCGTCCCGGATGTAGCGGCATGTCTGGCAGCGGTTGACCTGCTTGAAGAATCCACTCAGCTGGTTGAGCGTTTGTGGGCAAATACGGAATTTTTCAAGGGCGAGATGAAAAAGTTGGGTTTCGACACCGGTCAAAGTGTTACGCCAATTACACCGGTTATGTTGGGAGAAGCAAAACTGGCTCAAGATTTCAGCCGAGCGTTATTCGAATCCGGCGTTTTCGCCATGGCCATCGCGTTCCCCACGGTGGCGCGAGACAAAGCCCGCATCCGAGTGATGATCTCGGCGGCGCATTCCACAGACGACCTGGAACAAGGTTTGCACGCCTTCGAGCAGGTTGGCAAGAAATTTGGAGCGATTCACTAGTATGAGCGGCTGGCCAGATAAATTCGTCATCGGTTTAACCGGTAATATCGCTACAGGTAAAAGCGTGGTGCGACGCATGCTGGAGCATGCAGGTGCCTTTGGCATAGACGCGGATGCCCTATCCCATCGCGCTATTGCCTCTGATGCGCCTGGATATCGGTCTGTGATCGAGGCGTTCGGCCAATACCTGGTCAAGGAGAACGGCGAAATCGATAGGGAAAAGCTGGGGCAGATCGTATTTTCCGACCCCAAAGCGTTAACCATTTTAGAATCCATAGTGCATCCATTGGTGCGCCAGGCTGTGGATCACCTGCTGAACAGGAGCAAGCATCGTGTCATTGTGATCGAGGCGATTAAGTTGCTCGAGAGTCCCCTGCGCCAAGCTTGCGACGTGATCTGGGTTGTGAGGGCCGATGAGTCGATACAGCTGCAACGACTCAAGCGGGGCGGCATGGAGGCCGCTGAGGGCAGGCAGCGCATGGCTGCCCAATCCTCTCAAGAAGAAAAAGCCGCAGTCGCTGACACGGTTATTGAGAACAGCGGCTCCATAACTGATACCTGGGAACAAGTTAAGCAGGCCTGGGAGAAAATAATCCCTGAGGCTATCGGTGAAGAGAGTCCGTTTAAGTTACATGCTTCTGCAGATGGTTTGGCGACTACGCTGCAGATTTTGCGCGCTCGACCGCGACAGGCGGAAGAGATCGCAAGATTTATGAATGCAGTGGACGGTGAAGATCAAATGGAACCTCAAATTGTGGTGAATTCCTTTGGCGAAAAAGCCTTTTTGCTGCTGCAAGGCAAAGACGGGTTAATGGGCCTGCTGGGATGGAAAGTGGAAAACCTGGTGGCTCGTGTCGACGATGTTCATTTCACCAAAGGCTTGCCCCTCTCTACCTATATCCCCTTTTTAGTCACCGAGGTCGAAGAGGCTTCCAAGGAATTGCAGTGCGAAGTGGCGTTGGTTTTCGTTCAACCTGAACTGGCGGCTCATCGCGATCTATGGCAACGACTTGGATATGAGGAACGGCTGCCCTCCGAGTTGAGTGTGGCCGCCTGGCAGGAGGCCGCGCTGGAATCGCACCGGCCTGATACGGTTATGCTGTTTAAACAACTGCGCACTGACAGAATTTTGCGCCCTATTTGAAATATGCGTCAACTTTTAGACGAGCTCCTATTCATCCTGCAGCGCTTGAGTTTTTCGGGCGTCGTTGATTTGATCCTTGTAACGCTCATTATCTATGCCGGGTTGTCCTTCCTTCGGAACACCCGCGCCATGGTTCTGGTGCGCGGCATTCTCTTGCTCTACATCGGCATCAGTTTGTTCGTTGTCCTTTTTAATCTGCCCGCCTTTTCTTGGCTGGTGAGGAATTCACTGCCGGCCATTTTAGTGGCCATCCCTGTCATCTTTGCTCCGGAGATCCGCCGGGCACTCGAACGTGTGGGGCGCGCGAGTCAATTTCTGATCAACACACGCCGTAATCCCGCCGAAATGGATGTGATCGCGGCCATCAGCCATGCAGCCACTCGCCTTTCGGAGCGGCACCATGGCGCCCTCATTGTCCTGCAACGCCTGGATAGTCTGGAAGAGTACGTCCAAACCGGGGTTCCCCTGGGCGCCGATGTAACACCGGAGTTGCTCCTGCAGATTTTTTATCCCAACACTCCCCTGCATGACGGTGCAGTGATCATCGCGGATACCAAGATCGTTGGCGCCGCCTGTGTAATGCCTCTTTCTTCCAGCGGCGTTTTGGCCCCGGGCGCCGAGCGCCAGATGGGGCTGCGACACCGCGCGGCGCTGGGTACCTCCGAAGTCAGCGATTCGGTGGCGCTGGTTGTTTCCGAAGAGACCGGCGCTATTTCCGTGGCTTTTGGAGGCCGCATCATTCATCGCCTAGGTCGCGAACGCCTGGATGGAGTGTTGCGCGCGTTCTACAAACCAATTCAACCGCAAAACCCCATCGAACTATTCGTCACGCGTTATTTCCCGTTCCTACTCCCGGAGCAAAAGGATTCCACCGAGGTCTAAATGTTGAGGAATCAGCTTGCACGTCTCTGGTCCAGTCTCGGCACTCTTTTGCTCTCTTTCGCCCTGGCTTTCGCAGTTTGGGTCTCCGCGGTTGTGGCTGCAGATCCCAGCGAAGAACGCGATTTTCCATCGCCCGTTCCACTGGAGGTGCGTAACCAATCCGAAGACTTGATTTTGGTTGGCGATATCCCAACGGAAGTCGTGGTGCGCCTCAGCGCACCCCGCTCCCTGTGGGACCGGTTCAACAGCAGCGTGGAAATAGTTACAGCTTTTATCGACTTAAGCGACCTAAGTCCAGGTGAATACACTCTGCCAATCGAAATCGAATCGGAACTGCGTCCGTTCCGGGTGATACAGGTAACCCCTGGTGAAGTCACCTTTGAATTGGCGCCGCTAGCAATTCGTGATTTTCCCATTGTCGCCCGTGTGGAAGGAACCCCCGCGCTAGGCTTTCAGGTGGAAGAAGTCACCGTCGAACCTCAAGTAGCGACCGTTTCGGGCCCCTCCGATCTTGTCAATGAGGTTGCCTCCGTTGAGGCGGTCTTAGACATCACCGATGCGCGCGAATCGGTCAGCACTTCAGCCTCTTTGCGGGCTATAGACGAGGAGGGGGCCGTGCTCAGCGGCGTGAGCATTGACCCGGAACGAGCCATCGTGAATCAGGCGATCCGCCAGGCTGGGGGTTATCGTGAAGTGGCAGTGAAGGTTGAAACCATAGGCCAGCCAGCAACCGGATTTCGGGTAACGAGTATATCTGTGAACCCCCCTATAGTTACCCTATTTTCCACTGAACCGGAAATCATCGCACGGCTGCCCGGATTCGTTAGCACCGTGCCGCTTGATCTGACTAATATCGAGGAAGACCTGGAAACCCGTCTGGCGCTGGCTTTACCCCAGGGGGTGATCGTGATCGGTGAGGAGCAGAATGTCGAAGTGGTGATCGGTATTGCTCCCATTGAGACTAGCATCCTGCTCAACTTGCCCGTGGAAACGATCGGCCTGGCCAATGACTATGAAGCCAAATTGTCCCCACAAACGGTCAGCGTGATCCTTTCAGGGCCGTTATCAACCTTGCAAAGTTTGCGCGCAGGCGACGTTCGTTTCTTCGTGGATTTGAGCGGTTTGGTAAGTGGAACGCACTTGCTGGAACCTCAGGCTGAGATCCTGCCCGATAATGTGCAGTTGTTGGCTATAACGCCGAGCTCCATCGAAGTCACCATTACTCGCAGCACGACTCCTTAACCATGGCAAAACCCATCGTCGCCATCGTTGGCCGCCCCAATGTTGGCAAAAGCTCGCTGTTTAATCGACTGGCAGGCGAGCGGTTGGCTGTGGTGGATGAAATTCCCGGCACGACGCGCGATCGATTACACGCCGAAACGGAATGGAACGGGGTGCATTTTGTGGTGGTAGACACCGGCGGCATCGACCCCAGCAAAGTGGCCCACGGACGAGGACGTGAGCCGCTTTCTATCGGCTCTGCAGAATTCATTGACCAGATCCGCGACCAGGCGCGCCAGGCGGTTCGCGATGCGGACGCGGTGCTGTTTGTAGTCGACGTCGAAGACGGGGTTACTCCATCCGATGCAGAGGTGGCCGATATCTTGCGCCGCGAACAGCGCAAAGTGAATAGTCATTTGCATCCGCCAATTTTGCTGGTGGTGAACAAAGTGGATTCGAATGCGCGCCGCAACCAGGTTTTTTCATTCTATGAATTGGGGATGGGCGAGCCATATCCCGTTTCCGCGGTCCACGGTACAGGTACTGGCGATCTGCTGGATCAACTGGTTAGGGAACTTAAGACTCTCCCGATTGAAACTGAACCCGAAGAGGAACAAGATTTATCTATTGCAATCCTTGGAAAACCCAATGTTGGTAAATCCACTTTATTCAACGCATTAATTGGTGAAGAAAGGGTTATTGTCAGCGACATTCCTGGTACCACACGTGATGCGATTGACACAATGATGGATTGGCAAGGGCTGAAGGTACGACTCATTGACACTGCTGGTTTAAGGCGGCGAGGAAAAATCGAGCCCGGCGTCGAAAAGTACAGCAGCATCCGCACTTTGAAAGCGATCGAGCGCGCCGATGTCGCCCTTTTGATCATCGACGCGCTCGCCGGTTTGTCAGCGCAGGACGCCCATATCGCCGGGTATGTTCAGGAGGCGTGGAAGAGTGCCGTGATTATTGTGAACAAGTGGGACCTGATGAGCAAGGAGAGGACGGCAACGGAGGCATTCACCGCTCAGGTGCGCCAAGAGTTGAACTTCATCGCTTATGCGCCCCTGTTATTCATTTCAGCCAAGACCGGCTACAAGATCTCCGAGGTGCTGCCGATGGCCGCCCGAGTAGGCGAGGAGCGCATTGTGCAATTGAGCACCTCACAGCTGAACCGAGTGCTGGCCGAAGCGCAGGACCGGCAGCCGCCGCCTACGCGCTCAGGGCGCGCGCTTAAGATCTTTTACGGCACGCAGGTGCGCAGCGATCCACCAACGTTCTTGATCTACGTGAACGATTACAAGCTGGTGCACTTTACTTACCGGCGTTTCTTGGAGAATCAAATTCGCCAGGCGCGCAGTTTTCTGGGCACGCCGATTCGCTTGGTGTTCAAATCCAGAGAATAAACATCATTTGCCAGCGGGGGGCAGCGAGGTCAATGTCTTTGTCACCGCTTGCAGCTCTTTGGTACATCCCCGAAACTTGGAAACGTTACCTCTCTGCAACCCTTGCTTTACATCCGCGATTGCTCTCTCCGTTTAGTGAATTTGTTTTCAGTATAAATTAAGTGCAAAGAGCCCGACGTCGGGCTCTTTGATTTGGCCTACTTGATGCTAGGAAACTCGAGGACGCCCGATAAGGGGTGACAGCAGGAAAAGGATCAGAAACAATACAAATAGCACCTTGGCGATTTCTGAGGCCAAACCCGCCACCATACCAAATCCCAACAGCCATGCGATCATCGCAATGATCAAAAAGGTAAGCGCCCAGCTAAGCATGAGTAGCTCCTTTCACTAGAGGGGTTTCGTGCGTTGGAGGAAGAGCAGTGAAACGTCTTTGAGACGTTTTTGCATCTCCACTTCTTCCGCGTTTTGCTCATCCAGGGGCATGGCTTTAGCCAGGATATCTGGACCCACATTGAAATTCAGCACGCCGAAACCAGATTCGTCGAATTCAATGGCATCCCAGAAAACGGCAAAGAGCTGCTTTTCGCTGGTAAAGGGCTCACCGAAATCGATGACGGCATACTTGATCCTTGAACGGTCGGAGTTGTACACCACTTTTTTGATCGAACCCAGTACCTTTCCGTCCTTGCTATGAATCGGGCGATCGGTAAGAGTTTCCATCTCCTCAGCTTTGGCTGGCCTGCGTTTTACCCTGGTTTTCACCGGTTCCTCCTGAATTTAGTATTCAACCTGGACAACGGGGATGGAGTTTAGGCGTTATTGGCTTGACTCACACCCCGTGGTGTGATATTCTATTGTCAATGGAACATGTTGGTATATGTAGGTATATGTTCGACATTTCACAATGATGGCTAATCTCGAGAAAATCTCGGCTGGCAAGCCCTTGTATCAGGCTGTTTCTGATTCCATCCTGGAGCGCATTCGCGGCGGCGAATGGGAAGCCAATCAGCTCATCCCGTCTGAAAGCAGGTTGAGCGTCCATTATGAAGTAGGCCGTAACACCGTTCGCCATGCCATTGCGGACCTGACCGCTCGAGGAATCTTGAAGACTATCCAGGGTGTTGGCAGCTTTGTGGTTGGAGAACGCGTCAGCAAGACGGCAGAATACTTGCTGGGTTTCACTCAGGAGATGCAGATGCAGGGGAAAAGGGTTTCCAGCAAGGTTTTGGACGCCCGACTGATCCCTGCAGATCCCTTCCTAGCCAGGCGGTTGCAAATCCAATTAGGCGGTGAAGTCGTTTACCTCTCCCGCGTGCGCCTGATGGACGGCGAAGCGACCGCCCTTGAGCGCGCTCACCTTCCGCATGAATTTTGCCCAGGGATTCTTGACCACGATTTCTCTGTCACTTCCTTGTACCAGGTGCTGGCAGACGAATATGGGTGCCGCCCCGATCACGCCGAGCAGGAAATCGAAGCCAGCTTGGCGACCCCGCAAGTCGCCGGGTTGCTGGGGCTGAAACTGCCTGCCGTTGTTTTTGTTTTCCACCGCGAGACCCGCCTGGCGGATGGTCGCGTTATCGAATATGTAGATTCCGAAGTGCGCGCCGATCAGTTCCGCTTCTACACTAATCTCAAATTACATGCGCCCGTTCAGGAAATAGGCTTCCGCCGTCTCCCTCTCAAGACGTCGGCGGCGAGTTAACCATGACTACGTTTTCTGATTCCGAAATCCAGCAAATCGTCCAGCGGGTAGTTACCCACCTGGGCAAACAGGGTTCTACTTCGCTCGCGCCAGTGAACTCCAGTTCCTCCTCACACCAAATTGTCATCGGTGCAGACCACGGAGGATTTGCGATGAAGAATGAGTTGAAATCCTATCTGCGAGAAAAAGGGTACGAACTCTTTGATTGTGGCACGAACAGTAACGAAGCAGTGGATTACCCCGATGTCGCCGAAGCGGTTGCCCGCAAGGTTGCTAGCGGTGAGGCCTGGCGCGGCATTGTGGTCGATGGCGCTGGCATTGGGTCCTGTATGGCAGCGAACAAGGTGCCGGGGGTGCGCGCCGCGCTGTGCTACGACCATGCTACTGCGGTCAACAGCCGCGAGCACAACGATGCCAACGTGCTCACATTGGGCGCAGGCTTGATCGGTTTGGCGCTGGCCAAGCAAATAGTGGAAGCCTGGTTGCACACCCAATTCGGCGGCGGGCGCCACGCGAAGCGCGTGGACAAGATTATGGCGATTGAGAGTCGTGAATATGCAAGATAGTCAACAAGTACGGCAGATCGTCGAGATCGTCACCCGCGAGGTGCTGTTAGCTCTCGCTGAGGATGAGCATCGCCAGCAGCATGAGCATGGCGAGCATTGCAAGCACGAATGCGCGGACGGCATCTGTGTGCAAACGTGTTTCGATAAAGTAGGCCATGTGATCAGCGCCGGGGCTGAGCGCTTGACCTCGACGCTGGGTGGCATTCCTGCCGACCCCAGTGTGGCCAAGTTCATCGATCACACCCTGCTCAAACCCGATGCAACGCCAGACCAAATTGCTCAACTTTGTTACGAAGCACGCACTTACGGCTTTGCGTCGGTCTGCGTCAACCCGACGCATGTGAAGCTCTGCTCCGATTTATTAAAAGGCACTGATGTCAAGGTTTGCACGGTGATCGGTTTCCCTCTGGGAGCCTCGGCGCCGGACGTGAAAGCTTTCGAAACTGAAACTGCCTTGCGCGATGGAGCTACCGAGATCGACATGGTGATCAATATCGGGGCGCTGAAGGGACGCGATTACACACTGGCGGCGCGCGACATCGCCGGCGTCGTTAAGTTGGCTCACGCGGCTGGTGCCTTAGTAAAAGTGATTATTGAAACCGCGTTGTTAACTGATGAAGAAAAGGTTACCGCCTGCTTGTTGGCTAAGGAAGCCGGCGCTGATTATGTCAAGACCTCCACCGGTTTCTCCGGTGGCGGCGCTACCGTGGCAGACGTGACTTTGATGCGCCGCGTGGTCGGACCCGAGATGGGAGTGAAGGCTTCCGGTGGTGTCAAAGATTACGCCGATGCCAGGAGCATGGTAGAAGCTGGCGCCACACGCATCGGGGCCAGCGCCGGCGTGAAGATCGTCGCCGGTGAACGCGAGCGGGCCAATACGCGTGTGCAGATCCTTGAACCCGTCAGAGCCTATTAGGAGCGATATGCTAATTGCTAAAGTGATCGGGACAACCGTATCCACGATCAAAGATCAGAAGCTCGAAGGCCGCAAGCTGCTTATCTGCCGCGAAGCCGATGAGACCGGCAAGGCTTTCGGCAAACCCTATGTTGCTGTCGACACGGTAGATGCGGGTGTGGGTGACCTGGTGCTTACGGCGCATGGCTCCAGTGGGCGGCAGACCTTCTTCACCAAGGACGCCCCAGTCGACGCGGTGATCATGGCTGTCATCGATTCGTTGCAGGTCGATGGTGAGGTCGTGTTCCGCAAGAGTTAGCGAGGCGCTATGGCTGAATTCGACAAGGACTTACGATCTATCCAGCAAGCCCGCACCATGGTGGAGGCGGCTTACAGCGCCCAGAAAATCTGGGCCAAAGCAACCCAAGAGCAAGTGGATCGCGTGTGTGAAGCCATGGTTAATGCTGCCTATCAGGCCTCTGAACGCCTGGGCCGCATGGCCAGCGAAGAGACGGGCTATGGCGTCCCTGAGCACAAAAAACTCAAGAACGAATTTGCTTCAAGGTATGTTTGGGAAAGCATCAAGAATGTTAAGACCGTTGGCCTGCTGCGTCACGAAGCTAATACCCGCGTCTTCGAAATCGCTTGGCCCATGGGAGTGGTGGCTGCGCTCACTCCGAGCACCAATCCCACCTCAACGGTGATTAATAAGATCCTCATTTCGGTCAAAGCGTGTAACGGGATAGTGGTAGCCCCTCACCCGGCGGCAGTGAACTGCTGCGTGGAAACTGCCAAGCTGATGGCGGCGGCAGCCGTTCAAGCTGGCGCACCCGAAGGCTTGATCCATTGCCTGTCCGAGGTCAGCTTACCGGGAACCAACGAATTGATGAGCCACCGCCATACCGCGGTCATCCTGGCAACCGGTGGCAGTCCCATGGTGCGCGCCGCGCACTCGCAGGGGAAGCCTGCCTATGGTGTGGGCCCCGGGAACGTGCCTGTTTACGTAGACCGCAGCGCCGATCTTGAAAAGGCAGCCCGCTATATCGTCGCCAGCAAAGCCTTTGACCATTCAGTGATCTGCGCCACCGAGCAGGCGGTAGTTGTCGACCGCCCGATTGCCGCGCGGCTGGCGGAATTAATGAAGAACGAAGGCGCCTATTTCTTGGATGAGGGACAAACCCAGGCAATGCGCCAAACTCTTTTCCATCCTGATGGAAGCATCAACACGGCAACGGTTGGCAAGTCGCCCCAGGTGCTGGCTGGCATGGCCGGAATCAGCGTGCCGGCTTCGGCGCGCATCCTTGTGGTTCGTCTGCGCAGGGTGGGCCGCGAAGAGCCGCTTTCTCGAGAGAAGCTAACTACTGTATTGGGCTGGTACGAAGCCGATGGCTGGGAAGCCGGTTGCGAACGTTGTATTGAATTAATCCAGTTTGGCGGCCGCGGCCACAGCCTCGTGATTCATGCCACCGACGAAAAGGTGATCATGGCCTTCGGTCTGGAGAAGCCCGTTTTCCGCATCGCGGTGAACACTATGGGCACCCTGGGGACCATTGGGCTCACCACAAAAGTGATGCCCTCAATGACACTCGGCTCCGGCGGCATCGGCGGTTCGATCACCGGCGATAACATCACCGTCTATCACCTCTTCAACGTGAAGCGATTGGCTTATGAAACCGTGCCGCCACCCGAAGCTGCGTTGCGGCCAGGCTCCGTTGCCGCGGGTCCGCTATTTGGCCCCGATCCGCAACAGCTTGAGAAGATCGTTCAAGATGTCGTTCAGCAGGTCCTCAGGAGTTAATACGCAAATGCGTATTGCACCAAAATGCGAACTACCAATTTAGTAGCAAGATAGGAGAGAAACATGGCACAAGATCTAACATTGATCGCCCTGGGCATGGTGGAAACCCGTGGCCTGGTGGGCGCCGTGGAGGCGGCTGACGCAATGGTCAAAGCTGCCAACGTGGTGCTCATCGGCTCGGAGTATGTCGGCGGCGGCTACGTCACCGTAATGGTGCGAGGCGACGTCGGCGCGGTGAAAGCCGCCACCGATGCCGGGGCCGCCGCTGCCAAGCGCATCGGCGAGCTCGTTTCCGTGCACGTGATCCCGCGCCCGCACGAAAACGTAGAGATGATCCTGCCGCAGAGCAGCCGCGGTGCTATCGGCGGCCGCAGCGGTGGGGCTAAGCAATAGCCTCGCGCATTCAGGCCGCTAGGCCAATCACTGCGCGGGTTATGACCCGCCCCGCTGGCTTGGATTCCGCCGCCATCCTGGCTCGCGCTGAACAGGTGCTGCGCCGGGTAGGCGATCCGGAACCGCCTCCGCTCACTTCTGCACCGCAAGGCCTGCTGCGAGTCGGCGTGGATCTGGGTACCGCATATCTGGTGCTCGTGGTGTTGGACGAACAGGGTAATCCGCTTGCCGGCGAATACCAGTTCGCACAGGTCGTGCGCGATGGCTTGGTGGTTGACTATGTTGGAGCTGTTGACCTGTTGACCGCGATGAAGAAGCGCGTGGAAAAACGTTTGGGCCGCGAACTATCGCACGCTGCCAGCGCCTTTCCGCCTGGCGTGCCGCGTGCCGAAGTACGGGCGACCGCAAATGTGGTGGAAGCCGCCGGCATGCGTTGCCTGGACCTGGTCGACGAACCCAGCGCAGCCAACGCGCTGCTGGGTCTGCGCCAGGGCGCGGTGGTGGACGTAGGCGGCGGGACGACAGGCATCGCCATCATCGAAGCTGGTGAAGTGGTCTACACCGCCGACGAAGCCACCGGAGGCACGCACTTCACTCTGGTGATTGCGGGGGCACACGACATCTCGTTCGAACGGGCCGAAGCCATGAAACTGGATCCCACTCAGCAGCACCGACTGATGCCTATCGTGCGCCCAGTGATCGAAAAGGTTTCCAGCATCACGGCCCGCCACATCGCCGAGTACGAATCCCAGAGTGGCAAAGCCGTCCAACAGCTAACCATGGTTGGCGGCACCTCGTCTTTCCCCGGGATGGCTGAAGTAGTGCAGGAATACACTGGCATCAAGACTCACGTTCCCGAGCGGCCGATGTTTGTCACGCCTGTTGGAATTGCATTGCATGATTGCCAAGCAGTAAGTTTGGAGTAAACCGTTATGGCAGAAGAGAAATTCTCGTTACGTTGTTATTGCTACCTTGACCGCATGCAGCCGCAATACGCGGCTTTTGTCGGCACCATCACGCAGGGCGATCTGCCTACTGAGGGCATGGCCTCCTTATATGTGGAGATGGCGCCTGGCAACGAAGCTTTCCGCATGGTTGACATCGCCGTGAAAGCTACCGAAGCCAAACCCGGCGCCCAACTGGTAGAGCGTGAATTCGGCATGTTCGAAGTGCATTCGCATAGTCAGGCAGATGTGAAGGAAGCCGGCAAGGCAGTGCTCGATCGTTTGGGACTTAAAGTCCAAGATCGTATTCGCCCCAAGATCGCTTCGATGCAGATCATCACTAATGTCGATCCCTATCAGGCGCAACTGCTCAACCGTTTCCGCCGGGGCAGCATGCTGGTGCCCGGGGAAACCATGCTGGTGCTCGAAGTAGCGCCTGCCGCATACATCAACCTTGCCTGCAATGAGGCCGAAAAGAAGGCCAGCATCAAGGTCATGCATGTGTCTTCCGTCGGGCGCTTTGGCCGTATGTGGTTGAGCGGCACCGAATCCGAGATCGTCACCGCCAACGAAGCCGCCACGCAGGCGCTTAATGCGATCGATGGTATTGATGGGTGATTAAGCCATTGCGAGCGCAGCCTGTCCCGAACAAGCCGCGGAGCCTGCCCTGAGCAAAGCGAACGGGCGGCGACAAGGGATGGCAATCCCCAAATGGAGTAGGTATGGCAAAAGTCTTTTACACTGAACGCGATATCGAAGATCTGGCACGACAGGGAGTGAAATCGCTGGAGGTCGGTGAAGATGTGGTCGTCACTGACCTGGCCCGCGAGAAGGCGCGCCGCTTGGGCGTCGACCTGTTGAGCGAGCGAGACAGTCGTCCGGCCAGCGCGCCGGCGCGGCCTTACATCTCAGAGATCCCCTCGCCGGCGGCGTCCGTTCCGGCAGCCACGCACGACGGTGGCGACAGAGACTTGGAAGGGCGCGTGTTCTCTGCCGTCAAAGGCAAACTCGGTGACCAGGTTGACGAAACACTGCTGCGAACCATCGTCAAGCGCGTGCTGAAGAACCTGGGGCGCGGCTGATGCTATTTGGGCGCGTGCGCGGTCAGGCGATCAGCACGCTGAAGTATCCCGAGATCAAGGGATACCGCCTGCTGGTGGTCGAGCCGCTGAATAAAAAGCTGGAACCCGCAGGACCGCTGCAGGTTGCCGTAGATGTGGTGGAAGCCAACCAGGGCGATTTGTGCGTTATGGTGCGTTCCCGCGAGGCCGCGCTGGCCATGCCAGACAATAAGTTCGTTCCAGTGGATCTAGCGTTGGTTGGTTTAGTTGATGAGCTAAAGGTGCGGCCTGATGGGGAGTTCGATTTCTCGCTGAAAACCGGAACGACGAGGTATTCGTGATAGAACGGATACAAGTTAACAAGTACACACTTACACGTGGCCTTGTTTACTTGTTTACTTGTGTGCTTATTTACCTATGATTCTCGGCAAAGTCACCGGCACCATTGTCACCACAATCAGTCACGCCGATTATAAGAATCGGCGTCTCTTGGTCGTTCAACCTCTGCTGCTGCCGGGCGATCAGCCCACTGGCGACTTCATCGCCCTGGATAATACGCATGCCGGGGTGGGGGACACAGTCCTGGTGAATCGCGAAGGCAATGGAGCTCGCCAGGCGCTCGGCAACCCGGATGCGTGTGTGATCTCCGTGATTGTGGGCATTGTCGATTCGTTAACCATTCCAGCCTTCGATTAGGTCAGCCTTAACTATCCTTATTATCTTGCCGCGGACCCAGCGGGCTTGTATAATGACGCCCGTTTTCCCATTGCAATGACGAATTTTCCATCGAATCCGATAAGTCCGCTCGACCGCCAAAATGTCGTCAAAGTGGAAATGCCTCAATCGCGCCTGCGACGCGTTTTGTTGGAAGTCATCGAAACCATTGTCCTGGCCCTGGTGCTGTTCATGGCCATCAACTTCCTCACCGCGCGCATCCGCGTGGATGGCAGCAGCATGGAGCCCAATTTCCATGACGGCGATTACGTAATTGTCAATCGTCTGGCCTACACATATGGAGATATCCAACGCGGTGATGTAATTGTGTTTCCTTTCCCTGAGAATCCTGAGGATGATTACATCAAACGAGTAATTGGCCTGCCAGGCGATCGAGTTAGGATTAATTTGGGCGTCGTCTTTGTGAATGACCAACCCTTGAATGAATCGTATATCGTGGAACCGCCGATAGCCGATTTGGCTGAGCAGACAGTCCCTGAGGGATACGTTTTCGTGATGGGAGACAACCGCAACGAATCTTCCGATTCACGTTCGTGGGGCCCTTTGAGGATCGAAGACATTATTGGCAAAGCCGTGTTCCGCTACTGGCCCTTTTCCACGCTGGGTCTTGTCGAACACCCAGATCTTAGTCTCGCGATCCCCTAGTTACTTCAACTCTTCCGCATGGTAAAATCCACCGCTTGCCCGCGGTTGGATTGCATCCGCTTACGAGAAGGGCGGCTTTCGCCGCTCAGAAATCAACCTGGAGTTTCGTAGCGTGCGAAGCAAGCT
>Ga0209341_10002070_pt1 | contig 19283 bp, 22 predicted proteins | sample RifCSP13_2_FD_184020 | JGI IMG/M metagenome (GOLD analysis project Ga0209341, IMG submission 184020) | Soil microbial communities from Rifle, Colorado - Rifle CSP2_sed 13_2 (SPAdes) (version 2) | ecosystem: Environmental > Terrestrial > Deep subsurface > Rock core/Sediment | place: Rifle... | reverse complement strand
GGAGCCGCACCCGCGTGGTGACCGCGGCGACCGCCGCCAGTTGGGACCATGCCTCCCACGGGCCGCGGTCGGGCTGACCCGGGGTGCTGTACAGCAGGTGGTCGCCGACCCAGATCGAATCGAGGCCGATCGCCTCGGCGGTGCGCGCCATCTCGAGGAGCTGTGACCAGCGCGCGACGTACTCGACCTCGGGCAGCTGGACGCCGACCTGGAGCGGACGGGTCATGACGGCCCGTGCACCGGCGCGGCCGCGGCCAGGCGCCAATGCTCGCGCAGGTGGAAGAAGAGGTCCAGCACCAGTTTGAGCGAGACCAGGACCAGCAGCGATCCGACCGGTGACCCGATCATCATGCTCAGCGCCGCGCCCAGGATGATCGTCACGTGCAGGATCACCAACCTGCCGTAGGGCGCCATCATCTGCCCTCCCGGCGACGCCGTCCGGTACTCCCCGCGCCCGAGGTAGTTCGCCCGGTACGAGATCGCGTGGCTGATTGCCAGCGCGACGGCGCCGGAGCCAACCAGCCCCCAATCGGCCCCGGGGCTGACCTGCCCGCTGGTGAAACCGGTGGTCATGACCGGCAGGGCCACGATCACGAAGAGGCCGTGACCGAGCCAGAAGCCGCCGTAGTGGAGGGCGAAGAAGGCCGCGATCGGACCTCTGGCCATGGATTCGATTTGCCGACCATTCAGGCTCATCCGCCACGTGCCGGAGAGGGTGCTCCCCTCGGCGTGAAGGATCTTCGGCACGTTGATGACCCCGACGATCCCGTTCTCGACCCAGTACAGGGTCAGGATCGTGAACAGGTCCCAGTCCCACCACACCACGCCGGCGAGCGGCAGCAGGTTCGAGACCACCAGCGCCACCGCGGCGATGGTGGACGAGCCGATCCGGTAGGCCGTGGCGAGGCGCTGCACCCGCAGACTGTAGTCGCGCCTCGTATCATCCGGCGATGGCAGACGACAGTCCGAACCCGCCGCCGAGCCAACCCCTCCCCATGCTGCGTGGCGAGAAGGTCTGGCTGCGCGCCGCCGAACGCGCCGACTTCGGCGGCGACCCGATCTGGGTCAACGACGCCGAGATCGGCCACTTCCTGGGGATCAAGATGCCGGTCTCGGCGGATGGGGCGCAGGAGTTCGCCCAGCTGGTGGCCTCACAGCAGGGCAAGTCGATGTTCTCGTTCGCCATCTGCCTGCCGGGCGAGCAGCGCGCCATCGGGAACGTGACCCTGCGCGACGTGGACCGCGAGAACGGCGACGCCGAGATGGCGATCGTGGTCAGTGACAAGTCACTCCTGGGGCGCGGGTACGGCACCGATGCCCTCAACTGCCTGGTCGACTTTGGCTTCGGCGAGCTGCGCCTGGAGCGGATTCACCTCCACGTGTTCGACTACAACCCCCGAGCGGTGCGGTCGTACGAGAAGGCGGGCTTCCGCACCGACGTGGTGCTGCGTCGCGCGCGCTTTCACCGCGGCGTGCACCACGACGTGTTCGAGATGTCGATCCTGCGCGCCGATTGGCTCGCCCTGCCGCGGCGCCGCGCGTGGGACGACGCCTGAGCCGTCAGCCCCGGCGCAGCGCGATGATGAAGGTCGATCCACCCGGCCCGCTCGACTCCACGCTGATGCTGCCGTCACTCGCGCTCAGCAGCTCGCGCGCAATCGTCAGCCCGATCCCGGCACCCGCGCCGGGGCGGCCAGCCCGGGACGGGTCCGCCCGGTAGAAGCGCTCGAAGACGTGGCCCAGGTCCTCGGGGGGGATGCCGGGGCCCTGGTCGGTGACGCGGATCTCGACCCGGTCGCCGGGGCCCGCCGACGCGACCACGCGCACGGATCCGCCGGCGGGCGTGTGCTGGGCGGCGTTGGTCAGCACGTTGCGCAATGCCCGTCCCAGGTGCGAGGGATCGGCGCGAGCGGCCAGCCCAGGATCGCCCGGCTCGACGACCAGGCTGACTCCGCGGTCCCGGTACAGCCCCTCCAGGGACCCAGACGCAGCGGCCAGCGCGCCGGCCAGTTCGACCCGCTCCGGGCGTGCCTGGAGGGGAGCCGCTTCGGCGGAGGCCAGCTCGCCCATCTGGACGATGACGCTCCCCAGCGCGTTGGCCGATGCTCGCGCGGACTCGAGCTGGGCGGCATCCGCCGGCACCACGCCGTCGATCATGGCCTGCAGCTGCGACTGGAGCACCGTCGCCGGGGTCGCCAGGTCGTGCGCCATGTCGCTGGCCGCCCGCCGCCTGAGCATCTCGGATCGCTCGAGGCGAGTGGCCATCGCGTTGAAGGCACCGGCCAGCTCCTGCGATTCGCGATCTCCGCCGCCGACCACGCGCGCGTCCAGCTCCCCGGACTCTAGTCGTTCCGCGGCGTCGGCCACTTCACGCAAAGGGCGGGTGGCACGGCGTGCGATGACCACCGCCAGCCCGGCGATGACTGCCGCGGAGACGAGGCCCACCAGCAGCAGCACGGCGTTGAACACGCGCAGGAAGGGGCGGTCGACGTCGCGCGAGGGCACGCTGGCGACCACGCTACCCCGGTGCTGGCCCTCCACGATCACCGCCGCGCTCAGCTCGTGGTGTTCGGCCCCCGACGGGAGCGGGGGGCCAAGCTCGATGAGCAGGGCACCCTCCGGGCCGCGCACCGTCACCGGCGCACCGAGCGACCGCGACAGCCGGGCCAGCACGTTGCGCGCCTCGCGCAGTGAACCGCCCTGGCGCAGGACCTCGGCCAACGCATCCGCGGCAGCCTGGACCTGATCGGCCTGCTGGGCGCTGACCACCTCCTCGAACGATCCGCTCACCACGCGATTGACGACGACGCCCGCCACCAGCAGCACGCCCAGCACCGCCACCGACAGGATCAGCGCCAGGCGCAGGCTGAGCGGCATGCCTCGCCCCGCGGCGTCGTTCGACACGGTCACGCCGCGTCCTGGGTCGCGACGAGTCGGTAGCCGCTGGCCGGGACGGTCTCGATCAGCCACGGCGCCCCCGCGTCATCGCCCAGCTTGCGCCGCAGGTTGGCGACCTGCACGTCCACCACCCGCTCGTAGACCTCGTCTGGCCGTCTGGCGACCGATTCGAGGAGTTGCTCTCGACTCAGCACGCTCCCCGGGCGCCGGGTCAGCGCCAGCAGCAGGCCGCATTCGCCCGGAGTCAGCCGCCCGGACGACCCATCGGCGAGCGTGTAGCGGCGCGACCCGGTGTCCAGCACCAGCCGGCCACCGCCCAGCGAGATGATCGGTTCGGCGCCCGGCGCGGCGACATCCGGTCGGGTGCGCCGCAGGATGGCCGTCACCCGGGCCGTGAGCTCATGGGGGTTGAACGGCTTGGCCAGGTAGTCATCGGCACCCAGCCGCAGCCCGGCGATCCGCTCGGCATCGCTGCGCTTGGCCGAGGTGATCAGGATCGGGACCTGGCCGGCGTCGCGCAGCGCCTGCAGGACCGCCTCGCCCTGCATCCCGGGCAGCATCAGGTCGAGGATCACCAGGTCGGCGCCATCGGCGTCGAAGGCGGCCAGCGCGGTCGGCCCGTCGCCGGCATCGGTCACCTGGTGTCCGTCGCGTTCCAGGTACAGCCGCAGCAGGCCGCGCAGCTGCGGCTCGTCCTCCACGATCAGGATCCGGGCAGCGCTCATGGCACGCATCCTATCCGCGCACCGATTCAGAGGATGTGAAGACCGATCGGGCCGATCTTGACCCGATCTTCACGCGCGGGGCCCAGCCTGAGCTCAATCAGGTCGCATCCAGCGACACCACGCAGAGGTACCACACCATGAAATCCCTGAAATCGCTCGGCTACGCCGGCGGCCTGGTCGCCGCGGCCCTGCTGGGCGGCACCCTGATCAGCGCGGTGGCGGCAGCCCCAGATGAGGCCGGAGCGTCCGGCACGACCGCCAGCACCGAATCCGATGCCGCCGGCGAGTACTGCACCCTCTGGCGCGAGACCTTCGCCTCCGAGCTCGGCGTGTCGGTTGACGATCTCAACCCCGCCGCCAAGGCGGCCAGCGTTGCGGTCGTCGATCAGCTCCTGGCCGATGACAAGATCACCGAAGGGGTCGCGGAGCGAATGAAGAACGCGATCGAGGCCTTCGAAGGCGACGGCTGCCGGCTGCTGGGCGGCTGGATGCACCGCCTGGGCGGGCATGCCTTCCGGGCCGAGGCGGGCCATGGCCTGCTGGACGCGGCTGCCACCGCGCTCGGGATCGAGCCCTCGGCGCTGATCGAGGCGCTGCGCTCGGGTGATTCCCTCACCGAGATCGCCGAGTCCGAAGGCGTGTCATACGCCGACGTCAGCGCGGCCATCGTGGCCGCCGCCACCGAGGATCTGTCGGCGGCGGTCGAGTCGGGCCGCATCACCCAGGAGCGGGCCGACGAGATGATCGCCCACCTGAGCGACGCACTCGCGAGTGGTGACTGGCCGCCGACCTTCGACGGACCGATGGGTGGCCATCCCCCCGGCTTCCGCTTCTTCGGCGGGCCTGGCGACCAGACCCCCTCTTAACAGCCACCCTCCCCGGTCGAGGCCGTCCCGCTCCGCGCGGGGCGGCCTCGTCGCGTACTCTTCGCGGCGTGACCCGGATCGGCTATGCGGCGATGCTCGAGCAGTTCCATCCGACCGACCTGCTGGGCTGGGCCGAGCAGGCCGAGGCGGCCGGATTCACCGCCGGCTTCCAGGTCAGCGAGCACTTCCATCCCTGGACGCCGCAGCAGGGGCAAAGCGCCTTCGCCTGGAGTTTCATGGGCGCGCTCGGCCAGCGCACCAGCCTGCCGTTCGGGACGGCCGTCACCTGCCCCGGATTCCGCTACCACCCCGCGGTGATCGCCCACGCCGCCGCCACGCTGGGCGCCATGTACCCGGGCCGCTTCTGGCTGGGCCTGGGCGCGGGCGAGGCGCTCAACGAGCACGTCATCGGTGGCGAGTGGCCGGAGATCGGCGTCCGCAGCGCCATGCTGTTCGAGGCCATCGAGGTCATCGGCAAGCTCTTCAGTGGCAAGGTGGTGAAGCACGACGGGGAATACTTCACCCTCGAATCGGCGAAGCTGTACACCCTGCCCGAGCAGCCGGTCCCCATCCTGGTGGCCACCGCCGGACCGATGAACGCCAAGCGCACCGGCAAGTTCGCCGACGGGCTGATCACGGTCGGCGCGGCCGACGAGAAGATCCGGATGCTGTGGGACAAGTTCGCCGAGGGCGCCCGGGAGGCGGGCAAGGATCCCGACGCGATGCGCACCCAGCTCCAGGTCCACGTCTCATGGGCGGCCACCCAGGAAGAGGCGGAGCGCAACGCATTGGTCGAATGGCCCAACGGCGGGATGCCGTTTCCCAAGCAGGACATCCGCAACCCCGAGGACTTCGCGAACATGGCCAAGCTGGTCCGGATCGAGGACTACCGGAACCGGATGCTGATCAGCGCCGACCTCGACGAGCACGCGTCGGCGCTGCGGGGGTTCGTGGAGATGGGCTTCGACGAGATCTACCTGCACAACGTCGGCCGCAACCAGGCCGAGTTCATCGCCGCCTTCGGCGAGCGGGTGCTGCCCCAGTTGCGCCCCGGCTGACCCCTACTCCACGGCCTCCCAGACCGAGGCGATTCCCTGTCCGACCCCGATGCACATGGTGGCCAGGCCGTACCTGGCACCCCGCCGCCGCATCTCGTGGAGCAGGGTCGCCACCAGTCGCGCACCGGAGGCACCCAGCGGATGACCGATGGCGATGGCACCCCCGTTCACATTCACCTTCTCCGGGTCCAGTCCCAACTCGTTGATGCAGGGCAGGGCCTGAGCGGCGAACGCCTCGTTCAGCTCAACCAGGTCCAGGTCGGCGACGGCCAGCCCGGCGCGCTGCAGCGCGAGGCGCGACGCCGGGATGGGTCCGAGGCCCATGGTCGCCGGGTCCACGCCCGCAACGGCCGAGGCGAGCATTCGCGCCATTGGCCGCAGGCCGAGCTCGCGAGCACGGGCCGCGGACGTGACAACCAGCGCCGCTGCGCCGTCGTTGATGCCCGAGGAATTGCCGGCCGTCACCGAGCCGGACGCATCGCCGCGGAAGGCCGGCTTCAGGCCTGCCAGCTGCTCCAGCGTGGTCTCGGGCCGCGGATGCTCGTCGACCGTCACGCTGACCGACTCGCCGCGCCGCGCGCCCGGCACGCTCACCGGGACGACCTCGTCGGCAAAGCGGCCTGCCGCCTGCGCCGCTGCCCAGCGCCGCTGGGACTCGAGGGCGAATCGGTCCTGGTCCTCGCGCGTCACGCCCAGCCGCTCAACCACGTTCTCGGCCGTCTCGCCCATCGAGTACGGGTAATGGACCTCGGCCAGGCGCGGATTCGTGAACCGCCAGCCAAGCGTGGTGTCGTACAGCGTCTGCTCGCCGCGCGGGAAGGCGGCGGACGGCTTGGACATCACGAGCGGCGCCCGCGTCATCGACTCGGTGCCACCGGCCACGAACAGCGAGCCGTCCCCGGCAACCACCGCGTGCGCGGCGTCGATGACCGCCTGCATCCCCGAGCCGCACAGCCGGTTGACGGTCTGGCCCGGCACCGAGATCGGCAGCCCGGCGAGCAGGACAGCCATCCGGCCAACGTTGCGGTTGTCCTCGCCGGCCTGGTTAGCCGCGCCCAGGATCACGTCGTCGATGGCGCCCGGATCGATGCCGGTCCGCTCGACCACCGCGCGAATGACGTGCGCAGCCATGTCGTCCGGGCGCGCCTCGCGCAATGCGCCGCCGTATCGGCCGAACGGGGTGCGGAGGCCGTCGACAACCACGGGCGTGCGGGCGGGATCGGTCTCCGGCATCGCGGCCGATCCTAGCACCGGCCGTCCGCGGAACGGTCAGCCAAGGCCCGCGGGCCGCTAGCATCCGGGTTTGTGAGCACCATCTACCGCGGCGCGCCGCCGCTCGACCCCGGTCGTGAGCGCAGCTGGTGGCTGCGCGAGGCGCTGGCCGCCGAGGGCGAGCCACTCCCCGCCCCTGCCCTGGCCGGGGACGAGACGGCCGACGTGGCGATCATCGGGGGCGGCTACACCGGGATGTGGACGGCCTACTTCCTGAGCGAGCGCGCGCCGGGAACCCGGATCGTGCTGCTCGAGGAGGACATCTGCGGCGGCGGACCGAGCGGACGGAACGGTGGCCACGTCCACGGCTGGTGGGAGCAGCTCGGCTACCTGGTCGACCGCTACGGCGCGGAGCGGGGGCTGGCCGCCGCCCGCGAGGCGGACGAGGTGGTGGACGGGATCGGCGCCTGGTGCGAGGCGCACGGCGTGGATGCCTGGTTCGTGAAGGGCGGCTACCTGCGCGTCAACGCCTTCCCGAAGCGTGAGCGCGATTGGGATGGGCTGGTGGCACGCATGCAGACGCTCGGCCAGGGCGAACACCTCCAGGCGCTGGACCGCGCGGCCGTGCAGCGCCGCTGCGCCTCGCCGAGCTTCGGCGACGGGCTGTGGATGCCCTCCGCAGCCTCGATCCAGCCCGCCCGGCTGGCCCGCGGCCTGCGCCGCGTCCTGCTGGAGCGCGGCGTGACGATCCACGAGGGGACCCGCGTTCGCTCGCTCTCGTCGGACCGCGCGGGCGTTCGGCTCCGCACCGACGCCGGCCAGGTCCGCGCCGAGCAGGCGGTGCTGGCGGTCAACGCCTGGGCATCGGGCTGGCCTGGCTTCCGCACTCGGGTGCTGGCGTGGGGCAGCTACATGGTCATGACCGAGCCGATCCCCGGTCCGCTGGCGTCATTGGGCTGGACGGGGGGCGAGCTGCTGTCCGACTCCCGCTTCACGATCAGCTATTTCCGCACCACGCGGGACGGTCGGATTGCCTTCGGCGCCGGCGTGGGATCGGCCGGCTTCGGGGGAGGCATGAGCCCGACCTTCACTCACAGCCGCAGCGCAACCGAAAGGGTGCTTGCCAACTTCCAGCACCTGCTCCCGATGCTCGGCGGCGTGCGATTCGAGGACGCGTGGGGCGGCCCGATCGACATCACCGCGGACCGCTTCCCGGAGATCGGTTCGGTGCATGGAGGGCGGGTGCATTACGCGCATGGCTTCGCCGGCAACGGAGTGGGGCCGTCGCGGCTGGCGGGCCGGATCCTGGCCGCCATGCTCGCGGCGCCCGACGACCCGCTGGCCCACCTCCCGCCGGTCGGGCATCGGCAGCGCTGGCTGCCGCCGGAGCCGTTCCGGTTCATCGGTGCCCGGATGATCCGCGAGGCACTGATCCGCGAGGACAACGCGCATGACGCCGGGCGGAAGCCGGGCCTCCTGGTGCGGCTGATCGCACGGCTGCCGCGCCTGTTCGGCTACCGGCTCAGCCACTGATCGCGAAAACCGTTGACCGGCCGGGTCGGGCGGCCGTAGGATCGGGCTCGAATAGGTCGCCGCCGAGTCGGCAACCGCCTTGGAGGAGAGACCCGCCGTGCCCGTCCATTTCGTGCGTCGCGCATTTGTCGTGCTGGCCAGCGCCATGCTGGTGCTCGCCGCCTGTACCGCCGTGTCTCCGTCGGAATCAGCGACGGAATCAGAGTCGGCATCGGAGTCCGCCGCCGTGTCGGTCGCGCCCGAGCCCCAGGAGATTCTCGTCCTCGAGTGGGGCGGCTACGACGATCCGGCGTTCTTCGCCGACTTCGCGGCGGCAAGTCCGGAGGTGCCGGTCAGCTTCGAGTTCGGCCTCTCCGACGCAGACATCCTGGGCAAGATGGAAGCCGGCAGCCAGGCCGACGTGTTCCACTTCTACTCCGGCTGGCAGCAGTTCTACGTGGACCAGGGCCTGGTCCAGGAGATCGACACCTCCCAGCTGACCAACTGGGACAAGGTGCCTGACTCGTTCAAGGCGCAGGGCCAGGTCAACGGCATCCAGTACTTCCTGCCATGGGACTGGGGTTTCAGCTCGATCCTGTACAACACCGAGGAGGTCCCCGAGGTCACCAGTTGGGACGTCCTCCTCGACCCGGCCTATGCCGGCCACATTTCGATGTGGAACGACGGCCCGGCAGCGGTCACGGTCAGCGCCTACGTCCATGGGTATGACGAGACCGCGATCACCGATCAGCAGCTCGCCGACATCGAGGCCGAATGGATCGCCCAGAAGCCGCTCAATGCGTTCTACTGGTCGAGCGAGTACGACGACCTGTGCCCGGGGGTGATGGACCAAACGGTGTGGATCGCCTACGCGTGGCAGGGCTGCTACGCGACCGCCCTGTACGAGGGCACCCCGGTCGCCTACGCCAACCCGAGCGAGGGCCGCAACTCGTGGATCGGCTTCTACGGGATCAGCGCCGACACGGACAGCTACCAGCTGGCGCTCCAGTTCCTCGATGACAAGCTGGCGGACCTGACCATGAGCAACGTGGTCAACCTGTTCTACTACGGGGCTGCCAACCAGGACGTGATGGATGCCATCGAGGACCCGGTCCTGATCGAGGCCTTCGGGGTCGACGATCCCGCGATCCTGGAGTCCACCAACTTCACCCCGCCGGTGACCGATGCGCAGCGCACGGCGTGGACCGAGATGTGGGCGAGGGTCGCGGCCGAATAGCGCAGGCGGTCGCCGCCCGCTGATCGCGGCGAGCCACGCCCGTGCTCGGACGCAGGGGAACGCTGCCGTTCCTGGTCGGTCCGCCGCTGGCGTGGCTCGTCGGGCTGTTCGTCGTGCCGCTCTTCGTGATCGTCCTGTTCAGCCTGCGGCCCGAATCGGGGATCGTCCCTCCCGGGAGCGCCTGGAACCCTTCCCTCATCCAGTACGGGAAGGTGCTCGACACCCCCGCCTTTCTGCGCCTGCTGGGCACGTCGGCCCTGGTGGCGTTCATCGTGGCGGGGGCGGCCACCCTGCTCGCCTACCCGGTCGCGTACTTCCTCGCCTTCCGCGCCGGTGAACGAGCCACCCTGTACCTGACCCTGCTGCTGGTGCCGTTCGCGGTCAGCTACCTGCTGCGGATCATGACCTGGAAGCTGATGCTCGGGCCGGCCGGGGTGATCAACTCGTTGCTGTCGGGCGCGGGCATGATCGGCGAGCCGCTGGACCTGCTGCTCTACAGCCGGCCGGCGGTGGTCATCACCCTGGTCTACGTCTGGATCCCCTTCGCCGCCCTGCCGGTCCTGGCCGGCCTGCAGAGGATCCAGCGCAGCCAGCTGGAGGCTGCCGCCGACCTGGGCGCCGGCCCGTGGGCGCGCTTCTGGCGGGTGACGGTGCCGCTGAGCGTGCCCGGCGCGGTGGCGGCCTTCTTCATGGTCTTCATCCCAACCGTCGGCGAATACGTGACCCCCACCCTGATCGGCGGGACCGGAGGGATCATGTACGGCAACCTGATCCAGGGCTTCTTCGGGAGCGCGGGGAACTGGCCGCTGGGGGCCGCACTGGCCATGATCATGCTGGTCCTGACCGTGGTCCTGGTCGCCACTGCGGCGCGCATCGTCAATGTGCGGCGGCTGCTCTCGTGACCAGCCTGGCTCGCCCGACGATGCGGCGCCGGCCGTCGCCGGCAATCGGCGTGGGTCGCACGCGGGTGCCACTTCGCGGCTTCTACGTCGCGATGCTGGTGCTCCTCTACCTGCCGATCGCGATCCTGCTCATCTTCTCCTTCAACCCCAGCCAGCGGCTCGCCTTCCCCCTGCAGGGACTCACCCTCGACTGGTACGCGGCGGTCCTGGGCGACGCCTCGCTGTTGAAGGCGGCGCGCAACAGCCTGCTGGTGGGGGCAGGGGCGGCCACCGTGGCCACCGCGCTCGGGACGCTGGTCGCGATCGCCACCCTGCGATTCCGATTCCGCGGACGCTCCGCGCTGTTGGGGCTGGCGGTCCTGCCCCTGGTCGTTCCGTTCGCAGTGATGGGCGTGGCCATCTTCCTGCTCCTCGTCAGCCTCGACATCGACAAGTCACTCTTCACGGTGGTGCTCGGCCACAGCGTGATCGCGCTCCCGTATGCCACCCTGATCGTGCTGTCGCGCCTCGGCGGCCTCGATCCGGCCCTCGAAGAGGCGGCGATGGACCTGGGGGCCAGCTATCCGACCACCCTGCGCCGGGTGGTGCTGCCGCTGATGGGGACGGCGCTGCTCTCCGCCTGGCTCACGGCATTCGTGGTGTCGTTCGACGAGGTGGCCCTGGCGGTCTTCCTGGTCGGCGGGGATCCCACCTTCCCGGTGCTGCTCTACGGTCGCCTTCGCTTCGGGGGCCAGCTGCCGATCCTGATCAGCATGGCCGTGCTGCTCACCAGCGTCACCATCATCCTGAGCCTGGTCGCGCTGCGCCTGTCACGGCGGCGCGAATGAACCGATCCGATCCCGACCTCGACCTGGTGGATGCCTGGCGCGGTCCGACCGCGTCGCAGGCCGCGGGGCTGAGCCTGGCCGCCGCGCGGCGCATGATCGCGGCGGTCGAGGCCGAGGCACGCGGCATGGCGGTGGCCATGTCGGTGGCGGTCGTCGACGCCGGTGACCAGCTGGTTGCGTTCGCCCGGATGGACGGGGCCGACCTGGTGGGCGTGCGACTGGCCCAGGACAAGGCCTACACCGCGCTGGTCAACCGGATGCCGACCGCCGACCTGGCGCCGATCGTCCAGCCGGGCACGGAGTTCTACGGCTACGACTCCCTGTCGGGCGGACGCATGGTCGTCTTCGCGGGCGGCCTGCCGCTGGAGCGCGACGGCGTGCTGATCGGGGCGGTCGGCGTCAGTGGCGGAGACGCCGCCCAGGATCAGCGGGCCGTGGAAGCGGCCGCCGCCGCCCTCGGCTGAGGCGCTCGCTCAGCCGGCCGCGCGACGCGCGGGGTGGGTGGCGGTCACCGCGCTGAGCAGCCGCCGCGACGTGGCGGCGACCTCGTCCACCGCGGCCTCGAAGGCAGCGGCGTTGGCGGGCGACGGGCGGCGGTAGCCGCTCACCTTGCGAACGAACTGGAGCGCGGCGGCGCGCACCTCGTCATCGGCGGCGGGAACGTCGGCGGTGCGGAGGACCTTGATGCTGCGACACATGGCCGGAGCGTAGCGCATCGGGCAGATCAGGCCTCGGCCAGCAGCTCCTCGAGTGAGTCGATGATCCGGTCCGCGGCCGACACGTCGGCCCCTGCGAACTGGGGGACCGCGATGCAGGTCAGCCCGGCGGCCTTGGCGGCTGCGACACCGCTGGGCGAGTCCTCCAGGGCCAGGGCCTCGCCGGGTGGCACGCCCAGCCGCTCGCAGGCGAGCAGGTACAGGTCGGGCGCGGGCTTCGAGCGCGCCACGTCGTCGGCGGTCACGATCACCTCGAAGGCATCGGTCACGCCGGCGGTGGCGAGGGCCGCGTCGACCAGGCGGCGGGGCGAATTGCTGGCCAGGCCCAGCCGGGTGCGTCCGCGCAGCCGGGCGATCAGCTCCAGCGCCCCGGGCCGGTGCGACACCTGGACCCGCAACTGGTCATGCATCAGGTCGACCATCTCGTCCACCAGGGACGCGCCATGCTCGGGCGCCAGGTCCAGCCGCTCGGCGAAGTAGCGGCCGGTGAACCCGAAATCGGTCCCGATCACGGTCAGCTTGTCCTCCCAGCTGAAGGTGCCCCCGTGACGCTCGAAGAGGGCGGTCTCGGCCGAGTGCCACAGCAGCTCGGTGTCGAGCAGCAGGCCGTCCATGTCGAAGACCACCGCCCGATAGCGGTCCGGCAGCCGCTCCGTCACCCGGCCGCCGGGGCCCCGCCCAGGAAGGATCCGCCCCGCTCCGCCAGTGCGCGCAGCAGCGGGACCACCCGGTAACGCCCATCGGGAACCTCGTCATGCAGGGCGTCGAGGGTGTGCACCACCGAGGCCAGCCCGATCGCCTCGCCCCACTCCAGGGGGCCGCGCGGGTAGTTGGTGCCCAGCCGCATGGCGGTGTCCACCGCGTCCGGCGTGGCCACCCCATCCGCGACCGCCGAGGCGGCCTCGTTGACCAGTGCCGCTAGGATCCGGGCCTCGACCTGCGCGTCATCCAGTGGGCGCACCGCGGGCCCGGCCGGACGCTGGGTGGCACCCGACCACGCGCCACCCCGCGTTCCATCGGCTGCGTAGTCGTAGAAGCCGCCTCCCGTCTTGCGCCCAAGCCGGCCGGCCTCGACCAGGCTGCGCTGCATGGGGTGCGGCCGGTAGCGGGGGTCGTCGAAGCTCTGGCTGAAGACCGATTGGCTGACCGCCAGGTTGACGTCCAGCCCGATGGCGTCCATCAGCTCGAAGGGTCCCATCCGGAACCCGATCGCCCGCATCGCCCCGTCGATCTGCTCGACCCCGGCTACCCCGTCGCCCAGCATCCGCAGCGCCTCCAGGTAGTAGGGCCGCGCCACGCGGTTGACGATGAAGCCGGGGGTGTCGGCCGCCAGCACCGCCGTCTTGCCGAGGCGCTGGGCCAGCCTCGCGACCGCCGCCGCGGCACGCGGATCGGTCAGCGGTCCGGAGATGACCTCCACCAGCGCCATCACCGGGACCGGGTTGAAGAAGTGCATCCCGACCACCCGATCCGGGTGCGCGGTGGCAGACGCGATGCGCGCCACCGACAGCGACGAGGTGTTGGTGGCCAGGATCCGATCGGGAGGGGCGAGGGCATCCAGGCGGCCGAAGATGCCGCGCTTGAGGTCGAGGTCCTCGGGCACGGCCTCGATCATGCAGTCCGCCTCGGCCAGGGCATCGAGCGAGTCAACGGCGCTGATCCGAGCGAGGGTGGCGTCTCGATCCGCCGTCGCAAGCTGCCCGCGCTCCACGCTTCGCGCCAGGGAACCCGCGATCTTCTGCATGCCGCGTGCCGCCGCGTCGGGCAGCGGGTCGTGGAGCAGGACGATCAGGCCGGCCCGGGCCGCCACCTGAGAGATCCCCGAGCCCATCGTGCCGGCACCCAGCACCCCGATCCGCTCCAGCGCGCGGGGCCAGGCGCCGGGCGACGGGTCAGTGGCCAACGAAGCGCGGCTCACGCTTCTCGGCGAACGCGGCCACCCCTTCGGCGTGATCATCGGTGCGACCGGCAAGCTCCTGCAGCGCGGCTTCGCTGGCCAGGCTGTCGTCGAGCGAAGCGTCCTCCGCGTGGTTGATCAGGCGCTTGGCCAGGCCGATGGCCCGGGTCGGGGCGGCGGCCAGGCGGGCAGCCTCGGCGTGGACCGTCGCCCCCAGTTCGCCAAGCGGCACGACCCGGGCCACCAGGCCCGCGGCATGCGCCTCGGCGGCGCTCATCGGATCACCGCTGAAGATGAGCCGCGCGGCGCGGTGACGGCCGAGCGCCCGCACCAGCGTCCGGGTCGAACCGGAGTCGGGGACCAGCCCGATCCGGACGAAGGCCTGCAGGAACCGCGCCTCCTCGGCCGCGTACACGAGGTCGCAGGCGAGGGCCAGGCTGGCACCCGCACCGGCGGCCACGCCATTGACCGCGGCGAGCACCGGCTTGGGCAGGTCGCGGATGGCGCGCACCAGCGGGTTGTACTCGTCGGTCACCACCCGGCGGAACTGGCGCTCCTCGGTCCCGCCGCGCAGGTCTGCCCCCGAGCAGAAGCCGCGACCCTCGCCGGTCAGCACCACGGCGCGGACGTCGGCGTCGTGGGCCACGACCTTGAGTGCGGCCAGCAGCTCGCGCCGCATCGTCGCGTTCAGGGCATTGAGCGTCTCGGGCCGGTTGAGCGTGACGGTGGCCACGCCGTCGGCCACCTCGCAGCGGATCGTCTGGTAGGTGCCGTCGACCACGCGCCGATTCTAGCGAACGAGAGTCGCCCGGCCCTCTCCGCGATCGCGGCTCATGCCTCGGCCCGCCGGCGACTGCGGAAGGCGCGGCCCTTCATTCGATTGCCGCACGCCGCCATGCTGCACCACGCGCCGGATTGGTTGCGCGATGCGTCGTAGAAGGCCCAGCGGCAGGTGCGGCTGCGACACACCTTCAGCCGCTCCCAGGTGCCGGTGTTCATGCCTTCGTGGATCGCTGCCAGGAGGCGACCGATGGCGACCTCGATGCCGGCACCCTCCGCCTTGAGGTGCGCGCCATCGCTAAAGCGGATTCGGAGCGGAACCCCGGCCGCGATTCGATCCAGCCGGGCATTCGCACCCCGGTCGACCGGGTGACCTGTATGCGCTCCCAGCACGTCGCGGATGGCCTCGCGAAGGGCCAGCGCGTCGGCGAGGTCATTGGTGTCCACCTGCGTCCCGGCAGGGAGCAGCCCGCGCCGAATCAGCCAGACCCCAAGCGACGCCGGCGTCGTGAGGTCCTCTTCCCCTGCCTCCAGGTCGACGCTGTTCAGGAACGCCCGGACCAGCTCCAGTGACCCAGGGGCCGGCGCCCGCCCGGGGATTTCCGGGTTCGCAGGGGACTGCGCGTCGACCGTGGCGGTGGTTGATGCCATTCGTGAACCTAACCTCCGTACCAGCTTTACAGGTTACGACAACCTGTCACCCATAGACGAAGGTTAGCAGATGCTCCCGCGGCGCGATGATGGCGGCCCGAGCTGAGATTCCCTCAGCGACCCTTGAAGTCGGGCGCGCGCTTCTCCACGAAGGCCGCCATCCCCTCCTTCTGGTCCTCGGAGGCGAAGCTCAGGTAGAAGAGCCGCCGCTCGTGGGCCAGGCCGGCGGTGAGGTGCATCTCGAACGCGGCGTTGATCGCCTCCTTGGCCAGTCGCAGCGCCACCGGGGAGCGGGTGGCCATCCTGGCAGCCAGTGACAGCGCGTCCTCCACCACCAGCTCGTCGGGCACCACCCGGCTGACTAGCCCCAGCCGGTGCGCCTCCGCGGCGTCGATCGGCTCGCCGGTGAGCACCATCTCCATGGCCCTGCCCTTCCCCACCGCGCGCGCCAGGCGCTGGGTCCCGCCCGCCCCGGGGATCACGCCGATGTTGATCTCGGGCTGGCCGAAGCGAGCCCCCTCCCCGGCCACGATCAGGTCAAGGGTCATGGCCAGCTCGCAGCCGCCGCCCAGGCACCAGCCCGCCACCGCCGCGATCACCGGCTTGGTGATGCGGCGAACGCGATCCCACTGCCCGATCCGGTTGCTGATCAGCATCTCGATCGGCGACGCGCCGGCCATCTCCTCGATGTCGGCGCCCGCCGAGAAGGCTCGCTCGCTGCCGGTGACGACCATGACCCGGATCTCGGGGTCGGCGTCGAGTGTCTCGAGCGCCTCGCACAGCTGGTCCATCAGCGCGCCGCTCAGCGCGTTGAGCTGCTTCGGACGGTTGAGGTGGACCAGCGCCACCCTCCGCTGCGGGTCGCGCTCGACGATCACCAGCGCCGCGTCGGTCATGGCCTCCTCATCGGGTTACGGGATCGCCTCGAAGCCGGAATCAAGCGGCGATCCGCACACCCCGCAGTATGCGTGGTCGGCCGGCAGCCCGACCGCACCGCAGCCGGCGCAGGTTCGGGGGGCCGCCGCCAGGCGGCGCAGGGCGTCGTAGCGCGGCGCGCGTTTCTCATGAAAGGCCGCGACCGCCTCGCGCGTCTCGTCGGACGTGGAGTGGACCGCCAGCCAGTCGCGGGCGTGACTCACCGTCTGGGACCAGGCCATGTCGCGCCACCAGTTCAGCTGCGCCTTGGTGTAGCGCAGCGCCTCCGGCAGCTTGGCCCGCAGGCCCGATGCCAAGCCGGCCACCGCGGAGTCCAGGTCCGCGCGCGAGACCACCCGGCTGACCAGGCCCCAGTCGAGCGCCTGCTGCGGGCTGATCTGCTCGCACAGCAGCAGGATCTCGCGGGCCCGCCGGTCCCCGACCATGATCGGCAGCCACTGGGTGGCGCCGCCGGCCGGTACGGAGCCGTGCTCGGGCCCGACGTGCCGGATATAGGCGTCGTCCACCATCACGGACAGGTCGCAGCCCATCTGCAGCTCGTTGCCGCCCCCCACGCAGATGCCGTTGATCCGCGCGATGGTCGGCTTGCCGATCGCGCGCAGGCGATCGTGCATCTCGATGAAGGCGCTCATCCAGCGCCAGTACTGGCCGCTCACCGCGCCCAGCGTGGCCTGCTCATCGAGGTCCGCGCCGGTGCAGAAAGCCCGCTCCCCAGCCCCCGTGACCACCACCACCGCGATCTCGTCGTCCCACGACGCGTCCTCGAAGGCTCGCCCCAGCTCGCGCAGGGTCTGGAAGTCGAACGCATTGAGCACCGTCGGACGGTCAATCGTGACCGTCGCCACCGCGCTCATCGGGTCCTTGGCGTAGCGGATCCGCTCGAAGCCAAGCGCGGCCGGGTCGGAGGGGCGGGGCGCCGACGGCTCAGGCATCGGTCCGCCGGGCCGCGTCGTCCACGACCAGCATCGTCACGCCGGCCCCGGCAAATGAGCGGAGGTCGCGCCCGCTCTCGCGCCCGGGCTCCGAGGCGAGGGCCAGATCCAGGTCAGCGCGGGAATCGAAGCCCATCTCCGCCATCAGGTAGATCCCCGGCGGGCGTCCACCGAGCCCATCGGGGTTCGTCAGGCGGATCGTCCGGAGTCCTGGGTAGCGCCGCACGATGGGGGTGTGCACGTGGCGGTAGTGGGCGTCGAACGCGGCCTGGTCCGCGGGCAAACTGTAGAGCGCAACCAGCCAGACCACGCCCGACTCAGCGCTTGAAGTAGTCGGCGTTGATCTGGATGAAGTTCTGCCACTGGTCGGGGACGGCGTCCTCGGCAAAGATCGCGGTCACCGGGCACTCGGGCTCGCACGCGCCGCAGTCGATGCACTCGTCGGGATCGATGAAGTACATCGCGTCCGCCTCGGTGGCGTGAATGCAGTCGACCGGGCAGACGTCAACGCACGAGGCGTCCTTGACTCCGATGCACGGCTCGACGATCACGTACGTCATCCGGCGTTCTCCGTGGACGGGCAGGCTTGAGCGGTCAGCGGAGAATACACCGCAGTCCGGCCGCAGTGCCCACGCGTAGGATGGGCGGCGAATGAGCAATCGCCCCGGGTACGGCACTCATTCTGGTGAAGCTCGGACCACTCGATGACCGGGCACTCGGACGGAGGGACCAGATGGGCAAGATCGGTCGTTCGTTCTCGCTACTCGGCAGCTCCCTGGGGGTGCTGCGCCGAGATCCGGAGTTGGCCGTCCTGATGCTGATCTCGGGTGCCGTGACGCTGGCGGTGTCGCTCGCATTCGTGCTGGGGTTCGGGATCATCGGTGTCCTGGAGGGCGGCGCGCGGGATGCCGCGACGCAGATTGCCCTCCCGGGCATCCTGACCTACATCGTCGGGTACACGATTGCGTTCTACTTCCAGTCGGCCGTGGTGGCCGGCGCCCTCGAGCGGATGGGCGGCGGGGATCCGACCGTCGGGTCGTCGCTGGCCGCAGCGACCCGGCGGATCGGCCCGATCGTGATCTGGGGAGTCATCGCCGGCACCGTCGGCTGGCTGATCAGCGTCATCCAGGAGCGATCTGGCCCGATCGGGTCGATCATCGCCGGCGTGATCGGGTTCGCCTGGTCGTTGGCGACCTTCTTCATGGTCCCGATCCTGGTCAACGAGCAGCTCGGCATCGGCGGGTCGCTCGGCAGGTCGTGGGACCTGTTCAAGAAGACGTGGGGCGAGACCGTCGTGTCAGGCATCGCCATGGGTCTGCTGATCCTGCTGGGGATCCTGGTGCTGGCCGCGCTGGTCATCGGTCTGGCCGCTGCCAACCTGGTGATCGCGGCGGTCGCGGTGGCCGTGATCGGCGCGGTGGTGCTGCTGGTCGCAACCTCCACCCTGCAGGCGATCTACGTGGCGGCGCTGTACCGCTCCGCGGCAACCGGCGAGGTGGCGGTCGGGTTCGACCAGGCGGCCCTGGCGGGTGCCTTCAGCGCGAAGCGGCGCTAGCCGCTGACCAGTTCGGCGGCGGCCATCTCCGCGCGGAGGCGCGCGTAGCCGGGCTTGATCTGCTCATTGATGATCCGCAGCCGCCCGTCGAATGGCCAGAAGGCGCTCTTGATCGCGTTCAGGGTCAGCCATTCCAGGTCGTCGATCCCCCAGCCGTAGGCGGCGCACACGGAGGCGAACTCGCCCGACAGGCTGATGTTGCTCATCAGCCGGTTGTCGGTGTTGACCGTCACCCGGAAGCGAAGCCGCTTGAGGAGTGCCAGGGGGTGCTCCTCGATGCTGGGCGCGGCGCCGGTGTCGACGTTCGAGGTCGGGCACATCTCGAGCGGGATCCGCATGTCGCGGACGTACGACGCCAGCCGGCCCAGGATCACCCGCCCGTCGTCGCGAATCGTGATGTCGTCCACGATCCGCACGCCGTGCCCCAGCCGCTCGGCGCCACACCATTGCAGCGCCTCCCAGATCGAGGGCAGGCCGAACGCCTCACCGGCGTGCAGCGTGAAGTGGAAGTTCTCGTGGGCGATCAGCTGGAAGGCGTCCAGGTAGCGGGTCGGCGGGTAGCCCGCCTCTGGGCCCGCC
>Ga0209341_10002068_pt1 | contig 19299 bp, 19 predicted proteins | sample RifCSP13_2_FD_184020 | JGI IMG/M metagenome (GOLD analysis project Ga0209341, IMG submission 184020) | Soil microbial communities from Rifle, Colorado - Rifle CSP2_sed 13_2 (SPAdes) (version 2) | ecosystem: Environmental > Terrestrial > Deep subsurface > Rock core/Sediment | place: Rifle... | reverse complement strand
AAACCTCAGTCCATTTTTCAAATGTGATTTGTTTATATTCTAACAAATTGAAAAATTAATATACGACCAACTTTTAATATACTATTGTCACCGAGCTTGAAATAATTAATATAGGATACTATAATACCATAAGTCTTTCTTTAGCACGTTAAAATATTTAATAATCCTAATAATTTCTAGCATACTTAAGGAGATAAAAAATGCTTATTTCAGGCGAAGCAAAAATCGAACTTTATGGCAAAGATGTACTTTCAATTATTGATATAACTCATAACGGCCCAAATATTTACTTTCTGGGTTTAGACGGTATAGGATTTTATATAATCGATAATCGACCTAATTCTTGCAAATCCGCTTGGAAATATAACAACGAACTTGATACTTTTGATGAATTCCTTGAAGCTTTTGAGAAACCCTCACACTACGAAGCAGTTTTTAATAGAAGTGAAGACATTGTAACAATCAAACTAAGCGAAACAACTACCAAAAAAGACGAGTTAGCACAAACTTTACTTCTTGCGCTAATCAAACGAAAACGCGTTCCGGGCGCTATTGTAAGGTGGGAAGAAGCTAAAATAATCAATCGAAATAAGTTTCATGGAAAAATGCTCGCTTATGTAGCATTAATTAACGAGTAAGTATTTCATCTCAAACAGATTATCGTTGCAGGAGTAGAAAATGGCTGAAACAGTCTACGCAAATGCATTTATAGCTCTTGATGAAGAAACCCGTTACTCTTTGTTTTTCGCAGTAGAGGAAATTTCGAGTACCGGACCGAACATTTATACGCTCGGGAGTACGATTCCTGTTGTTAAAATTGTTGATAACCGTCTTGGTGTTTGCAAAGGAACTTGGGAGGCCGTGAACAATAGTAATCTTAGGTTTCTGAAGTACTTCAACCGTCTCGCACACGTAGTAATTGAAACTAATGAACGAGGTTTCGTAACACAAATTACTTTATCTCGGCCTAGTCATCTGAAAATTTCGACGAGGCTCATTATTACACTATATAATTACGAACAAACACAATGGCTCGACTTTGAGTGGAAATCTCCCCTAATTCCCTTAGATCACAAAAATGCACTATTCATCGCCTTAGTGAGGTGAGTCATGCCGCTTATTTATGATGATGAACTTACTTTTAAATGTCCGCACTGTGGACAAAAACACTAACGAAAGACTGCCTTGGGGTAAGATGAATATTATTCACTGTGCGCATGAGCACATTCGAAAAAAACTCATCAAACCCCAAGGTCATTTTTTTCCTCCACAGACTTCAGAATTCCTTATATTCTTCATTTACATCCCCAAATACAATATACTAAATACTAATCCCTAAATATGGTCAAGCATGCCCACGAAGCAAGCAGACATTTAATAAAAAGTTACGAAGCTAAAGCTCTTAAAAAACGCTCCTTTGCGGTTAGATTTGCCGATGATTTAACCTCACTGTTTGGAAGTATTCCGTTCCTTATATTAAACGGGGTCATTTTTTTCATTTGGATTTTAATTAACATTGGGAAAATTCCTGGAGTTCCGGCATTCGATCCATTCCCATTTTCAATGCTAACCACTCTTGTTTCGCTTGAGGCTATCATTCTAACCCTTATTGTTTTAATGAGCCAAAACAGATCAAGTTTAATAAGCTCGCTTCGAGAAGAGATGGGAGTACAAGTTGATCTTATAGCCGAGCGCGAAATAACAAAAGTACTTAAATTATTAAACGAGCTTCTTAAGGCCAAAGGAATAAAACTTAAGGACGAAGAGCTCGAAGACATGCTCAAAGAAATCGATGCATCGTACCTTGAACGAAAACTTGAAGAAGAACTTACCGTCAAACCGGTGAATCTGGTGGAAAAAGTTTCGGAACCTATTAAAAAGGTTGGCCAAGAAGTTGAAAAATTCACGGAAGAGGTCGAAAAAACAATCTCGAGTAAGTAGTATTTACTTCTCCGACATATACACCTATAATCTGATTCTGGAACCTTAACATACAAAGAGGAGGCTTTTAGTGAAAACTAGGGATGAAAGGATTTCAAAGGAGATAAGCATTGCCATAGTCGATGACAGACTGGGTACCAGAGATTTGTTGAAAAAACTTATCTACTCAAATCTACTAGCAAAAGTCAGTTTATTCTCATCCGGTGATGATTTACTCAGAGAAATCTCACGAGGCACTAAATTTAACCTCTACATAGTAGACTATCAGCTTGACTATGGTCATCACGCCTACTGGGGAGACGAAGTTGCCATAAATATACTCAAACTACATATTAATGCAATAGTTATCGGAATGTCGTCTAAAAAAGACCATTTCCGAAATCCTGAAGTACATTTCATACTTAAAGGCACAGTAACCGAAAAACTGATTCCTTTAGTAAAAAAATTGCTTCAGGTAAGGTAAGTTTAATCCCGAATTCTAAAAGGCAATGAAAACATTCTTGACGTAAAGAATGTCTCAAACACAAGCGTTTGAAGGAGAAAAAAATGTTAGACAGAATTCAAAACAGGATCATGTCAAGCGAACGAAATTTCTCTATCTCTATTATCTTATTTTTTCTGCTTTTTATGGGTGGCTTGGTTTACCAAAATATCAGATTTCAACAAAGGGTTAAAGCTGAATACGCTGGTAAACTGATAAAACTTGATTCAAAGTATCCATTAACTTTCCAGGTAGAACAGACCAGTGGTGAGTGGTGGTTTGGTAATTCCGAAATATACCTTTATGGAACACTGTTTGTCGAAAAACCACAAAATGCAAGTTACACCGGATATTCTCCAGGGTCCACCACATTAAATTGGACTTTTCCTGACGGTACCGGCGAAACTTGGTTCATCGACGATTTGCAACCCGAATCAGGGTGGAGGAAAAACTCTGCCGAAATAACATTTACCGCAATAAAGGTTTTGCCTTAAAAATATATAAACAGCAGACAACCGATGAGTTTACGTCACTCAACGGCTTCTTGTAAGTGCTATCACGCACAAACTACCCATTTACAAGATTATGCTGTTTCTTTTCTTTTACATTCTTTCGGGAGCTTGAATTCCCAAAAGTTTTAAGCCATTTTTTAAAATCTGACCGGTGGCAGAAGTTAAAGCTAATCTGAAATCACTTTGTCCTTTGTTCTTTGTCCTTTGTTTTAATATACCATGCATATTGTAAAACAAGTTGAACTTCTGCGCTAAATCAAAAAGGTAATTACACAAAAGATTCGGTGAGTAATATTTTGCTGCGTTCTCAATCACTCCGGTAAAATGAATAAAAGTTCGAAGTAGAGAAAGTTCTTCTGAGTATAACTCTAAATTACTATATCCACCTTGCAGGTTCTCTCCTTTGAAGGTTTCGTTTGCTTTGCGCAGGACGCTCTGCACACGCGCATATGTATACTGAATATACGGTCCGCTATTCCCCTCCTCGGAAATACTTTCATTGATATCAAATGTGATATCTTGTAAATGATTAATCTTTAAAAACGAATACTTTACCGCTCCGATCCCCACAGTCTCGGCTATACTGAATTTTTCGTCGTCATTTAATTCTTCCCGTTTTTCAACAATTTTACTTATTTTTTCTACTATCTCATCAACTAAATTTACTGCGTCGACAATATCACCGGTACGTGAAGAAATTTTACCGGATTTTAATTTTACCATTCCGAACCCGATGTGTATTAGTTTTCCTTTAAATTCCGGGTTCAATTCTTCCAAAGCTTTATAAATTACTTTAAAATATTCATTCTGTTCGTGCGCGGTTGTTATTACCAAAAGGTCAAACGGCCACTGCTTATATTTAAGCGTTTGGAGGTACATATCTTTTGCTTCATATGTAGGAGTACCGTAATTGGTTAAAAAGACTCTATCGTGCAAATTGTACCGCGACCCTCTAAATATCACCGCTCCTTCGCTTTTTTCGAAAATTCTACCCACATTTTCCTCAACCAATCTCATCCCATCCTTATACACTTCTGACTCAAAATAACTTCTGTCATATTTGATTCCCAATCTTTTTTCAAATTTGGAATAGTATTCTAAACTCCAATTCCTTGTTTCCTGCCAAAATGGTTGTACCGTTCCATCAGATTCATACAGTTTTTTATTAAGCTCATTTATTTCTTTTTTAACCTCGTCGGACTCATCATACGCGTGGCTACCCTTCTGGTACATTTCCTGAAGCAGTTTTACTTTATCTTCCAAAGGCTCCGTAATGGTTGGGTTTTCTTTTTGAAAAGCCCAGAGGCACTTAGCAACATGTAATCCCACATCTCCCTGATAGTTGGCTCTAAAAAGTTTAGCGCCGGCAAATTCAAGAATATTCGCGCATGCCGAACCGTAAATATACGAGAACAAATGTCCGATATGTGGTAATTTATGGGTGTTTGGTTGCCCAAACTCAAACATTATTCTCTTGCCTTTGAGTAGATCCGATTTCCCATACTCGCCACCCTTATCTGCTAACCCTTCAAGTTCTGCAAGGAGAAACTTTTTTGAAATCCAGAAATTTATAAATCCGGGTCCGGCAACCTCAATGTGATCTACAATCTCAACTAGATTCTTGCTATTCTTTAACTTCTTTACTATCTCTTCGGCTAATTCTCTAGGCGATTGATATTTTCTTTGTAATTTGGAATTTGAAACTTGGGATTTCGAGAATAATTGCATAGCAATATTCGAACTATAGTCTCCAAATTCTTCCCTTTCAGTTACGTCTAAATTAATATCTTTAATTCCTGTTGCTATTTTTAAAGCATCGATAATTCGTCGCTTAAACATTACTGAAATTGTATTACTTTGCTTTTTCCGAGTCCATCGCCTAAAATTGAGGCCACGCACATTCACATATTATATCTGGAATAAGAAAAGAGGGTATGAAATGGCAAAAGAAAGGTGTCAGAAAGTACTAATAAAAAACGCTTCGGACTTTATAAAATCACTGATAAATTCACACAATGCTGCCTACATAGTCTATCGCAACAGAGAGCGTAAGGTAGAAACTATCTTGATAATAACTTTAGGACTTGAAAATCATGAAAAAGAAGAAAAAGTAAAAGAGGCTCGCAAAGCGCTGGCTAAGAGAGCGGGGTTCAAAATGACCGTAAGACGCGACTCGGTTATTTTTGAAGCCGTTCCCGATCCTTTTGAGCTTTGTCCTTAACTAAGAATAAGGAGTTTGAAATGTCATACAATCTAATCGAGATTGCAGACAAATTTATTGAATATATAAATAGTTACGATCGCAAAAGTTTTAAACATATAAACCAAGAACCGAATCCGATTTTATTTAGACTCTTAACCGCAGCAGGATTTGAAAATAGGAATTTAATAATCGGTAATTTACGCGGTTTCAATCGAGACCAGGACGGCTCAGTAGTCGGTTATTACGATATTAATGAGTACTCGCCCTATATTGTGCAATACGCTGACGGACGAGACGACAATTTCGCAACCGGCTGGTTGGATTCAGTTATAAAATTTGTACTATTTAACACTGATAAAACGAGACCTCTCGACGAACAATTAATTAAAGTGATCAAAAGTAGTAAACCGCTTACACCTATCCAGTAGACACTTCTAGCGGATTTATTACCCGAATACTCTCCCGGTACTTGGTCGGGTTCCTTCAAATATTTCGTCGAGTTTACTTAAGACGTAAGCAAACTGACTTTCTAATCTCAATCCGATAAAGAGGTGAAAAAATGCCAAGTTTTATTCCTGGAAGGCAAATTGAAGGAAGCGCAACTTCCGCAAAAACTGCTCCCGGCTACGGCCCAACCAGCCTGGAATATATAATTTCCGTAATGGGTGAAGAAAAGTGCGAAAGCATTCTGGTCAAATTACGATTCACAGGCTACGGGTGGCTTGAAGAATCTGCGGAATGCGATTGGGAAGCAGTAATTAAGTGTTTCGATTCCTTAAAGAGAAAAATTGACAATAATTTACGCGGAAATACAACAAAAGAACAAACAACTGTTGAAGATGATCTCTATCGAGATTTCATGGACGATCATTTTGCATCAACATTAAGACAATTGCAGCAAAGAATCTAAAATTATTCCAAGGGTGTAGGAATACTCTAATGTGTCAAGTACAATTTTCTAAGATTTACTTGCAAATCAAAGAAAATACTCGACTCCTACACCCTTACTTTTTTTTATTTATTTTTTAATCCAAAATTTATCCCCGTCGCTTTCGACTACAACATCTCCAACCTCGTCAGTTCTTAATATCCTAATATCTTTTTCTCTCAACATCTGTAACACCTCCGCGTGTGGATGACCGTACGAATTATTTTTTCCCGACGAAATTACTGCAACTTCAGGACTAGTTGCATCCAACATTTGCTTAGTCAAACCGTTCTTACTCCCATGGTGAGGTACTTTGATATAGTTAACGTCTTTTGCCAGTCCAGCAGTTATTATCTGATTTTCCTGGTCCGGAGATATATCTCCCGTAAGAAGAGCGTCAAAGCCTTTAAAGCTCATTATAGCCACTACCGAAAAATCGTTAGGATCACGTTTTGAAGTAAAAACCCCCAGATCATTGGTTTCTTCGACAGAGGCAGTGTTACCTTCTTTAACATCATTCGGTTTACTTTCCGAAGCCGAAAAGGCGGAGGATGGCCAGAGTATATCTAAATATATCATTCCAACTCTCACCTTAGTCCCACTTCTGGCATTAACTACCCCAATACCCCTACCCCCCACTTGTGACTTTAGCACTTGAAATTCCTGACTGCTAGAATCAAGGCCCGAAGTAATGAAATTGACAACACTATATCTTTTTACTACATCTATCAAACCCTTATAATGATCCAGCTGAGGGTGAGTTAGCATTACAACCTCGATTTTTCTATCCCAAAAAGGAATATAACGGTCCAAACACTTAATGACTCTACTATTAGGTCCGCCGTCGATTAAAATCTGAGTTTTACCGGAAATTGCTAAAATAGCGTCTCCCTGGCCGACGTCGCAAGCGATTAAACGGAGTCTGGAATCAGGATAAAAAAGTACCGCTAACCAAATAGTAGCTGTAATTAGCGTTAATAAAAAAATGAAGTATTTCCACTTTACAGTCATTTATCGTATATCAAAATAATTGGATAACTGCAGTAAACCAACTCGTCAAAGGATAAGTTAAGTACAATATCAGTTTTCCCACTGGCGGTACAATTAATCCCGCCACTCCACCAATCATTCCTATGATAGTTATATAAGGAATAGTCCATAAAACCAAAGCATTAATAAAAGGAGATAAAATGTTGAACTGTCCAAATGTAAAAAATAATATTGGTGCAATCAATATTTGAGCTGCAAACGAGGTTGAAAATCCTTCCTTAATTAGCGAAGGCATAAACCTGACGTACCGCCTTACTTTGGATTCAAATAATATTAGGCTTAAAGTTGCAGCAAACGACAATATAAAACCCAAGTCTGATATCCAACCGGGGTTAATCAAAAGCATCGCCGCCGCCGATATCAAAAGTGCGCGAAACGAACTACCTAATCTTCCAAGTTCTTGAGCGCTAAAGGCAATAGATCCCATTATCGCAGCTCTAATAATCGGCGCATCAAATCCCGCGAAGATTGCGTAAACCCATACTCCAATCAAAGAAAAAATCAACGCTTTCTTGCGGTTAACAATTCCTGCTAGTATTGATATCAGAAACCCCGCAACCAAAGAAACGTTCATGCCTGAGGCTACGACGACGTGTGCTGTACCGCTCTTTTTTAAAGATTCCCAAAATTCTTGTTGAATATCTGATTTTGAACCCACTACTGTTCCTGCAACTAAAGCCGAGTGCGGTTGTGGAAGTGATTCATGGTAAAAATTAATAATATTTTCTCTAAAAAGATATAAATAATTTTCGTTTTCTGAGACAGACACTAATTTTGCTTCCTTGAGTTTATCCTTTTCAACAAGCCCCTCAATCACAACCCTATCTCCATATGTTATTTCGGGGTAAAGTGGAAGATAGATTTTAAGTCCATGAAGTTTAAGATATTGGGACTTTTCGTAGCGAATCGGCTCAGAAGAAATTCGGTCAGTGATCCGGACTTTAGTGCCATTGGGGTAAGACCTTTGAGTTTTGTAAAAATATACAAATCTTATAGCCAACAAAAATATTAGAACGATCCAAAGGAGATATCTCATCTAAATTTACTTAATCGACCTAATTTCTGTGACAAAGTCAAAAGAACTTTAGTTCGCCATTGACCTAAATAATTTCCAGTGTCCCAAGTACCAATTGTGTATTGATTTTGGGATTTATTTAGACTAATCAGAACAATTAGAAATTAGAAATTTTTATTTAATACACTGTCACTTTATCTTTCACCTTTTCGTAAACATTTTTCTTTAACGCACCTTTGGATGTTAGCTCTTCGACGGATGAGTAAGGCCTGTGTTCAACGATGCTTTGGGCGTATACAGGGCCAATTCCGGGCAGAGTATCCAGCTCATTAAGACTTGCTGTGTTGATATTTATAAGCCCTCCAGTTTGCCCACTTTCACCCCCTGATACGGTTTGTACCCCACCACCATTTTTAGCAGTCGCTCCCAGTGTCTGCTCGTCTTCGCTTGGAATATATATTTTTGTTCCGTCACTTAATTTTGCGGATCTATTTATAGTTTTATCAACCCAATCTCTATCCGCGTTGGAGGAAATTCCTCCGGCTGCAATTAACAAATCCTCTACTCTTGATCCCTCTTTCAATTTATAAACACCCGGTTTTTCAATAGCACCTGCAATTTCTACGACAACTTCATTTTCTACACCCTCAGTAGTCGCATTTTCGATTATCTCTATTGAATCAGACTTGGTAAAAAGCCCATCTTTAAATAAAAACACTCCCACACCGACTAAAATTATTCCAATTAAACCTAATGCAAAAACTAGCTTATTCGTTTCAACAAATTTCTCCCAATCAAACTTTCCTTTATTAGTTTCTTCCAAATCTAAATCTTCTATTTGAAGCGTATCTTTGGGCATAAATTAATTTAAACAGAAGAAAGGGTGGAGGTAAATACTTAATACTTATCTCAAACCACAAAATTAACTAATTTACCCGGTACAAAAATGGTATCTTTAACTTTACTTTCCGTAAGCCATTTTTGGATTTTTTGATCTTCTTTTGCGACTTTAATAACTTCATTTTTGTCATTTGCTTGCTCTGAGCCAAGCAGAAGCGTTCCTCTCACCTTTCCGTTAACTTGAATAACGATAGTTACAAAATCTTCCTTAACTAACTCAGGATTAAATTTCGGCCAAGTTGATTTATGAACTGAAAACTTCTCTCCTAATACATTTACCCAAATCTCCTCCGTAATATGCGGGGCAAACGGAGCCAGAAGTAGACCTAGAGTTTTCAAAGCCTCGTCCCATTCGGCACATTTAATTTCACGACCAGAGATTGGTAATTGGGAATTGATTTTATTATTTTTTAATTTTTGATTTTTATTTGCTATCTCATATAACAAGTTGACATACTCCATAATTGCCGACAAGGCCGTATTAGTTTGTAATAATTCGATATCCTTCGACACCTTTTGTATCGTTTTATGCATTTTAGAATATAGGCTTTTCGCATCTCCTTCATTTATATAAACATTTGGATAATCAGTTATTAACCTCCAAACCCTATTTAGAAATCTGTTTGAACCTTCAATGCCTTCCGTTTTCCAAGCTCCCCCCTTATCGTGAGGGCCCAAAAATGCAATGTAAACACGAACGCTATCTGCTCCGAATTTGGCAACTTGTTCGTCAGGATTTACTACATTTCCCCGTGATTTGCTCATTCTATATCCATCGGGGCCCAAGATTACTCCGTGATGAAAGCGTTTCAGGGCAAATTCGTCAAATTTTATATAACCAATGTCATACAAGAATTTAGTAATAAATCGTGCGTAGAGAGTGTGACCCAATATATGCTCCGGACCCCCGAAATAAACCTTTATCGGCATCCATTTATTGACTACTTTTTCATCAAAAGGAGCCTTATCGTTTTTAGGGCTCAGGTATCGAAAAAAGTACCAGGAAGAGTCGACATAAGTATCAAGTGTCTCAACATCCCTTAGCGCTGCTCCGCCGCACTCAGGGCAAGCTACTTTAACCCACCCTTCGGCGGTAGCTAATGGAGGCTTGCCGGTCGGAGTATAATCGACATTTTCAGGTAAAGTTACTGGCAAATCAGCCTCGGGAACGGGATGAATCATATATTCTTTATCTTCCAAAACCGCATAATCTACTCCTTCCCTTAATTTGGATTTTGGATTTTGGATTTTGGATTTCTGCCAACATTGTTGGCAGTAAATGATAGGCACAGGCGCTCCCCAATATCTTTGTCTCGAAACCGACCAATCTCGAAGATGATATTGTACGGACTTCTCCCCTAAATGATTACTTACTATATAATTTGATATCTTTGTTCCTGCGGTTTGTGATTTTAAGCCTGAATATTCTCCTGAATTAATCAAAACACCATCTTCTACATAGGGTTCTAGCCTCATAAATAGAAAGTCAGCTTTTTCTTTCCATCTAGTCTCCTTCTCCTTTTGCATTTTGAGATCATAAATAAAATCCTGTTTCATCGTATATACCAATGCGCTCTCAATACTTTTTTTCTCAAAAATATTCTCAAATTTATCACTTTTCTTATCAGTCTTTTCGTCTAACCATACAACATTACCTTTTGTATCAATTTTTATAGCTCCAACGTCTACATGAGTGTCTTTGCCAACAGCCTGGAAATAGTATTTGTTGTCCTTAGTTTCGGGATATAAATTCTGTAGTTCTAAATTATAAGAGTTTAATAACTTGCGCCACCATTCAAGATCCTTATTTAATATAATCAAGTCCAGGTCCTCAAAGTCACGAAACTCTTCACCCACTTGGAGGTAAACTGCCCATCCACCCATTACCATCATCTTTTTATTAGCCTTTTTTGCCTCGTTTGCTAAATTAGTTAGTAATTTTTTATGAAGTTTTGATCTTTTCTGATAATAACTTTGTGCGTTATTGTCTACATATTCTCTTTCTGGAAGTATAACAGGCTTGATTTCCAAACTATATTTCTTTGCAAATTCAAAATCCCGCTGATCGTGCGCGGGAACTCCCATTATTGCTCCTGTTCCATAGCTGCCTAGTACAAAATCAGAAATCCATATCGGTATTCTCTCCTTCGAGAGCGGATTTTCTGCATAATAGCCTGTAAAAACACCAGTTTTTTGTGCCTCGCCCTCCTTACGCTCACGTTCGGTCTTAACCAAAGCATTGGATAAATAGTTCATAACTTCCATACCTGAAGCTATCTCACTAACCAACTGATGTTCCGGTGACAAGACTAAAAATGTCACCCCAAAAATAGTATCAGGGCGAGTTGTAAATGTAGTAATTTTTCTTTCTTTCCCAATTACTTCCCAGTCTATTAATATACCCTCGCTTCTCCCAATCCAATTATTTTGTCCCTCTACCGCAGCCTGTGGCCAGTCGACTTTTGGGTTTTGAGACCATATTAATTTATTGGCATAATCAGTAATCCTAAAAAGCCATTGATCCACAAGTTTTTGCTCAACAGGTGTTGAAGTATGCCTCCAACAACAACCGTTTTCGACATGCTCATTTGCCAGCACTGTTTTACATTCGGGGCACCAATTCGACCAAACTTTACCCCTATACGCTAGTCCTTTATTGTAAAGTTGAATAAATAACCACTGTGTCCATCTATAATATTCCGGATCAGAAGTGATCACTTCGCGTTCCCAATCGAAAGAAGGTCCCATTGTTTCAAATTGCCTTCTCATCGTCTCAATATTTTTATGAGTCCATACACTCGGATGAATTCCGTGCTTTATTGCGGCATTTTCGGCCGGCAAGCCGAAGGCATCAAAACCGCCAACCGGAAAAAGCACATTCTCACCCATCATTCTTTTAAAGCGAGCAAAAATGTCAGACGCCGTCCAAGCAAACCAGTGTCCCATATGCAAATCTCCAGAAGTGTATGTAAGTTCAACAAGAAGGTAAAAAGGTTTGTTTCCTAAAATATCAGCTTCGTAGATTTTCTCTTCTTGCCACTTCTTTTGCCACTTTCGCTCAATTTTATTTATCTCCAACTTCTTATAATTCACCATTTCTAATCATTATTATATTATTATTCAGAATTGTTACAACTGCATCGTTTCAAAGCTAGTATAAAAACATTTAAAGCCGCGATTTTCATTCGCGAATTCAAGCTTGCGCGGAAAATTCTTTATCTTTGCGCTGCGCAGAGATGTACCCCTCGTCAAGGACGTGGGGAAATCTCGAAGTAGCTTATAGTTATACCGGTAAATTTTATAGCCACTTGTGCATTTTCCGCAATGAATTAACAACCTATATAATTTAATGGTGTATTTACTGGTACGTTTTCACGATACGTTATCAACACCTAATATATTTCCGCTTTTATGAGAATCAGAAGCTTTTTTCAATTTTATAAACAGATCTTTTATCAGCAATTATTTTATTAAGCCACAAGTGTTCGGTAAAAAAAAGCTGTTTATTTTTGTAGCAGATAAGAAGGTCGTCTGCTAAGTTAATATTTTTATAGGCAACTTAAATTATGAAAAATCGTGTAAAAATTTTTATTAATTTCTTTAAATCTAATTACGCAAAATATATAGTAATAGCTCTTGCGTTTTATATTTAGAAATATCCTGTTTTATTATTAATAGCAAGTGTATATAAAAGCATATAAATAAGTACGCAAAATAGTCAATACGGTAATATTTTCTCTACTCCGACATACACTTCGACGTTATTTTCCTTAACACGCAAGAGTGCATTATTTACTTCTATTTCACTTTTTTTATTTTCAGAGTCAATAATCAATAGTTTTTTCTGAATTAATGAAATAAAATTAGTGTGTGTCGCCAATACATCAAACATGCCCTTATTATTATATGAAGTAATTGATGTTACTTGACCTTTATAAACTACTCCCTCGCGTGAGCGAACTATTAAATTAAAAAACTCGTTACTCATTTTTTATTTCTGAAATAGATCCTATATAAAGAAGCTTGTCTTCGGGAATATGATCACAAATTCCCTCAATTATTGCTTTAAGGTCCTCAACTGCAGTTTTAATATCAACATATACACCTTTTTTCCCTGTTTGAGTTTCTGCGACGAAAAATCGCTGTGTCATATAATTACGGATTTTTTTCGCTCTTCTATATACCAGCTGATCTTCAGCCGAAAGTTCTGACTCTCCTACCAAAGATACTATTCTCTCTAAGCTTTCTGCTTTTTTGAGAATAGTTTTTGCTCTTATTGCAGATTCGTAATGTAAATCCCCTACAATGTTTCTGTTTAGACTTGCAGCTGTCGAATTTAAGATATCTATTGCGGGTAGTAATCCTTCTTGATAGAGACTTCTAGAAAGCACTACAGTCGATTCCAGATAGGGAAATATTGCTTGTACTCCGTGGTCCAACAAGTCGTCCGCTGGAACATAGATTGCTTCGATTGTTGTAATTGCCGCGGAATTAGTTGGAATCAATCTCTCGTGGAAATCTGCCATTTCACTTTCCAAAGTCGCCTGATATCCGTCCTCTGATGGTAATGTACTTGTCAAAACCGAAAGTTCGTTTCCGGCTTGTGCAAACCTATATACATTATCAATAAAAAATAAAATATTTTTCTTTTTTTCATCTCTAAAGTATTCAGCCAGAGTCGCCGCAGAATAAGCTGCAAGGAAACGAACCGCGGGGTTTTCGCCCATAGGGCCGAAAATTAACGATGAATTTTGCATCACTCCTGAGAGTTTTAATGCTTCATAAAGCTCCAGGCCTTCTCTTGCACGCTCGCCTATTCCGGCAAAAATAGATACCGATGAGGAAAGAGTGCGGCCGACAATGTTATGTAAAATCTCAGTCAGTAGAATTGTCTTACCAACTCCGGCGCCTCCAAACAAACCCATTTTCCCTCCGCGAATAAGGGGAGCAAAAATATCAATAATTTTTATTCCTGTTTCCAGCTGTTCTTGCTTTGTCGAAATTTTTGCTTGAATACCAACTTTTTTATGGACCGGAACCAAGTATTCGGGTGTAATTTCATCACCGGCATCAATTGGTCTTCCAAATATATCGACCACCCTACCTAAAATTTTATCTCCGACCGGAAATAAAATCGGCCCTTGTGTATCAATTACTTTTGCTCCTCTAGATAGCTTATTTGTGCGGGATAGCGCTAAGCAATAAAAGGTATTTATTCCGGAAGAAGAGTAAACTTCCAATCTTATATCGGGGTCTCCCTCTAAAATTAAAAGATTCCTAATATCAGGCTTATCTCCTGTAAACTCTACTTCAACCACTTGGCCTTTGATGCTTATTATTTTCCCGATATTATGCGTGATCATTTTACTAATGGTTGAAAAATATTGTTGATAAAGAATTAAGCTGTTTTTTAGCAAAAGATTTATGACCAAGCTCCAATCGCTGCAGTCCCAAAAGATTCAGTTTTTTCTTTATATTTTCGGCTGCTTTATCCATTGCTAAGATGCGTGCGGCAAACTTTGCAAGTTGAGACTCCCTAACCGATTGATCGAAAAGTGAAGCAAATATCTCCGTCTCAAAAAACATAAGGATTTCTTCCAAACTGGGTTCAAAAAGATATGATACCTTCGGCGCCGTCGCGCTTTCATAGACGGGAGTTCCAGCGGATATACTGAATTTCTCAGGCTTTTGAGTTACTACGGATTGATATTTTCCATAGTAGACTCTGATTTCTTCATATTGGACCAAGTGACGAATGGCCTCCGAAAGTTTTTTCTGATCTACTCCATAGTCGGGAAGTTCAAAAAAAGTATAGGGCCGTTTTGGTTCCGCCTCGAGAAGCAAACTTCTGCCTAATTTACCTATTACCGTTACTTCAATATCCTCACGGCGTATATCTGCCAAGAATTTTCTAAAAACAGTCTGCACTACTTCTCCGTAAAACCCGGTATTGGCTGAAATTAGTACTGCAACTTTCTTCCCATTGTGCGCAAGAAAAGTAACCTTACCGCCTTTTTTTATTTTCCCCGCTCTCACCAAATCCGATAGCTTTTTTGTATATGCCGCAAGTAAATCCTGAAAAATGCTGTTTATTGACCCCATAAAGTTCCGATTTTTGAGCACAAAATCCCTAATCTTCATCATCCTAACGGATGCAATTTCTCCATAAACTTCCACTAAAGTTTCAAGAGACGAAACCTCGACAATTTCTTTTTTTATTTCTTTATCGTATGCCATAGAGGTATTTCGAATTACTTTGATCTATTTAATTTGTCTATAATTATCTTATTATTCTGCTTTATGTTAGTCACGAGCTGGTCAAAAATATTTGATGAATTAATAAGACTGTCTATTTGGCTCCTGTAAGCTTCTTCGGTTTGATATGCCAAAATAACTTGCTCCGTTTCTCTTTTTATATCAGTTACACTTACTTCGTTCCATAACCCGGCCCATAAACCGGCGGCGAGGAGGATATTTGCATTAATCGGAATAATTTGATCGGGCAATTGATTAAAGAAAGCGTCTATTTTTTCTCCCAATTGCAAAACCCGCTTCACATTCTCCCCCGCCTCAGCTCCGAAATGCATAAACTGTTGCATCTCTGAGTATTTCACTAAAAAGTTGCTCAAAACTTGAGACAGATCCTGTTGAAGCGGAGTCTGAGCTTGATGGCCGACACGGGTAACCGAAAGTCCCGGATGAATCGACGGCCTTTTCCCCTGATTAAAAAGCTCGATATCGAAAAAGATGTGCCCATCGGTCATAGCCATCAGATTAGTTTGAATGTAACCGGTTAGGTCTCCCATAATTGATTCGGCGACAGGCAGACAGGTAATAGATCCCTTTTTAAAATTACCTGCCCGTTCGATTAGCTTCGCATGGATATAAAAAATATCCCCCGGATAGGAACTTCTTCCCGGAAATCTTTTTGCAAGCAACGATATTTCTCTGTAATAACGCGCGTGGGACGTCATATCGTCCAGAATTAGTAAAACATCCATTCCTTTATCTCTAAAATGCTCAGCAATGCTCATTGCTACGTAGGGTGTAAGGTAAACTAATCCGGCCGGATCTGATGAACTGGAAGCTACCATAATACATTTATCCATAACCTTTTTTTGAATTAAGTATTCATGTCTTCCCCTGATATCCAAAAGTCTCTGGCCGATTACCGCATAAATACAAATACTGCCTTTTGCGGCTTGCGATAAAAGACAATCCAGCAAAAATTGCGTCTTGCCGGTTTTTCTGTCTCCAATTACGAGTTCCCTTTGACCTTTTCCTAAAGGTATTACGAGGTCAACTATTGTTACTCCTGTCTCAAAAGGTTTTTTTATCGATTCCCGGCCGATTATCCCGTGAGGTTGCATGTCAATTGGAGCTTTCGAAACATTTTTGAATTGTTTTGCCCCATCGATAGGATTACCCAAAGGATCAATCAGTCTTCCCAACATTTCATCGCTAATGGGAATTTGAAATAGCTCGCCGGTCCTTACTACTTTTGTTCCTACTCGGGTTGGGTTCCGCGACAATAGCAGTATCTCGACGTTGTCTTGCGAAAGCGAAATCACTTCACCAATTTCGCCGGTTTCAAATATAACTACCTCGTCCGGATGAGCATTGGGTAGTCCTGAAACATAAGCAATCGCATAAACCACCTCTTCAACAAACCCTATTTCGCCAATCGTTTCAAGATAATAATTAAAGTCTTTCATCTTTCCTAATGTGCAATTATCTTAAATAAATCGACTTTCATTTTCGAAAATTCATTATCGAAAATTTTCCTTAGTGTATAGTCTCTGTAGTTACCTTTATAAATAACTACCGCGCCCCCAAGAAGTGTCGGATCGTAAATCAATTTGATAAGCGTATTAACTCCGATTAATCTCTTTACAGTTTGGCTTAACCTTTCAATGTTCTCGTATGTGGGCTGATATGATATTGCCATCTCTATTTTATCGAAACCGGCCACATCTTTTTTTAACTTTTCTAAATATGATATTGGATCTCTTAGGAAATCGGGGTCGTTTTTTAGGCTATCAGCGATCCAGGCGCGAATTTTTGAGTTTAAAGTAACTGTCAATCCTTGTCCTTTTCCCTCATAAGAAGAGCTCACCAGTAAGTCAACTTCTTCAATTAATTTGTCCGCGTCCTCCTGAGTTTTTATACGTAAATAAATATCAGCTTTGTTCATGTAAAATTCCCTCTGATTTAGCCTCTTCTAGGGCTTTAATAACTAGCTTCTCGTGTTCTTCAAGAGAAATCTCTTTTGACAACACTTTTCTGGAAATTTCCGATAGGAGTATGAATATTTTCTCATCGACTTGTTTAAAACGAATTTCTTTATAGTCATTCACATCCCCTTCGGCTTTTTGATAAGCTTCTTTAATTGCTTGGGCTATTTTTTCTTTAGAAGTTAGAGTTTCCTGCTGAATCGTTCTGCTAAACTTTGCGATCTCGCCGACGACAGCATTTTTAATATCCTCTGATATTCCTGATAGGTTCTTTGCAGATTCCTGTTGAGCTAACGTCAATCCTTCCTGGTATTTATTTAAATATATTTGGGCTGCCTCGGCGATTTTTTGTTGCAGTAATTTTGATTCTTGCTGTGGAAAAATCTCCGCCGATGTAATTATTTCGCTGGCTTTGAGATTCGCATTTTTAATTATCTCCTCTGCGGATTTTTGCGCGTTTGCAATTAAATCAGCCCCCGATTCCCTATCCTTCTTTTCTTTCAAACTGATAAATCTCTGAACCAAACGCAAATATGCCATAGTGAGAGCAATAGAAAGAACCCCGAATGAAGCTAAAATTAGTAACAAAATATAGATTACTGTTTGATCTTGATTAGGCATAAGTTTAACGACTTAAGTCATTTTCAACAAATTATTACCCGTCATAGAGGGCGATTTTGTAATTCCCATTAAAGCTAAAATTGTAGGAGCAACATCGCTCAAGGCGCCGTTTGTAAGCAGGTCTTTCTTATTTCTTAGATTATTTGAAATGACAATAAAAGGAACGGGATTGTTTGAATGATCTGTATTTAGCGTTCCCTTATCCGATGTATAGAAAAAAGAAGAAGTCGGATATGTTAAAAGCTCTTCGGCGTTGCCGTGGTCCGCCGTAACAAAAACTGTTCCTCCGGCTTTCAAAACACATTCAACCAATTCGTATAAATATTTGTCGACGCACTGAATTGCTTTTACGGTTGCATTGATATCACCCGAATGAGCTACCATATCGGGATTGGCAAAATTAATTACAATAAAATTATATAAATCCCTTCTAATTTGTTTTTTAAATTCGGAGACCAGTTTAGGGAGCGACATCTCTGGTTTTTTATCATAAGTCGGAATATGAGGAGACGGGACTATTAAATCCTCTTCTCCGCTAACTGCTTCTTCTCTAATGCCGTTAAAATAATATTTAACAAATCTTTCCTTTTCGGATTCGGCCATATGCAGCTGAAGTAAATTGGCGTTGGAAAGAACGATCGAAAGTGGATCCGCAACCATTTCCGGCCCAAACGCTATTCCCCCTACAGGCAAACCTTTCTGATATTCGGTCATGGTAACAAAGAAAATGTTTTGAGGCACCTTCTCCCTTACAAAAGTTTGCCCCACTTCCATTTCACCTATGTTTCTATTGGTCTCCGGGTCAAAGCCAAAATCAAATTTCTTTAGATTTTCAAAGTCGGAAACGACAAAAGCCATTGTCAGCTGTTTCGGCCTATCCACCCTGAAGTTAAAAAAGATAATTCCATCTCCGTCATTAACTAATGCAACTGGTCCCTCCTTATTCCAAATTAATGTCGGCTCGACGAATTCATCGGTTTGACCCCGCGAGTAAGCAGCCCTTAGCGCTTCTAAGGGAGATAAGGCTTGTAAACCTTTGCCCAGACACAAAGCTTTATATACTTTTTCAGTCCTTTCCCAACGTCTGTCTCTATCCATTGCGTAATATCGACCGGTTATTGATGCAATCCGACCTATTTTGATGGTATTAAGATGGGTTTCAATTTGCTCGATTATCTCAACACCTTGCTTGGGGGGCGAATCTCTTCCGTCGGTGAATAAATGTAAAAAGGCATTATCAACTCCTTCTTTTTTACAGAATTGCAAAAGTGCATAAAGGTGATTTAGGGAAGAATGAACCCTTCCTGATCCAACCACTCCTAAAATATGCATTTTGGAATTATTTTTTTTAACATGCGAGCTTAATTTGAGTAAAGCTTCGTTGTCAAAAAATGTCCCCTTTTCAATTGCAACA
>Ga0209341_10002067_pt1 | contig 19302 bp, 15 predicted proteins | sample RifCSP13_2_FD_184020 | JGI IMG/M metagenome (GOLD analysis project Ga0209341, IMG submission 184020) | Soil microbial communities from Rifle, Colorado - Rifle CSP2_sed 13_2 (SPAdes) (version 2) | ecosystem: Environmental > Terrestrial > Deep subsurface > Rock core/Sediment | place: Rifle... | reverse complement strand
GGGCTCGGCCGGCGGCGAGGCCTGGGGACCCGACCTGGTGGGCGTGTTCGTGGGCAGCGAGGGGACCTTCGGCATCGCCACCCGGATCACCGTGCGCCTGGTGCCGCTGCCGCGGGCGGTTCGCACCCTGCTGGCCGATTTCGCCTCCATCCGGCAAGCCAGCGAGGCGGTCTCGAGCGTCATCGCGTCCGGGCTGGTCCCTGCCGCGCTGGAGATGATGGACCAGAACTGCGTGCGGGTAGTGGAAGACTCCATCTATGCGGCGGGATATCCCACCGACGCAGCCGCCGTCCTGATCGTCGAACTGGACGGCGCGGCGGAGGCGGCCGTCGCGGCAGAAGCGGCGGAAGTGGACCGCCTGGTCCGAACCCATGGGGCGCGGGGCGTGCGAGCGGCCGCCGACGAGCGGGAGCGGGCGCGCCTGTGGCAAGGGCGCAAGAAGGCCTTCGGCGCCCTGGGGCGGATGAGCCCGAATCTCCTGGTGCAGGACGCGGTGGTGCCCCGCACTTCGCTGCCGGACATCCTGGACCGCGTGGGAGCGATCGCCGCGGAGTTCGGGGTCACGGTGAGCAATGTGTTCCACGCGGGCGACGGTAATCTGCATCCGAACCTCAGCTTCGACGCGCGAGATCCCGAGGAGGTGACGCGGGTCGAGCGCGCCAGCGCCGCGATCATGGAAGCGTGCGTCGCCGCCGGAGGGACCATCACCGGCGAACACGGCGTGGGGAGCGACAAGGTGCACTACATGCCGCTGGTGTTCGACCCGGACACCCTCGCCGCGATGCGGGCGGTACGTCGGGCGTTCGACCCAGCGGAGCTGGCCAATCCGGGGAAGGTGGTCCCGACGCATGCGTGCCGGGAATGGACCGGGCTGAACGGGAGACGGAGGGTGACGGTGGGAGACGGTGAGAAGCGGGGTGGGACGGTGAGGATAGCATCGTGATGACGGTTCCCACGCGCTGGCGGACGGCGTTCGAGGACCAGATCGCCGACGCACGGCGCCGGCTGGAGGCGGCCGAGCGGCAGCTCGAGGAGGGGGACGGGGGTCTCGGCAACGCCTCGCGCTCCAGGCGGCGTACCCCGCGGTGGTGGCGGCCGCGACGGTGCGGGCCTGGCTCGCCGATCCGCCCTGGCAGCGCGGGATGGCCCCCACCGACATGCAGCGGAAGGTGCGTGAGGCGTTGCCGGGCCGGTTCGGCGCGCTCGCGGTGCTGGACTTGCGCGACGTGCTCACCAGTCCCTGGACCACGGACGCGGCGGAGCCGTACGTGTCGGAGGCGCGGGCCTTCGTGCAGGAAACGTCGACGCAGCTGGAATCATGGCTGGGACAGGGCTGACCATCGTCCGGCGGGTCCGGTCCATGTTGGGATCGGACGCGGTGGTGGACACCGATGCCAGCGGGATGCCACGCGTGGCGCCCCGGACCGACGACGGCGTCGCCCTGGTGTTGCAGGCGGCCGCCGCGGAGGGCTGGCGGGTCCGGATCGAGGGGCGCGGTTCCTGGGTACCGGCTGACGCCCCCGCCGATCTGGCGCTCACGACGCGGGCGCTGGCGCGCGTCGCCAGGCTGGACGCCGCAGACCTGGTCGCCACGGTGGAAGCCGGAGTGGCCTGGCGAGACCTCCAGCGGTTGCTCGCCGACCAGGGCGTCTGGGTGGCGGCTGACCCTCCCGGTGAAGGACGTACGGTGGGGGGCGTCGTGGCCACGGGCACCGCGGGACCGCTCCGCACCGGTTTCGGCGCGGTACGCGAGCACGTGTTGGGCGCGACGCTGGTGACGGGTGAGGGACGCATCGTGCGGGCCGGCGGCCGTGTGGTGAAGAACGTGGCGGGGTACGATCTCACCAAGCTCGTGACCGGGAGCTTCGGCAGCTTCGGCGTGGTCACGTCCGTCAACCTGCGGCTTCGGGCCGTGCCGCGCGCCGATCTGACGCTGCTGGGCCTGGGCGAGCGGGACGCGCTGCTCGACGCCGCGCGGGCGATGCTGGAGGCGGGCATCACGCCGGCATCACTCGAGGTGTTGTCACCGCTCGCCGCGGGGCGTGACCGCTGGAGCTTGGCCGTGCGGTTACTCGGTTCGGCTCCGGCCGCGGAGGCGGACGCCCAGGCGGCGAGCGGCGCGTCGCAGATTCCGCTGGCTCCGCTGGAGGCGGCGGAAGCCGGCGCCTTCTGGCGCGCGGCCCTGACCGGCGCCGCCGCGAACCCCGTGACCTTGCGGATGGGCGCGCTGGCCACTGCGATGGACGACGCGCTCGACCTGGTGGTCCACCACCTGGACGATCACTGGATCATGGCCGGCGTAGGGGCCGGGGGGCTCCGCTGGTCCGGCGACGCACCCGCGGATCGCATCCGCCTGTTGCGCTACGCGGCGGCCCCGCGCGAGATGCCGCTCACCCTGGAGCGGGCCCCGTGGTCTGTGCGTGAGCAGGTGGGGTATTTCGGCGCGTATCGGGAGGGAGTGGGCCAGCTGGTCGGTGCCCTCAGGGACGCGTTCGACCCGGCGGGCGTCCTGGTCGTCCCCATCGCCGACTAGCGATGACGGGGCAGTCCTTCGCCGGCCTCGACCCGTGTGTTCATTGCGGGTTCTGCCTCCAGAGCTGCCCCACGTTCCTGGTGACGGGGGACGAGAGCGACAGCCCGCGCGGGCGCATCGTGCTCATGCGCTCGTTGGCCCGCGGCGAGCTGGACGCCGCCGACCGTGGCCTCGTGTTTCACCTGGATCGTTGCCTCGGGTGCCGCGGCTGCGAGCCGGTTTGCCCGTCGGGCGTGAGCTACGGACCGGCCCTGGAGGAGGCCCGCCGGCTGATCGGGGCACGCCGCCCGGTTCCCTTCTCCGCACGTCTCACCGCCAGCGTCCTGGCCGAGCCCGCGCTGCGAGCGCCACTGATGGCGTTGGCCAGAATGGTGCGTCCGCTCGCCCGCCGCCTGGCAGGTGGCTCGCGAGCGGGGTTCATGGCAGGGATGCTGGCTGCCACGAAGCCTTGGCAGGACGGCAGGACGGCGAAACGGCAGGGAGATCAAGGGAAGGGTCATGCCCCTGCCGTTGCTCTCTTTCTCGGCTGCATCATGGACGGCCTCTTCGGCCACGTGCATCAGGCCACGGAGCGCACGCTGCGCGCCAACGGATATCGAGTGGTGGACGTACCGAACCAGGGATGCTGCGGCGCGCTGCACGCGCACGCCGGGCTCCACGACCAGGCGGTAGCGCTGGCGCGGGCCAACGTCGCCGCCTTCAGCCAGGCGCCGGAGGCCGCCATCGTGGTCAACAGCGCCGGATGCGGCGCCATGCTCAAGGAGTACCCGCGCCTGCTGGCGGGTGACGCCGCCGTCGCCGAGGCCGCTCGTGGATGGGCCGCTCGCGTGGTGGACGTCACCGAGGCGCTGGCGTCCGCCGGCCCGCGTCCCGGGGCGGCGCTTCCGCTCACCGTGGCGTACGACCCGCCCTGCCACCTGCTCCACGCCCAACGGGTGGCGGACGCTCCACTCAAAGTCCTGGACGCCATCCCCGGACTCCGGCGGGTGGCGCACGGAGAGGCAGACCTCTGCTGCGGCAGCGCTGGCAGCTACTCGCTCACCGAGCCGGACCTGTCGCGCGCGGTGCTGGCCCGGAAGGTCGAGGCGCTGACCAACGGGCGTCTGGACGCCGTGGCCACGGGTAATCCCGGGTGTGTCATGCAGATCGGTGCGGGGCTCCGCGCCGCCGGACGCGACGTCCCGGTGGTTCACCCGGTGGAGCTGCTCGACCGGTCGTACGCCCTCGCGGGATACTACGACGCATGACCATGCCATCCTCGACGTCGCAGCCGTTCCTGCTCGACCGCGGCCGTTTGGCCGAACCGGACGCGGACGCGGTGATGGACGGCGCGGGGTTCGCCCGCGCCGACTGGGCCGTGGTTGACGTGTCGGGTCCGGGCGCGGTCGCCTGCCTTCAGGGATTGCTCACCAACGACGTGGAGCGGACGGGGGACGGAGCGTACGTCTACGCCGCCGTGCTGACCTCCAAAGGGATGATCCAAAGCGACGTGTGGGCTCTTCGCCGGGGCGGTAGCGTGGTGCTGGTAGTCCCGCCGGACGGCAAAGTCGCGGTGGACGAAGTGCTGCGGAAGGCGCTGCCTCCGCGCCTGGCGCGCGCCACCGATCGCCTGGACGCCGGCGTGTGGCGGCTGGTGGGCCCGCAGGCCCTGGACCTCGCCGTGCGCGCCGGGCTTACCGTGCCGGAGCCGGGCAAGAGCTCGGCGAACCTGGTGGCGGGCGTAGCCGTGATCGCTGCGCGGCCGCGCGCGGCGGGCCCCTTTGGGCTCGAGCTGCACGCGGAGACCGAGCACGGAGCCGCGCTCGCGGAGCTGCTCAGGCAGGCCGGGGGCCGCGAGGTCGGCACGGCTGGGTTGGACCTGGCCCGCATCCTCGCCGGCTGGCCCCGGCTGGGCGCCGAGATCGACCAGAAGACGCTGCCTCAGGAAGTGCGGTACGACGACATCGACGGCGTCTCTTACACCAAAGGGTGCTATACCGGGCAGGAAACCGTGGCCCGGGTGCACTTCCGGGGCCATCCGAACCGGGTGCTGGCCGGGGTCTCGTGGGGCGGCGGCACGCCGGAGTTCAGGTCCGAGCCCGCGGTCACGCAAGACGGGCGCGACATCGGCTGGGTCACCAGCACCGCCTGGGCGCCGCCCATCGAACGGTTCATCGGCTTGGCCAAGGTCCGGCGCGAGATGGACCGCACGCGCCCAGCCATGGCCTGGGGCACCGCCGCCCGGATCATCGCGCTGCCGTTCAGCCGGGACGGGTAGGGCGGCGTTGTCCGTTGTCCGTTATCCGTTGTCCGTAGATCGTCGGCAGTTCCTCGCGCTGTTCGCGGCGGCAGGGGCGGATGCGTTCCGCCGGCCCGGCGCACTCGGTGCCGTCGCGGTAACTGCGGAGGCGACCCCCTTCTTCGCCCATCCGGACGGCCAGCGTTGCCTGGTCCGGTTCTTCGTGTCCGATCTGGACGCGCCCGCCGGGCGGATGCGGGCGTTCGATCGCGCCCGCCAGCAACTCGGCACGGCGGGCGTCATCCCGCTGGGCGACGGCCGGTTGTACGGCGAACTGTGGCTCCCGCTGGGCGCGCTGCCGCGCCTCCGCACCGAGCTCGAAGCCCCGGGCCTCCGGCGACCGGTGAGGACGTGGCATGCGCTGACGCCGGCGCCGCGGTGGACCATTCACTGGATCACGCTGCTGGATCCCGAACCTCTCCAGCAACACCTCGCCTCGCTCGACCGCATTCCGCGGGCCGTTGCGATCGCCACGCTCCAGCAGATCGGCGCGATGGTCAACCCGGTGCCCGCTTCCATACCGACGGCGATCGGCGACCTGCCGTTCCTGCGGGTGGCGGAACCGGGCGAGCGCGTCGCCGCACTCACCGGCATCGCCCGGGGACCGGCGGCGGCCATCACGGCCGCGGACATCCGCCTGCCGTCCCTCGCTTCGGTGCTGGTGGCGAGCGGTGTGACGACGGTGGTGTTGAGGGACGCTCCTGCCGGCGGGCTCCACTGGCGGGACGGTCCCGAGGGATCGCGGCTGCTGGTGGCCGCCGTGCCGGCGGGCGCAGCCCCGGAGCGCCTCGGGTTCCCGCAGGGCGGCGACGGCATGGTGCGCTCGGTGGAGCGACTGCTTGCCACAATGTCCGTGGACGGTGACGCGAGCACCGGCGGCCTGCCGGAGCGAGTCGCCCTGGTGGTCGGAACCGAGATCCACGACGTGGCCCGCGCCGCGGAGGGTGTGCGCGACTGGAACGCACGGTTCGCCTACCCGCGCATCGTGGTGGGTGACGCCCCGGCCTTTCTCCGCGCGGCGCCACGGAGCTACGCCAACGGCATCTCGCCCTGGGTGCCCCAGCCCCCTCCGGAGCGTCCCGTCCCTTCCCTCGCCGAGGCCATGGACCACGCGGAGCGGCGTGCCACCGAGAGCGGCCGCCGCGCGGAAGCCATGATCGCGTGCCTCGCACCCCTGGTGCCGGGCACCGGGACGGGCCTGGAGCGGATCGCCAACCAGCTGGCGATGCCCGTGCCCGGCACCCTGGTGTTCAACCCCACATCCTATGCGCGCACCGAACTGGTGCTCATGGCCGACGGGTCGGAGCGGGTGGCCACGGATATCCCGCCGCTGGGGTATGCGTATTTCCCGCGTGGCACGGGGGATGGTGGGCGATGGCGGGGGATGGCGGAGGATGGGTCCCCGCACGCCATCCAGACGCGACAGTTCCGCCTGGCGCTCGACCCGGACACGGGCGCGATACGATCGCTGGCAACGCCGGCGGACGGCCGGGAGTGGGCCAACGAGAGGGTGGGCTTAGACGCGGTGGCGGGTGCACGACTCGACCGGGCCGCGCGCGAAGTCCTGCCGGGCGTGGGCGCACGGATCATTGCCCAGCGCCGGGCGCCGTGGGGCGGGGAGATTCGGACGGTGGTCACCCTGTACGAGCGGCTCCCCTGGATCGACGTCGTGAACCAGGCCGACGCTGGGGGTGATGCGCCGGCGGCGTACCGCTTTGGGTTCGAGCTCCACCCTGCGGGCGTCGAGTGGGAGATCCCCGCCGGCGTGGAGCGGACCACGCCGCCTTGCGACTGCACCCATCTTCGCTGGCTGCGCCTGACGGGGGAGCGGGGCTCGGCGCTCCTGGCCGCACGCCAGCCTGCGTTTGGGCGGGTGGACCAGGACGGCACGCTCACCAGTTACGGCCCGCGCGGCGAGTCGCGGTTCCGCATGGCCTTGACCCCCGCGGGCGCGTTCGTCTTCCCCGAGGACCCGTGGCGCTTCGGATGGGGGATCGAGCCGGCCGTCACGGCGCCGGTTCCGGGGACCGGCAGCGCACCGTTGCCGTCGTTCGGATCGCTGCTGGTCCTCGACCAGCCGGGCATCGCCGTCGTAGGCCTGCAACCGGGGGCGGACGGAGACGGCGTGATCGTCTACCTGCAGGAGTTGAGCGGGCGCTCCCGGATGGCCACGCTGGGAGGCGGTCTGATCGGCTTCGAGGACGCCCGGCAGGTGGATCTGGTGGAGCGCGACCTGGGACCGCCGGCCATGGTGATGCGGAACGGCGTAGGCGTGATGCTGCCGGCTCACGGCGTGGCCGCCGTGCGTCTGCTCGGCGTTACCCTTGCGAGGGCTTGAACGGGGCTTTGGGAGTGGGGTATATCTCGCAGCGACGAGGATAGTAGGGATAGTGGGGATAGTGGGGATAGAGGGGATAGGGGGGCTAGCCCGAGGGGACGGACGGGGATGGAGGATGACGGAGGGCGATGGGGGACCATGAAATCGATGCCGACGAAACCGCGGACGCTGGGTGAGCTGAAGCAGTCACCCTGGGGTGACCCGATGCGGCACCTGCGCTCCGTGAAAGATGAGATGCGGGACAATCTGATCGCGATGCTCGAGTCCGGCGCCGAGATCTTCCGCGGTATCAAGGGTTACGATGAAACGGTGATCCCGCAGGTGATCAACGCGGTGCTGTCGCGGCACAACTTCATTCTGCTGGGCTTACGGGGCCAGGCGAAGAGCCGGATCTTAAGGGGCCTGGTGGAGCTGCTGGACCAGGAGATTCCCATCCTGGCGGGAAGCGAGATCAACGACAACCCGTTTCGCCCCATATCCAAGCCGGGGCGGCAACTGGTGGAGGAGTGCGGGGACGCGGCACCGATCGACTGGGTGCCCCGCGACCGCCGCTACGTCGAGAAGCTCGCCACTCCCGACGTGACCATGGCCGACATCATCGGCGACGTGGATCCCATCAAGGCGGCGCGCGGAGGTCACCTGCTGTCGGACGAGCTCACGATCCACTATGGGCTGTTGCCGCGAAGCAACCGTGGGATCTTCGCCATCAACGAGCTGCCGGACCTCGCGGGCAAGATCCAGGTGGGGCTGTTCAACATCATGCAGGAAGGGGACGTCCAGATCAAAGGCTACCCCATCCGCTTGGCGCTCGACGTGCTACTGGTCTTCTCGGCCAACCCGGAGGACTACACCGCGCGGGGGAAGATCATCACGCCGCTCAAGGACCGGATCGGATCGGAGGTCATGACCCACTACCCGCTGAGCATCGAGCACGGGGTCGAGATCACCCAGCAGGAAGCCTGGACCGAGCGGCCGGGCCGCGCCATCGACCTTCCGGACTTCATCCGCCAGCTGGTGGAGGAGATCGCCTTCGCCGCGCGGGCGGACAAGCGGGTGGACCGGCGGTCGGGCGTGAGCCAGCGGCTGCCCATCACGGTGCTGGAATCCGTCACGTCGAACGCGGAGCAGCGCTCCATCGTCGCCAAGGAGGACCGGGCGGTCCCGCGGGTATCCGACGTGTACGCGGCGCTCCCGTCCATCACCGGCAAGATCGAGCTGGAGTACGAAGGGGAGCTGCAAGGCGCGGAGACCATCGCCAAGGAGCTGGTGCGCCGCGCCGCGGGCAAGACCTTCGAAGACCGGGTGGGCGGGGTGGACTGCGACGCTATCGTGCAGTGGTTCGACGCGGGTGGGGCACTCAAGGTGTCGCAACAGGAACATTCCGACGCGTGCCGCAAGGGGTTCGCGGTGGTGCCCGGACTGATCGAGCTGGTGGAGCGGGTGGGCCTGGCGCCTCGCAAGGACACGGCTACCGTAGTGTCCGCCTGCGAGCTGGTGCTGGAAGGGTTGGTGGCGCAAAAACGGATCTCGCGGAGCGAGGAGCTGGGGTACGTGCGGGCTCGGCCGGACAAGGGCCCACCCTTTGGAAAAGGCGTTCCGGGTGCCGGGCCGAACCTCTTTACCTAACCGGGGTCCCGTTTGGAACTGATCACCGCAGAGAACGCAGAGATGGAACAGAGAGGGCCCAGAGCATGCGTAGTGTGTAAAGACCCCATCCAATCCGTTCTCTGCGCTCTCTCAGTTGATGTCTGCGCCCTCTGCGGTGAAACGCACAGTGGTAGACGCCTTCACTAGGGAGTCCGGCCACCCATGCCGGTGATCACGGTTTCTCGCCAATACGCCTCCGGGGGCTCCGAGATCGCGCAGCTCGCCGCGAGGCGGCTGGGCTGGGAGCTAGTGGACAACGAGTTCGTGGATCGCGTAGCGCAGCTTGCCGGCCTGCCGCGGGAAGAGGTGGAGCAGCGCGAGGAGCGGGTGACGGGATTCATGGAGCGGCTGGCGCGCACGCTCGCGGGGTCGTCGCCGGAACTGTTCATGACCGCGACCACGGAACCACCCGTAGCGGCGCCGCCGGAAGAAGAGATCGTCCGCGTCACGGAGCGGGTGATCGCGGAGGCGGTGAGGCACGATCGCGTGATCTTGGTGGGCCGCGGCGCTCAGGCGTATCTGGGCCAGCGCGAAGGTACGCTGCACGTCTACGTCGTGGCGCCGCTGGCGGTGCGCGTGCAGCGGGCCGTGGAGCGGCTCAAGCTCGACCATAAGGAGGCCGAGCGCGCCACCCACGAGATCGACGAGGGCCGGCGGCAGTACGTGAAGACCTACTACGGGCGCCGGTGGGACGATCCCGCCAACTACGATCTGGTCCTGAACAGCGTGCCGTTCAGTTACGAGCAGTGCGCGGAGATGATCGAGGCCGCGGTGCGGGTGCGGGGCTGGAGGTAGGCGTAGAGAGCGGCAGTGGGTCCCTCCGGTCGCTGCAGTGCTTACACCCGCCCTGATCCCTCGGGCAATGCCCGCCGCACTGACGCGCCCTTCGGGACCCACCGCCGCTCTCTACGCCCACTAGCCACGGCACTAACGCGCGCTCCGGGACCTGCCGGCCCGCTCGGGGTAGCGCTATCTCAGCTCGCCTACCTGCCGCACCCGCCGGAATAACGCGAACGTGATCAGCACGCAGATCAGGGCGCCCACCATCAAAGTGGTGGGTGCGCCTACGCGATCCGCCAGTATGCCCGCCTGCAACGCCCCGATGGGCCCCATCCCCACGAACGCCAGCGTGAAGACCGACATCACTCGACCCCTTAGCTCGTCCGGAGTGAGGGTCTGGAGTAGGGTATTGGTGGTCGCGGTGTTCACGATCATCGCGAATCCCGTCATGACCAGCACCGCGAGACTCAGTGGCAGCGACCGGGACAGGGAGAAGGCGAACAGGATGATGCCGAAGCCGGTTGAGGCCCAGCGCAGCATCCGGCCTTTGGGCAACCGGCGCGCGAAGGCCGCAAGCATCAGGGCCCCCGCCAACGCCCCGGCGCCGACCGCCGAACTCATCCAGCCGAACTCCACGGCGCCCTTCCCCAGCACGTCTCTCGCCACCACCGGCATCAGGACCAGGAACGGGAAGCCGAAGATGCTCAAGGCCGCGATGTTGAGCACGATGGCCGACACGCGGCGGTCGCCGGCTACGTACCGCAGGCCTTCCCGAATGTGGGCCCAGGTCGAGGGCGGGAGGGCGGCGCGACGATAGGGTGGAACGCGGATCGCGAACAACGCGGTGAGCACCGCCAGAAAGGACAGGCCGTTCAGGAGGAAGCAGACGCCCACCCCCAGCTTCCCGATCAGCACGCCGGCGACCGCGGGACCCAGCACCCGGGTCACGTTGAAGGCCGATGAGTTCAAGGCGATCGCATTCATCAGGTCTTCTTTGCCCACCATCTCGACGAAGAAGGACTGACGCGCGGGGACGTCGAAGGCGTTGACCGCGCCGAGCAGGGTGGCGATGACGATGATCTGGGTTACGGTGATGCGCTCGCTGAGCACCAGGGCGGCCATCAGGAACGCCAGCGCCATGGCGCTCGCCTGGGTGATCATGACCAGGCGCAGCTTGGACATCCGGTCGGCGACGGTCCCGGCGAACAGGGCCAGCAGCAGGACCGGCAGCGACCCGAGCGCGCCCACCAGGCCCACGTAGAACGGCGAATCGGTGAGCACCAGCACCAGCCAGGCCTGGGCGGTGGCGCCCATCCAGGTGCCCGCGAGGGACACCAGCTGGCCGCCGTAGAACAGCCGGAAATTCCGGTGGCGGAGGGCGCCGAAAGCGGACGGCAGGCCGGGCCGGCGGTGGGACGGTAAGGGCTCGGGGCCTTCCGACATTGCGGGAACAATGATGACCTGCGATTGTTTCAACAAGGTATGCGCTATACCACGTACTCCAAGTATCTCCCCGAGCTGTTGGATGCCATCAACCTGCAGGATCTGCTCGATCAGCTGAGCGATTTCCTGCTGCAGTCGGGGTTCGCCGGCGGCCCGCTCGATCACCCGTTCTGGGGCGAGTTCGGGAACCAGGAGCCCGAGCGCTCAATGGACGCGCTGCGCCAGGCCATCATCCAGGCGCTGATGGACTCCGGCAAGCTCAACCCCGAGATGCTCAAGGTGCTGCGGGGGGAATCCACCGGCGACCTGGAGCGTGACCGCGAGATCGAGCGTCAACTGGCGGAGTTGTTGGACCAGATCGTCCAGAAACTGATCGAGGAAGGCTATCTCTCGGTGGAACAGGCGCCCAGGATGCCGCAGGGCCATCAGCCCGTGATCGGCCCCGGGGGCCAGGCGCAGTCCGCGGCACAGCAGGTGCAGTTCAATCTCACGGAGAAGGGCATCGACTTCCTGGGGTACCGGTCGCTGCGGCACCTGCTGGGGAGCGTGGGGAAATCGAGTTTCGGCAGCCACGACACCCAGCACCTGGCGACGGGCATCGAGGCGGAAGCGGTGAGCAAGCAGTACGAGTTTGGCGACACGATGAACCTGGATGTGCCGGAGACGCTGAAGAGCGCCCTGGCTCGGGGCGGGCTGCGAGCGGCCGACGGCACGACGGCAGAAGGACAGGATGGCAGCGGCACCTGGATCGACATCGACTACCCCGATCTCATGGTCCACCAGTCCGAGTACCGCTCCAGCGCCGCCACGGTGCTGATGTTGGACTGCTCGCACTCCATGATTCTTTACGGCGAGGACCGATTCACGCCGGCCAAGAAGGTGGCGCTAGCGCTCACCCATCTCATCCGCACGCAGTTCCCGGGCGACACGTTGCAGGTGGTGTTGTTTCACGACTCGGCGGAAGAGATCCCGATCGAGCGGCTGACTCACGCGCAGGTGGGGCCGTATCACACCAACACGGCGCAGGGCTTGAAGCTCTCCCGCCGGCTGCTCCTGGCGCAGAAGAAGGACATGCGCCAGATCATCATGATCACGGACGGGAAGCCTTCGGCGCTGACGCTGCCGGACGGCCGGGTCTACGTCAACTCGATGGGCCTGGATCCCAAGATCCTGAAGGAGACCTACCGCGAGGTCGCCGTCTGCCGCCGCAGCGGGATCATGATCAACACCTTCATGCTGGCGCGGGAACGGGCGCTGGTGGAATTCGTGAAGAAGGTGTGCGAGATCGCGCGGGGGAAGGCCTACTTCACCAGCACCATGACGCTGGGACAGTACATCCTGATGGACTTCATGCGGCGGAAGACGCGGAAGGTGGGGTAGGCACTCCAGATTAGCAGACCTTCACGCCACCTTCGTCATTCCCTTCATAATGTCCTCCGTTACTTGAGCACCACAAAACCCGTCACACACGGGGGACGCCATGTTCCATGATCAAGGGTGCCAGGGGCGCGTGCTGACCGGGCCGCTGCCCGACGCCGTCCGTTCCCGTCTCGCCACGCTCCCCGGTGAGTGGCTGGAGTACGACACGCCGTCCGGCGCCATCGTGGTCCGGCACATCCAACCGACCGCCGCACCCTGCCTGCCGACCATCGTCTCCGAGCTGGTGCGGATGCTCTCGGGCATACCGGTCGAACTCCACGAAGCAGTGCTGGGTGGCGACCTCTTGGTCCACACCGAAGACAGCCCGCACGTGGTGCGGCTGCGGGTGGAGCGGGGCGGCTGCGTCCAGATCACCTGGGCGCATCCCTGCTTCTCGAACGCCCGGCGCCAGCCCTATGCCGGCGGCGCGCAGATCGGGATCGATCCGGTGTTCTGCCGGCTCACGGGCGACGTGACGCTCGGCGCCGCCGATCCCGTCCGGGCGGCGCGCGACCTCCAGCGCCTGGCCGATACCTACGAGGGCCTCTATCCCGAAGGCGACTTCCAGGCCTCGGCCGACCGCGCGGCGGGCACCGTGCGGGTCCATATGCAGGACGCCAACGTGGACGTCCGGGTCCTGGTAGACCGCCTCCTGGCGCTGGCCAAACCCGGCGTTGCGGACGGTGTGATCGACGTGAGCACCTTCGACGTGCGCTTCCCTGACGATCGGGTCCGGGTGGTGTTCGAGGCCGGGCAGGCGTGGGTGGAAGAGCCGGCCCTGTTCGACGAGACCCCCGCGGCGCACTGACGTCGCGCACCGCGCCGCGTCACCAAGCAGGAGGATCCGTGCTCGACTACGGGTTGACCGAAGAGCAGCGGGCGATCCGCGACCTGGCCCGCTCCATCGCCGACAACGAGATCCGCCCGGTGGCCGCCGAGTACGACCGGACGGCCGAGTTCCCCTGGCCCATCGTGAAGACCCTGGCGGACGCGGACCTGTTCGGCGTCATCGTGGACGCGGAGTACGGCGGCATCGCCGACGGCTCCAGCACCATGAACATGGTGCTGGTCGCCGAGGAGCTGTCCAAGGCCTGCGGCGGCATCGCGCTGGCGTTCGCCGGGTCCGCCCTGGGGGCGATCCCGATCATGCTGGCCGGGTCCGAGGAGCAAAAACGGCGGTATTTGCCGGACATCGCCGCGGGACGGCGCCTGGGCGCCTTCGCGCTCACGGAGCCGCAGGCCGGCTCGGACGCGGGAGGGATCCGCACCACCGCGCTCAAGGACGGCGACCACTACGTCTTGAACGGCACCAAGCAGTGGATCACCGGCGGCGGCGAGGCCGAGATCTACGTGGTCATTACGCTGACCAACCCGGCCAAGGGACCGCGCGGCGCCAGCGCCATCGTGGTGGAAAAAGGGACGCCCGGGTTCTCCTTCGGGAAGAAGGAAGACAAGATGGGGATCCGGGCCTCGGCCACGCGCGAGTTGATCTTCGAGGACTGCCGGGTGCCCGCCGAGAACCTGCTGGGCCGCGAGGGCACCGGCTTCATCACGACGATGCGCACCTTCGATGCCTCACGGCCCGGCGTTGCGGCGCAGGCCCTGGGGATCGCGCAAGGCGCCCTGGATCTGGCCGTGGACTACGCCATTGGGCGGCGGCAGTTCGGCGCACCGGTGTCGTCCTTCCAGGGACTCCGCTTCCTGCTGGCCGACATGGCGACCAAGGTCGAGGCGGCCCGCGCGCTGATCTACGCCACCGCCCGCTACATTGATTCCTGCCCCAAGGAGCGGCCCACGATGTACTCGGCCATGTCCAAGTGCTTCGCCTCGGACGTGGCGATGGAGGTGACCACCGACGCGGTGCAGGTGTTCGGCGGCTACGGCTACATGCGGGATTATCCCATCGAGAAGTACATGCGGGACGCCAAGATCACCCAGATCTACGAGGGCACCAACCAGATCCAGCGCGACGAGATCGGCAAGATCCTGATCGGCGAGCACGTCGCCGGGCACCCGCGGGACACCCACCCGACCTAGCGCGGCGGAGAGCCGCGCGCGCTTTCTGTCACATCACGCAAAGGACGGGTTACGCTGAGAAGCGCCGGCGATGACAGCTTGGCGGCATGCTCGCCGCTTGCTTCATGGGCCGAGGAGGGCCGATACTATGGTCATGCCGGACACCGCGCGCCGCTACACGTTGGAAGAGGTGCTGGCGTTCCCCGAAGACGGGAACCGCTACGAGCTGGTGGACGGGGAGCTGCTCGTGACCCCGGCGCCGGCGCAGCCGCACGAAATCGTGCTGGTCCGGCTCGTCGGCTACCTGCATGAATACCTGGCTCCGTTTGCCGCGGTCGCGCAGATGTTCTTTTCGCGGGGAGATGTCATCTGGGGCCCTGAAGAGTATGTGCAGCCCGATCTGTTTGTCGTGCCACGTAGCGAGGTCACCGGGGACTGGCGCGACTGTCAACACCTGCTCCTGTCCGTCGAGGTGGTCTCGCCCAGCTCGGCGCGCGGGGATCGTTTCAAGAAGCGGCGCCTGTATCAGAGGCGGGGCGTCGGGACCTACTGGATCGTGGACGCCGATGCCCAACTCGTCGAGGTGTGGCATCCGCAAGACGAGCGGCCGGAGATCGTGACGGACGCGCTGCGGTGGCGGGTGACCCCAGACGCGCCCGAGCTCAGAATCGAGCTATCCCCACTCTTTGCTAATCTGCCGGGCTAAGGTGGTGAGCTAGCCATCGGCGCTGCGCTCTCCCACGTAGTCGGCTTCGACGACGCACCGTTCCCCCGTGGGTACCGTGGGAACGTTCACGTGGTCGGTGCCGTGTTCGCCGGGCTCCGGCTCGAAGGAGTGTTGCACGGGAAGGTGCGCCGCGACGGAGCCAACGCGACAAGAACGTTGGCGCGGCTCGTTTCCAGCTCCAAGTTCGCGCGGCAGCTTCAGCTGGTGTTGCTCCAGGGCATCGCTCTAGCCGGGTTCAATGTCGTGGACATCGCCGGGCTCCATGACGTGCTGAGAATCCCAATCCTGGTGGTGGTCCGCCGGCTCCCCAGACTGGACCGCGTGCGCCGGGCGCTGCTGGCCCGCGTCCCGGGCGGCGCCCGCAAGTGGAACCTCATCGCCCGGTTGGGGCCCCCGGAGCCAGTGGCCGGGGTGTTCGTGCAACGGATCGGGCTTTCTGTCGACGATGCCGAGCGGGTGATTCGGCGGTTGGCCGTGCATGGGAGCGTGCCGGAGCCGCTGCGCACTGCACACCTCATCGCGGGCGCAATCGCTACGGGGCAAAGTCGGGGGCGGGTCTAACGTGAGGACGGCGCCGGCACCATCAGGTCGAGCGGCGGCAGCTCGTTCTGCACCAAGTACTCGAACTGCTCCCGAAATCGGTGCAGCGACAGGCGCGCGACCGCGGCGAACCGGGCCAACTTGTGGGGGTCCTCGAAGTCGTCGCGACGCAGCCGGATCATGTAGCGCCGCGCGATGGCGTAGCGGGTGGTGCGAATGTCCACGTATCGCACCCGGGTGCGTCCCGTCTCCGGGTCCAGCATCTGACGAAACGGAACCGGCACGAAGTGCCCGCCCTGCATCGAAACCATGACCCCGCTGCCGCCGGACAGCAGGTACTTCGCGGCGCAGTAGCCCAGGTCCCGGGCGTATTCCATGTCATACGGAACCGGGTCGGCGCAGCGCAGCTCATAGCCGATGTCCTTGGCGACGACCGTCATCTTGATGCCGAACTCCCTCAGCCGCTCCTGTACGGCGCGCTTCAGGATCTGCCCGATGTCCACCTCGGCGATCCGCAGGTTCCCGTGGGTATCTCGCTCGGCCTCGTGGATCTCACTCAAGTCGGCGGGATCGATCCCCTCGACCACGCCCTCCGCAATCACCGCGACGCCATGGTGCTGCTCCTGGGCCAGCCGCTTGATGATGGCGCCTACCAGAGTATCCACGATGATCTTGAACTTGACGTTCTTGAGGCCGAACTCCTCCGGGATCAACGTGAGCGTGGCACCCGCCGCCTTGCCGATGCCGAGGGCCAGGTGACCGGCCTTGCGGCCCATGGTGATGATGAAATACCAACGCGAGGTGGTGTGGGCGTCCACCATCAGGTGCTTGACGATCTCGGCGCCGAAGTGGCGCGCCGTTTGAAAGCCGAAGGTGTCGATCTCGGGCGGCAGGTCGAGGTCGTTGTCGATGGTCTTGGGGACGTGGACCACCTGGATCCGCCCCGCCGATTTTTCCTCCAGCCGCATCGCCGAAAACGCGGTGTCGTCTCCGCCGATGGTGATCAGCTGCGACACGTTCATGCGCAGCAACGAGGTCACCGTGTTCTCGAGGAGCTGGGGATCGGTCGTGGGATTGGCGCGGGAGATGCCGATGAAGGAGCCCCCCCGGAAGTGGATCCGGCTCACCATCTCGATGTTGAGGGGCGTCACGTGCTCGATGTTGCCCTGCATCACCCACTCGAAACCGTCGCGGATCCCCACCACGTCCACGCCCTCGAGCACGCACCGGATGGTAGCGGCGCCAATCACCGCGTTGATGCCGGGCGCCGGCCCGCCACCCACCAGGATCGCCATATTCTTGCGCTGGCTCATAGAGACCCCGTCGCCAGCCTCACCGCGCCGGCGTCGCGAAGTACACCGGCTCGTTCCCCGGCTTCCACTTGATGTTACACCCCACGCTGGGAACCTGCTCGGCAGAGATCGGTGTACCACTCAGCAACCCGTCCAGCGCCGCCCGGAGATCGCGCCCGGTGACCGGGACATCGTTCTTGGGCCGGCTGCCGTCCAGCTGCCCACGGTAGACCAGCTTCCGCTGCGTGTCGAATAGGTAGAACTCCGGCGTGCACGCCGCGCGGAACGCCTTGGCGGTCTCCTGGGTTTCGTCGAACAGGTAGGGGAACCGCCAGCCCTCCGCGAGCGCAAGCGCCTTCATCCGGTCCGGCGCGTCGTCCGGAAAGGCAGCGACGTCGTTCGAGCTGATGGCGATGACCCCCCCGCCGCGCGGCGCGTAGTCCGCCGCCACGCGCCCGATCTCCTGCTTCACGTGCTGCACATAGGGGCAGTGGTTGCAGATGAACATCACGAGGAGCGCCTGCCGGTCGCGAAAACCCGCAGTCGAGACCATGCGGCCATCCACGACGTTGCGCAACGAGAACTCCGGCAACACGGTACCCAGGGGCAGCATAGTCGAGGGAACAGCAGTCATCATAACCTCTCTATCTGCTCAGCCATGATTCAACGCAGAGATCGCAGAGGGCGCAGAGAGCGCAGAGAAGGACAAGAATCGCGCTGAGTCATCGTGTGATCTCAGACGCCTTCCTTTTGGGCACGTCATGGGCACCTACCCGACATGCCCCAAGTACGCCCGCAGCACTGGGGTCACCCGCTTGCGCATCAGGGCGCGCTCGACTTCGTGCCTCGTGACCGCCTCGGTCTCCACCAGATGCCGCGTGGCGCGCGCCTCCCGCACGGCGATCGGCACGCCGTCGCGGAATAACGCCCGATTCGATGCCAGCGCCGGCACCCGCGCCTCCGGCGTGACGATCCCCGTCAGATTCAGCGGATCAGCGGCACTGATGCTGACGAGCTCGCCGGTCGCCGCGCTGCGCCGTATGGCGCGCAGCTGGGTCACCGCCTCCGGCAACGCGAATTGCTCCCCCGCCATGCCGGAGACGAACCGCCCGCCCCGGATCTCGCCGCGCGCCTCCAGCCGGCGGTAGATCCGAAGCAGATCGCGCCACGGGGGCGCGAGCGACTCGCGGGCGAGCAGGCGGTGGAACACCACACCATACCGGCGCAACAGGGTCCGGGCGAACCACTCAGATGGCCCAGTGGGCACAGCGGGCACGGCGGACCCCACCGTGCCGGCGGGGCGCAGCAGTGACCACCTGCCCGCGGTCTCCACGCCGAAGGCCACCGTGCGATGTCGGCGACGGGCGTTGGCGGTCAGGGGCCTGCGCTTCTCCGCGGGCGTAAGCAAGGCGCGCAGCCCCGCGAAGCTGTCCGCCGTGACCAGCCCGGCGGCGACCAGCTCCGCCAGGGCACGCTCGGCCTGGGTCGCGAGCAGGCCCGAACGGGCCACCAGCTCCTGGAAGAAGAGCGCACCATGGCGGGCCAGCGCGTCCCGCACGGCAATGCCATATGCCGAGAGCTCGGCGGTCTGGGCCGCCGCGAGCGACAGCCAGGCATCCCGATGCTCGCGCAGCAGCACCGACACCGGAGTGGATCGTACCGGACCGAAGGGGGCCGGCCCACCGCCGGCCGCCGGGAGACTCAGTCTCCCCCACGCCACCCGCCCAGTGAGACAGAGCGCGTCGAGCAGCTGGGGCTCGTACTCGTCCACCCGCGACGCCAGCACGTCAGTCTCCCAGGCGCCGGCCGCCAGCTCGAACCCGTCCAGCTGTTCGAGCACCGCCGCTAAGCCCTCGAGCCCCGCCGCACGATGCTCCGGCACCAGACGCTGCCAGACAAACAGGAACCGCATGAAGTCCGCCGCGCTGACCGGCTCGATCTCGGCGCGGAGCCGGTGAAGCGTGTAACGATGGATCCGCGCGAGGAGCCGACGATCACACCATTCGACGCCGGACAGGTTCTCAGTTTTCGGTTGTCGGTTGTCGGTGAACGAACCGCGCAGGACCACGCCTTCACGCTCCAGGGCTGCCAGGGCGATGTCCGCGTCGCCACGGTCTACGCCGAGCGAATCCGCCAGCGCGGCGGCCGTGGTAGGGCCGAGGATTTCCAGGCGGCTCCGGAGCAGCTCGCGAACGGCCGTCTCGCGATCAGGCTGCACCGCGCCGGACAACGGCTGGAGAGATGCGGGCTCCGTGGTCACCCGGCCATGAACGGCTCGTAGCTCAGAGA
>Ga0209341_10002066_pt1 | contig 19316 bp, 10 predicted proteins | sample RifCSP13_2_FD_184020 | JGI IMG/M metagenome (GOLD analysis project Ga0209341, IMG submission 184020) | Soil microbial communities from Rifle, Colorado - Rifle CSP2_sed 13_2 (SPAdes) (version 2) | ecosystem: Environmental > Terrestrial > Deep subsurface > Rock core/Sediment | place: Rifle... | reverse complement strand
GGCGGGCCGGTCTGGGAACAAGGTCCAATCTGGCGCGAGCAAAATCCAATCAGGTTTGCCGGCAACTTCCGCACACCGATTCTGCTTTCGGTTGGCGAGAATGATTTCCGTGTGCCGCTTAATCAAACTTTGGAAAACTGGAGTGTCCTGCAACGGCGGCGCATTCCGAGCCGCCTGATCGTCTGGCCGGACGAAAACCACTGGATTCTGAAAGGCGAGAACAGCCGCTACTGGTATCAGGAGGTTTATAACTGGCTCAAGAAATATCTGGGCGAGCCGGCTAGCATGACAGCAGTGGGCGAAACTGCAAAGCCTTAAGCATATTGACGTTGCTTGATACCTTGATGCCGCTATACTACTATGACCTTGCTCACCCAGCATTCAATTCATGATTCCGGAGGCACCCCCCGCATGCTTGGTAGGACTATCTCGCACTATCGCATCACATCACAACTCGGCGAGGGGGGAATGGGAGTTGTCTATGAAGCTGAAGACACCAACCTGGGTCGCCACGTCGCGTTGAAGTTCCTGACACCGGCCATGGCCAACGACGATAGCCTGCTGCAGCGCTTCCAGCGAGAGGCGCGGGCGGCGTCGTCTCTTAATCATCCCAACATCTGCACCATCCATGGGATCGAGCAATTCGAGTCGGACCATTTCATCGTCATGGAGCTGCTGGACGGCGAGTCGCTCGCCGATCGCATTCATCGCGGTCCGCTCGACATCGATACGCTCCTGACCCTGGGCGTGCAGATCGTGGACGCCCTCGAGTCAGCACACTCCAAAGGGATCGTACATCGCGATCTGAAGCCGGCGAACATCTTCGTGACCTCGCGCGGGCAGGCAAAGATTCTCGACTTCGGCCTTGCCAAGATGGCCAAGATTGATCGGGTAGCGCAGGGCGCGAAGGCTGATTCTCAGCTGCCAACAGCGGTGCAGCACAAGGACCTGACTGAGGCGGGCTCTACCCTAGGTACAGTGTCATACATGTCGCCCGAGCAGGCGCGGGGACAGATCACCGACGCGCGCACGGACCTCTTTTCCTTTGGCACCGTCCTATATCAGATGGCGACGGGGGTCCTCCCCTTCCAGGGAGAAACATCGGCGGTCGTATTCGAAGCCATTCTCAATCGAGACCCGACCCCGGTGAATCAGCTTAATCCGTCGCTGCCGCCGGAACTCGGCCGGATCATTGGGCAGGCCCTGGAAAAGGACCGCGACCTACGGTATCAGAGCGCCACTGATCTGAAAACAGCGCTCAAAAGATTGAAGCGCGATCTCGCCTCGGGACAACATACGGCGGATTCGAGTGGAATCCGAGCACGAGCTGCGTCAACCCTTCGCGAACAATCCATTGCCGTTCTCTACTTCGAAAATTTGAGCGGAATGAAAGAGGATGAGTACCTGCGGGACGGCATTACCGAAGACATCACCACGGAGCTGTCTAAGATCAAAGGCCTGAAGACCTTCTCCCGGGCTATGGTACTAGCCTATCGCGACAAATCGGTGACCGCCGGGCAGGTAGGAAAGGAGCTCGGCGCGTCGTATGTGCTGGTCGGCAGTCTGCGTCGAGCGGGCACCCGCCTGCGCATCAACGCTCAACTTGTCGACGCAGCGACAGATTTCCCGCTATGGTCGGAGCGATACGACCGCGAGATGAAGGACGTGTTCGAAGTACAGGATGAGATCGCACAGAAGATCGCCTCCGCGTTGCGAATCACGCTCTCACCGCAGGAGCAGCAGGCTCTCCAAGCGAAACCAACCGAAAACCTGCAGGCTTACGATCTCTATCTGAGGGGTAGAAACTATGCCCGTCGCGTCGGACGGCAGGATCTGCAGTTTGCTCTTCAGATGTACGAAAACGCGGTCGCGCTCGATCCCGACTTCGCGCTTGCTCACGCCGGGCTGGGAAAGGTATGCGCCGAGTATTATTACCACTTCGAGCGCCAGCAACAGTGGATCGATAGGGCCATTGCCGCGACGCAGAAAGCGAGCGCGACTGGCCACGACGCACCGGAGATCCAGTGCGCCGAGGCGTGGTTGTTTTTCGCCGAGGGACGTTACGACGAGGCCGCGGACAAGATCCGGATCGCGCTGAGCCAGGCTCCCGATCTCGATGGCGGCTATTACCTGCTGGGACGCGCCCTTTTCGCGGCCGGACGATACCAGGATGTAGTGGACATCATGGAGGACGCGCTGGCGCACGCCGGCGAGAACTACAACACCACCATTCCGATTCACAACGCCCTCGGAGCGCTCGGAAAGAAAGAAGCGCTCAACAACTACCTTTATCGCGAGACCGCTATCTACGAAGAACACTTAAAAAAGGTGCCCGAGGACGCGCGCGTTCGCGTTTTGCTGGCTGGTGATTACGCCCTCCAGGGCCGCTTCGAAGATGCCAAGCGGGAAGCGGACATGGCCATGGTCCTGCGTCCCGACGATTCGATGATTTTGTACAACACCGCCTGCGTCTTCTGCGCGATGAACAATGCGAGCGACGCGCTGATCGCCATCAAGAAGGCGTGGGAGTCGGGTTACCGCGATCCGACGTGGACGCGCCAGGACCCCGACCTCACACTGCTACACGGCAACCCGGAGTTCGAGCGACTCTACCCTCCACCGAATGCTTGAGGCTTGAGGGGCCTGGGACTACCGAATAGCTGCTTCCTGCTTTTGCTTATCTGCTTCGGCCCAGTCCTTTGCGGACACGAAGGACCGCTTGTCATGGATCAGCACAATCGTCCCCACCGGCAGCAGCCTGCTTACCTCGATGGCCGCTGACATGGGAATGCGAATGCAGCCGTGACTCCGTGGTTGGTGAGGAACGGAAGGGTTTCCATGAATTGCCAGTCCATCGCTAAAGTAATTGGGGTAATAGAGCAGTCCGAGAGGTGATTTCCTCCACCCTGACATCTTCGCATAGATCCTGAAGCGGCCCCGCGGCGTATAGGCCAGACCGCTCATGCCTCTCGCCTTGTAACGTTTGTTGCTGCCAGTGGACACCGGCAGAATTCTTTTGACGGCTCCTTCATCGTCAGTCAACAACAGCACCTGTCGGTCGAGATCCACTTCGACGTGCTTGTAACCTGAGTCTTTTGCCTGCGGAGCATTGGCGCTCATGATTGCCTCGAAGTCCCCGCGGCTAAGGCGGCCCGTAACTTTAAGGCCTTCCCATTTTTGAAAGACGATTAATGCGTTTCGCGTGACGCCATCGATCACTCCGTCTACTCGGCCCGTGGCGTAACCCATCTCTGAAAGCCGGCGTTCCGCCTCCTTTGTTTCGGTCCGCTTCAGTGGATGATTGGGCAGACCCCGTTTCCGCTTGTCAGGCTTTGTGATTGCTGATGACGGGATTGGAGTTAAGAGGAGCAGACTTAGAGTCAGAAAGATTGCTAATGTAAGCTTCTTTGAAATCGTCATAAGAAAAATCCCTTTGAAACTACCGCCGCTCCGTTCGGGAACTGGTCGCGATAGAGACTAGTCAGATCTTAACATCGAATCCGAGGCGCGGTGCGCGATTTGTGCCGGGCTGTTGCACCGCGCGCCGTTGGTGCATAATAGAGTTCTCCCTCACCATTGGCTACTGCCCCCATGACACCCTGTCAAGATTCGAAACAGAAATCAGTCGCCTGACGTCAAAATCGACACTTTTATTGTAAGGTCTTCGCTGATGGAAATCATTCCCTGGACGGATTCGCGGCCTCCGCGTCGTTTCCCCGAAATTCCATAAAATAGTCGCGATCTTGATGAGCGAGCGGCCTGTGGACCTCATCTCGGGTCCAGCATTGAGTGGTTCATGAGCAGAAGAATTGTCCTTCTATTCCTTGTAAGTGCCGCTGCAGGTGTCGCTGTGTGGGCGCTGCTCCACTTTTCCGCTCTGAAATGGCCGCGCCTGCGCCAGTCGCCGAACCGCCACTAGAAGTAGCGCTCCATTTTTTAATTTCCTGCGACTGCTCTGCGAAGTCCGAGTAGCAAATTGGAAAGGGCAAAGTGCGGTATAGTAGGTGCCATTCATGAGTACCTAACCGTGACCCAGCTGACGACGATCTGGAGACGACACGATTTTCCCGGGCATGAGGCCTGCCGTGTAATCCGCATCGATAGCAGATGGCAGATCGCCGGCGTAGCAGTGTTTGTCTGCGAGAATAAGCCATGCCGTTTGAATTATGAGATTGACTGTGACCCTCATTGGGTAACTCGTTCGGCGGTGGTCACAGGTTGGGTTGGCGAGCAAACGATCGACATAGCGATCTTGCGGGACGCGAACGGGCAATGGCAACACAACGGGCGGGTGTGTGACGCCGTGGCTGGATGTATCGATATCGATCTGAACTTCAGTCCGTCAACCAATCTATTGCCGATCCGTCGCCTCAACCTCAACGTTGGCGCAGCTGCGCAGGTGCGCGCAGCCTGGCTGAAGTTTCCCAGCTTTACACTCGAACCACTCGAGCAGTCTTACACACGATTGGACCAGATGTTCTATCGACATGAGAGCGCCGGGGGTCGATTTGTGGCGGATCTTAGTGTTGACAGTGCGGGAATGGTTATCAACTATGGAGAGATCTGGTCTCGCGAGGAGGCCGCCAAGTCGCAGCACGACAAAATGAATTGAAAACTTTTCCTAACCGAATGCAATCCCAAGGCTCGTCCGTCCTCCTCGAGGCCAACGGCTCATGGATTCTGAGCGCTTCCGTCACACTCTGCCTCTCTCGCGAGAAACGCCTGGCGCCCACCGCCTATTGCGAATAGAATGAGTAAGTTCTATCAGCGCTTTATTAAATCATTCAAGACTTAACTGGCCTGTCCCATTGAATATGGCACCCCCGGCGTGGCCCTGACAAAACCGCGGCCGATTTGTGGGCGGCAGCGGCGAAGTCTGCTCGGTTTGTCCAGACTAACAGTGTATTACCGTGAGAATGACCCCGCCTCTGTAGCAGGCCAAAAAGATCACTTGATCCGAATCAGGCAAAACATTTTCCTACTACCGCATGTTCGCGGAGGCGCCGTATCAATAATCAGGGTGATCGAATCAAACCAAAGTAGGAGGACTGAACAATATGGCAAAACCTTCAAAACTGGCCCACGTCGTCTATATGACAAGACGTTACGGCTCATAACAACGGAGGTAAGAACTTTGATAATGAACCCTGCGGCAAGGCTGATTGCGGCCTGTGCCATTGTCGTAGTCTTCACTTTTGACGCCCAAGGACAGCAAAAGCCTTGTTTGACGGCTTCGAAGTTCGGGCCTGATGACCAGATCGGCAATCTTAACTATGTTACCCCGGAGAAAACGCTTGCGGCCTCAAAGCTTGTAACGCGGGGCAAGGCTTATCGACTCGGGATTGAGACCAATAAGGACACGCCAGCCTACCCACCGCGCACCTTTGCTATGACCGTAGTTCAGCCCGGCCAGTCTGCTGGAGCCACGCTCGGCCCGACGAAATCCACGTATAACGACGACATCATTATGGGATGGGTAGGAATCGGTTCACAACTTGATGGCCTGGGCCACGTCGGCGTCGACAATCTCTATTTTAACTGCAACAAGGCCGCCGACTTTGCAATGACTGACGGCCTGAAGAAGATCGGCATCGAGCATGTTCCGGCGGTCGCAACGCGTGGTGTGCTGCTCGATATGGCCGGTTACTTCAATACCGACATCGTCAAAGAGGGGACAGCATTCAACCGCTCCGAGATCGAGGGCGCGATGAAACGCCAGGGCATCAGATCGATCGAAAAGGGCGACGTTGTACTGTTCTACACCGGCTGGCTAAAGTTGCTTGGTAAGGACAATAAGCGCTTTGGTTCGGCTGCGCCAGGGCTCGGCCGGGAAGGCGCGAAATATCTCGCCTCGTTGGAAGTGGCGATGGTCGGCGCCGACACGTGGAGCTTTGAGGTGATTCCGTTCGAAAAGGACGCCGGCTTTTTTGAGGTCCACCAGATCCTTATTCCGCTCAACGGCATTCACATACTTGAGAACATGAATACCGAGGAGATGGTGAAGGACCAAGCTTGGGAATTCCTGTTCACGCTCGGCCCAGCTCGCATCACTGGCGGTGTACAGGCGATCATAAACCCGATCGCAATCAAGTAGTACCGTTAAGCCGCTGCGCTCCAGCCATCCGCATGAACTACTTTGGCGATGTCCACGACATGAAGGTCATGCTCGCGGTGCTGTGCCGGGCCCTTGAGGTCGGGGCGCATTGGCCAGCTCATCGCCAGATCGGCTCGCTGATGGTGCCGCTGCTGCTCGCGCAGAAGCATGCGTACCGGGAGGGCACTACCCAGAGCGACGCTGGAGGATGTCACCGACCAGACCACCATCGTCGACGGTGGTGCGCTCCTGCCAGAGAATGGGGCCCTGATGATGTGAGTGAAGAAACCTGCCAGTCGAATCTCATCCAGAAAGTGCGCCAGAAGATGATCAACGCAGGTGCGCCTAGAGTCTTAATCCTACTGCTGACAGTCTGTATGCCCCATCCTACGTCGCCCGCGCGCAGTCGGACATGAGGGGAGGCAGCGAAGCGAGTCTGATATGAAACGGCGAGTGCCTCACGCCCCGCTGAGGCGAAGCGTTAAACGGACGAGGCTGCGCACCTAGAGGAGTGACGCCAAAGGAGTGACTATGTCAGAGATCTTCGATTTCATTGTGGTGGGGGGCGGATCCGCCGGGGCGGTGATCGCGGCTCGTCTCTCGGAAGACCCGGGGTGTAGTGTGGCACTCCTCGAGGCGGGCGAGCGGCCGCCGGACGTGGAGTTAATGCCTGTGGCGTGCGCGGCCATGCAGCTGAACCCAGCAACCGACTGGATGTACACCGCGGATCCCGGGAAGGCTGGTCGCGGGCTCAGGGGACGACGGGTCCCGGTGCCGCGGGGCAAGATGCTCGGAGGCTCCTCCGGCCTCAACTACATGGCCTATGTGCGAGGCCATCCGGCGGACTTCAACTACTGGGCAGAGGGAGGTGCGGCCGGATGGAGCTATGCTGATGTGCTGCCCTACTTCCGGAAGAGCGAAGGGCTCGCGCCGTGCGATGAAATCGTGATCGATGCGCCGGCGCACAATAGCGCTGGTCCTCTGGGAGTCTCCGTGCGCTCGCCGATACTCCAGGGCGCCCGCGAATTCGTCGAGGCAGCCGAGGCGGCCGGTATCCCGCGCGGTGACTACAATGGACGCGACCGGGGCGAAGCGTCCGGTGTGGTATCGCTTGTGCAAACCAACACGCGGCAGGGCAAGCGGTCGAGCACCTATCGCGCCTTCCTGGAGGGCGAGGCGGAGCGCCGGCCGAACCTCACGATCATCACCGGGGCGCAGGCGACGCGTGTTTTACTGGAGGGCTCTCCCGGAGAGTTGGAGGCAAAGGGCGTCGAGTATCGCAGAGCGACCGGCGAGATCAGTGTCGCCATCGCAAGTAAGGAGGTAATCCTGAGCGCGGGTGCGGTCGGTTCGCCCCACTTGCTGCTGCTCTCCGGCATTGGACCGCGACTCGAACTCGAAAAGATTGGCGTTTCGTGTCTCGTCGATTTGCCACAAGTCGGCAAGCACTTGAAGGATCATCTACAAGTGCCCCTGTTCTTCCCTGCGCCAGGGGTCGGTGTCGCGATGGTCGAAGTCGGTCTCTCGATGGGACCGGCGGCCCTTCGCCATCCCGCAGGTCCTCTTCCCGCCGATCCCAACGATGATGAGAAGATGCCTGCCGAACTTCAGGCGTTGAAGCAGGAAGCTGAGCGGCGGCTCGCCGAGTGGCAAACGGCTGGGTGCGGTCTGGTCGCCTCCTCGCTTTACGAGGCGTGCGCCTGGTTTTCGACTAGCCTCGGTGACCAGCACAGTCACGACGGCCAGATCGCATTCATTCCCTGTGGGTACAATTACGAGTTGTGGCATTCGTGCCTGAACGTCGACACGACGCAGTATTTCGACGACGCGTCCAAGCGTTTGGCAGCCAACGCGGAAAGCATGATTGTATTGGCAAACCCGGTGCTGCCGCACAGCGAAGGCGAGATTGTCCTCGCAAGCGCCGACCCCGCCGTTCACCCTGCCATCCTCATGAACTACTTCGCCGATGCCCACGACCTGAAGGTGATGGTCGCCGTGGTGCGCAAAGCTCTGGAGATCGTAGCGCACTGGCCGTCACACCGAAAGATTGGTCCCCTGCTGGTCCCGCCGTTCCTTGCGAAGAAGCACGGTTATCGAGAGGGCGCGACTCCGAGTAACGCTCTTCTGGAGGATCTCGCGCTGCATTTTTCGCTAACCGTGTACCACCTGACGAGTACCTGTCGGATGGGCAGCGTCGTCGATCCGAGACTTCGGGTAGCGCGGGTAGCGAAGTTACGCGTGGCGGATGCGAGCGTCATGCCCAACGTGGTCAGCGGGAACACGAACGCGGCGTCGATCATGATTGGCGAAAAGGCGGCGGAGATGATCGCCGCCGACCACGGCGTGAAGCTTGCGGAGTTCGTGGGCGAGCATCCCGCTAGCCGCGTTTGATTCCAGGTCATAGGTTAACTTATAACGGCATTCAGCTGACGGCGTTGCAGCCCAACATGAGTGACGCGCCAGAGCGGTCATATCCACAGATTACACCGATTACCCAGATTCACCCCTCTCATCATTCGGCCTAATCGGCGTAATCTGTGTAATCTGTGGATCCGATGGCTCCAGTGAGTGGATAAGATGAATAAAGAACTGTCAGCCAACCCCACGCTGTCGCATTACCGCATCGTCTCCAAAATCGGAGCGGGGGGAATGGGCGAGGTCTATTTGGCCCGTGACGTAAAGCTGGATCGTAAGGTCGCGCTAAAGGTTCTTCCTGCTGCAGTTGCCGCGAATCGCGATCGGATGGAGCGATTCGTTCGCGAGGCAAAGTCTGCGGCCGCGCTCAGCCATCCAAACATTGCGCAGATTTTCGAGATTGGTGACGACAACGGCATCCACTTCATCGCCATGGAATTTGTCGATGGGCATACGCTGCGCGAAGAGATTTATCAGGAGCGAACTGAACTACGAAAGCTGTTACGGTTTTTGCAGCACGCTGCAGAGGGGTTGGCACGGGCCCACGCCGCAGGTATTGTGCATCGCGATCTCAAGCCCGACAACATCATGATTACGCGCGACGGCCACACAAAGGTGCTCGATTTCGGTTTGGCCAAACTGGTTGAGGAAAGCGCACCAGGTTTGGAGCAAAGCGAAGGCAGCAACGTACCTACCATAGTGATGCAACAGCACTCCGTTCCCGGCACGGTGATTGGTACGGTTGGCTACATGTCGCCGGAACAAGCGCAGGGCAAAACAGACGAAATCGATCAGCGGTCAGACATCTTCTCGTTCGGTTGCATTCTGTTTGAGGCAGTGACCGGCCATAAGGCTTTCGAAGGAAAAGACGCGATTGATTCGCTCAACAAGATTATCCGTGAGCCGGCGCCACCGGTCAGCGACTTCCGCCTCGATCTACCAAATCATTTGCAAAGAATTGTGCGGCGCTGCCTGGCAAAGGATCCGGAAGATCGTTATCAAACCATTAAGGATGTAGCGATTGAGTTGCGGGAGTTGCGCCGCGAGCTTGAAACGGCAAATATCGATACTGCGGCACCGCAGGCTAGACGTGAAGCAACGACCGGTCCAGACGCGGGAATCCAAACAGTTGAAACCGCCGGGACGCGAACCAAATCAGCCGCTGCTACGACACTCACTCCAACCTCGAGTGCCGAGTACATCGTCACCGGAATCAAGCAGCATAAACTTGCCCTCGCCATCGCCGTCATTGTGATTGTGATCGGTTCCGCCGGACTCGGCATTTATATGCGAGCGCGTAACACGACAGGCGTGATTGATTCAATCGCCGTCTTGCCATTTGAGAATCGGAGCACCGATCCGGAGGCTGACTACATCTCCGATGGTCTAACGGAGAGTATCAACAACAGCTTGACGCGGCTACCCAATCTGAAAGTGATTCCACACAGCGTCGCATTCCATTACAAGGGTAAGCCGATGGATGCGCAAAAGTTTGGCGATGAGCTGGGCGTCAACGCCGTGCTCATAGGGCGCGTCATACAGCGCGGCGATGACCTTACGATTAGCGTTGAGCTTGACGACGTCCGTGACGGCAAACAGCTTTGGGGCGAGCAGTACAGCCGCAAGGTGAGCGATCTACTGTCAGTAAAAGGTGACATTGCAAGAGAGGTTTCTCAGCGGTTGCGCTCGCAACTCCCCGGGGAGGATCAGCAGAAGCTCGCCGTAGGTTCAACCCAAAGTCCTGAAGCCTATCAGCTTTACCTCAAGGGCAATTATTACACGTCCAAATTTACCAACGATGGGTTCCGCAAAGGCATCGATTACTTCAACCAGGCGATTGCAGTAGATCCAAACTACGCTATGGCCTACAACGGTTTAGCGTTCAACTACATTAACGCTGAGGACTGGTTCATACCTCCCAGGGAGGCAGCGCCGAAGGCCAAAGAGGCCGCGAAGAGGGCGCTGGCGATAGACGAGACGCTCGCTGGTGCTCACCTTTCACTGGCGATCATCGCCCACTGGTATGAATGGGATTGGCCTACCGCAGAGCGAGAGTTCAAACGAGCTATCGAGCTCAATCCTAATGATCCGCGGCCTCACGGATACTATTCATGGTACTTGTCGAATGTAGGGCAAACTGACCAAGCGCTCGCGGAAGCGAGGCGAGGTCAGCAACTCGATCCGGTTTCGATCGAAGCTAATCTTTTCGTGGGATCTATATTGGTTTTCTCGCGCCAGTCCGATCAGGCAATTGCGCAACTGAGTAATGCCCTCGAGCTCGACCCGAATTACTGGTTTGCCTATAACTTTCTCGGCCGGGCTTATGAGCAAAAAGGGGAATTGTCTGAAGCTATCGCAGCGTTTAAGCGCGCGCTAGAACTGGAGAAGGACAATGCTGAGAATTGGGCAGGTCTTGGGTACGCTCACGCGTTGTCGGGCGACAAAGTCGAAGCGCAATCGGTCATTAATCATTTGAAAGCAGTGTCGGCGCACAGCTACGTCGCGCCCTACAACATCGCAGTCATTTATGCAGGTTTAGGGGATAAGGATCAGGCATTCGCCTGGCTCGATCGCGCTTACGCTGACCGCTCAAGCTTTCTGGTAATTCACCTCAAAACGGACTCGCATCTCGACAGCCTCCGCTCCGATCCGCGCTTTTCCGATCTGGTGCGCAGAATAGGGCTCCCGCAGTAACGCGAGAAGAATTGTTGTCGGGAGACAGTCAAGACATCAGATGAGTCAAGAACCCGAAGTCAACTCTACTCTGTCGCATTACCGGATCGTCTCGAAACTTGGCGCGGGCGGGATGGGCGAGGTGTATTTGGCGCAAGACACAAAGCTGGATCGGAAAGTTGCCTTGAAGATTCTTCCTGCGGACCTGGCTTCGAATCGCGAGCGCATGGAGCGGTTCATTCGCGAAGCAAAATCTGCGGCTGCGCTCAATCATCCCAACATCGCGCACATTTACGAGATTGGGGAACATGATGGCGTGAAGTTCATCGCGATGGAGTTTATCGATGGTGTAACTCTCCGCGAAAAGATTCATCGCGAACGAACTGAACTGACCAGGCTCCTGCGCTACCTGCAACATAGCGCCGAGGGCTTGGCGAAAGCTCATGCCGCAGGAATCGTTCATCGCGACCTCAAGCCCGACAACATCATGATTACTCGCGAGGGCCACGCTAAGATTCTCGATTTTGGTCTTGCAAAACTGATTGAACTACAGCCGGTGCCGACCGGTGATTCCAGTGAAGTGGCAACGGCGGTCATGCCGCAACATTCATCGCCCGGCACGGTGATGGGAACCGTTGGTTACATGTCTCCCGAACAGGCACAAGGCAAAACCAAAGAGATCGATCAGCGCTCAGACATCTTTTCCTTCGGCTGCATTCTGTTTGAGGTAGTGACAGGCCACAAGGCTTTCGAAGGAAAAGACGCGATTGATTCGCTCAACAAGATTATCCGTGAGCCGGCGCCGTCCCTCTCCGATTTCAATCCGTCTGCTCCCGTGGAGTTACAACGCATCGTGCGGCGCTGTCTCGCGAAAGATCCAGACGAGCGCTTTCAGACGATCAAGGAAGTTGCGATTGAGTTGAAGGAGCTGCGGCGCGAACTGGAAGGGGCCGGCATTGATACAACTGTCTCGCCGGCAGTCAGGAGCGAAGCAACCGGTGCTTCTGGGGCAGAAGCTACACGCGCTGAAAGCGTCAGTCCGTCAACCAGCACGCCGTCGCCTTCGTTTCAGACGCGCGCCTCCAGCGCCGAGTACGTCGTTTCCGGAATCAAGCGGCACAAACTTGAGGTGAGCATTGGCTTCCTGGTGCTGGTTGTTGGCGGCGTCGGTCTCGGCCTTTATCTGCGTGCGGCCAAAAGCGAAGTGCCTCTCGACTCGATTGCGGTGCTGCCTTTTCAGAATAAGAGTTCGGACGCGGACACGGACTATCTTTCCGACGGACTGGCGGAATCGCTGATTTATCGTCTTTCGCAACTGCCGAATCTGAAGGTTAGTCCGACGAGTTCGGTTTTCCGCTACAAAGGCAAAGAAACAGACCCGCAAAAAATCGGCAATGAACTTGGCGTCAGTGCTGTAATGTCGGGGCGAATCGTTCAGCGTGGCGATAACCTGACTATCAGCGTCGAACTCGTGGGTGTACGGAATAACACACTGCTTTGGGGCGAGCAGTATGACCGAAAGATGTCGGATTTGCTCGCAACGCAGCGTGAGATCGCAACTACAATAACGCAAAAGCTGCAACTGAAACTTGGCTCCGGCGATACAACAGGAATCACCAAACGCTATACAGATAGTAACGACGCATATCAACTATACTTGAAGGGCCGCTTCCACTTTGCCAAGCGAACAAAAGACGACATCCAACGCGGAATCGACTATTTCCAGCAAGCAATAAAACTCGACCCGAACTTTGCCCTGGCGTATGCGAGGATCGCCGAATCGTACGTAAGCATGCCGGCTTATCCTTATCTCTCGCCAAAGGAGGCAGTTCCACAAGCTAAGGCGGCGGCAAAGCGGGCCTTAGAGATCGATCCGACACTCGCCGAAGCACACACTTTCCTGGCATATGCCTTCGCGATTTTCGATTGGGATTGGGCGGAAGCCGAACGCGAATTCAAACGCGGGATCGAGCTTGATCCGAACAACTCGCCCGCACATTTTCGATATGGACAGATCTACCTTGCGGCGCAGGGTCGCTCGGATGAAGCAATTGCCGAAGTAAAGCAGGCACTGGAAATAGAACCGCTTGATCTAAATATGGGTGGGAATCTTTCATGGGTTTATTTCTCTGCACGGCAGTATGACCGGGCGTTAGAGCAAGGTAAGAAAACTTATGAACTCGATACGAATTTCGTTACGGCACGCTGGAACGTTAGTAGCGCCTACATCGGCAAAGGAATGTACGCAGAAGCCATAGCAATAAACGAAAAAGCACTGCAAACCGATCCGACGAGCCAATTTGCGCTTCATTCTGTCGGGTACGCTTACGCAAAATCCGGTCGCCGGCACGAGGCGAAGGAAGTCATAAAGAGATTCAAAGAAATCGCTAAATCGCAGTACACTGTTTCCTATTGGATCGCTACTATCTATGCAGCCCTTGACGACAAGGACAAAGCCTTCGCCGAGCTTGAAAATTCCTTTGCAGAACACGACTTCTATTTGCATCGGTTGAAGGTCGACCCGTTTTGGGATCCGCTGCGCCAGGACCCGCGATTTAGGGAGATGCTGAAACGCCTGAATCTGCCGGAATAGAAATATGCCGTTAATGCAGGCGAGATTATTACGACAGCACGTCGAGCTTCTGTCGACGGATAAGAGAAAGCTGAGACCAAACACCACTCTGTCGCACGCATTTATCCACCCGGATCCGAAGCTGGACTACCCTGTGCATTAAGAACTGCTCATGCGGCACGGGATCTTTATCCTCGCAAATCTTGACCTGCGAGGTCGGGCTGCCGAACGGGTCCACGCGTTCCTGTCTATCTTCGCGCCGACACCCTTCAAGGGAGCGTCGGGCTTGCCAGGGCGTCCTTTTGCAATAGGATAACGGAGGGCATACCGGCCTATCAGCTCATCCGGCAGAAGGACGTTTTGTATAGTTAGACACCCCCCAGGCTTAATAGTTACACCTGCTGCGAGGATTTTATCGAACGTAGATTGATGCGGAATGGGATTTTTTCAAAAAAGATGAACTGAAATCTCAAGTCGGCGGTGTTCTCTCTGCAGGTGAGAGAATTGAGCCGGAACCGTTAAGAAAAAGGGGTCTCGAGCGTTAACAATAGTGGAAGAAGGAAATCGCCCACTAGCTGAGGAGGGCGGGGGTTTCATCCAATTGAACCAGGGGAGAGGGGTATGTTGAAGGTACACGCCAAAAGTTATTACGTGTAGGTGGTCAATCATGATCACGTAAGCAAACAACAAAAACCCCGCAGACTTGCGAGCTTCATCGATCGCTTGACGGAGGACCCTCTTGATTTCGTCCTTCCTGAATACGGGAAGTCGGTTCTTAGTATTGAGCGTAATGAACAGGGCTTGTGAGTCACGTGAGATCTGAAAACGGTGAGGCATTGCAGTACTTCTTTTGCGAGTGAGGGGAAAAAACGTGTGCTAAGACTAAGGCTAATTTGGATTTTGGTAAAGAGCCATCAGGGCGTAGCCCATGATTCTAAGAGGACCAGTTACGGAAGGGCTGAGCCGCATCCGCGAAGCCAAGACAGGCGGCAAAGCAGTGAGTACCATGAGTAATGACCGGCACGGAAGGGCAAAGCCGCAGCCGCGAAGCCAACTTAGGCGCCAAGCCGCTACTAAAGGTTTGTCAGAAAAACAAGAACTTAAGAACTTGCTTCGCAGAACACGCCGGGAATCCGCAGAGAGGATCGGAATCAGGAAACCACTCAAATCCAGCAAGTGCTAGCTGACTCAGCCCATCCTGTTCTAAAATGAGCCCCATCCAAGCGGGGCATTTTTATACACGCTTCCTAAAGCTCTCTTTAAAAGTCTCTTTTGCCGGACCCAGTTACGCATGAGTTCATCCTCTTCCCTTCGCGGTCGCCCTGACCCGCGATGAAATAAGAATCCGAGTCGGAGGAGTTTTTCGCATTTTTCACGAGAAGACAGCTGCGACAAGTCGCAGCACTCCAAAATGAAACGGTGCCCCCAATGCCGAAGAGACTATTACGACGATTCGATCAACTTCTGCCTTGAGGACGGCTCGGCGCTGCTCGCCGCCCCTTCAACGCAGCAGCCGATTACGGAGATTCTACCGAACGTCGATGTATCCAGCGAATCACCGACCAGAGTCTACAGAGTTCCTGATGTAACCAAGCATGAGAAAGACAGATCGATCGCCGTGCTGCCGTTCGTCAACCTCAGCAACGACGCGGACAACGAATACTTCTCTGACGGTCTGGCAGAAGATATACTGAACGTCCTCGCACATATTCCGGGTCTGAAGGTCACGGCGCGTACATCCTGTTTCGCATTTCGCGGCAAGGAACAGGATATCCGACAGATTGCCGAAGCCTTGGACGTAAAAACTATTCTCGAAGGCAGCGTGCGCAGAGCCGGGAGCCGCATCCGAGTCAGCGCGCAGCTTATCAACGCAGCCGACGGTTATCGTCTCTGGTCTGAACGTTACGATCGTGAGCTAACGGATGTGTTTGAAGTGCAGGATGAGATCGCGACAGCGATCGCAGGCGCCCTGCAGTTGAAGCTTACGGGCGAGATTGCGGCAAGGCAGCATGAACCCAATCTACCAGCATACGAAGCGTTCTTGAGGGGCAGGCATCAATACTGCAGGTTTTCTCCCGAAGCGTTTGCCAGCGCCGAGGAATACTTCAAAGAAGCAGTCGCGTTGGATCAGCGGTGGGCAGACCCTCGATCTGCTCTTGGCGATCTGTATTTCACCCTCGGGTTCTACGGCTGGCGCCCGCTCGATGAAATGATTCCGCTTGCCCGCGACGCAGCCCGCACAGCTTTGGAACTTCTCCCCTCCGACCCGATGGCCCACGCAGTGTTGGGCGCCATCGCCGGCTTGCATGATCACAATTGGAAAGACGCAGAAGAACAGTTTCGCCTGGCCGGAGCATCTGAATCGCTGCCGCCAACCGGCCGCATGTTGCTCGCCTTATTCTATTACTCACCATTGGGGCGATTCGACGAAGCAACCCAGGAAATGACGAAGGCTATCGCTGAAGACCCGCTAAACACTTTCTGGCGCGCGCGTCAGGCGTGGATTTTGCTTTGCGCGGAACGGTACGAAGATGCAATTGTGTTAGCGCGGAAGGCTTTGGAATTCGATGACCAGAACTATCAGGCTCGCATGATGATAGCCTTGAGCCTCGGCTTCCAGGGAAAGTTGTCGGAAGCAAGGGAGCAGGCCGAGGAGGTCTTTCGTATGGCGCCGTTTGACGCGCTGGGTACGGGATTTCTTGCCGGCCTTCTAGCCAAGCTTGGTGAAAAGGAAAAATCGGAGAAAGTGCTTGCCGCCATGACGGGGGCGATTCCCATCGGCATGACGATCTACTACTTAGTTTGCTCCGAGATCGAGAGCGCGCTTGATTGGTATGTGAAAGACATCGAACAGCGACGGCCAAACGGGCCGATGATCGCTTTCGCTGGATTCGCCAAGCCCCTGCGTTCAAGTCCGCGCTGGCCACACCTGGTGAGAATGATGAATCTGCCGGAATAACTCAGATCCTTCTGGGTAGGAGATGAAACGCTGCCCGCAATGCAATCGCGTTGCGGCTGACAACTCGCTCTGCACGTGGGCTGCCACAGTAACGCACACTGTTAGCTTGCGATTCGAGGAAAAGAAATTCACAAGGTAGAAGTATTCACCAGATACGAGGACTCTTGCCGCAATACTCGGTCGCTAAGTTATCCCTTCCCAACTCTGCGCAGCCGGAACCGGCGTTGTGCACCTGGCGGATGACATCGGAAACAATACGTTGACTATCAGCGCGGGCGCAAAACTCGGCCGTTATGAAATCCGCTCAAAGATAGGCGAGGGCGGCATGGGTGAGGTGTACCGGGCCGTAGATACGGAGTTGGGGCGCGAGGTCGCGATTAAGGTTCTTCCGCCTGAATTCTCCACAGTCTCGGATCGAATCAATCGCTTCCGGCAAGAAGCGCAAGCGCTGGCAAGACTCAATCATCCCAACATCCTCTCGGTTCTGGATGTCGGGTCGCACGACGGGATGTTATTTGTCGTTGAGGAGCTTTTGGAAGGCGAGACCGTGCGAGACCGGCTCTATGCAGAACGCTTCAGCGTGCGCAAAGCGTTCGATTATGCGTTGCAGATCGCGCACGGCCTTGCAGGCGCGCATGCAAAGGGAATCATTCATCGCGATCTCAAACCTGAAAATCTTTTCCTCACAAGTGATGGCCGTCTAAAGATCCTTGATTTTGGTTTAGCAAAGCTTTTGCAGATGGAAGCCGAGGTCGACACGAAAGCTCCGACTATGCGCGTCAAGACAGATCCCGGCAGAGTGATGGGTACGGTCGCCTACATGTCACCCGAACAGGTGCGCGGCCAAAGCGGGCTCGTCGATCATCGTTCCGACATCTTCGCGTTCGGCGCAGTGCTCTACGAAATGCTTACCGGCAAACGAGCGTTTGCAGGCGAATCGGTCGCCGACACGATGAGTGCAATTCTTCATAACGATCCGCCGTTGGTATCAATCACAAACAGCAATCTCTCGCCTGCGCTGGATCGAATCATTCATCGGTGTTTGGAGAAGCATCCGGATGAACGTTTTCAGTCAGCAAGCGACGTGGGCTATGCGATCGAGGTACTGTCGGGAGTGTCGGGTCCAAGCACAAGCGCCATAGCCGCGGAACCTATCCAAGTAAAAAGCCCGAGGCGAGTATCACCAGTGCTTATTGCAATAGGCCTGGGCATCCTTGCTCTTGGCATAGCCGGAGGAATCTTCGTTGGTAGGCGAACAGTTGCGTTGCCATCACCCTCTTACCGACGACTCACGTTTAGTCGTGGCACGATCTGGAATGCGAGGTTTGCGCCAGATGGGCAGACTGTTATCTACAGCGCCCGGTGGAATGGCAATCCGATTGATGTCTTCTCGGCACGCGCTGGAAAAACCGAATCTCGGTCCCACAACATGGAAAACACGGATCTGCTGGCGATCTCTGCCTCCAGTGAGATGGCTGTCCTGAGGAACCGTCAATACCTCGGCTGGTATGTTAGTCGCGGCACGCTAGCTAGAATGCCGGTTGATAGTGGCGCTGTGCGCGACCTGCTCGAAGATGTGCAAGAGGCCGACTGGTCGCCGGACGGGACCAAGCTGGCCGTTGTCCGCTGGGTTAATGGGCGTAATCGACTCCAATACCCCATTGGCAAGGTCCTCTACGAAACGACTGGCTACATTAGTCATCCGCGCATCTCGCCCCGGGGTGATCTCGTCGCCTTCATGGATCATCAGGTGCAATGGGACAATCGCGGGTGGGTCGCGGTAGTAGACCTTGCGGGAAAGAAGTCGGTACTCTCAGGAGAATGGAGCAGTGAAGAAGGGCTGGCCTGGTCTCCGGCTGGAGACGAGGTTTGGTTCACGGCAGACAAGAACGGAGAAGCCGATGCTCTCTTTGCCGTGACGCTGTCTGGACGTGAACGATTGGTCCTACGGATGACCAGCTCTCTGAGGCTGCATGATATTTCTCGCGAGGGGCGTGTGCTCATAAACAGCTTTAACGACTCGACAAACTTCATCGGCCAGCCTCGTGGCGAAACAAAACAACGGGATCTTTCCTGGCTGGATAGATCATTTATTTCTGACATTTCACCAGACGGCAACACCATCCTTTTCGATTATGAGGGAGAAGGGGCAGGAATGAACTATGCCGTCTATTTGCGTAAGACTGATGGCTCACCGGCCATCTGGCTTGGTGATGGATCTTCACCCCGGCTGTCACCCGATAAGAAGTGGGCGCTCGCGATTCTCTTCACGCCTCCGCAACTGATGCTGCTTCCAACGGGCGCGGGTCAGATGAGACAGCTGGAACGTGGTTCCATCGAGCAATATGGTTGGGGCGCTACCTGGTTCCCGGACGGTAAGCAGGTCGTCTTTCCAGGTCGTGAACCAAATCACGACTGGCGCTTCTATATTCAGAGCATCGAGGGCGGCCTTCCTCGTCCAATCACGCCGGAGGGAACAACCGGGACTTTTCAAGGATCGTTTATTTCGCCGGATGGCAAAATGCTGATTGCCTCAGACGCTCAACATCAACGGTCTTTCTATCCAGTTGAAGGAGGCGCGCCGCAGCCAGTTTCGCATCTGG
>Ga0209341_10002065_pt1 | contig 19332 bp, 15 predicted proteins | sample RifCSP13_2_FD_184020 | JGI IMG/M metagenome (GOLD analysis project Ga0209341, IMG submission 184020) | Soil microbial communities from Rifle, Colorado - Rifle CSP2_sed 13_2 (SPAdes) (version 2) | ecosystem: Environmental > Terrestrial > Deep subsurface > Rock core/Sediment | place: Rifle... | reverse complement strand
CCGCCAGAACTGTGCGTCGTACCAGCTCGTCAAAAGCCTCTACTCGATCGCGAACGGCGGCTTCGGCGGCACCGGCCTGGGTGAGGGCACGTTCACGTCGACCGACGGGGCGACCCTGATCCCGTACCTGCGAACCGACTTCATCTACTCGGCGGTCGCGCAGGAGCTCGGGCTCGTCGGCGCCGCTGCGCTCCTGCTCGTCTTCATGCTCTTCGTCGTGCGGGGAATGCGTATTGCGCTGCGCGCGCAGGACGGCTTCTCGAAGCTGCTCGCGGCCGGTCTCACGTTCGGCTTCGCGCTGCAGACGTTCATCATCGTCGGAGGCGTCCTCCGGGTCGTGCCACTCACCGGCATCACGCTCCCGTTCGTCTCCTACGGCGGTACGAGCATCGTGGCCAACTTCCTCATGCTCGCGGGCCTCCTCCTCGTCTCCCACCGCGCAAACGAGCAGAGCTCGCTCCAATGAACCGCCAGATCGTCAGGCTCACCTACGTCTCGCTCGCCCTCGTCGGCGTGCTCGTCGTGATGACGACGTACTGGCAGACGTGGGCGGCGCCCGGCCTGGCCGACCGGCAGGACAACGCGATCAAGCGCGTGGCGGAGTTCTCGGTCGACCGCGGCCTGATCTTCTCCTGGCAGCCGCGACGGCGCCTCGCCCGCAACGTCGAGCGAACGGTGGATGGGAAGACGCTCTTCTTCCGCCGCTACCCCTACGGCCGGCTCGCAGCCCACGTCGTCGGCTACTCGACCGCCGGACGCTCGCGAACCGGCCTCGAGCGGTCGCTCAACGACTACCTCACCGCGTCCAACGCGAACCTCTCGACGCTCGTCGACAAGGCGCTCGACGAGCTGCGCGGAAAGCCGGTCGAGGGCAACGACGTCGTGCTCAACCTCGACCTCGACGCCCAGAACATGGCGCTCGATGAGCTCGGAACGCAGTGCGGGGCCGTCGTGGCGCTCGATCCGCGCACCGGAAAGGTTCGGGTGATGGTCTCCTCCCCGGGCTTCGACCCGAACCTCGTCGAGGAGAGCTTCCAGCGCATCTCGCGCATTACCGCCGACTGCCGGCCGGCCTCGCCGCTCCTGAACCGCGCGAGCGCCGGCCTCTACGTTCCGGGATCGACCTTCAAGGTCATCACCGCCTCGGCCGCGCTCGAGGCGAAGAAGTTCACCCCGGACTCGAGCTTCGTCGATCCGGGGTACTGCATCGTCTATGGAAAGCACGTGAACAACTTCGACACGTCGTCTCCCTTCGGCACGATCGATCTCGAGAACGCGCTCGTCCATTCGGTCAACTCCGTGTTCTGCAACGTCGGGCTGAAGCTGGGCGCGAAGCTGATCCTCGACACGGCGAAGCGATTCGGCTTCTACGAGCGCCCACCGCTCGAGACCCCGGCCGACGAGCGCCTGCCGAGCGGCCTGTACGACGACGGGAGGCTCTACTATCCGCGGCTCGACTCCGACGTCGACGCGGGTCGGATGGCCTTCGGGCAGGAACGGATGCTGGTCACGCCGCTCCAGATGGCGATGATCGCGGGCACGATCGGCGTCGGCGGGCGGCTCATGGAGCCGCAGGCGGTCGACCGGATCGTCACTCCCGGCGGACGCGTGATCGTCCGGCAGCGGCCTGCGCTCATCCGCCGCGCCGTGAGCCAGGAGACCGCGGATGCGGTCGCACAGATGATGCGGCTCGCCGTGGAGCGAGGAACTGGAACGGCTGCGCAGATTCCCGGCTACTCGGTCGGCGGCAAGACGGGAACGGGGGAGACGGGCGTTCCGGGCTCCAACACGACGTGGTTCATCGCCTTCGCCGGCCGCGACGAGGAGACCCCGCCGGAGCTCGCGATTGCCGTCGTCCTCCAGAACCAGAGCGGGACCGGGGGAACGACGGCCGCGCCCATCGCACGTGCGGTGATGGAGGCACTCCTGCGCCCGACGGCGAATCCCTAACCTTCAGCTAGCACCACATGGCCACCCAGGACACGCTCACAGGAACCCTCTTCGCCTCTCGCTACCGCGTCACGAGGAAGCTCGGCGGCGGCGGGATGGCCGACGTCTACCTGGCCGAGGACCAGGAGCTCGGCCGCCGGGTGGCGATCAAGGTACTGCACGAGCGCTATGCGCACGACGACCAGTTCGTCGAGCGCTTCCGGCGCGAGGCGACCCACGCGGCCGGTCTCTCTCACCCGAACATCGTCTCCATCTACGACCGCGGCACGACAGACGGCTCGTACTTCATCGTCATGGAGTACGTCGAGGGCCAGACGCTCAAGGAGCTCATCCGGGGCCGTGGGCAGTGCCCGATCCCGATGGCGATCGCATACACGCGCCAAATCCTCGCCGCGCTCCGCTACGCGCACAGAAACGGCGTGATCCACCGCGACATCAAGCCCCACAACGTCATCGTCGACCCCGAGGGCGTGGTCAAGGTCACGGACTTCGGCATCGCCCGCGCCGGCCCGAGCCAGATGACGGAGGAGGGCGCCATCATCGGCACCGCACAGTACCTCTCGCCCGAGCAGGCACGGGGCGCCCCGGTCGACCAGACCTCGGATCTCTACTCGACCGGAATCGTCCTCTTCGAGCTGCTGACCGGGAGCGTGCCGTTCTCCGGCGAGACGCCCGTCGAGATCGCGATGAAGCACCTCTCCGAGGTGCCCGAGGCGCCGTCCGAGCTCCGCCCGGAGGTGCCGCCCGATGTCGACATGGTCGTCCTGCGCGCACTCGCCAAGGAGCCGTCGGAGCGTTACCAGTCGGCCGCGGCGATGGGCGCCGACCTCGAGACCGTCGCCCATGGGGGGCACGTCCCGGTGGAGACCGCGGACGCCGCGACGGTGGTCCTCGCCGGTGGGAGAATGGCGGATGCCACGGCGGCGACGCAGCTGACGCGTCGCGGGCCCCCCGGCTATCCGCCCCAATACGAGCCGATCGCGCCTCGCCGCCGTCTCGTCTGGCCCTGGCTCCTCGGGCTCGGAGTGGTGCTCGCGTTCGTCGCGGGCGGCTGGTTCCTGTACGAGACGATCCAGCGCCAGCTCGCCGACGCCGAGCAGGTCAGGGTTCCCTACGTCGTCGCCCTCCGGCAGGCGCAAGCCGTCGACGACATCACGGAGAGAGGCCTCGTTCCGCGCGTACGCCGAATCTCCAACTCGGACGTCGAGGAGGGATTCGTCTTCGCGCAGAGCCCCACCGAGGGGACGAACGTCGACAAGGACACGCTGGTCACCATCGACGTCTCGTCAGGCAAGCCGGAGGTGACGGTCCCGAGCGTGGTCGGCCAGAGCGCCACGGACGCCGTCGCCGAGCTGACTCGGGCAGGCCTCGATACGCAGATCGTCGAGGTCAACTCCGATCGAGACGAAGGTACGGTGACCGCGCAGACGCCGGCCGCAGGGACGGTCGTCGTCGAGGGGACGCAGGTCCGGATCAACGTCTCGAAGGGGCCGAAGCCGGTCAACGTCCCGAACGTGATCGGGCTGCCCTACGACCAGGCCTTCACGGAGCTCAAGCGAGCGGGTTTCGACGTTGCCCGCGTCAACGTCGACTCCGACCTCGCCAAGGACATCGTCGTCGACCAGGTTCCGAGTGGAGGCTCGGAGAGCTCGAAGGGCGCGACGGTGACGCTCTCGGTCTCGCGAGGTCCGGTCACGACCGCGGTCCCGGACGTGACCAACCAGGACGTGGCGATCGCGCAGGCGACGCTCGAGGCCGCGGGCTTCCGCACGCGTGTTGTACTCGAGAACACCGACGAACCGGGCTTCGACGGCATCGTGATCTCGCAGGACCCGATCGGCGGCACCCAGGCGAAGGCCGGCTCGATCGTCACGCTCTTCGTCGGCCGCTTCACGGGCACGGATACGACAACGACGCCGTGAGGGGACGGCTGCGCGTCGCGGTTCTCGCGGGCGGCCGCTCGAGCGAACACGAGATCTCCCTGGCGTCGGCCCGCTCTGTTCTCGACGCGCTCGATCCAGAGCGCTACGAGACGACGACGATCGAGATCGGCCGCCACGGACGCTGGGAGCTCGCCGCCGGTGGAGCCAGGGCCTTACCGGGGTCAGATCCCACGGGTCCGACCGCAACGGCCGAAACCCTGCCCGTCGTCGCCGACTCCCCTCCCGCCGCCGTTCTCGGCCAGATCGACGTCGTGATGCCGATCTTGCACGGCCCGTTCGGCGAGGACGGCACCGTCCAGGGGCTTCTCGAGCTCGCCGGCGTGCCGTACATCGGTGCCGGCGTCGCAGCCTCGGCGCTCTGTATGGACAAGGACCTGTTCAAGGCCGTCCTCCGCGACAGGGGGATTCCCGTCGCGCAGAACGTCACGCTCCGGGAAGGCGACCCGCCTGGGCATCCGTTCCCGTACCCCGTCTTCGTCAAGCCCGCCCGGCTCGGGTCGTCGATCGGGATGACCAAGGTGCACGGGGAGGACGAGCTCGCGGCGGCAGTCGGGCTCGCGCGTCGGCACGACGACAAGGTGCTGATCGAGGAGTTCGTCCCCGGAACCGAGGTCGAGTGCGGCGTCCTCGGGAACCGCGATCCTGTCGCTTCGGTCGTCGGCGAGATCGTCGCCCACGCTGAGTGGTACGACTACTCTGCGAAGTACGACGAAGGCGGGATGGACCTCGTCATCCCTGCCCGGATTCCGCCGGAGGCGGATGCGCGCGTGCGCAGCCTGGCGGTCGACTCGTTCGTGGCGACCGAGTGCGAGGGAATGGCTCGGATCGACTTCTTCGTCCGCCCGGACGGCGAGGTCGTCGTCAACGAGATCAACACCATTCCCGGCTTCACCGCGACGAGCGTGTACGCAAAGCTCTTCGAGGCATCGGGGATCCCGTACGCGGAACTCCTCGACCGGCTGATCGAGCTCGCGCTCGAGCGCCACGAGCGCCGCTCCGGGTTGGAGTTCTGAGGACGTAGGGGCGAGATATATCTCGCCCCTACGAAAGCCCCGCAAGCAGTCGCTCGGTCTCGGCAGCACGCCACTCGAGCCCGATGGACTCGAAGCACACGACTGCCTGGTCGACGAGCGAAGGGTCCCCGCGCACGATCCCGAGCGCACGCAGGGCAAACGGGCGCGTGTAGCTCTCTCGGTGGAGGAACGGTACCGCCTCGACCTCCACCCGAGCAGCCCGACCGAGCGCTGCGAGGGCGTCGAGCCGGGCCGCCGCGCCGTCGAGCCCCCATGGGTCGCCGGTGGCCGGGAGGATGGCGAGAATCCGCTCGGCCGCGTCGAGGTCCCCGCGGAGGAGGGCCAGACGCAGGAGCGCGGGCTCCCGCTCCGCCGGGCCGACGACAACGGCGCCACTGCGGCCGAGCTCGACGAGCCGGTCGACCTCGTCGTCCCAGTCGAGGTGCGCGGCGCCGAGCGCGCAGACGATGAACGTGCGCCAGTTGAACTGGCAGGGGAACTCCGCGTTGGCCGCCGCTGTGGTCTCCGCGCGAGCGGCCAGCCCGGCCAGCGTCTCCCAGCGCCCGAGGACACTCTCGAACAGGGCTTCGTGGGCGAGCGCGTGGACCTCGTCGTGCGGACCCACTGACGGCGCAATCCGGCCATGGGCGTCCGCCAGGCGACGCACGTCGCCGATACGCCCGGCCCGGAGGTGGGCGAGGCCGGCGATCCAGAGCCGGTTCGCCTGATGGCCGGGGTTGGAGGCGTACGCGGTGACCTCGAGCGCGCGATCGGCCCACGTGCACGCCTCCGCGTAGTCGCCCGCCGCCGTCGCAACGAGGGTCTTCGCCTCGAACCCGGAGCCGACGAGTATCCCAAGCCCGAGCGACTGCCCGATAGCAAGTGCCTCGTCGGCCGCCTGCGCCCCTGTCTCCGGCCGAGACAGCGCCTGCGCAACAGCGGCGAAGCCGCGGGCCTCCGTTCCGGGGCGCGAGAGTTCGAGCGCCCTCGCAAGCCACTCCTCTCCGAGTTTGCGGGACGGCGGACGCTTCCACATGTAGGGGCGCCCGAGAGCGTAGTACGCAAGCTGGGCGTAGATCTCGGCAGCGACCGGCTGCTCGGGCTCGAGGGAGAGCGCCTCCTCCACCGAGTCGCGAAAGCCCTGCATGTCATAGCGGAGCGTATGCGTGCGCCCCGTCTGGTAGAGGATCTCGACTCTCTCGCGACGGTCGAGCCCGAGCGCCAGCGCCCGCTCGAGCAGCGCGAGCGCCTCCTCGATCTCGTAGCGCCCGGCGGCGAGCTCGGCTGCGCGCCGCAGCCATGTAACCGCCTTCGCGCGCAGCTCCTCGTAGCGGTCGGGCTCGTCACCCCAGGCAAGATCGGAGTCCTCGGGCCTCACGGCCTCCGCGTAGTGGAGGGCGAGCCGTCCGGCGTCCTCGTCCCGGCCGCCGCCGCGGCGCTCGAGCCAGGCCCCGAGGTCTCCGTGGAGACGGGCTCGGTCGCGTCGTGTCAACGAGCCGTACGCGACCTCGCGGGTCAACGCATGCTTGAAGACGAACTCGCGCTCGCCCTCGAGCGAAGAGCCCGAGCTCCGGCGAATGAAGTCCCGCCGCTCGAGGGCTCCAAAATCCGGCTCGGCACCGCCGAGAAGCTCGCGCACGGCGCTCGGCCAGAACGCTCGGCCGATCACGGCCGCGGCCTGGAGCGCGGCCTTCTCCCCAGGCGGAAGCAGGTCGATCCTGGCCGCGAGCACCGCATGCACCGAGTCGGGAAGGGCGGCGTCGGCCGGCAAGTGCGCGACGTCCCAGCCACCGGTGACGTCGAGTGCGCCTTGGTCGATCAGCGTCGCAAGGAGCTCCTCGACGAAGAGCGGGTTACCCTCCGCACGCCCGAGCACCTCGCGTGCCGCCTCCGGCATGTCGGCGGAGACGATGTCGGCGATGAGGCGATCGACGTCGTCGCCCGTCAGTGGCTCCAGCCAGATCCACTCGCTCGCCGCTCGACCCCGTCCCCAGGTGGGGCTGAGCTCGAGGAACTCGGGCCGAGCCGTCGCGAGGAGCAGCACGGGCGCTCGCACCTCGAGGAGCGTTCGCTCGAGGAGCTCGAACAGAGGCCCCTCTCCCCAATGCAGGTCCTCGACGAGGAGGACGAGTGGCCGCTCACCCGCCAACTCGGCGAGGAGGTCGATCCAGGCGTCGTGGAGGCGGTCGTGAGCGTCGATCGGGTGCAGCTCGCCTGCGACATCGAGCCCCAACGCCAGCCCCAGAAGCTCACGCTCGCCGAGGAGGGCGAGAGCGCGCTCGGTCGAGTCGCTGTCGAGGATCCCGAAGTGCTCTTTGAGGATCTCGCCGATCGGCCCGTATGTCCGCGCCAGCCCGTAGGGCAGGCAGCGGCCGGTGCGGCGCAGCGTGTCGACCGCCTCGCGTCCGAGCCATTCCCAGAGCTCGCGAACCAGGCGCGTCTTGCCCACTCCCGGCTCACCCATGATCGTGACGAGCTGCGGCTCGCTGCGTCCCGCGGCGCGAGCGAATGCCTTGTGCAGAAGGCCCAGCTCGCGATCGCGCCCAACGAACGCGCGCTTCAGGCCGGGAACGCCGCGGGGGCGCATGAGCGAGAGGGCGCGCACGAGCTTACGGCACTCGACCCCGCCGGGCTTGCCCTTCGCCTCGACGAGCATCGGGGCCTCGAACTCGAAGGCGCCCGAAACGAGTGCGGCCGCCCGCTCGCCCACCAGGATCTCACCCGGAGCAGCCGCTTGCTCCAACCGTGCCGCAACGTTCACCGCGTCGCCGCTGGCGAAGGAGCTTCTCTCGCGCGCCGCACCGACAACGACCTCGCCCGAGTTCACGCCAATGCGGAGGGAGAGCTCATGGCCGAAGGTCTGCTCGAGGCGCCGCTGCATGGCGAGGGCGGCGTGGAGGGCGCGCTCGACGTGGTCCTCCTGCGCCACGGCCACACCGAACGCTGCCATGACCGCATCCCCCGCGAACTTCTCCACCGTGCCACCCGTCCGCTCGATCTCCTCCGACATCGCCTCGTAGAAGCGGTCGAGGCGGAGTCGAACGCGCTCGGGGTCCTCGTCGCTCGCGACCGCCGTCGAGCCGACGAGATCGGCGAAGAGAGCCGTCACGATCTTCCGCTCCTCGCCATCGGTCACCGGTGAAGTCTCGCCGAGCCTGGGGGCGTGCGCTACCCGTAGCCAGATGGCGCGCGAAGATCCCTGAAGGCGTCTGCTTCGCGGCCGCGGCGCGTCTGATTCACGTCGAGCGTTCAGATACCCGCAAGCAGCCGCTCCGTCTGCGCGGCGTGCCAGTCGAGGCCGAGTGCGCGGAAGCGCTCGTCCGCCTGCGCGATGAGCGCGTCGTCCCGTCGAACGACGCCGAGCGCACGAACCGCAAAGGGTTCGATGTACGTACGCGACCGGAGAAACGTTGGAGCCTCCGCCTCGACGGCGTCGCCCATGCCGAGCGTCGCCAGCGCGTCGAGACGTGTCGCCAACATCGAAGGTCCGAAGACGAAGTCGCGCTCGAATCCGGTTTGCAGCAAGCGCTCTGCGTCCTCTCGATCACCCCGCACGAGCGCGAGGCGGAGCCGGGGCGGATCGAGATAGCCACCCCAACCTTCCCCCTCGAACTCGGCCGCGCGGGCCAGGAGTTCGGTCACTCCGGACCAGTCTCCATCGACAGCAGAGGCGAGCGCGCAGGCGATCAGCGTTCGCGCGTTGCGGACGCACGGTGTTCCGGCATTGGCCTGCGCCGCTTCGATCGCCGCTTCGGTGTGAGATCGCGCCTCCTCCCAGTCGGCGACGTTTTCGGCGATCTCGATGCGGACGGCCATGGAGTGCATGCGGTGGTGAGGGGAAAGCCGCGCGGCTGTCTCCGCGTGCAGCGCGGCCAGCCGGTACGCCTCTCGAAAACGTCCAACGGCAACGGCGATGGGAATCCCCGACTCGCACACCTCGCACAGGTGGTCGGGATCGCCGATCTCGGCCGCGAGCTGCAACCGCTGCTCCGAGAAGGTGGAGGCATCGTGATAGCGCGCGTCCACAAAAGCCGCATTGCCACGGGCGCCGAGTGCGTACGAACGGAGCTCCACGTCTCCGAGCCGGTCGGCAAGAGCGGAGGCCTCGCTCGCATCCGACATCGAGAACTGCTCGAGAGCCCGCGCAAGCAATGCCCGTACACGGGCAGGGGAATCGGGCGCGGCAAGGTCGAGCGCCTTGTCGATCCAGCCCGGAAGCGGAGCGAGGTCCGGCCTCTTCAGCCACATCCCCGAGCGGATCGCGGTCTGGAACGACAGCAGCGCGTACGCATTGGCCTCCGCGTCGCGATCCAGCGCGTGCAGGTCGAGACCTCGTCTCATTGCCTCCCAGAAGCCCTCCCCGTCGTAGCGGAGTGCGTTGGCGAGGCCGACATCGCACCAGAGTTCAGCTTGACGGCGCGGCTCGTCGGCGAGCTCGGCAGCACGCGTGAAGAGCTGGACGGCCTCCTCGATCTCGTACCGGCGGCGAGCGAGCTCACCGGCCCGGCGCAGCCAGGAGACAGCTTCGTCACGAAGCCGAGCGAGCTCGCTCGGTTCCCGGGCCCAGGCAAGATCCGCATCCTCAGGGCGAACGGCTTCGGCGTAGTGGTACGCAAGAAGCGAGGCGTGCTCGTCCTTCGCCCGGTCCGTTGCCGTGAGCCAGTCCGCGAACGCAGCGTGCAGACGCCCTCGGCGGGCTTTTGGAATACCCGCGTAGGCCACCTCACGGGTGAGCGCGTGCTTGATCGCAAACTCTCGCTCCCCGGCCATCGAGGAGCCGCCGCGGCGGCGGATGAAGTCGCGCTCGTCGAGCAGCCCGAAGTCCGGCTCCTCGCCATCGAGGAGGTGGATGACAGGGCCCTCCCAGAAGATCCGGCCGACCACGGATGCGGCTTGCAGCGCGGCTTTCTCCCGTGCAGGTAACCGGTCCATGCGTGCGGCGAGGACCGCGTGGACGGAGTCGGGAACCGAGAACCCTTCCGGCAGCTCGTGCGCGCGCAGCCTGCCGTTCTCTCTCTCGAGCACCCCGGCCTCCAGAAGCGCACCGATCAGCTCCTCCACGAAGAACGGGTTTCCTTCGGCCCGCTCCACAAGGAGACCACCGAGCGAGGCGGGCAGCTCCGAGCCGAGTAGCTCCTCGAGCAGACGAACCGTCTCAGTCTCCGCAAGCGGCTCGAGCCAGATCGCAGTCGTGTTGCGGCGGCCGCCGCCCCACGCCGGCCTGCGGTCCAGGAACTCGGGACGCGATGTCGCGAGCGCCATGAGCGGGCCCTGTGCCTCGCGGACCATGCGATCGAGCAGGTCGAGGAGATCGTCTTCGGCCCAGTGCAGATCCTCGACGAGCACGACGGTCGGCCGCTCGGCAGCGAGCGCCTCGAGGAAGCCGACGACGGCGGCGTGCAGCTGCTCGCGCGCGTCGAGTGGATGAAGAGCGCCCGCGACGTCGAGCCCGAGCGCAAGCCCGAGGATCTTGCGCTCGCCGAGGCGAGAGAGGACGTCTTCAGGAGCATCGCTGTCGAGGATCCCGAAGTGCTCCTTGAGCACCTCGCCCAGCGCCCAGTACGTGATCCCGTCACCGTACGGAAGGCAGCGCCCGGTCCGGCGGAGGGGGGCGGGCTCCTCGTCGGCGAGCACCTCCCAGAGCTCGCGGACGAGCGTCGTCTTCCCCACACCCGGCTCGCCGACGATCGTCACCAGATGCGGCTCCCTCTGGGAAACGGCTCGCCGGAACGTCGCACGCAAGAGGTCGAGCTCGCTCTCCCGGCCGACGAACGTGCGGCGGAGACCGCCGAACCCACGCGGGCGCGCCAGCGTGAGCGCGCGCAGGACGGGGCGACACGCAACGCCGCCCGGCTTGCCCTTGGCGTCGACGACGCGCGGCTCGCCGAACTCGAATGCGCTACCCGCAGCCGCGACGGTCCGCTCCCCGGCCAGCACCTCCCCGGGTGCAGCCGCCTGCTCCAGCCTGGAGCAGACGTTGACGGCATCGCCCGTGACGAACGAGCTGCCCTCGCGTGCCTGACCGACGACCACCTCGCCGGTGTTGACGCCGACGCGGATGGTGAGTCGCCCACCGTAGAGCTCGACGAGGCGGCGCTGCATGGCCAGTGCGGCGTGAAGGGCGCGTTCCGCGTGGTCCTCGAGGGCCGCCGGGGCCCCGAAGGCGGCCATGACGGCGTCACCCGCGAACTTCTCGACCGTGCCTCCCGTTCGCTCGATCTCCTCTGCCATCGCCTCGTAGAACCGCTCGAGTAAGGCCCGAACGCGCTCCGGATCCTCGTCGTCGGCGAGTGCGGTCGAGCCGACGAGGTCGGCGAAGAGAACGGTGACGAGCTTCCGCTCCTCCCCGACAGTCATGCGCGAAGTCTGGCGAGTACAGCCGCCCCGTGCCAGAGGATTGATGTGAAAGACGAGCGCGGCCGCGTAGCGGCCGCCTTCAGGGATCTTCGCGCGAGCGGGATCCGCGCGAGCGGATTCCGGTCTTGCGCCAAACTACGAGAGGCTTGAGGTGAAACACGAGCGCCGCGGCCGCGAAGCGGCCCTTGCTCCTCTGTCAAGTCGGGTCATGCGGCGAGGGGTTGCTCGCTCGCGGCGTCGGCCCTGAGCGCGCGGTAGACGACGTCGATCCCGATGATCACCATAGGAGCGTCTCCTTCTCAATCGGAGGGGCGGGACAGGGATCGGTCGGTGGGCACAGCCCAGTAGGGGCGAAGCCACGCTCCTCTCAAGCCACACCGGCCGGTCCCACCATCGTCGAGCGGGCCGCAGAACGGACCGCAAGCCACGAAGGCAGCTTCAGGGTGAGCGAACCCGCTCAACCCGGCCAGCATGACACTGGCTTGCAGGGATCTTCGCGCGACCGGGATCCGCGCGAGCGGATTCCGGTCTTGCGCCAACTATTAGCCGAGTATGGCCGCGAGCGCCTCTTCCCACACGTCCAAGCCCTCGTCGAGCTCCCCGTCCGCGATCGTCAGCGGGCAGAGGAAACGGATGCAGTTCCCGTAGACACCCGCCTTGAGCAGGATGAGCCCACGTCGGAGTGCCTCGTCGATCACGGCGACCGCAAGCTCCGGCGCGGGCGTCTTCGCCGCGGGTTCGCGCACGAGCTCGATCGCGAGCATCGCGCCGAGACCGCGGACGTCTCCGATGCGCAGCCATCTCGCCTGCCACTCGAGCATGCGCCGTCGAACCGCCTCGCCGATCGCCTCCGCCCGCTCCACGAGCCGCTCCTCCTCGAAGATCTCGAGCACCGCGATTGCGGCGGCCAGGGCGACCGGGTTCCCGATGAACGTCCCGCCGATCGCCCCCTCGTGCGGGTCGTCCATGATCCGGGCCCGACCGACCACTCCCGAGAGGGGAAGGCCGCCCGCAATCGACTTCGCGACGACGATCAGGTCGGCCTCGACGTCGAAATGCTCCATTGCGAACATACGGCCGGTGCGACCGAAGCCGGTCTGCACCTCGTCGGCGACGAGGACGATGCCGTGCTCGTCGCAGATCCTGCGCAGCCCGGTGACGAACTCGGGTGCCGCAGGAATGAACCCGCCCTCCCCCTGCTGCGGCTCGAAGACGATCGCTGCGACGTGTTCCGCCGGGACGTGCGTCGCGAGCATTCGCTCGAGGGTCGCGAGCGCAGTCTCGGGATCCGGGCCCCGGTATGCGTTCGGAAACGGGGCCCGGTAGACCTCGGGCGCAAACGGGCCGAGACCGGTCTTGTAGGGATGCGTGCGCGAGGTCATCGTCAAGGCGAGCAGCGTGCGGCCGTGGAACGCGCCCTCGAAGGCGATGACGGCGTGGCGGCCCGTGTGGAGTCGTGCGAGCTTCACGGCGTTCTCCACGGCCTCCGTACCGGCGCTGAAGAACGCGCTCCGAACACCCCCCGAGACGGGAACGAGGGCGCCCAGTCGCTCCGCGAGCTCGACGTAGAGCTCGTAGGCGATCACGGTGAAGTCGGTGTGGAGGAAGCGCTCGACCTGCTCCTGGACGGCCTCGACGACCTTCGGGTGGCCGTGGCCGACGTTCATGACGCCGACGCCGCCCACGAAGTCGAGGAACGTGTTTCCGTCGACGTCGGTGATCGTCGAACCATGGGCCTCCGCGGCGACGACCGGCCCGTGCACGATCAGGGGCCGCGCAACCGCCCGGCGTTCACGCTCGAGGATCTCCCGGGACCGCGGGCCCGGAATCTCCGTCCGGAGCTCGATCACGCGGGTGGCCGCCACGCGCGGGAGACTATCCGAGCGCCTGGCGGGCGCCGGCGTCTATGCGTAGCCGTAGCGGCGCTTCGCCATGCGCGAGCCCCACGACAGGATGTCGACGAGCACGGCGATCCCGACGAGGATCCACTCGGCGCCGTCGACGCCCACGGCCGGTGACCAGAGAAGCGTGTACATGATCCCCGTCCAGGGCAGGAAGAGGAGCAGGAGAAGCGGCCACAGCCACGTGGCGAATGCAAGGTCGACCCGGTCTCCGAAGATCCACATCAGTGCGAAGGCGAGCCGCGGCGCAAAGAGCGCGGCGATGAAAAGGAGGCACATGGGTGCGCAGTTTCTCCTTTCACGCGCGCGACGTCAACAGGCACCCTTACCACCGATGGACGAGCAAGACCTCGATCCCGATCCGATGGTCGCGTTCCGCGCCTGGTTCCGGGAGGCCGAGGATGCCGTGCCCCGCGCCGACGCGATGACCCTCGCTACCGCAACCGCGGACGGCCGCCCGTCCGCCCGCGTCGTCCTGCTGCGCGGGCTCGACGAGCGCGGGTTCGTGTTCTTCACGAATCGCGAGTCGCGGAAGGGCATAGAGCTCCGCGCGAATCCCCACGCGGCCCTCGTCTTCCACTGGTGGGAGCTCGGACGCCAGGTGCGGATCGAGGGCGTCGTCGAAGAGGTCGACTCGGCTGGGTCGGAGTCCTACTGGGATACGCGCCCACGGGCGAGCAGGATCGCCGCCTGGGCGTCTCCCCAGTCCCAGCCGATCCGCGAGCGGGCGGAGCTCGACGGTCTCTACGCAGAGGCAGACGAGAGGTTCGGCGACGCCGACGTCCCGCTTCCGCCCTTCTGGGGCGGCTACCGCCTGGTCCCGGAGACGCTCGAGTTCTGGACGCACCGCGAGAACCGCCTGCACGACCGAATCCGTTACGAGCGGGCGGGGGCGGGCTGGCGGCGCGAGCGGCTCGCACCCTGACTACGGCGCCGAGAGCGCGCCTTCGGTGTAGATCCCCTCCGGGTTCCAGAGCATGTAGCCCTTTGCCCCCGCCAGCCGAGCGGCGTCGATCTGCGCCCGCACTTCGTCGATCCCGAACGGTCGGAGCAGGGTGAAGTCCTGCACCCACGGGACCAGCAGCACGTCGCGCCCTTGCAGCGCTCTCCGGAAGTGCCGGAGCGCCTGCGAGACGGTAGCGCCGGGAGTGGCACTCGGATCCGCAAGCCCGAGCTCGCCCGCACCGAAGAGCGAGGGATACGCCATCGGGTAGACGGCGTCGACAAACGGCGCCATCCGGCGTGGCAGCTGTCCGATCCCGAGGTCACGCGTCGCGGAGAGGCCGAAGACGGCGACGGAGACACGCACGTCAAACGGCTCGAGCCGGCGGGCCGCGTAGCCCAGAAAGGACGGGATCACGTCCCGCCTCGCAAGCGAGCCGCGGCCGGCATAGCGGGCGTTCTCGACGTCGCCGTCGGACGGAAATCGTGCATAGTCGAAGAGGATCTCGTCGAAGCCGGCGCGGGCGGCTGCGACGGCGATGTCCACGTTGTAGTCCCAAACGCGGCGGTCGTAAGGGTTCGCCCACGCCACGCCGGCTGCGTCACGCCAGACAGACCCGCCGCTGCGCCGGACGGCGAGATCGGGTCGCGCGGTCGCGAGAATCGGATCCTCGAAGACGACCACACGGCCGACGAGGTGGACACCGTGTTCGTGCACTACCCGGGCGGCTGCTCGCGGAGCGTAGAAATCGCGTGCGGCCCCGACCTTCCGCGCCAGCGGCACCGACCGCGGCGTAAAGCCGATCTGTCCGTGCTCGTCCTTGACGTCGAGCTCGAGTGCCGTGAGGCCGTCCCGTTCGAGCTCGAGGTACTCCTCGAGCTTGTCCGGAAGCGATGCGAGGCCCATCGTCACGTGGATGCCGCGAATCTCCACGGGGAGGGGCCGCGGGCCAGAGGCCGTGGCAATCGTCACCGCGTCGAGTCCGGTCTCCACCCGGCCTGACTCCGTGGCTCCCCCGACGAACTGCGCTCCGACTCCGAGCAGCGCGACCGCCACCAGCAACGCGGCGATCAGGGCGCCACGCCGCAGACGCTTTCTCCGTCGCGCCGCCGACCTGCGCGAGCGAAACCGCTCGTTCGGGTCGATGGGTGGGAACAGCATCGACACCGGGTCTCGGACCTTATCGCAGTCCGGCTTTCACGGTACGCGCACGCCGGGCTCGTAGAATCGCTGCCGTGGTTCTCTCCGACCGAACGATCCGACGGCTGATCGAGGAAGGCCGGATCGGCATCGATCCGTTCGATCCGGATCTCATGCAGCCGTCGAGCCTCGACGTGCGCGTCGACCGCTATTTCCGGGTCTTTCGGAACTCCCGCTATCCGTACATCGACGTCAAGGCGCAACAGGAGGAGCTCACGGAGCTGGTCGAGGTCGCCGGAGACGAGGCGTTCATCCTCCACCCCGGCGAGTTCGTACTCGGCTCCACCCTCGAGCGGGTCACCCTGCCCGACGATCTCGTGGCGAGGCTCGAAGGGAAATCAAGTCTCGGCCGCCTGGGGCTGCTCATCCACTCGACCGCAGGCTTCATCGATCCGGGATGGGACGGGCACGTGACGCTCGAGCTGTCCAACGTCGCCAACCTGCCTATCACGATCTACCCGGGGATGAAGATCGGCCAGGTCTCGTTCGTGCAGCTTTCGGAGCCCGCGGAACGGCCCTATGGAACGGAGGGAATCGGCTCCAAGTACCAGGGGCAGCGCGGCCCGACGCCGAGCCGCTACTGGCAGAACTTCTCCGACGAGCCGTAGCCGCTACGCGGCTCGCTCGGGCTCCGCGCGCGGGGTAGCCTCGCCGAGCCTCCCCAGCAGACCCGTGACGGCGATGAGCTCGTTATCGCGGAAGCGCTTCGCGAAGAGCTCCTCGATCTGAGCGAAGTGCGTCTTTATGGCCTCCTCGACCTTCGCTACACCAGAGTCGGTGAGCGCGGCGTAGACGACACGCCGATCGGTGGCACACGACTCGCGCGCCACGAGCCCGCGCGTCTCGAGCCCGTCGAGGAGGCGCGTGATTCCCGACGCGGTCAGAAGCACCTGCTCGGCGAGATCGACTCGCCGAAGCCGGCGCTCCGGAGCCCGCAAGAGCCGAAGGAGCACCTCGAAGTCGCTGATCGTGAGACCGTGGTCGGCGACGAGCTGCACGTTGAGCTGCCGGGTTGCGAGCGCGTGCCCGCGAAGAAGTGCCGCGAAAGCCTGCACGCCCAAAGATTGTTCACTCAATACTTGACTAGGCATGTTTACCTGCTACAGTTGCTTGCGTACTCAATAGTAGCGCACACAAGGGAGGTACGTAAATGTCCATCGTCGCAGACACCTCGGCCACCGTCATCCCGACGGGAACCTGGTCGATCGATCCGGCCCACTCCACGGTCGAGTTCCAGATCAAGCATCTCGGGCTGGCCACCGTGAAGGGACGCGCACCCGTGGTCGCGGGGAGCATCGAGGGCGGCCCGCAGCCGTCGATCGAGGGAACGGTCGAGGTCTCCAGCATCACGACCTTCGACGAGACCCGCGACGGGCACCTGCGGTCGCCGGACTTCTTCGACGCCGACCGGTACCCCGAGCTCCGCTTCGTCTCCACCGGCGTCGAGATCCAGGGTGACACGCTCGTCGTACAGGGCGATCTCACGATCAAGGGCGTGACGCGCCCAGTCGAGCTCCGCGGCGCCTTCGTCGGCGCGGGGGTCGACCCGTGGGGGAACGAGCGCATCGGGATCGACCTCGCCGGCACCATCGACCGAAACGAATTCGGAGTGAGCTGGAACGCTCCTCTCCCAGGCGGCGGCTTCCTGCTCCCCGACGACGTGAGGCTCACCGCGAGCTTCTCGGCGGTGAAGGCGGCCTAGAGATGCGGATCCTCGTCGTCTCGGGCAGCCTCCGCGCGGAGTCATACAACACGGCTCTCGCGCAGGCGGCCCGAGAGCTCGCCCCGCAAGGAGTGGAGATCGAGCTCTACGACGGGCTCGGCGGGCTCCCTCCGTACGACGCCGACGCGGACGGCGAGGACCCTCCGGCGGCCGTGCAGGACCTCCGTGCGCGCATCGCCGCCGCGGACGCTCTCCTCCTCGTCACGCCCGAGTACAACGGCTCGATTCCGGGCGTGCTCAAGAACGCGATCGACTGGGCCTCGCGCCCGCCACGCGGCGGCGCCGTCCTCTGGGGCAAGACGGTGGCCGTGGCAGGTGCGACCACCGGGCAGTACGGCGCAATCTGGGCTCAGCAGGATCTGCGCCGCGTGCTCGGGATCGCGGGCGCGCGCGTGATCGACGGGGACCTCCCGGTCGCTCGCGCCCAGAACGTCTTCGACGAGAACGGCCGGCTACGCGATCAGGTCGTAGCAGAGCGCCTACGCATGCACCTCGCGGCGCTCGTTGCCGAGGCCGCCCCGGTCGCTCTCGCGGCCTGAGCCCGATCCCTGAGAGACGGCGAGGGGCCGCGCAAGCGGCCCCTCGTTTCACGGTAACCAGCGTTGGAGTAGTAGAGGCGCTTCCGGCGCGCCCGTCCTCGTGGTGAGGTGGCGTGCGGCGCGAGTCGCGAGCCCCCTACGCTGGCTAGGCGGTTCCCGGTGGTCCCGGGGGCACGCCTCTACCCGCTGGTACCTCCGCTGCCGGTACTGCACGAGTCGTTCACTCCCCGACCACCTCCTTTCCGCGGTGGTCGCAGGATACGCGATCAGGACGGATGTCGGGCGGGCGCGAGCAGTTCCGCGAGGATGTCGACCGCCGCTCCGAGCGTCTCGAGCTCCGCGGCCGGCTTCCCCGATAGCAGTCGCACGAACTCGCCGACACGCTTCTCTCGCCCGCGTTCGAGGGTTCGGCGTCCCTCGCGGTCGCACGAACCCGAACGGCGCAGGCATCCTCCGCGAGCGCCTCCCGAACGACGAGACCATCGCGCTCCAAGCCTCGCACGAGCCTGCTCATCGTCGGAGCCGAGACCTGCTCGGCGCGGGCGAGCTCGCCGAGCGTGGCCGGCCCGCCAAACACCAGCACCGAGAGGGCCGAGAGACGCGACGCGGTCAGTCCACTCGCCTCGTCGACCTTGCGAAGCGTGCTTCCGCGATCCCGACCGGAACCTGCTCGGGATCATGAGTGAGAGAGAGCGCCCTTCGGGATGATCGCCCGTCGCGAGGCGGATGATGGGTGCCACGAGACAAGGACGCAGGGAGCGCCTATATCGAAGTAGATATAGGTGCGACTCCCGGGGTCCCCAGAAAGTGCGCCAGCACTTTCTGGGGTGGGGCGGAGGACGCAGCATCGCGGCGCTCAGCGCCGCGTCGCGGCATGGCCGCTCATTTCGAAGGGCGCTCTTTTAGGCCGCCCCATCCTCGCTGAGCACGACCGACAGCTCGAGGCCGCGGTCGAGCGGCAAGGTGACCGAGACGAGCGTCGCGTCGGCCTGTCGCGCAGCCGAGTACGCCGCAAGCGTCTCGGGATGCGAGAGCACGTTGTCGGCGATGACGAGGCCGCCAGGCTCGAGCAGCGGGCGCGCGAGGGCGAAGAGAGCCTCGTACTCCTCCTTCTCGGCGTCGAGGAACACGAGATCGAACGTGTCCTCGGTCTCGCGGAGCGTCGTGAACGCGTCGCCTTCGACGAGCTCCGCCCACTCCTCGAGGCCGGCCTCCGCGACGTTCGCACGCCAGGCCGCGCACTTCTCCGGATCGTGCTCGAGGGAAACCACACGCCCGCCGAGCACCCGCGCACCCGCTGCGAGCCAGATCGAGGAGTAGCCGCGAGATCCGCCGATCTCGAGCACCTCGACCCCGGCTTGTGAGGCGGCGAGGGCGAAGAGGAAGCGGCCGGTCGTGGGAGCTATCTGCCGGGAGCGTCGCTCAGAGGGGACGGCGGCGGCCCGCTCGGCCCGGTCCTGCTCCTCGAGCCGAGCGAGCGTGGCACGGACGGTGCCGTCGAGCACTAACCCTCGACCTCGAGGACGATCATCCCGTCCTGCACTCGCACCGGGTAGGTTCTAACGGCCACGAAGGCCGGAAGCGTCATCGGTATGCCCGTCTGGATGTCGAAACGCGAGCCATGCCGAGGGCACACGACGACGCAGAGGTCGGGCTCCCAGTCGCCTTCGCAGAGCGGCCCGTCGTCGTGCGAGCAGCGATCCTCGAGGGCGTAGAGCGTGCCGCCGCAGTTGTAGACCCCGATCGTGTCGTCACCGGCGGGG
>Ga0209341_10002064_pt1 | contig 19334 bp, 22 predicted proteins | sample RifCSP13_2_FD_184020 | JGI IMG/M metagenome (GOLD analysis project Ga0209341, IMG submission 184020) | Soil microbial communities from Rifle, Colorado - Rifle CSP2_sed 13_2 (SPAdes) (version 2) | ecosystem: Environmental > Terrestrial > Deep subsurface > Rock core/Sediment | place: Rifle... | reverse complement strand
CGATCCTCGATTTCCTTCAGGACCTCGATCATGTAGAGGGGGAGGAGCTTGGGCTCCTGTCCGACGAGGACGCAGGCGAGGAACGTGTGGGGCGACCGCTCGATGAGGATTTTCGAGTCGCCGAACTCGAGGCGGCGGAGGGCCGTCCGGGATCGCTTGAAGGAATCCTGGATGAAGTCCTGCACCACCGTCAGCATGCCGGAGAAGATGTCCTCGTCGATCGCCTCGCGGAACTTCCGGGACTGGTGACTCACGAGCCGGCCGTCCGAGTGGATCAGGAACACATCCTCGACGAGGTACGTGCCCTCCGGTTCGACCTTGACGTCCTTCGCGTCCTTCACATCGTACCGGTTCTCGTCGAATGTCCGCTGATAGCCGACGTTCACTTGCATGGGCACGTCGCCCGACCGCTTCGGCTTCAGGCCGATGTCCACGATCCGCCGCTCCTCCACCCCGATCTCCGAGATCGGCGCGAGGCCCTTCGCCTCGAGGTCTCCTCCGAATTCGATTTCCACGTTCCGGGCGGGGAGCTTCCCTCGGTTCTCAATCTCGAACACGTAGCGGTTCCAGACGTTCGCCTGGAGACCCGTCGCGGGGAGTCGGAGGACGAGATTCGGATAGCGGTTCTTGATGAAATTCTGGACTTGGACGCCGATCGCGACCTCGGCCTGCTTCACGAGGATATCTGCCATCGCGGTGTCGTTCTCCCGCACCGCGGACTCCGCATCGGAGAGGGCCCGTTCCGCCTCCGTGACGTCCGCGCCGATGCGTTTCGCGTTCGCGATCATCGTCGAGACCGCGTGGACCCGGCTCTCGTACTTCTGGGCGAAGTAGCGGGTCCGTGACACCTCGAGGGTGCCTCGAGCCTCATTGAGCTTCTTGTGGAATCCGTCGACGTTCCCCCCCTCGATCGCCCGGCGGGCGTCGTCGAGGGAGACCTTCACCCCGGACGTGGGGATCCCCATCCGATCCGACTGAGCGAGGATCTCGTCCAGCGCCTGGACCTCCTGGAGGGCCTTCTTGAGGAGGGCCTGGCGTTTCACCTCGAGGATGCGCTCTTGGAGGTCCCCTTTGATCCGGTAGACTTCCTCGAGGTCGTCTTCCCTCGCGGCCCTCGTCACGCCATCCTGGAAGGTGGTGAGCTCGTCGATCGGCAGGCCCATCGCGGACCCTTCCTGGACGAGCGCCTTCAGGGACTCCACGAGGGACCCCATGTGCGCGCGGCGGGCGATCTCGATGGACTCCTGGACCTGCCGGACATACGTCTCGAGGTCCTTCGTGTTCCCCTTCGAGACCCGCTCTTCCGTCTTCGTGAGGATCTCCGACGCCACGCGGACATCGGCCCCAAGCTTCGCGTGTGCGTCGAAGCGGGCCCGGAGTTCGAGGAGCGTCCCCTGCGCGTGACGCGTCGATTCCTGCCGTCGGACGTCGTCCAGGATGTCCTCGATCACCGTCTTGTATTCGATCGCTTCCACGAACCGCCGGTCCGCGACCGCCTCTCGCGCGTTCGTCAAAACGACTTCCGCCCGGGTCGCGACGACGCCGCTCGCGCGGGCCTCCTGGATTTTCTGCTCCGCGACGCGGACGAGGTCGTTCGCGGCGACCTCCATCCCCGCGGTGAGGCTTTGGGCCGTCTCGTCGAGTTCCCGCAACTCGTCATCGACATCGTCGAATCGTCCCTCCGCGAAGGCGATCTCCGCCCGCTCGATCGCGTCGTCCGCGTTCACGATCGAGATGTCCGCCCGGCTCAGGTCTGCGAGCATCTTCTTCATCCCGGCCATCTTGGTCCGGGATTTTTCCATCGTCTCACGGGTCTTGGCGGCGAGCTCCTTCTCGACCGCGGCGACGACCTCCTGGATCTTCCGTTCCGCCGACCGGGCGTACTCCACCGAGTCGTCGTAGTCCCCGCGGTCGAAGTAGGCCTCCGCTTTGTTGAAGGACTCGAGGGCCTCTCGTACGTCGATGCCGTCCGCTCGAGCCTGATTGATCTTCGCCCCCGCGCGGTTCAGCAGGGTCCGGGCCGCCGCGACGAGCTCTTCCTTGAGCTCCGTCGCGGTCGCGTCCAGATCCGCAAGAATCTCATCGACCCGGTCGTACGCCTTTTCCGTGAGGGCTCGCTCCGCGTTCTTGAGGTTCGCCTCCGCGCCCGCGACCTCGATGTCCGCCTTGCGGAGGTCCTCGACGAGCTTCTTGACCGTGACGTACTTCCCCGCGGCCATCCGGGCCTTCTCCATCGCCGCTCGCTGCTCTTCGAGGAGTCGCTCCCGCTGGCGGTCCTCCAGGGCCTTCGACGCGGCCGCGGTGCTCTCGAGCGCCTCCGCGGGTCGGCCCGCGTGGAGGGCTTCCTCCGCGCGCCGGAACAGCGCCTCGATTTCGTCCGTCGCAAGGCCCGCGTTGCGCGCTTCCACCGCCTTCCGCCGGATCTCCTGGAGGACGTCCTCCGCCTGCTGACGCAGCGCGGTCTTGACGCCCGTCACGAGCCCTTCCGCCGCCACGACGTTCCGCTCCGCCTCTTCGAGATTCCCGTCGTGGATTGCGCGCTCCGCTTCGGACAGGATTTCGAGGGCCCGGGCGAGGTCCTCGTGATCACGAATCAGGTTGTGCATCTCGTCCCGGACGTGGGCCATCCGGAGCTGGAGCTCCGCGACCCGCTCCTCTCGGACCTGGGACGCCCGCGTGTCGACGCGTTGTCGTTCGTCTTCCGCCACGCGGTGCCTCGCCTCGATTTCCGCGACGCAGGTGCGACTCAAGGTTAGGACGTCGACATACCGGCTCTCTCCGTACGCGACCTCCGCGTCGTGCAGAAACCGGATGCACGCTTCAATCGGAACGCCTGCGTTCCTCGCGTTCGCGACCTCCGCGCGGGCCTGGCCCAGCATCTCCGCGGCCTCGCTCCGGAGGATCTCCCGAACGGCCCAGATGTCGTGCTCGACGGCATCCAGGAGGGCGTCCGACTGGGAGAACCTCCTCGCCTCGAGGGCGTCCGCCGCGTCCGCGAGCTTGCCCTCCATCGCGAGGGTGTCCTGGCCCGCCGCCCGGAGTTCCACGATGAAATCCCTCCCCTGGAGGATCCGCGCGCTTAGCCGGGATGTCGTCTCCGCATCGATTGCGGACATGCGCTCGTCGACGAGGGCCTGCACGTCGACGGGTCGGCCGAGGGATAGGGCCTCGTCGACCTCTCGGAGCAGGCTCCGCGCGATTTCAGGATCGAGGCCCCGGGCCGCGTTCGCGAGGATGATGGACAGGCTCCTTTCCATGATCCCGCGGAAGTGGCCCTCCCGGGCGGACTCCGCGGAATGTCGGCATCGGGTGACGAACGCCCTCGCGGTGGACAGGTCGTTCGCCGCGATCGCGCGTTCGAGCTCTCGCATCCCCGCGTCGAACTCCCCGGCGTCCACGCCGAGGCGGTGCAGGTCCTCCGCATCGAGTCGCAGGCTCTCGTACGCGTCCCGGACGCGTCGCAGGGACATCACGTCTCGGAGGGCGAGTCCCGCCTCCTTCGAGAGGGACGTCACGCGGCCATAGTCCCGCACGTCGAGGGCCCCACGGGCCTCGGAAAGGAGGGACTCCGCGCGGGCGACGTCGACCCCGTGCCGGGCCTGCCGCACGACGTGGTGTTCCGTCTCTCGAAGGGCGTGCTCGACGGACGAATGACGTCGCGTCTCCCGGAGCTGCTGGCGCCCCCGCAGCGCGAGTCGCTGGACGTCCGCGTAGAGCCCGCGCCGGAGGGCGTCTCGCGCCTGGGTGAGGGTCTTCCGGGCCTCGGCGACGGCCACGCCGGCCTTGCGGGCCCGATCGACCTCGATCGCGACATTGTTCAGGATCGCCTCCGAGCGGGCGTGCCGCCGTGCGGACTCCGCCGTTTCGATCGCCTTCCCGGCGAACGTCCGGAGCCGGCCGTAGTCCCTCGTCGATAGGGCTTCCCGCGCTCGGGCGAGGAGGGCGTCCGCCTCCGCTCCGTCGGCCCCGCGCTCCTTCGCGTACCGGACGCGGGCCGCGGCTTTGTCGAGGACCGCCTGGAGCTGGCGTTCGCGCCTCTGATCCAGGGTGCGGATCGACAGACGCCTCACGAGACGGTCCGCCCCGGCGTAGTTCCCTCGGGCGAAGAAGGTCCGCGCCTGCGCGATGTTCCGTTCGAACGTGAGGGTCTCGATGCCGGCGGCCTGGGCCTCTTGGAGGATGGCGACGGCTCGTGCGAGGGCAGCCTCCACGCGGGCCCGACGCTTCGCGAGGTCGACTCCGCGGCGGGCTCCCCGGGCGAGGTCGAGGGCACGACCCCGGTCCCCCGCCGCCTCCGTCTGCTCCGCCCGCTCGAGGAGGTGTCGCGCGAACGTCAGGTCGACCGAATCCGGCCGCACGCGGAGGAGGGCCTGCCTCGCGGCCGCAAGGGTCCGTCGCACGGCGTCCGATCCGCTCGCACGGGTGACGGCCCGCCCGACGGGATGGCCGCAGGCGCCGCAGGCCTGCCATCCTTCGGGGACCTCCGTCTCGCACAGGCCGCAGAGCGACATCGCTTACCGACCGGTACTCCCTTCGCTAGGATGAGAAGGGCGTGACGTCGCGCGCACGTGGAGGGGTTCGTATAAAGACCGCGACTTCGATATCGCGCCCGATAACCATATGGCTCCTCGGTCCGGTCGGGCAACCCGAAAAGCTTCAAGTAGGCCTCGTCCATCGGCCGCCCGCCGCGTGCGCTAGATTGCGTTCCCGGCAGGAAATCTCCTTGGCGGCCCGTCGGGGTGCGTCCCTCATCGGTCGATCCGTCGTCGACACGGAGGGCGTCGAGCTCGGGTACGTCGTGTCGGAGGAGCCTCAGCATCTCGTCGTGGGGGAAGGTCCGGTCGGAAAACTCCGCCTCGGTCGCCGTTTCGTCGAGAGCATCGCGGACCGTGTGATCCTCCGCGGACCGGCCGTCGAGATGTTCGCCGGCCTGAACGTCGTCGATGCGCAGGGTGAATTCGTCGGGATCGTGCGGGACACGGTCGAGACGGAGGACGTGCTCGACTCGTTCATCGTCGAGGACGAGCAGGGGGAGATGGTCACCGTCGTCCTCGAGGACGTTCGTTCGATCGATGAATGGCTCGAGCTCGACGTGACGTCGGACAGCCTGTACGAAGGCTAGGCGGTTTCCTCCGTCGGCAGGAGGACGATCGAGAGACCGAGCCAAACGAAGAGTGCGATCGTCGCGAGGACGCCTCCGTACCCGAGGACCAGGTTCGCCCCGAGCAACGCGAGAGGGACCGCGAAGCCGACGACGGCAAAGGTGGGGAACGCCATGTCCGCGGTCGCCTCGATGGGCCCGCGCCTTTAAAGGTTTTGACGCCCGAAGTGGGCGGCCTATCGTCCGGCGCGTGCTCCCTCCGCGGCCTCCCGGAGGGCTCGAAGGTTCTCCTTCACCCGGTCCGGGAAGATTCCGCTCCCCGACACGAGGATGTCGGCGCCCGCGCGCGCGACGACGGGGGCCGTGTCGACCTTGATGCCTCCATCGACCTGGATCTCGATCCGCAATCCCTCTCGGTCGATGTAGTCTCGTGCCTCGCGGATCTTCGGCACCGCATCCGTGCGGAAGGCCTGACCCGCGAATCCCGGATGGACCGTCATCACGAGGAGGAGATCCACCTCTCGAAGGAAGGGGACCGCCTGCTCGAAGGCGGTGGAGGGGTTCACGACGATCCCGGGCGAAATTCCGTGGTCCCGGATCGTCTTGATCGTCTCTCGAGGATCGTGTTCGCTCTCCACGTGGACCGTGAGATCGTCCACGCCGGCCTTCGCGAATGCGGTCACGAAATCCTGCGGATGGGTCACCATAAGGTGTGCGTCTAGGGGCAGCCTCGTGACGCCTCGGATCGCGTGGACGAGGGCGGGCCCCATCGTGAGGTTCGGGACGAAGTGGCCGTCCATCACGTCGATGTGGATCATGTCCGCGCCCGCGCGCTCCGCTTCGAGGACCTGCTCCCCGAGGCGGTCGAACCGCGCGGAAAGGATCGACGGGGCGATCTTGATGCCCATCGCCGCGCGGAATGCCCCTGCCCGAGATAAGCGTTCCCTCAATCGCGCGAGGTACCGCGTCTATGCATCGTGGAACTCGAGGAGGACGACGTCGACCTTGAGCGAACGGGACAGGCCCGCGGTGACCGTCGCCCGGACGATATTGCCCACGTCTTCCGCGAACCACACGTCGACGGACGCGTTCGGTATCGGGAGCGAACCTGCGTCGAGGGCGAGGACCATCGCCAGATCGTCCTCGAGTTCTAGGTCGATCTGTGGGAGGACCGCGAAGGTGTGCATCGAACGGAACGTGCCCGCCGGCACCGTGATGTTCTGGAGCCCCGCGCTGACGATCGAGTAGTTCAGAGGCATGGCGAATGAAAATTCCTTCCCCGCCTCAAGATAGCCGTCGAGCCCCTCGAGCCTGAGGACCGCCCGCCCGTCGACCGTGGCGTTCGTCATGACGGGCCACGTCTCCGTTTCGTCGATCGGGAACGCCCACGCATCCCACGCCGGATGGTACGCGGTCTGCGTCCACACGGTCAGGTACGCCGAGAGGGTGCCCATCAACGTCGGCATCTCGGCCCGGAGACGCACGGTCCGGACGTCCATAATCGTTGCGAGATCGGAGGCACGATACCGTGAGTAGCCCTCGATCCCGGCTTCCGTGATCTGGACCACCGTCTCGTCGTACAGGGAGGCCATCATGAGGCCGTCGAGGTTCGCCGTCACGGACACGTTGTACTCGCCATCCGCGAGGGCGCGAACCTCCTTCGTGACGGTGCCCGTCAGGTCTGGCGCGGGAAGCGACGAGAGGGCCAGGTCGTCCGACGTGGACGTCACGGTCACATTGTACGTCCAGCGGTCCCCGACGGACCAGGTCGGCAGTTCGACGGCCGGGGTGGCCTGACGTGGTTCGTTCGGAGACGTTTCGAGCGATCCGAGGAGGTTCGGATTCGCGACGAGGGCTGCGATGACGAGGATCGCCCCGAGGACGGCGATGGTGACGAGGAGAAGACGTCGTTCCGCTATCGAACCCTCTCCAGCGCACCGCCGAGGGGCCTCTCTCCCCAAGAACTTTTCCGGACGGCCGTCGAAGGACCCGACGTGCGCACGACACGATGTCGCGGCGTCTCCGCCGCCTCCTTCGGACCGTGGCAGTCCGTGCGCGACCAAAGTGCTTAAATGTCGCACGCCTGCTTTCCGCTCTCCCGGGGACGCATCGGGGCGGGAGGCCAGCCGTGGCGAACATCTCGGAGGAGACAATCGCTGCCCTCAAGCGCAAAGCGACGATCCTGCGGCGACATATCGTCCGGATGACGCACAACGTGCAGAGCGGCCATCCCGGCGGTTCGATGAGCGCGTGCGATCTCGTGACGGCGCTCTATTTCCACGTCCTCCGGGTGGACCCCAAGAATCCGACGTGGCCGGATCGCGACCGGTTCGTGCTGAGCAAGGGCCATGCATGTCCCGTCTGGTACGCGGCCCTCGCGGAGCGCGGCTTCTTTCCCGTCGACGAGCTCATGACGTTCCGGAAACTGAATAGCCGCCTCCAGGGACACCCAGAAGTCGGCACCACGCCCGGCGTCGAGAACGCCGCGGGGGCGGAGGGCCAGGGCCTCTCGTTCTCCGTGGGCCTCTCGCTCGCCGCGCGGATGGATCACACGGCGTGGCGCGTGTATTGCCTCATGGGGGACGGTGAGCAGGACGTCGGGCAGACGTGGGAGGCCGCCATGGCCGCCGCGAAGTACGGTCTGGACAACCTCACCGCAATCATCGACCGCAATGGGATCCAACAGGAGGGCCGCACGGAGGACATCATGCCCCTCGAGCCGCTGCAGAACAAGTGGGAGGCCTTCAACTGGCACGTCCTCACGATCGATGGCCACGACTTCCGGCAGATCCTCGCCGCGATCGAGGAGGCTCAGAGGACGAAGGGGCGCCCCACGGTCATCATTGCCCGGACCGTGAAGGGGAAAGGGGTCTCCTTCATGGAAAACAAAATCAAGTACCATGGAGCCGCGACGACGGACGAGGAACTCCACATGGCCCTCTCCGAGCTCGAGGTGCATTCGTGACCTCGTCGGGTCCATGGAAGATGGAGAGCCAGCGCGCCTACTTCGCGAAGGCTCTCATCGAGCTGGGCCGGCGCAACCCGGATGTCGTCGTCGTAGGTGCGGACACAACGGAGTCAATCAAGACGATCGATTTTGGGAAGGTCTTCCCGGAGCGCCTGTTCCAGCTCGGGATCGCCGAGCCCAACATGATCTCCGTGGCCGCAGGGCTCGCGGCCGCAGGCAAGATCGCCTTCGCGGCGACGTACAGCGTCTTCGGATCTGCCCACACATACAACATCATCCGCCAGAACGTCGCGTACACGAACCTGAACGTGAAGATCTTCTGCTCCCACGCAGGCTTGAGCGTCGGGCCCGACGGAGCGACGCATCAGATGAACGAGGATATCGGGATCATGCGGGGTCTTCCACGGATGACCGTCCTCGTCCCCGCGGATGGACCGCAGACCGCGAAGTGCGTCGATGCGGCGGCCGCGTGGGCCGGTCCCGTGTACTGCCGTTTCTCCCGGACGAACGTGCCGACCCTCACGACGATGGACGACGATTTCGAGATCGGGCGCGCGACCGTATTGCGGGACGGGTCCGACGTGACCCTCGTGGGCTGTGGCCTCATGGTCTCACGTTGCCTCCAGGCCGCGGAGATCTTAGGCAAGGAAGGTGTCGACGCGCAGGTGTTGAACCTCGCGACGGTGAAGCCCCTCGACGAGGCGGCCATCCTCAAGGCCGCGAGGGAGACCGGCGCAATCGTGACCGCGGAGGAACACACGATCGTGCACGGCATTGGCGCGGCGATCGCGTCCGTGGTCGTACGGGACCGCCCGGTGCCCGTCGGCTACGTGGGGGTCCAGGACGTCTTCGGGGAAAGCGGCGAGGCGGACGAGCTGTTGCAAAAGTACGGACTGACGGCGGAGAAGATCGTAGAACAGGCCCAGGACGTCCTGAAGCGAATCGCGAACTAGGGCGAGGACCGATCGGACGGGCGACATCGTCGCTCATGCAATACGCGTCCGGAGGCTCATCGTCCCGTTCATCCGACCTGGGCACCATGGTCGCCTCTAGGCACGTGACGCACGTTGAGACGGGCGGACTTCGATACAAACCAAATGCTTATGGCCGACGAAGACGAATGGTCCGGTGTGGCACGCGGGGACACGTCATGGCCACTGATCGTTCTGGTCCTGAGCCTCGCCCTGGTAGGTCTGGTCCTCGCGGTCGCGAGCCTTGCGACGCAGCGGTCCGTAGGAGGCATGATGGGCGGGATGATGGGCAGTGGGCCCGCCCAGGATCCGGGTGTAGGGGGTGTTGAATGGGCCGTGCTCTCCGCGTCCGCCGTCCTCTTCGTCACAGCGGTCCTCCTCACCTTTCGAGCGCGTTCCGCCATGCGCCCAGCGTCAGCGGGCTTCGTAGCGGCCCCTCCCATGGTCGCTCGCTTGGCGGCTCCGGCGCCCCCGTCCGAGCCGCCCTTGACCGAGATGACCCTCGTGAAGCTCCTCGATGAGGACGAGCGGCGGATGTACCTGGAGATTCGCGAGCGCGGCGGCGCGGTGCTGCAGCGGGACCTCGTTTCCATGGGCACATTCTCGAAAGCGAAGGTCACGCGCGTCCTCGACAAGCTCGAGCGCCGAGGCCTCGTGGTCCGGGAGCGGCACGGAATGACGAACCGCGTGCGGCTCGTTGGTCGGATCGCGAAGTAGCGCCCCAGACCGCTCGGATTTCATGATTCTGAAACGCGTTTCAGCGCATTTCACGATGGTATCTAGGGCCGTTTCATCTCCATAGACTCCCAAGGAGGTGAACCATGCAGACAGGCATCGTGGTGGGTCTCGTGGCGGCGGCCCTGCTCGGCGTCGGCCTCGTCGGCGCATCGGTAGTCATGGCGCCCGCGTGGGGCGGGATGGGCGGCGCACAAGGCTCCACGGGAGGCGGTATGATGGGCGGCGGCATGCACGACGGCGGGATGTACGGTGGAGGCATGATGGGGGACGGGACGTGCGATTGCGGGACCTACTGCCAGGACCACGAATACCACCACAACTACAGCTGGGGCGGCTGAAGCTTCGGGAATCCGGGGCCTGCCGCCTTCTCCTTTTTCCCCACACCGTCGTGCGAGGTCGCTGCGACGAGCTGGGATGGTGGCTGGACAGACGGCCGTTCGGGATCGGCGGACGCCTTCGTTCGACGTTCGGAACGGCTGGGATCTCGCTTGCGATCGTCTGCATCGTGGCAGACCTGGCACCTCGCGACCCCCGTTCGGTTTAGGTCCGCGAAGTTACGTATAGACCGATGACGCAAATACAACTCTCGGACTTCGTTCCGCGTTCCGACGATGTGGCTCTTCCTCGCGGGCCTGGTCGCCATGGTCGGAGCTCTCTCGGCGATCGGGATTACCCGTAGCCGAAACCAAGACACGCGCCGGTGGACCGCATTGTGGACGGGATCTTCGCTGGCGTTCGCCGGGCTCCTCATCGGTGCGTTCGTCCTCAACGAACCGCTTGCGCAGGAAATGCTGTATGGGGCTTCTGTCGGCTACGTGATCGCCGTGGCTGTCCACACGCTGCGCCACTTTCTCGAACAAGCCCGTGAGGCCCCGCTGCGGGAGCGTTCCGCCTGAAATCGTTAGTCCAACGCCCTCATTGCAGAAATACCATCCCCATCGTAATTATAGTACCAACCGAGCCTTTATGAGCATTCTACCATGGCGATGGTATTTGCTCTCGGTCGAGCCCGCCGGGTTCGACACAGGCAGGAGGTGACATGTTGGAGAAATCGGAAGGATTGAAAGGCGGGCGTCCCCTTGCTGCGGTCCTCGCGGTCGTCGCGCTCCTCGTCGCCGGCTCTGCGCTTGCGTTCGCGTTCGTTCCGTTGGGGCCCGCACCGATTGATCGGGTCATCATCATGACGGCGGTCGAGTACAAGGGCACGTTTGGCGCGAACGAGTCGCAACCCGAAGGCACGGTGGTGAAGGCGTATCGCTGGGACCCGAGCTACATGCTCGTGAACCGAGGCGACCGCGTGACCCTGAAGATCTTTGGGGTGAACGGGGCCTCGCACCCGACGACGATCGATGCCTACGATCTCAGCTTCACCGTGAGCCGCGGCCAGTGGACGAACGTCACGTTCACGGCCTCGCAGGCTGGGCTGTTCGAGATGGTGTGCCATGTGCCCGAGCACACCGAGACGATGCACGCGTACATCGAGGTCGTAGGCTAGGTCCTTAGGCGCCCTTCCCCATGGAGCCGCGTGACGCGATCCTCGATTCGGGGATGTCCTGCGACTCGGGTAGCCCCCGCATAGGGGACGAGCGCCGTGAGGGCGGCGGCCAAGGCGGCCCCGCCCTCCATTCTTTCGGCGGTCCTCTGATCCGCACGGAATTCCCGCTCTCGGCTCAACGCGCGATCGACGATGCGCAGGAACGGGTCGAAGAAGAGAATCCGTCGGAGCGTCCCGAGGAACGCCTTTTCCGACCCGTCTCCCTCCGCGAGATGATCGAGTTCGTGCAACAGGACCGCTTCGAGTTCCGCCTCCCCGAGAAGGCCCACCAGCTGATCGGAGACGACGAGCGTGTCCGGCGGCTCTGTGTGGGCGACGGGCGGCCCGGTGACGAGGCGCACGCGGACGCGGGCGAGACCCACACGCCGTGCGAGGCGGGACGCGCAAGCTTGGACAGGACCGATTCCCGCCGTCGATCTCGATCGACCGGTCACGGAAGCGGTCACGGGGACGCCTCGCGCAATCGCCGTGGATACCGTCGTCGCGAGACCGATTGCAAGCGCGATCGACAGAATGGTGACCGCCTTGGCGGTGGCCACTCCATACTCTACGGGGTCTGCCAGCAAGAAGCAGAGGAGGAGGCTCGCCGCGAGGAATGTCCAGAACGCGACGATTAGCCAACCCGCAACCCTCAGGATCCGGATTCGCTGCAGCGCGCCTTGCGCGACACGGAATCGGATGCCGATTGCTAGGCCCATGATGCCGAACGCGGAGAGCACACCGAGGGCGGGTGGGGAGGACCAGTACGTCGCGAGCGCCTCGAGGCTGCCCACCTACCCGCGCCTCCGTCGTCGACGCGCGGACCGCCGACCCGGGTGTTCCGCATAGTCCGCGACGAGGCCCGAGATCGCGTCGGAGCCGAACGCGTCTACGAGTCGAGACACCAAGGTCTCCGCCGCACGGGCCCGGGCGACGGGGTCCTCCGTCAACCGATAGTACGCACGGCGCACTCCGACGCGCCGCACCCCCACGAGCCGCTTCTCCACGAGCCGATAAACCGTGTTCGTGATGGTCGTGTAGGCGACGGGATGGGTCTTCCGAAGCTTCTCGTGGATTTCCCTCGGCCGAAGCTCCCCTGTCCTGCCGAGGAGGCGAAGGATCTCGACCTCGAGGTCGCCGAGTTCCACGCAATCCAGGACCGAGGGCCGCCTATATCCCTGTTCGGCACATATTGTACCAGCTCGATGGTAGTACGTACGCATTCCTGTTCCGGCTCAGACCCGTCCGGTCGGAACGAGGTGCCAGTAGGCCCGGTTCAGGAAGTGTTTGCCGAGCCACGCCCTGAGGCCTAGGCTCCTTGGCGGCTTCGGAGGGTGTTCGTAGTCGAAGGAGATCGAGATTCCCCGATTGCGGCCCGCGTCGCAGTAGCACACGACGCGTCCGTCGTACCGGGCCGTCGCCGGCAGGCCGCGGATGTCGGAAACGAGCGCGTCCGCGACGACCTTCGCTTGGAAGTGCGCGGCCGCGCCCGCCTTCGAGACGGGCAGGTCCGTGCAGTCCCCGAGGCCGAAGATGTCCGCGTGGGCTTTCGTTCGCAGTGTGTGCTTGTCTGTCGGGAGCCACCCACCTCGGTCCCCGAGTCCGGAGTCCTCAACGACCTTGGCCCCGCGGTGGGGCGGGACCATGACGAGGAGATCGTACGGAACCGTCTCGCCCTCGATGGAAGTGACGGTCTGCCCCTTCGTGTCGATGGACTCCACGTTGAAGAAGATCGTCGACCGAATCTTGTCGTCCGCGAAGACCCGCTCGACGAGCGGGTTGAGCGTCTCGATGGGGAACACGCGGGAGAGGGGCGAGAGGAAGCGGATGTCCACCTTGTCTCGGATTCCCCGCTTCGTGTAGTAGTAGTCGAGCTGGCACGCGGCCTCCGCGGGCGCGGGAGGACACTTGTAGGGGACGCTCGCGACGGTGACGACAATCGTTCCGCCTTGGAATGCCGCGAGGGCCTCCCGGAGCTTTGCGGCCGCCTCGGGAGTATAGAAGTGGTGGGCGGCCTCCGCGAAGCCGGGAAGTTCCTCGGGCACGAGTCGCGCACCGAGGGCCACGACGAGACGGTCGTACTCCAGGACGCGGCCGTCGGCGAGGTGGACCCGTCGGCCCACGGGGTCGATTCGAGTCGCTTCGCCGAGTACGAGCTTCACGCGCTTCCGCAAGAGCCTCCGGACATCCCGCGTCAAGGTCTTTGCCTTCGTCTTTCCGAAGGCGACGTAGACGTACCCGGGCTGGTACGCATGGCGTCCGGTTCGGTCGACGAGGATGATGTCCGCCTCGGCGGCCCGGAGGCGCTTCGCGAGGAGGTTCGCGACGATTGTGCCCCCCACGCCGCCCCCGAGGATGACGATCTTCATCAGCGCCCCCTTCTCAGCGAGCCTTCCTCACGACGAACCTTGTGTACCCGTCCTCGTCGACCACGCTCACGAGTTCGTGTCCGGCCTTCTGGACCCAGAAGGGGATGTCCTTCCGAGATCCTTGGTCGGATGACCAGACCTCCACGATCTCACCGAGCTTCGCCTGACGGATTCCCCCGATGAGCTCCATGAGGGGGCCCGGGCAGAAGGATCCGCGTGCGTCGAGGACGATCCTTTTCGACGTTGCCATCGCCATCGAGTTCACCTCAGAGGAACAGGGTGATCTCCCCTTCCTTCGCCTCGCTCACGAACTCGCCGACCCCAACGACGTCGTCCACGATCGGGTCCAGGTCCTCCTTCTTCAGGCCCATCAGGTCGAGGGTCATCGCGCACGCGTGCACTCGGACGTTCCCTATCTCCTTCGCCTTGCGAATCATGTCGTACCAGGAGGGGACGTTCTTCTCCTTCATGAGCTGCGCGAGCATGGGCGCGAGCTCCTTGTAGTTCATGTCCATCTTCTGGTTCGTCTTCGGATTGCCGTTCCGGAACGCGTCGAGGCCGTAGAACGTGAGGAATAGGTCCACGTCCATCCCCATCGCGACGGCCCCAGAGGCCATGATTGCGGCCGGGTAGAGCCGGTCCACGGTCCCGCTGAAGACTACCATCGAAAGCCGGTTTGGCATCGGGTTCACCGAGGAACTCTGGGTCTCCGAGGTTGAATTGTCTGTCGTCGTGACCGAATATACGGCTATGTACCGACATTGCGAGATTCGCATATATCGCGAGCCCTGAAGGTGGACATCGATGACTGACGTCGAGTCGCCGTTCTACGAGATCGAAGCCCGGATCCTGTCCGTCCTGGCGAACCCCAAGCGGCTCGAGATCGTCCAGACGCTCGCGACGGGGGAACGGACCGTCACGGAGCTGGCGGGCGCCGTCCGGCTCCCCCAAGCCCGGACGTCCCAGCATCTCGCCGTGCTGCGGGACGTCGGGCTCGTCGAGACACGGAAGGAGGCGAACTTCGTGTTCTATCGCCTCGCGAGCGAGAAGACCGCGGCCGCGTGTCGGGTCATGCGCGAGGCGATCGCGGATCTCCTCGTGGACCGGCAGCGGAAGCTGCGCCCGGCTCTCGCCGCTGCGCGGTCCTCGGCGCAGGCCACGGAGGCGGTGTGATGCCACCCGGCACACCCCGGGCCCGGTTCGGCCTCCTCCTCGTCCTTCTCACCGCCACGTTCAGCGGCGTCGCGACCTTCGTGAACTTCTGGGCCGTCCAGGGCACGAATTCGGATGCCTTCCTCGCCCTCCGGAACGCCCTCGTCGCGCTGATTCTTCTCCCCCTCGCGCTCCTCGCGACCTATGCCATCCCCGGGGAATCGAGACGCAAGCTGCGGCCGACGGACTGGGGCCGTCTCCTCGTGATCGGCCTCGTCGGAGGGGCGATCCCCTTCGTCCTGTTCTTCCGGGGCCTTCAGATGGCCGGGACGGCCGGCGCCGCGACGGCGAGCTACGGCTATCGGACCCTGTTCCTCATGGCCACGGTGCTCGGCGTCGTGTTCTTGAAGGAGCGGCTCCACGGCCGGATGTTCGTCGCGGCCGCGCTGCTCCTGATTGGCAATGGGTTTCTCCTTTCCCTCGCCGCGCCCATCTGGACGGACGGCACGCTGCTCGTCCTGGTGGCGACGGCCCTCTGGGCAGGGGAGTACGGCCTATCGAAACGGCTCCTGCGCGACCTCCCGTCGGGGACCGTCGCGGCGGGTCGGGTCGGGTTCGGGGCCCTGTTCCTGTTCGCGTACGTCGGGGTGACGGGTCAGTTCGGGGCCGTCGCGGGCTGGGCCGACGTCCTCGGGTCCGTCGGCACTCCGGCGTGGTGGTGGATGATCCTGAGCGTGATCCTCCTTGCGGGCTTCGTGTCGACGTGGTACGCCGGCCTGAGGCACGTCGATCTGTCCGTCGCGACGACGGTCCTCCTCCTCGGATTCCCGATCACGTGGGCCCTCGGTCTTCTCGTGGGCCGGACCTCCCTGGGAGTGGTCCCCGCGGCGGGCGCCGTCGCGGTCGTCCTCGGCGTCGGGATCGCGGTCGGGCTCGCGGCGTTGCGGGACACGTGGTCCGCGGTCGTCGAGGCGGCGGTCGTCCGGATGAGGCGTGCCCCATGGACTTGAGCGGCGTTCAACTCGGCGCCCGGTTCAGCCTTGCGACGAACCGTCTCAAGTACTGCGGTCCCTCGGATGCCGAAGCCGTGCTGCTCGAGGCGATCGTGACGGGCACGGGCCTAGACGCCGCCCGCTCGGCCCTCGCGCGGTTCGAGGCTCTCAATCCCTACCTCCAGGTCCTCGCGGACCTCCACGGACGCGATCCGTTCGATGTGGACGTCGTGGAAGCGTATTGGATCGGCAACGAGCTCCTCGACGAGGTTCCGCGGGAGGCGTTCCTCCGAATCCTGAAAGGTCTCCGGCGCAACGGGCTCCCGCCCCGGGTGGCGGGACGTCTCGCGGCGAACATCCCGGATGGGGCCCTCCCTCACCATTCGTTCCACGTCGCCTACGTCGGCGTCGGGGCGGTGACCGGCAAGGTTGCGACGACCCTGGAGAACATGGACCGCTGTCGTCCTTCTTGGGGTCGTGTGGTCCGCCGGGACGCATCGCGGCTCAGGGTCGAGCGGTCCGCCCTGGTCCTGGATGACGGCCGGTTCGCGCTCGGCCCTCCGACGGAGAGATCGTTCGAGTACGACACACGGATCCTTCCCGACGTGGCACCCGGGGACACCGTGGCCCTGCACTGGGGATGGCCCGTCCTTCGATTGAGCGCGGGCCGGGTCGACCGGCTCGAGGCGTACACGAGGCGGTCCCTGGACGCGGCGCAGGAGGGGCTCGGCCGCCTAGGGGTCCTCTAGCACCATCGCCGCGCGCTGCACGACGAATCCGCGGCCTCCCTCGACCTCCAGCTCGCTGCCGCACTCGGGGCAGCGGAGGACCGGAGGGGCGTGATCCGGCCGCCAAGGGATGTCCACCTGCCGGGCCGCCTTGCAGGCCGGACAAGAGATCTTCGGCATCGCGAGCGCGACGTTCAGCACGACTCCCTCCAGAGTGGTGCCTGCGGCCTCCAGGGCGAACGCCCGCTTCAGGGTCTCCACGCGCAATCCTTCGAGGGCCCCCACCTCGACGTCAATCGTCCTGACCGCGGCGGCCCCGCGCAGCTTCATCGTCTCCACGACGGTGCGGACGATCTGCTGGGCAACCGCGAGTTCATGCATCCGTCGTCTCGACCTCGTCCCACGCGGCGAGCATGTCCTCCGCCGCATCGCGGTCCACCTGCATTAGAGCAACGCCCCCAAGGACGAGCACGAAATCGCCGGGCCGGACGGGCACCTGACGCGTGTCCACCACCCGAGTCCAGCCGCGGGACGACACCGTCGCGCGAGTCCCGTGGACCTCGAGGACCTCCGCGGGGACCGTCAGGCACATCTCGAGACCTCTCCCGGGGAGAGGAGTACCTCCGTTGGAGTTATACGTTCAATATGTACTCTAACGAAAGGAGATTGAAGTTGCGCCGGCCCGTAATAATGTCCGGGTAGGCGTGTGATCGAGATCCGCTTCCACGGGCGCGGAGGACAGGGGGCCGTCGTGGCCTCGGAGATTCTCGCGCAAGCCGTGTTCCTCGAGGGGAAATATCCGCAGAGCTTCCCCTTCTTCGGCGTGGAACGACGGGGGGCACCCGTGGCCGCGTTCACGCGCATCGACGACCGTCCGATCACGGTGCGAACGAACGTCACGAACCCGGACATCGTCGTGGTCCTCGATTGCGGCCTCCGGCGGGCCGTCGATGTGACGGCAGGGCTCAAGCCCGACGGGCTGATCCTCGCGAACACGGAGCTTCCTCCCGAGAAACTCGAGTGCCATTACGAGGTCGTCCTCGTGTCCGCGGACGAGGTGGCCTGCGTCGAGGTCGGTCACGGAGGGCGGATTGCGACCGTCGACGCGACGGGAATCGCGCTCGCGAACGGACTGGGCACGCAGTCCACGCCGATCGTGAACACGGCGATCCTCGGGGCGCTCGCACGCGCGAGCCGCATCGTCTCCATCGACTCCGTCGTCATGGCGATCGAACGATTCGTCCCGGCGAAGCCCGAGCCGAACGCGAAGGCCGCGCGGGAGGCCTACGATCGCGTCCGAATCCTCGAGAAGGTCGCCGCATGAACGCGTACGAGACGGAAGAAGATCTGCCGGAGGTCCCCGTGGCCTCCGTGCCGAGCGACGTGATCAAGACCGCGGGCTGGCGGACCTTCCGCCCGGTCATCCACCTCGAGGCGTGCACGAAATGCAACGTGTGCTGGAAGTTCTGTCCGGACGTCGCGATCCGGATCGACGAACAGGGCTGGCCCGTCATCCTCCTCGATTACTGCAAGGGGTGCGGGATCTGCGCGGAGGAATGCAAGCCCCTCGCGATCGAGATGGTGAAGGAGGGCTGAGATGCCGCGCGCCGTCCTGTCCGGGAACTCCGCGCAATCGTATGCCGCGAAACTCGCCCGGGTCCAGGTGATCTCCGCGTATCCGATCACGCCGCAGACGACGGTCGTGGAGAAGCTCGCGGACTTCGTCGCTTCGGGCGAGCTGCCCGCGCAGTTCGTGAAGGTCGAGTCGGAGCACAGCGCGATGCAGGTGTGCATCAGCGCGGCGTCCCTCGGCGCGCGCGTCTACACGGCGACCTCGAGCCAGGGTCTCCTCCTCATGCACGAGCTCCTTCACTGGGCTTCTGGGGCTCGCGTCCCCGTCGTGATGGGGGTCGTGAACCGCGCGATCGCGCCGCCCTTGTCCATCTGGACGGACCACGCAGACTCGATCGCCCAGCGGGACACCGGCTGGATCCAGTTCTACGTCGAGAGCAACCAGGAGGCCCTGGACACGACCCTCCTCGCCTTTCGGCTCGCGGAGCATCCCGACGTGCGTCTCCCGGCGATGGTCGCCGGGGATGGATTCTATCTTTCCCACACCGTCGAACCGGTCGATCTGCCGACCCAGGAGGACGTCGACGCATTCCTGCCGTCGAAACCTCCCCCGACGGGCCTCCGGCTCGGCGTCGCGAGTCGCATGGGCTCGTACACGGGACCGGAGCTCTACATGGAGTTCCGCCACAAGGTCGCTCGGGCGATGGACCGGGCGTCGGCGGTCCTTCCGGAGGTCGAGGACGACTACGAACGGATTGTCGGCCGACACCACGGGGGGCCCCTCCCCCTGTACCGGGTCGACGACGCGGACGCGGTCCTCGTGACGATGGGGACCGCGACGACGACGGCCCGCGCGGTCGTCGACACCCTTCGGGACCGTGGCCGAAAGGTCGGGCTCGCGAAGCTGCGGGTCTTCCGCCCGTTCCCGGTCCGAGCGATGCGGGCCCTTGCGGCCGACGTCGACCGGATCGGGGTCCTCGACCGCTCCTTCACCTTTGGCGCGATGGGCGCCGCCCACGCGGAGGTCGCCGCGTCTCTCTACGGCGGGAGGGAACGGCCCCTCCTCCGGGGTTTCGTGGCCGGGCTCGGCGGGCGTGACATCACGCCGGCGACGATCGAATCGATGTTCGGCTCCCTCTCGAAGGGGGAAGGATCCGAGACGGAATGGGTCGGTCTCAAGCGAAAGGAGGAGGTGGTCCGGATTGGCTA
>Ga0209341_10002062_pt1 | contig 19350 bp, 17 predicted proteins | sample RifCSP13_2_FD_184020 | JGI IMG/M metagenome (GOLD analysis project Ga0209341, IMG submission 184020) | Soil microbial communities from Rifle, Colorado - Rifle CSP2_sed 13_2 (SPAdes) (version 2) | ecosystem: Environmental > Terrestrial > Deep subsurface > Rock core/Sediment | place: Rifle... | reverse complement strand
GGTCCACGGCAGGGGGCTTTCGGAGAAGGCGTTCGAGCGCGCGGATCTCCGCTCCACGCTCCCCCTGTGGAATGGTCCTGGTGTGCACCAGGATGATCCCCGCGTGGGATCGTTCCTGCGCCAGCCATTCCGCATGCAGCAGCACGAAGTCCCGGACATTGCGGGTGACGAGCGCACGGCTCTCGGCTGCCGCGAACTCCAGCAGTTCAGCGTCGGAAGCCTGGTAGACCTCGGGCCCGAGATCGACAGCCGCCACGACGTCGTGCCCCCGTTCCCTTAGCGTCCGCGCGACGGCGGGATCGAAGTGCGCATCGAGCAGCAGGCGCATTCAGCGGCCGGTCGGACCCGAAACCGCCACTTCACGGCTCCACTCTTCGGGGGCGCGCTCCTGTTCCCGCAAGACCGCGTCGATCTCCTCCCGGTGATCGGACCAGTAAGCCAGCGCCGTGCGCAACTGTCGGCGGCTGAGTTGGGGAAGGTGCCGCAGAACAGCATCCTCGCTACGTCTGTGGGCCCGATGAACCGTCACGATCTCCCAGACATCCAACCCCGTGCCGGCGATGTGGGCACGCAGTCCGGCAGGCCCGTCGACGAAGGTCATCCCCGGTAGCGCAGCATGTCCAGCCCCAGCCGGATGAGTTCAGCAATCGTGTCACTGCGCGATCGACGCGCACGAGCGGCGCGCCTCTGCACGGCTTCGAGGACCCCTCTTTCCAGTCGAGTCGTCACCGGGGTAGACATAGCCACCGCCTTGTCGTGTCGTTTGTGCACATAGTACACAAACGCATGCAGAACGGCAAGACCCCTGCCTCGATGCCCGGCCAGTCATAAACGCGCGCGGGTGCTCTGGATCTCAGGGGGAGCCTGCAGCTCCTGCAGGAGGGTGGTGATGATGCCGGCGGCGGGCCCGGCTTCTGGCCGCACGAGCATGCGGTGCGCCAGCACGGGGACGGCCAGCGCTTTGATGTCGTCCGGCAGCACGAAGGTTCGGCCGGCCATCGCCGCCCGTGCCTGGGCCGCCCGCAGCAGCGCGATGCCGGCACGCGGACTGCACCCCAGGAGCACGCCGGGCGCGGTGCGGGTATTGGCGACGATCTGCAGGGCGTAGCGCCGCACCGCCTCGCTGACGAAGACCGCGCGGACCTCCCGCGCCAGCGTCACCACTGCCTCCGGGGTGAAGACCGGGGCGAGGTCGTCGATGGGGTGGCGCGCGACGTGGGAGCCGAGCATCTGCAATTCGTCCTCGAACCCGGGGTAGCCCAGCGAGGTGGCGAGCATGAAGCGGTCCAGCTGCCCCTCCGGCAGCGGGTAGATGCCGTGGTGCTCCGCGGGGTTGAGGGTGGCCAGCAAGAAGAACGGTTGGGGCAGCAGGTGGGTGCGGCCGTCCACCGTCACCTGCCCCTCGTCGAGCGGCTCCAGAAAGGCGGCCTGCGTGCGTGGCGTCGCCCGGTTGATCTCGTCCACCAGTACCACGTTGGCGAAGATGGGGCCGGGGATGAAACGCAGCTCCAGCGAGCGCTGGTCCACGACCGAACTACCGGTAATGTCCTGCGGGCGAGCGCCCGGGCCAGCATCGTCTTGCCCACGCCCGGCACGTCCTGCAGCAGGACGTGCCCGCCCGCGAGCAGCACCGTTACCACCAGTTCGATCGGCTCGCGCTTGCCCACGATGACGCGCTCGACGTTGACGACGAGCTGCGCGGCAGCCGCGGCGACGCTCACTTCCGTTCACCTCCGCGCCAGGTCCAGACGTTGTGCAGGAGATAGTTAAACGTCCCGCCCACCCCGATGGCGATCAGGTTGGAGACCAGGAGGTAGATACCCAAGACATCGGTCAGCAGCACCAGGACGCCCAGCGAAATCAGCATGCCCACCGCGGTTGTGCTGTAATACCGCAACAATCGGATCATCTTCTCGCGGACCGACCGCGAGCGCCGGTCGCGCCACGTGAACACGTCGTTCAATTGAAAGTTGGTGAACGTGGACACGATGCCAGCGAGCAGCCCCGCGGCGACCGTCGGCAGGCCGAGGCCGTGGCGGGCCACCCAGAGGACCGCCGAGCTGACCCCGACACCGCTGGTACCCACGAGGAGAAAGCGGATGGGCCGTCCGTCCAGACGCATGGACAGCTCTATCAGGCGGCGGGAGAGCGACCTCGTCGCCGGATCCGGCCGCGTCGCAATCCCCTCTCTCATCGCGACCGGTAGACCTGCCTGTCCCGCCGCTCTGCGACCTCACCTGACGCGAACCCGATCCGTTCCCGCACGACGTAGAGTGGGCGTTCCCGCACCTCCTGCGTGACTCGCCAGAGGTACTCTCCCAGCACGCCAACAGCGAAGGCGTTGATGCCGGAGAGGAAAAGCACGGCTAGCGCAATCGGTTGCCACGGCGCCACGGCCTGATGCAGCGCGATCCGGCCGAGCAGCACGCCGCCGAGGACCACGGCGCCCGTGGTGGCCAGCAGCCCCCAGGACAGGATCAAGCGCAGCGGCAGGGCGGAAAACCCGATGATCGCATCCACGGCCAGCGTGGTCAGCCGCGAGAAACGGCCCCACTTGGATCGCCCGTGACGCCGCCGTTCCCGCACGTAGGGCACCGTCGCCTGCGCGAATCCGAGATTCAGGATCAACCCCTGGCTGAAGCGGGTCCGTTCCTTCAGGCCGGCGAAAAGGCGGGCCACCTTGCTGTCCAGCAGGCAGACATCCATGCCCTGCAACGGGTATCCGGGGAAGGCGATCCGCCGCAACACGCGGTAGAAGAGCGTGGCGAGCACCCGGCGCAGCCAGGGGTCGTTCCGCTGCTGCCGCACGGCCCAAACGACCTCGGCCCCCTCTTCCCACTTGCGCGCCAGCTGCGGGATGACTTCGGGAGGATCCTGCAGGTCGGCCGACAGCCAGGTGACGGCGTCGCCGGAGGCGGAGAGGATGCCCGGGATGACAGTGTTCCAGGCGCCGAAGTTTCGCGAGAGGCGCAAGATCTTCACGGCCGGATCGCGCTCGTGTAGCGTCCGGAGGATGGGAAGCGACTCGTCCTGACTCCCGTCGTCGACGAAGATGATCTCCCAGTCCCATCCCTCGAGCGTGCGCAGGGCGCGGCACAGGCGCTCGTAGAAGGGAGGCAGGTTTTCCGCCTCATTGTAGACTGGAACGAGCACCGACAGGAGGCGCCGTTCCCGGGCCTCGGTCACGCGAGTACCCCCCGCTGCTGCAGCGCGTCCAGGATGGGGAGGAGCGCCGTGATGTCAGGGATCACGACGGCGGCGCCCGCCACCTGCGCCAGAAAATCTGCGGTGCGGATGCCGTTGGCCGTCGCAATGGTCACCATGCCCAACTCCCTGCCCGCCAGGACATCCACCTCGGAGTCGCCGACGATGACGTCCCCCGCTCTGGCCCCCGCCGTGCGGATTCCCTCCACCTTGATCTGCCAGCCGGGCACCCCGTCCCGCTGGCCCCAGAACACTTGGCGAAACGCGGGGCGCATCCCTAGCCGGTCAAGCTGCCACCGCAGCGTCTCGCCGTCGCGCCGCAGCGTCACCAGGTAGAGCGCGTGCCGCTCCCGGAGCGCCCGCAAGACCTCTAACGCGCCGGGGACGACCCGGTCGTACGCCAGGAATTCCGGCCGCTCGATCCGCTCCAGCCACTTCTCGCGGTACTGCGCCGGGGTCAGCGCCGGATCCGCACCGGCGACCAGGGCGTCGACGGGGACCTGCCGGCGCTTCATCTCCCAGAGCTCCTCCTTGCCGAGCGCCGGGACTGGATGCCCCGCCACGATCTCCCGGTGGACACGGTAGTAGCGCTCCGACACGTCCAGCAGGGGGCCGTCCAGGTCGAAGAAGACGTTCACGCCCCCCTCCCTACCCCTGCGGCGCCGGCTGGCACATCGCGTAAATCTCCGCGCAGTACGCGGGCAGCTCGTGGCCGACCTCGAAGAGGGCGTCCAGCAGCGGCTGCGGCCAGGTCCGCATCTGGTCGTTGGAGAGCGGCTTCAGGAAGATGCCCGTCCAGAAGTCGAGGCGCAGCCCGGCGGCTTCCACGTCGCGCCGCAGAATCTCCATATTGTACACGCGGCGGTGCCCCGCCCGCAGGTCGCGCTCGTGCAGTTCGTCCAGGCGGTGAATCAACCCCATGGCCTGGCCGATGCGCCGGTGCAGCGACTCGGCGTTCGGCACGACGACGTGGATGGCGCCGCCTCGGGCAAGCCAGGTGGCGGCGCGGCGCAGGACGGCCACCGGATCCTCCAGATGCTCCAGGGCGCGGGCCATGATGATGCTGTTGAAGGTCCCCTCCGGCACGAACTCTTCAAAGAGGGCCAAATGGAAGGTCACGCTGCTGGAGACGCGCCGCCGCGTCTCCTCGATGTAGGCCGCCGAGCCGTCCACGACCTCGACCTCTGGAAAGGCGGTGACCAGCTCCTCGGTCATCACGCCGTCGGCGCACCCCATCTCCAGGACGCGTGGCCCCGCCGCGTGCTGCCGGAGGACGCGCATGCCATACTTGATCAGGTGGTAGTCGAAGTCGTCCCGGCTGCGGTACCACTCCGCCACTCGCTCCAGCCGTTCCCGCTCCGTCGCGCTCATCCGCCCTCCTAGACGTGCATGGTTTCCCACCGCCCGGGACGCTCCCGGATCCATTCCAGTTCCCGGCGCAGTCCGTCGGCCAGGGCGACGCGCGGCTGCCAGTCCAATTCCCGCCGCGCCCGCTCCGGGCTCAATACCATCGCCTGCAGCTCCGCGGGCAGGCGGATCCGCTCCGGGATCAACGGTGAATACCCTCCCTGCGGCGGGTCGTCATAGACGATCTCGACACGGTCGCCGGACGCCGACCGCACCAGCGCCGCCAGATCGGCGATCGAGGTCCCGATCCCGGTGCCGGCGTTGTAGACCTTCCCGTCGGCGGCGCGGCGGGTGAGGCAGCGGTTGTGCAGGTCGACGACGTCCGCCACGTAGATGAAGTCCCGCTGCTGGGTGCCATCGCCGAACACGATCAGCGGTTTCCCCTCGAGCGCGCGGCGCAGGAAGATCGTCAGCACGCGGCCGTACCACTCGCGCGGGCCGTAGACGATCCCGTAGCGCAGCGCGCACACCGCCAGCCCGTGATTCTCGCGAAAGAGCCGCGCGTAGTGCTCCGCCGCCAGTTTGCTCACGCCGTACGGCCAGTTCGGCACGGTGGGGTGCTCCTCGGTCTGCGGGATGACGCGCGCCTGGCCATACACGCAGGCCGAGGAGGCCAGGACGACCTTGGCGACGCCGCAGGCCACCGCCGCGCGCAGCACGTGCAGGGTCCCCACCGTGTTCGTGCGCAGATCCCCCGCCGGATCCTCCAGCGCGCGAGTGATCTCAAGCTGGGCGGCCTGGTGGGAGACCATCTCCGTGCCGCGCATCGCCCGCAGGAGTTCGTCCTCGTCCAGAATGTCGCCGCGCAGGACCTCAACGTCGCCGGCGACAGCGGCCAGGTTCTCCGGCGTGCCGGAGGAGAAGTTGTCGTAGACCCGCACCCGCGCCCCCTGCTGCACCAGGCTCTCGACAATGTGGGAGCCGATGAACCCGGCGCCGCCGGTGACGAGGACGCGTGGACCCTCGAGAGACACCCTCTGTCTGTCCCCCTCTACGCGGGCGGCCGCTCGACGGCCTCCGCCGGCAGGAAGAGTTCGCGCCAGTAGCGGAGCATCGTCAGGCCGTCCTGAAACTCGCCGATCATCGGCGCAACGCGCTCGCCCCGCGCCATGCGCACCAGGAGCAGCGGCGCGTTGACGCCGGCGGCCACGGTGAACGGCAGGCTGGCGGGAAACTTCGGGTTGATCTCGATCAGCGCGGTTGTTCCCTCGCGCACGATGCACTGTACGTTGGCCCGCGGCGCCAGGTTGAACGCGCGGTGGACGCCGATGGCGTAGTCGATCAGGCGGGCATCCTTCACCACCCGCCCCTTCACCTGCATCCCGGCCTTCGTCTCCAGCCGCGCCTTGGGGACGACGCTGATCACTTGCCCCGCGAAGTCTGTCAGCACGTCGATGGTGTATTCCTGCCCCGGGACAAACTCCTGCACGATGGAGTCCGGGACGTAGCGGACGAAGAAGGCGAGCTCCCGCTCGTCCCGGGCGACGAACACGTTGAGGGTCCCCCGCCCCCGCCGCGGTTTCACCACAACGGGAAAGCCGGGGATGTCGGCGGCGCTCACGGCAGCGGCGAGCCAGGTGGCGGGCACGGGAATCCCCTGACGGCAGCAGGCCAGGTAGGTCTCGTACTTGTCCCGCGCCAGGCGGACCAGCGCCGCGTCGTTGGAGATGACGCGGATCCCCTGGGCCGCGAACTCGTGCCGGTGCTCGGCAAACAGCGGCAGCTCATCGTCGATCACGGGGAAGATGATCTCCACCTTTTCGCGCCGGCAGATCTCCAGCACCGCGTCCAGAAACGCCGGGTCCTCGACCGCGGGAACGAGATGGAACCGGTCGCTGAGGTAGAGGCCGGCCGACAGCGGGTTCATGTCGGCGGCGACGACCCGGACGGGCACCTCACTCTGCCCCTTCAGCGCGTTGATGATCGCGATGCCGGGCATCGCCCCCGCCCCCGTGACCAGGACCGTGACGGCCATGCGGCGGCCTCCTTACAGGCGCACGACGGTGTGTTCGTCCATGGAGCGCTGCGCCGCCTCCAGCAGCCGCACCACCTGCAGCCCCTCGCGGCCCGCCGTCAGCGGCTGTCGGCCGTGGCGGACGCACTCCACGAAATGTCGGCACACGAGTTCCAGGGCCTCGGTCTGTTCGATCTTCGGCGCGAGCATGTCCCCGGTGCGGTACTGCACGAGCGTGTGGAAGCGCTCCTGCTCGGGGAGCACCTCCACCCCTTTGTCGAAGATCTTGACCTGGTTGTCCGGGTCCAGGTGATCGTAGATGACCGTCCTGCGGCTGCCGCCGATGAGGATGCGGCGGATCTTCACCGGCGTCAGCCAGTTGACGTGGAAGTGCGCCAGCGTCCCGTCGGCGAACTCCATCGTGATGTAAGCGATGCTCTCCTGCCTCCACCCGTCCCAGTGGATCGGGGCCGCGCCGACGCCCTGCACGCTCACGGGCGGCTTGTCGAGCAGGTAGGCCATGATCGAGAAGTCGTGGGAAGCCAGGTCCCACAGCACGTTGACGTCGCGCTGGAATAGCCCCAAGTTGACACGGACGGCGTCGTAGTAGTAGATGTGCCCCAACTCGCCGGCCTGGATCAGTCCCCGGATCTTCTGCACCGCGCCGGCGTAGATGAAGGTGTGGTCCACCATCAGGATCTTCCCTGCGGTTTCGGCCAGGTCCACCAGTGCCGTGCCTTCGGCCACGGTCGCCGTCATCGGTTTCTCCACGAGGACGTGCTTCCCCGACCGCAGCGCCTCTCGCGCCAGCGCGAAGTGCGTCGAGATCGGCGTCGCGATGACCACCGCGTCGACGTCCGGGGCGTGCAGCACCTCCTCCGCCTGGGCGACCGTGCGCAGGCCCGGGTAGAGACGCTCCATCACCGCGAGTCGCTGCGGGTCGACGTCGGCGACCGCGACCGGGCTGCACTCTTCCACCTTGTAGAGGTTGCGGATCAGGTTCGGCCCCCAGTAGCCGACCCCGATCACGCCGATCCGAATCATCGGCCTCGCACCCTTTCGACACAAATCCCCATACTTTCCGTCATTCCCGTTGCGTACCGCCCTACGGCCGGAACACCGTTAGCCAGGTTGCCCAGGGTCATCGGGCAGCTACCCGTTCCATCAGGATCAGGTAGGTTCGGTGGACGCGACCCTGTCCGGTTACCTTGAAGGCGTCTCTCTGCAGCATGCGCAGCAGGCCGTCCGCAGCGGGAGGGATCGGCGGAACGATCAGAATCCACACCCGCGGATGCGGTTTCAGCGCGGCGCCTACCTCCCGCATGCCGATTCCGCCCGGGCCGATGACCTCGGTTCCATTCGGCGTCAACGCCATTCTGAGCTGCGGCCCGCGGAAGTAGTAATCAACGGGGATCAGCGAGAACCCCGGCAGGAAGACCATGGCGTCATCTGACCGAGCTCTGCGAGAAACTGTCTGGGCGAGCATGCGCCAGTCAAAGTCATCCATCCTGGGCCGACGGTAGAAGTCCCCGAGCGCCAGCGCATTCGGGACCAGGACGGCGCCGACCAGTCCGGCCGCGACCCAGGGAGCCCAGCGGGTCCGTATTTCGGATACCCGGGCAACCCCGGTCGCTAAGAGTAAAGCGATCGGCGGCACCACGAACACGACGTACCGCGGAGAAAACACGTTCAGCCGCATCGAAATGGCGCCCGCCAATAGAACGGGAACCAGCGCCGCAAGCAGGAGCAGCCCGACCGGCCACCCGCGGGCGTGGTTGCGGCGGACGGCTGCCGCGAGCAAGATCACGACCGCGGCAGCGGCGACCAGAACGGCGGCGTCCGGCTCCACCGGACCAATCGTCCATCCCCCCAACCCCTCGGCTGCCGCGATCGGCCCGCCCGCCGTCATCCCCCACAGCGTTTCAAGGACAGTCGACCAATGGAAGGCGGGCCGGTAGACTGGCCATCCCCGACCGGCCGCGATCTGCTCCAGCAGCGAGGGCACCCACGGCAGGAGCAGCAGGAGCGCGCCACTTCCCGCCAGGATCCATTTCCCGACTTCGATGGGGCGAGAGCGGCACGTCCATCCCACGTAGATCCCCTGGGCGATCCAGATGAGAAATCCAAAGTAGTGCGTATACCACATCAGCGCCGTGAGGAGGCCATAGACCACCCACAGGCGACCTCGCCCGCTCCGCACGGCTTCGTACAGAGCCCACCACGATGCGGTGCCCATCGCGGCCAGGAGCCCGTACATGCGGGCCTCCTGGCTCGCAGCCACGTGCGCTGGGGCCAAGGCCAGGAACCACGCCCCCAGGAGTGCCGGGAGCGGACCCACCAGCCGCCGCCCAAACAGGCCGGTGATCAGCACTGTAGCCGCGCCGGCCGCGACGGAGAACGCCCGAACGGCGACCTCGCTATCTCCGAAAGAGACCACCCAATAATGCAGCAGGATGTAATACAGTGGCGGATGAGGATCGTTCGCAGCCACGAGTGCCCACAGCCGGTCAAGTGGCTGCCGCGCGAGAAACACGCTGAACGTCTCATCGAAAACAAGAGCCTTCCCCGTGAGCGCAGCCGCCCGCACCGCCGCTGCCACGAGCGTGGCCAGGAGCACCAGCAGGACCCACCGGCCCTCTGCCTGAAACCATGCCGCAGGGGACCACCGCCATGCCACGACCGGCCGGATCTCTGCGGCGATGACGGGCGTCTTCTCTGTGGCCGTCGTCGCTCGCGGGAGTTGCCCTCGGGAGAAATCCATTTGCGCCAGCGGCTCCACTTGCGCGGGTCACCCGATCCGCGTCCGCATATACTCGTGCACCCGCTCCGCGACGTAGTCAAGCTGATCCAGTCCCAGTTCGGGATACATCGGTAGCGAAAGGACCTGTCGGGAGCACTGTTCCGCGACAGGGAAGTCACCGTGATGGTACGCCAGAGGCGCCAGCGCTGGCGTCAGGTGCAGCGGGGTAGGGTAATGGACGGCGGTCTGTACCGCATGCGCCTGCAGGTGGCGTCGCAACTCGTCGCGGTCGCCCCACTCCACGCGAATCACGTACAGATGGTAGACGTGCGTGCGGCCCGCCGCCGCTCGCGGGGTGACGACGCCCGGCAGCGCGTTGAGACGCTCTGTGTACCGGGCGGCGCGCTCGTGGCGCGCATCATTCCAGGCGTCCAGGTGCTGGAGCTTGGCCAGGAGAACGGCGGCCTGGAGCGTGTCCAGGCGACTGTTGTACCCGATGAGATCGTGCTGGTACTTCTCCACCCCTCCGTGAGCCCGCAGCTTGCGGACCGCCTCGGCGATGTGGTCGTGATTAGTGGCCACAGCCCCGGCATCGCCGTAGGCGCCCAGGTTCTTCGTCGGGTAGAAGCTGAAACAGGCGGCGTCTCCCCGGGAGCCCACCCTCAGGCCATCATAGGTGGCGCCGTGCGCCTGCGCCGCATCCTCCACGACGGGCAGCCCGTACTGCGCAGCCACCTGCCGGAGGGGGGCCATATCCGCCGGCTGGCCGTAGAGGTGCACCGGCACGATGGCCTTCGTGCGCGCGGTGACCCGTTCTGCCACCTGCGCGGGATCCAGCGTGTACGTGGTCGGATCGACATCCACGAAAACGGGGCGCGCCCCCACGTGGAGGATCGCCTCGGCGGTGGCAACGAATCCGTTCGCCGCCGTGATGGCCTCGTCACCCGGCCCTACGCCGAACGCGCGCAGGGCGAGGACGATCGCGTCTGTCCCGCTGGCAACACCTACCACGTGCCGGACACCCAGGTATGCGGCGAACGCGCGCTCGAACTCGGCGACAGGCGGGCCGAGGATGAAGTCACCGGAAGCCAGGACCGCCTCCATGGTGGCCAGCATCTCGCCGCGCAGGTGCGCATACTGTGCACGCAGGTCCATAAAGGGGACGTTCATGGCCTCTGCCGCCCACGCACCAGCACCACGGCGGCCAGGATGCCCCAGCCCAGGATGCTGATGCCCCCCCCGATTTGCACGCTACGGGGCTGGAACACAAACTCCAGGCGGCGAGTCTCCGCTGGAAGAACGACAGCCCGAAAGGCGTGATTGGCCCGGTAAACCGGAGCCTCTCGGCCGTCTATGTACGCCCGCCACCCAGGGTAGTAGGTGTCACTCAGGACGAAGACCGCCGGCCCGTTGAGTGCCAGATCGAAGGTTAATCGGCTCAAACCATATGACCGGCGCAGGATCTGCCCGGGATCATCCCTGGGCCGCATCGTGAAAGTCTCGCGCGGCGGCTCAGAAAGGATGACCACCTGGCGGGGCTCCCAGTTCCCATCCAGGATGCGCTGCACAGAGCCATCGACCGGTTGCACGACAAACCTTGTCACCAGGAAGCCGCGGGGCAGCGCCCGGTCATTGTACCAGACGTGATAGCCATCGCGGTCATCCTTGTAGAGCCGGGCGTAGGCGCGCGGGAGGTAGGCGCGCGTGAAGATGTAGCGTGCCCCCATGAAGTCAATCAGCGGAGAGCGGCCCTCGCGCCGCTGTCCGTGATCGACGGCCACGGTGATGAACTGGTTGCTGCGGAGCAGTTCGACGGGTGAATAGCCCCACGCGTTCGCGATCCGGCGCAGGACCCCGGTGTTCGGCACAAGTGCCGCGCGATATGCCGCCAGCTCCTCCGGCTCCCGGATGGCCGACCGAGTCATCCCCTCAAGCCAGGTGGACCAGGCGAAGGCCGGAGTCGTGAACACGCGGTAGGTCCCTTGCCCCAGGCGCAGTCTGTCCTCGATGGCGAGGGGGCGGGTGAGTTCCGTCGCCTTGACGGTGGGGTACAGGTTCATCCCGTAACTGAAGAGATCGCCCACGACCAGCGCGATCAGCAGGGCCTCAGCCAGCCGGACCCGGAGGCGCCGGGACAGGGCCGCGAAGACGATCGTTCCCGCCCCCACCCACAGGAGGGCGAGCCGCAGACCCTCCGCCACGCCAATCGCGCCGGCCAGACGCACTACTTCCCGGAAGAGGGTCGGCGGCAGATACTGCGCGGTCCGCATGGCTCCCTCCGCGAGCCGCTCGAGCGCGGGGACGACCCCCGGTCCGCCAAGCCCCCAGTAGAGCGCCCCCCCGGCGACCAGAACTGACAGGAGCGCGAGCGCGCGCCAAGCGCGCGAGCTCCCCGCGCGAGCGCGCAGGGCTTCGAGCCCGTAGGCCGCCAGCACCGCAACTGCCCACGCATACCAGATGAGGAAGCGGCTGGGCACGCGAAAGTAATCCAGGCCGGGGATGACGAGGTAGGCCAGGCGATATAGCAGCGACGACCGGCCGACCGCCAGCGCCACGCCGCATGCTCCTATCACCGCCCAGAGCCAGCGGTCCCGGCGGACGGACGCCGCCAGCCCCACCAACGCGAGCAAGACGGCGGCGACCCCCGCAAACCCCACCATCTCCCAGTAGAGCCACGCCCCCCAGTAGAGATCACGGAAGGGTGTCCCGAAGAGGTTGGGGGCGAGGAGCATCGGCAGCTGGCGCAGCGGCAATGAGAAAGACGTGGCAAAGGTGAAATCCCTCCCGCCGGACCGATCGGAATGCCGCACCATCTCCACGGCGGGGAGGACCTGCACGGCGGCCAGAATCAGGCCGAGTGCCGCTGCGGACACGAATGTCAGACCCAGGACGATGAGGCGTCCCCGCAGCGTCCGCGCCGCCTCGGGATCCCGCGCCGCCCGCCAGAGCGCGAAACTGCCCGCGAGCAACAGCGAGATCAACAGCGTCTGCAGGTGCCCGGCGAAGACCTGGAGCGCCAGCGTTGCCCCCAGCGCGAGGATCGGCCGCCAGCGCGATCGTTGGAAATCGATGCCCGCCACGATGAGCAGCTGCAACGGGAGCCATGTCATCGTGCGGATCAGATTGGGCTGCGTAATCCTGGCCGCGAGGAATCCGCTGAAGGCAAACGTGCAGGCGCCCAGGAATGCGGGGCTCCAGGCGAGTCCCCGGCGGCGGAGGAACGCATACGTCAGCGCCGCCAGCAGAAAGACGTGCAGCGCGAGATCCGCGGCCAGGGCGCGGGACAGCGGCAGCACAAGATTGAGGAGCATGCTGGGATAGAAGGACGAGAACTCCGCATCGGCCAGAAACGGCATCCCGTTCATGATGTAGGGGTTCCACACCGGCAGGTCACCCTGGTGGACGTATTGCCGCCACAGGTCGTGGGCCGGGTAGACGCCCATGATCGCGTCGCCGAAGTACAGGGCCTGGTCCGTGAATAGGATCCGCCCAAAGAACAGCAGGGTCAGGATCCCCAGAAGGATCACAGCCCTGGTGTCCGCCTTCCGCCCGGTCGAGGACAGGCTCCCCAGCACACCTTTCGCCGCAGCTGTCGTCGGCCCCATCAGCGGACCCAGCGCCGCGTAGAGAACAGGAGCGAGAGGTACTCCCGAACTGTCTGCCGGAGGCGCATCTTGCTCTGACCGCGTTTGCGGTCATACCGCAGATGGAGCGGGACCTCGGCGATCCGGGGGTGGAAAGGCTGCAGCTTCACCAAGAGCTCGGCCATTACCGAAAACCCGGGCGCCTCGATCAGGCTGTCTCGGTAGCGGGCCAGTCCTTGTCGGAGGAGCTGAGCGCGATAGGCGCGGTACCCTGAGGAGTAGTCACGCACGCCGCGGAGTCCAAAGCGCAGGCGCAGCAGCACACCGATTCCTAGACTGAGAATCTGGCGCGTGAGCGGGACACCTTCCTCCATCCCCCCGGGGGCATAGCGAGAAGCAATCACGAGGTCAGCACCCCGGCGTATCGCCTCCACCATTGAGGGAATGAGCTGGGGCGGGTGGGTGTTGTCGGCGTCCATCGTAATGACCACGTCGTCGTCGCCTGCCTGCGCGAGCGTGTGCCGGATGCCTGTCTCGACGGTCCGGGCCAGGCCGCGATTGCGCTCGTGGGACACAACTTCCACGGGGAACCGGTCCCTGAAGGCCTCCGCCAACGAACGGGTCCCATCCTGGCTGCCGTCATCCACGACGACGATCTTGTACGGCAGCGCAGCGCCGTTTAGCGTCCCGGCCAGGCCCGGGAGAAGCGCAGGTAGATTTTCGGCCTCATCAAAAGCGGGCAGAACAACCCAAACCTTCATGCATCAGTACCCCAGGTTTCGGGAAATCGGCAGGGAAATTCCTCTAACCCGCCGCACCTTTAACATACCCAAGAGTCCAGCCGCTTCAGACCTGGCGGGTGGAGAGTCTTGCCGGGCGCCCATTCCCCCGGGGGTGGGCAAAACCAATCCGGCGGGAGTCCGCAGACGAGGGACCAAACGCATGGGGACGCTATGACATCTTCCCACACGCCTTCGCGCGAAGAGGTCATTGAACACAATCTGAGGCTCCACGCGACGACGGCCGACGATTACGACCAGATTCATCACTACTTGCACAATCGCGTCGAACAGTCCTGGCTCTGGAGTGACCTCCGGCTCCTGCACGCCTGGCTCCAGCAGCGCGTGCAACCGCCCGTGCGGTATCTCGACCTTGGATGCGGGACCGGGAACATCGCGCTGAAGCTCCTCTCTCTGGGCGGGCACGTCGTCGGCCTCGATCTTTCCCGGGCCATGCTCGATATCTTGGCGCGGAAGGTCGCGCACGCCGGATTTCAGGATCGCTTCCGCGGCGTCGTCAGCTCGGCCGATGAGGCCACTGTTCTTGCCGCGCATGCGGAGCTGCTGCAGCCGATTAATGCTCTATGTATTAGCTCCGTGCTGCACCACCTGTACGACTATGGCGCGTCCCTCCGTCAGCTACCACAATTCTGCCCGTCTCTCCGGCTTGTGTACATCACGCACGAACCGTGTGCGCGCGCCAGCCTCGCGCCGCCGCGCCGCCGGCAGCGCCTCTACAACCTGGGCGTCCGCCAGCTGGACGTTCTGTTGAGTGATCTGATCCGACTCTGGCGCCCGGCACGCGGCTATGCGGACGACCCCATTGCGGACTACCATGCGTTTGGCCAGGGTGTCGACGAGTCCGCGGTGACGGACGTGCTCGCAGCGGCAGGATTCACGCGCGCCCTCGTCCACCGCCGCTACAACATGCGCCGCACGACGCTGTGTAGTCTGATCGACAACATGTGGCTGCCTTCACTCCGGAACGATATCTTCCCCATCACGATGTTCACACTGGCTCTATCCCGCGAGGGTGCCGCGGCGTCAAAAGCCTCCTAGCGCCGCCGTTCGTAGGCCAGCACCCAGACATCCCGGAAGTCGACGAACGACCGCTGCACATAAGACTCCTGCAACTTTGCCAGCAGCGCTTCGGTCGTCTCCGGTGGTGTGGGGATCGTGAGGACGAGCCAGACTCTGCGGGCTTGACCGACCAGTACGGGCGCCGGCGGCAGCCGCTCCAGCCACACCGACCTCGCCTGCGGGGACCGCCACGGCGGCGCGTAAAGAGTGACGGCGGTCGCGACCTGCTGCCGAAAGTAATAGCCGAATGCCACGCGTGCCGTGTGGGGGTAAAATAGCAGTGCGTCGCCCGGTTGCCACCGCGCTTTCACGTAGTGCGCGGCGCCGGCCCAATCGTAAGGCACATAGCGGGCATCGGCGAACGTCAGGCCCAGCACGAGAAGGTTGAGCCCCACGACGAGGACGATCGGCACAGCGGCGCTGAGGGTCCGAACCCCTCCGCGCGCTCGTCCGGTGAGAGCCAGTAGCCCCTGGGCCAGCAATATCGCGAGAAACGGCTGGACGTACGCGGCGTACCGGGGAATCGCGTAATAGATCCCGGTGCCGAGGGAGGCGAGGACGAGAATGCCCAAGGGCACCGCCCACGCGGTCAACACGAGGGCACGCGTGCCTCGCCCGGGTAGAGACACCGCCCCCCACGCACCGAGCAAGAGAAAAGACGCGACTAGCAACACCTGAGCCCACGCCGCCTTGAGGGAACCGACTAAGTAGCCGCCCAGACCGAAGAGGTAGCCGCCGAAACTGGAGAGAGCGACGATCTCCAGAGGGGCCGTCAGCGGCATGCGCCCCCTCGAGACCGTGGCGAGCCGTTCCTCTGACAACTGGCTGATCGCGGCGGGCCACCAAGGAATGAACGCCAGGAGCGCTGCGACCACCGTGAGGAGAAAGCCGGTGCGGATCTGGCGCGTGGCCCGATGTGCGGCGAGGATGTAGATGGCATGTGCGACGATAAGGAGAAACGCCAGGTAGTCAGTGTAGAGGGCGAGGCTGAGGAACAGGGCATAGCTGGCCCACATCCAGACGCGGCCGGCCCGCGCGGACTCCCAGAGCGCCCAGGTAGCCATCAGACCGAAGAAAGCCAGGAGGGGATACATCCGGGCCTCGGCGCTGGCCTGGATGGACAGCGCGGAAGCCGCGACGAGGGCGGCGGACGCGATCCCGAGCGCGCGGCCGGCCAGACGCCGCCCGAATCCATATGTTGCCGCCACCGTCATCGCGCCAAAGATCGCCGAAAGGCCGCGGACGACTGTGGGGGAATCCCCCATCTGGATCCATACGTGGAGGAGTAGGTAGTACAGGGGGGGATGCGCGTCGGTCCGAATCACGCTCAGCGCTTCGCGCCACGGCAGGCGGGCCACTGCCACGCTGAAGGCCTCATCGAACCAGAGGCTTCTGACGTTGAGGACGCCTCCGCGAATGAGCAGAGCGGCCACGACCAGCAGGCCGGCTTCAATCAAGCTGGCCCGCAGGCGGAAGGCCCTGTCCATTCCCCGATCGGCGGCGGTCACGGCGTGCTCCGCTAGCACTCGCGCGCGACCGCTCGCATCACGGTCCGGGCGAGCCCTCGTATACGCGGGACTCCCAGCGAAACGCATAGACGAGCCCGAACGACTTGCCTTCCACCTCCCGGAAGTACGGCGCCAGGATCTTGGCGATCTCCTTCCGGGCCTCCTCGCCGATGGGAATGGTCGCGATGATCCACATCCGGGGGTGTCCCCGGGCCACGGCCGCGAACTTGCCGGCATCGATCTGTGTCTTGAAGCGCACCTGGCGGTTGGCGCTGATCACCTCTCGCGGGTTGACGCTCATCCGCTTCTGCGGGCCTTCGAAATAGTACTCGAACGGGATCCTGGCGAACGCGGGGACAAACAGGATGAAGTCGTCGGTCCTGGCATTGTCGCGTACGAAGTGTGCCAGCGCTCGCCAGTCATACGGCGTCCCGGTGCGATAGAGGTTGACCAGCGCCGGGACGTTGAACGAGGCTACGAGAGCGAGCAGACCGACGAAGGCGAGCCCCGACTTCATGGGACCGCGCATCGCGGCAGCGACCGTCACGATCCCCGCCGCTACCAGAATGGAGAAGGCCGGAATGACAAATGAGAAATAGCGCTCATAGAACATGTTCCATTTGAGTGAGACGGCGCCGACCAAAAGTATGGGGAGCAGCCAGTAGCCGAGCAGGAAGCTCCGCTGCCGACCCTTGAGACCACCCACCCCCGCAAGCACGAGCAGCACGAAGGGAAGGAGGATGGCGCCGCGATACTCCAGAGGAAGAGCACCGCGCTGGAAGTACGTTCCCATGCCGAAGAGCCCGCCGCCGAAGCTGAACAGCCCCAGGGTGTCGGTGAGAGCCCCCAGACCGAAGGGTGGCCGGATGCCTGGCCAGCCCCGTGCCGTGAGCAGTTGGGTGAGGAGCGTCGGCAGGAGCGGGGCGTAGGCCACGGCCACGCCCGCCGTGGTCACGACCCAACTCATGACGGCGCCACGCGCCCGGTGAAAGGCGACAACGTAGATCCCCTGTGCCACAAGCAGCACGAGGGCAAAGTGGTGTGTGTAGAGGGCGAGGAGCGTGCAGATGCCGTAGGCGATCCAGTACCGACGCCGTCCCTCTTCCAGGGCCAACCACAGCGCATAGGATGCGCCCAGGCCAAAGAGCATGAGGAATGGATACATGCGCGCCTCTTGAGCGGCCGTCACCTGGAAGGGGGATATCGTCAGCAGCACCGCCGCGAGGACTGCCACCCGCGGACCGGCTGTCCGCCGCGCCAGCAACCAGGTCAGGACCACGGCACCAAGACTGGCCAACACGGAGAGTATTCTGACCCAAACTTCGCTGCGGCCGAGCAGGGCGATCCAAAAGTGCAGCAGCACGTAGTACAACGGGGGGTGAGTATCGAATAGGCGGAGCAGTCGAGGGATCCCGAGCAGAGACTGCTCCGCGATGTAAACACTATATGTCTCGTCGAACCAGAGACTCTTCGTACCGAGGTCCAAAATGCGCAGTGCCCCGGCAACCGCGACTATGCCGCCAAGCACGAGGGGGGCCCAGGCCGCTTTGAGACGCTGCCCCAGGCCGATCGGCCAGGCTGTGGCCTGCGTCCGCTCGACTAGTTCAGTGCCCACAAAATTCATCGTATCAGGTCTAGAAGAGCGAGGGAGCGGCCGTCGAGCCGCTCCCTCCTATTCAACTCAGACGGCGAATCGATCAGAAGCTGCAGCCCTGTTCGGAGTTTCCGTCCTCGCTGAGTGTGACCGAGCAGCTGTCGCCAGCCACGACAGGGAACGGCGCTCCGACCCCCGATGAGGTCCACGTGATGAACGCTGTGGCTCCGCCTCCGCTGGGGGCCGGAGTGTTCCAGGCCGAGCCAACGGGCATCACCATGGCGATGTTGGTGATCGTGGTCGGGAAGACGTTGTGCTCCTGGTAGTAGGCCCAGGAGAGCGTCTTCGCCTCCTGCAGGATGTTATCGATCTCCGCCTTGTACGCGCGCTTGCGGGCGCCGAGGTACCGCGGTACGGCGAGCGCAAGCAGGATACCGAGAATGGCCAGCACGACGACCAGCTCGATGAGGGTGAAGCCCCCCTCGGCGGTGCGCCGCTTTTGGTTGAGGAAGAACCTAAGCAAGATTCCCTACCTCCCTTCAGAGCGTCTTAGCACATGTCGGTGAAGGCTCCCCGGCACGAATGCTTCCTCCAGGCTGACGCGCTCACCTCCCGTCCGGCCGAGCCTTGGGGTTCACCATACTCGTATGCCCCAACGCCCCTGCCGGTAGACCTCCCTATTCAACTCAGACGGCGAATCGATCAGAAGGTGCAGCCCTGTTCGGAGTTTCCGTCCTCGCTGAGTGTGATCGAGCAGAGGTCGCCAGCCACGACAGGGAACGGCGCTCCGACCCCCGATGAGGTCCACGTGATGAACGCTGTGGCTCCGCCTCCGGTGGGGGCCGGAGTGTTCCAGGCCGTGCCAACGGGCATCTGCAGGGTGATGTTGCCAATTGTGGTGGGGAAGACCCCGTGCTCGTGGTAGTAGGCCCAGGAGAGGGTTTTCGTCTCCTGCAGGATGTTGTCGACTTCGGTCTTGTAGGCACGCTTGCGCGCCCCCAGGTACCGGGGGACGGCCAGCGCCAGCAAGATCCCCAGAATGGCCAAAACGACGACCAGCTCGATGAGGGTAAACCCCCCTTCGCTACCGCGCCGTCTTTGGTTGAGGAAAAATGAAAGCAAGATGAAAGCCTCCTCTCAAACCACCTCAACCGCCGACCAGAACTTGCGGAATCACGACCTCTCGACCGGATAATCACCTCCCCCAGGCACACTACTCCCCAGAATGGGCCTTCATAACTCCTCTGCCCGGATGGGTACTATCCCAGACCGGTTCTTCTCTCCTACTTCACGCCGCTACCGGTGGCCAGGGAGAAGATCGGCAGATACAGGGAGATGACCATGGCGCCGACCACGACGCCCATGAAGATGATCAGGATGGGCTCGAGCAGGGAGGTCAGGCTCTGTACGGTCGTCTCCACCTCGACGTCGTAGAAGTCCGCCACCTTCTCCAGCATCTGCTCCAACTGTCCGGTCTCCTCGCCGACCTTCGCCATCTGC
>Ga0209341_10002058_pt1 | contig 19354 bp, 35 predicted proteins | sample RifCSP13_2_FD_184020 | JGI IMG/M metagenome (GOLD analysis project Ga0209341, IMG submission 184020) | Soil microbial communities from Rifle, Colorado - Rifle CSP2_sed 13_2 (SPAdes) (version 2) | ecosystem: Environmental > Terrestrial > Deep subsurface > Rock core/Sediment | place: Rifle... | reverse complement strand
ATGCGCCAGATTGATGAAGAGCAGCGGAGGGAGAAGTCTCAGCAAGACATAGAGACTCGTGCCGAGAATCGGTGGAAGGAGCATTTTGCTACGACCGCTGCATCAAACCTTGCTGAGAAGCAGCGGAACCAAGTTCAAGCACCACCGAAGATGGGCCTTCCTCCTGGGACGATGATCGACCAAACTGATTTGGTTAAGTTCATGATCGCCGATAGGCAGGCCGAGGCAGCGGCAGCCCGATCGGAGAAGACTGCGGGTGCGACAGCGAGCCGCCAAGAAGCTCATGACACTCGTATGATGCAAGCGCAGATCGACGCGATGAAGGAACGGGAGCGGGAGGCGCGGGGGAGAGAGGTGCGCGCTGCCCAGCAGCAGTGGAATCGTGGGCTCATGGGCGCGCGAGAGAGTGCCCTGAGGGAAGGTGTCACGCCCGATGCGGCGGAGGCAGCCTATCGGAGGCGCTTCTCTGAGCCTGGAGAACAGGTGGCTGGGGAGTTGGGATTTGGCGAGGATTCCCCTGCTGGTGTACCCACACCTCCACCTCAGGTGGGCGTGACACCCAGCGCCTCACCCACACCGCAGGCCAGTGTCCCACCGCCTCCTCAACCTTGTCCTCCTGGGACGAGAGCAGAGTACAGTCCAAGCCGTGGCACGCATCGGTGCGTCTGACCCATGCCCTTCCCTGATGAGGCGGATGATTGGATTCCTGTAGAAGATAGCGTCGATGACTGGGTGCCCGTATCACCTTCTACAGCAGCGCCATCATTCCAACCTGAGACCGTCGCTGGTGCTCTAGAGCGTTTCGGCACTGGTCTGCAGGAGCAGGGTGGGCCGCTTGCCCTTCCGCTCGCGTTGCAGATGAGAGCCTCCTCTCGTGGGCTTGGTGCACTGCAGCGTGTCGGGGGCTTTGCTCAGGAGCAAGTGCTCAAGGGGATGGGTGCGCTTGCTGGAGAAGAGGATCTGGGAAAGGTACAACGTGAGGCTGGCACGCAAGCTATCAGGGCCTTTCCTGGTGCACGACTTCCTTACGACATCTATCGGGCAATTGATAAGCCACCTGAGGTAGAAGCAATACAGGCGGGCCTAGAGAAGGGCATTGGTGGTATCGTTACTGACCCCACTGATCTACTCTTAGCAGGATTCACTGGTGGTGGATCTGTCTTTGCAAAGCGCACCTTCCAGGTTTTGATGGGATCCGGACTTACAGACCAAGCTTATGCGCTGGCTCAGATATACCAGAAGGAAGGAGTGAGTCCGCGATTCCTTGAACTCGCTGCTGAGGCAGGAGTGAATGTCGCTGCGCTCGGCGGGGCCGAGATTGCAGGACGTGCTGGGCGAAGGCCAATGGAGCCACCTCCTGTCACGCCTGAGGGTTTCACCCCTGAGGAGAAGCCCTTCGCGCTGCCTGAGGAAGGCCCCGCGCCGGAGTTCATGACCCCGGAGGAGCGATTGTCGAGGCAGGTGGAGGAGTTCAAGGCTGAGAGGGCGAGACTTGAAGAGCCGACTCCTGAGGAAATTCGCCTCGCGCCAGAAGTGGATGATTGGGTGGATGTTCCGGTTGAGGCGGCTCAGCCAGCCCCTCAGGCGGAGCCGGGTCTCCCACTGCCAGAGGCACCCCTGGAGGATCTGCGCTGGGAAGGGGAACCCCTCCCCAAGAGCGTGACCCGCCTCGTGCGTGGACGAACGATGAGGGAGAGCCAGCTTGCAGGAGAGAAGTTGACCCTCCCTCCTGATGTGGAACCGCTCCTTAAGCAATTCGCCCCGGAGGAGCCTCTAGGTGTGGCTGGTCCTGAGACAGAAGTGCCCTTCACGGAGCGTCGTCCTGAACTGCGAACTACGGGGGCGTTCCTGGAGAACTTCTCCAATGCAGTAATGGACCGCCTGCAGGGAGTGGTGGCGGAGATTGAGGGTAATCTCCCTGAAATGTCTCGCCGTCAACCCGAGCTTGAACAGTATGAGCACGCCTTCCGTGGTACGGGCACCGTGGAGCCTGGTGTGTCCCGGCCGAGATGGTTTACTGGCGAAGCTGGTGGATTCAAGGTTGATCCAACAACTCACGCCTGGGAAATCATGGGCCAAGTTCGTCGTGGACAACTTAGTCCAGAAGCAGCCCCGGCAGCATGGCTTAGGGAGTTGGCTGATACGGCCATCCACGAGACTCTCCACACCTTCGCAGGAACAGAGGATGTGGGGCCAATGGGCCAGGATTATATGGCCCGCCTCAGCAAAACTGTGGCGAATACCCCCGAGATGAACCAATTGGTGGAGTCGTGGGTTGACTCGCAGCTGCGGGGTAATCCAGAGGGAGTGCGTAAGCTTTTTGATCAAGCCAGGATGGGAGGGCTTGAAGAGGCACCCGCTGGTCGAGCACTCTCCAAGGAATTTGGAGAGCCGGACTTCATCCCGGAAGAGCGCCCCTTCTCCCTTGAGGCACCACCGCCTCCGGGACAGCCTCCAGGTGGAGGCCCACCTCCCAGCGGTGAACCCGGTCAGCTCCCCCTCTTCCCAGAGGGCGCCCCGCGAGAGTCCCCCTTCAAGGCTGACATTGCAGATATTATGAATGTCCCCCGCTCGGCCATCGCTGGATTTGACCTTAGCGGTCTCCGGCAGGCGGCACCGCTGGTGGCGCGCTATCCCAAGATCATGGGCCGAGTGGTGAAGGCCGCGTTCAAGGAGGCCATGGCCAATCCGATGGCGGCGTCTGAGCTTGAGAGTGCTTTCTGGAAGGACCCCAAGACTCTAGAGATTCAGCGCGTCGCCCGGAATCTGAATTCTGACTTCGAATTCACGAAGGCCGGTGTGCGCCCTGAGGAGGCACATTACGGAACCCGCCTGATCGCTGAGGGGTTCAGGAAGATCGGCCTGGGTAAGGTGGACCCCTTCACCCGCACAGAGCGCGGGTTCACCCTGATGCTGAACAAGGCCAGGGCAGATGTGCTGAGTTACAAGTTCAAGCAACTTGAGCGGATGGGCTTCACACCAGATAGTGATCCTGCTGCGTACAAGGCTACACTGGATTTGGTCAATAACTTGTCCGGTCGTGGAGCACTGCCCAGGGGGAAGGGTGAATTGGCGGTTGGGTATCGAAACGCACAGAAACTCCTAAACGCTATAGCATTCAGCCCCCGCATGATCCACTCACGTCTGAACCTGGGGAAACTCCTGATGGATGCAGCGAATCCAGTGAAGTGGGCTAAGATGACCCCCGCTGAGCGGATGGTGCGGATGCAGGGGGTGCTCGACCTGGGAGCATTCATCTCTCTGGCCACGGCGGTGACCTACGCCAGCGCAGCCGCTCTTGGCGGTGAGGTTGAAGAGGATCCCCGCTCGTCCGACTTTATGAAGGTCCGGAAGGGAGATGCTCGGCTGGACTTCACTGGGGGCGTGCAGCCCTATCTTCGCTCCGCAGCCCAGCTCATCACCGGGGAGCGGAAGACCAAGTATGGGCAGGTACAGAAGGAATCCAGAGCAGATGTCTTAAAGCAATTCGGCAGGTCACGCCTCGCGCCTGTGCCCTCCACCCTGGTGGATATTTTGGTGGGTCGAGAGGTGACGGGGGAAAAGACTCGGGTCGGTGTCCCTTTCACTGGGAAGGGAGAGTTGGGCGAGTTGACAACCCCCATGGCCTTCCAGGACATCATTGAGTTGTGGAAGGAGGACCCTGCCTTGGCGATGGCCATGGCGCCCCTCGCAATCCTGGGCGCAGTGAGCCCCGCTGTGCATGAGGCGCCATTCAAGGGGAAGCTGGGAGAGGAGTACTACCAGAGGAACGTCCCGCCCCCCAGGGCGGTGGAATCGGTAAAAGGTCCCCAGGGGGCGGGGTATGAATTGAGTCTAGAAGAGTCTGAAGAGATGGAGGAGGAAGGGAAGAAGTTCATGCAGCCCACCCTTGAGGAGCTGCTTGATTCGCCCTCTTACAAGAACCTGACTCCCGCAGGGAAGCGCATTGTCCTTGAGGCCGTGACCAAGGAGCTGCGCTCTGCGCAGTCGGCGCGGGTGAGGGCGGAAATGCTGCGGAGGCATCCTAAGGAGCTTCTTGCTCCGCCTCCTCTTGTTGAATAGTTTCCTCCAGGGCAGCATCTTCAAAGGCGAGCCTAGTATCTTCAACCAATTGAAATAGATCCCCTAGGGTGTAGTGGGAGACGCGGCCGTCCTCAAGGGCCACCAGATATTTCCTCACCGCCTCCACATGCGTACTAAGTGCCCGATCTGCCGTCATCGTTTCCTCCTGAGATTAGTCCAAACCAAATGAGTGTGAAAAGCACTGCCACCATGAGGGGTGTCATTTCGACTCCAGCCACCGCTGCAGATCACCAATGAGAGCCTTCACCTCTTCCTCCCCACCGATGACCCAATCTTGACAAGAATGTGGAAGGAACACCCAGTGACCCTCATTGTAATCACCTCTGGCGTCTATGACTTCATCATACCTCAAGTCGCCACGTTTGTACATTAGTTCATCTCCCCCCAATTAGTCCCAGTCTTCACCTCCACCGGGATGGTCAGTCCTCCCAATTCCGCCCACGGCCGCTCCATCAACTCTCGAATCCGAGCCGCTGTTTCCACAGCTGCATCTCCCTCTGGTGCCTCAAGCAGTAGTGCGTCGTGGATGGGCACCAGGATGTGGAACACCTTACCATAACCCGGCAAGGCGGCCACCCGCAGGATTGTCTCTCTGAACATCCCCGCTGCCGTGCTCTGCGGGAGGAACGCAAGCGCCTCATTCGCCTCTTCCCCTGGTCGCCATTCACCATACTGATTCCTCTGCTTGACATTGAAGAAGGCTCTCCGGTACAGGAAGGGATTCTCCAAGAACCCCTGATAATGCGCCCGGTCCATGACATCTTCCTTCCACACAGCGACCTTAGGTGCCATCCGATCCTTCACCGCGAGGAGTGCCATCGCCTCGGTGATGGGAATCCTTAGGAGCTCCGAAAGGTGCTTTGCGCCCATCCCATACGACGTCGCCAGATTTGCCGTCTTCGCCGTGTGGCGCGCCTCTTGGCCCGGTGCGAGTTCATACTTCTCCCACTCCTTCCGGAAGGTCTTGAGCACGACGCCTAGTTCTGGGTTCAGCATGTCCGGTGGGATGTCCTTGACGATGCCTTTGTCGAAGAGGATCGCCCACATGTAGTAGGTGTGGCTGTCCTGGAGGGAGAGACGCATGTAGCCCTCATCCCCTGCAAACCACCCTGTCAGGACTGCTTCGATGTTGCGCCAATCCAGCTCCACAAGGACGTGCCCAACTGTTGGAATAATGGTGGAGCGTATTGCCTTCGCAAGCTCTGCATCGACTCCGTGATTGGGGACGTTTTGGAAGTTCGGGTTGATTGAGGCAAGTCGTCCGGTGTCGGGTTTGGTTGTGAACGTTGGGTGGAATCTAGAGTCCCGCCCGAGCATCGCATCATCAAGATACCCCTCCGCCTTCCTGAGATGCCGTGCCTCTAGGCTTTGCTCTAGGACAGCATCATGGTGCTTCTTGATAAGAGTGATCAGGCCCTCCTTCCCAGTGGTGGGTTTCCTGGTCTTCCGGTCCAGGGGCATCTTGTACCCCTTCGCCTTGATGTAATCTCGGACGTGATAAGTGGAAGATGGATTGAAGGGCTCGACGAGGGCCCAGCGGTTAACAATCACCGAGCCTTCCTAAACTCGATTGGCGGGATCTGAATCGCCCCATCCATCTCGGTGCACTTCTCCAGGGATATAAGAATCATGTCCATGATCCGCTGCTCATGCTTAGCTATGGCCTTTTTCACCACTGCTCGCAGGACCTCCTTGATGGCGTTCTCGATCTCCATCCGGAACAAGTCCGGATATTCCTCCGCATAGTACCCTTCCAATTCCTTCATGTCGAATTCAAGCTTCATGCATCAGCCTCCTCACTGCTCGGGAATTGCAACACTCTTCTTCCGCCTCCGCTTCGTGGCAGACACCGCAGCAGGACGCTTCTTCGGAACACGCCTCAGCCATCCGTCCTGGATCTCCCATCCAGCCTTCACCTCTGCGTCTTCTTGTATGACGACCATCTGGCCTTCTCTCCATGTTCCTCTCTTCTTCAGCTGACGCTCATCCAGCTTGTACACATGCTTCGGCTTCACCGCCTCAGGTACTAGGTCTTGGATCCTTGCCACCACATCAAGGCGGCGCTCCTGGAAGTGGGCCTTTGCCTCCGCCCTCTTAGCTCGGTCCACCGCTATGCCGTGTCGTCCCATCCCTCGGAGCAGACCTCCCAGCTGGACAAAATGCCGCAGGAACATCTCCCACCGGCCCTGCTTCTTCAGCGCGGAACTGATTCCGTTGTAGCAACACAACAGGGCATCTGAGTCAACAGCGTTGTACCACTCTGGGTCTGAACGACTCTGGAGTTTCCATGGGGGCAAGTCCGGGCAGTAGAAGGTAGCCACGAACTTAAGACCCATGGGAAGAGAAGGCTCCAGACAGTGCCATGCTTGCATGCTATCGACGACTCGTCCGTTGACTGGGCAGTCATTTGCCTCCAGTCGCGGAACATCAAACACCTCATTCCATACAGTCTTGTCTCTAGCCATTCCCAGGAGTCGCTTTGCCGCTCCGATATAGGGCTCCCTCCAAGGCATTGTAAGAGCAGTTCCTTCTCTAAATGAAAAGGAAATTCGGAGGATCGTATATGATGGAAGGTCTTCGAGGATTGCAAAGTCATCATCCTTCTCCAGATCCTTGTCGTAGGGGGTCTCGATGTCGAACGCTAGGACCGCTCCTGGCGTGGCTTCATACTCGGCGATAAAAGCATCCACCTCTCCCGGTGAAGGGTGGAGCAGGTAAGAACGCTCACGCTGGATCCGCCCATTCCTAGCACAGTTGATTGACTTGAGCAAGTCGAGCTGAAACACACGGGACAGATGCCAGTTTCCGCGCTGGATGTAGGAGGGATGATAGGTCCCCACAACTGTCCCATAAGATGACTCATGATAATACCCCCTGAGCTTCTCTATCCCCCACTGTCCGGTGAGTCGTCGCAGGGCTTGATTACCCAGGGCAAGCCACACGGGCATCTTTCCCCCAGCTGCGCGATTACCCTCCTCAACTGACTCTTCGAAGTGACGTGCACACCGCACCAGTGCTTCGTGCTCGTAGGGAGCGCCGGTGAGTTCATTGCCCGGCGGCCTGCACCGGATGACGTTGGTGATGAAGAAGTCCTCCCGGCGGAGGGTGAGTCCGGTGAGAGGGTCGGTGGTTCTGGTGATGAGCCGATCAAGGGTCTTTCCTGCCCGTCCAACGAAGGGCTCTCCGGCGATCTCTTCATCCTCTCCAAGCGCTTCCCCAACGAGGCCAACTCCGTGCAGGGGCCGTCCGACATTTCTGCTAAAGCCTTGGCCTTTGCCGTAGAGGATGCATCCTTTACACGCTTCTGGTTTCTCAATCAACTCTCCCCTTCTCCCTCCAGTGTGCGACAGTGCGAACGATTTCCCACCTGTACCTATCTAGGGCACATTGACAAACTATGTAGATGTTGCTATCCCAGTTACATTTAAGCCTAACAGGGCGATCCTTCCGGCACTTCGCTGAGGAGTGAAGCATGATCTCCTCCTTAAGGAATCTCCGAGGCTGTGATCTCCCTGATCTGAGAGACCGGGATCCACTGCACGACATCCTTTCCACCCCTCGGCGGGACTGTAAAGTCTGGATGGGAGACCCAGTTCACATGGATCTCCAGGTCCTGCACATTCCGCGATGGGCCAGTGATGAAGTCGATTCTAGCAAACTTGATATTAGTCGATGCCAAGAGCTTTCCTCCATTTGGTTTTAGTTGATCTACTCGCCCAAGGGGCCTTGGAACACGCATTCAAGTATCGTTCCTGCCGCTCCCCGTGACTCACGATGACCCCCTCTTGTGTCTGCACCGCCTGCTGGAGCTGAAGGCGCAGGGCAGGATCGCGCTTCTTCCAGGTCCACTCACCGAGCTCAGCGCTGGGCTCTAGCTGAGAGGCAATCTCGCGCCACTGCTGATGGTGCTTCTTCATGGGTTAGTCCTCCGCCATCCCAAGGGCCAGCGCTGTTCCTCGCCCCAGGACCAAAGACCTTAGTGTCTCTGACAGGGAGTTTGCTTGACTCCTCCAATAAAACGCCTGAGCTAATGCTTCATCATATCGCTTGAGATCCATGTCCAAGATGCTAATTAGGATCTGACGGCGGCATTCTAGAAGTTTCTCTTCTGCCGCGATCATCTGCTGAGCGACTTCAAGTTCCTCACTCAGAGTCATCCGCCACCTCCAGCGAATAGACATCCCTGTCGAGAATCGTGAAATCCTCCGCAAACGCCCCGTCAGGGTCATCCTCCGCTATAGCAATTAGCTCCTCAAACGCCTGCTCCTCATCTTCTGCGTCCACCACGTAGCTGCGCAGGATTCGGAGTTCCACCTCACCCTTGTACTTCATCTATCCTATCCTCCACTTCATCCGCGAATTCCCCTAGTGTTTTCACCTTCAAGGGCCAAGGGAAGTCTGCATTCCAGGGCCTCTTCATCAGATAGATCCTAGGGCAGACCTTCTGGATGTCCAGGACATTCTTATCCCGATCATCAATGAAGAAATCCCAGGGGCCCTCGGCGCTCTTCACCTTCCCCGGCCCCAGGATGGTCAGGCTGTCGTGTGGGATGCCCTGCTCCTCAAGCCAGCGCCTCGTCAAGTCTGCTGCCTTATCCGGCCGGCTGGTGACGATGTGCACACGCCCCAGGTCTCGCAGCGCCCGCATCGCGGAGCGCGCACCAGGGTAGGGCTTCTCCAGACCGAACATGACATTGAGCCCGCCCTTACTGGACCAGAGCCAGTTCCAATCCTTGGGGGAGACAGTCTCCTGAAGGTAATCCCAGGTGGGCGACTCGGGCTTCAGTTTATATCCTAGGGCCTCGAAGATGGTATGCACAATCCCGTCCCAGTCCCCAATCACACCGTCCAGGTCCACGCCTATCTTGACCTTAGTTCTGTCCCTCACTCCCCTTCTCCCCCTTCTCCTCCATCTCCCGGATCAGCTGCCCCAGGAGAATCGCTTCCTCCGTCTTTGGAGTCAGCTCCCTAAGCTCCCGCCACCGCCCCGCCCATAGCCTCGTCCATTGCTGCTCGGTGAGCATCACTGCACGATAAAGTTTGTTGAGCCTGTTTTGAAAGTCCTACCATTCCGCCTCAACTCCACCGTGACCGTATATTGACAGGTCTCCCCCTCAATCTGGCATTGCCCCGCCACATATCGTCTCGTCCAGCGTCTTGGAAACCCCGGCGCCGTGCGCGTGTTATGATAACACGCAGGGACGATGATGCTTCCATCCCGGAGGCGCATCTGGCATTCGGGTGGAATCGGTGGCACCACATTGCGCTCTTCAAAGGGCACGCAGTCCTGTTCTACCTTCGACTCGATTCGGTTAATGCCAAATCCAGAGATGAAGACAACCTCTGGACAATAGAACTCCTCCGTCTCCGGTCCTTTGAGTTCCGCTGTCACCGTGACGTAGGCCGGTCGTGATGGGAAGGCCAGGCTGATTGGTGGAAAGGAGTGGACCTCCAGGCGCGGCGTGTCAGGCGCGAGTAGCAAGAGAATCAGCGCCCACATGCTTCACCCAATATCCCCTGTCGTCGGCGTAATCGTGACGGCCTTGGTGGATTTCGTCAACCGCCCCCAAGAACCGCACTCCTTGCACTGGAAGCGATGGTACATGCGTGTCTTACTCCGAGCCAAGCCCCTCCGGATTAGGTCCTTCGACCCACATGCTGGATTTGGGCACACTGCTTCCTCGGCCCAGAGATTCGCGTTTGGCTGTCGAATCCAAGGCGAGAGGATCTCGTACAATTCCTCCAGGAGCACCACATCGTGCCTATTGTACTTCTCCATCTCACGCCACGCTTTAGGATCACCATTCATGCACCCATCCCACATGGCCCAGTCATGATGATCCATCGTCTTCTGCCCAATGCCAAGTTGTTTCGATAACCAATTAAGGCGATTCGACGCAAAGCTCGCCACGCGGGTTAGGTCTCGCTTGGTGTCCACGACTTTGTATGGCGTGGGAGGTTTGAACCCATGAGCGATCAGCCGTGCATTGATCTTTCTCACATCGAAATCCGCCCCATTGTGGGCGACCACAATGTCAGCCTCAGAGAGAAGGGCATGGAGATCCGCGAGCAGCTTCTTCTCCGTGCTGTCACCACCTTTGTAGCCTGAGTACATATTCAGGCCCCGGTAGATGATCTGCTTCTCGCCCCTCCACCGCGCTGCGTAGGATAGAATATACCAATGCTCCTTCACAGCGATGGCGTTCTCTTGGTACACACCCCAGGTCCAAGTTACATTGGGTGCAGTCTCGATGTCCAGGAACAGAATCTTAGCTTCACTCATTCATCCTCTTCCTTCCACCGTCTCGCCTGACGCTCTCTACGCTCTATGTGAAAACAGACCCAGCACACTCCCTCACTGACCTCTCCAGGCTCTAGCTCAAACTCCCGCCCACAGCGCTCGCATAGGTCAACGTAGCGGTTGTTCATATCTCCCCAGTCCACAGTAGTTCCAGCTGACGCTCCCTCAAAGACTCGGTAGAAAGACACTCAGCAAGCCCAGGAATATGCTGAGCAGCATTATGCGTAGCCAGCGGTCTATCATCCGTCCCTCGCTGCTTAAGCTGGTAATCAAGGAGGAACAAACAATCGACAATCGCGTGGGCGAGGGAGCGGATCCCGCTCTCATCATCCAGATCCTCACCCTTCCAGAAGTCCTTTAGGTGTCGATGTGCGGCGGCGTAGTTTCGACTCCAAGACATCCCTTGCTCCCAGTTACGATCCCCGTACTTGGAGGCACCATAGGTCAAGACCCTGACGACTTCCTCCATTGCCTCTACTGGGACTAGATCATACCTGAGCTTACCGATGTCAAACTTCTTCCCCGCCTCTTGCCTTCTCTCCTCACTCACTTACTCACTCCCCACCACATTACATCCTGTGGCAATGTCTTATCAATGTCTGCGTGGATGTGTTTATCGTAGATTCCAATCCTGCGGAATCCTGCCTGGAGCAGCCCCCGTACCATCCGCATCCTCTTCCCACTAAGCACACATGCCAGGTCAACTGCCAGACCCCGCGCGTGGGCAGTGTTGCCTACGTGCGCCCCACCGCTACCAAGCCCCTCAGTTATCCTGAAAGGAACTCCAGCGATCCCTCGTGCGGCATCTAGGCGGGTCACCAAGCCCTCGTCCAGTCCTACGACCTCCTCAGGTTTGAAATAAATCCAGGGCATCAATGGATAAGCCTCTGTGCGAGGGCCGCAAACGTAGCAGAAGCGACGAGACTAACCGATGCGGCCACTATTGTTGATTTGATTGCGTGTGCCGTGGAGAGTCTCGTCACTTCTACGCGCAAGTTAAGCACATCCTGGGCCAGGATGTCAAGTCTTTTCTCTGTCCGCTCCTGGTTGTCTAGGATCAGTTTCTCAAGCCAGCCATTATCGCTCACGGTTGCCATATCTTCCCGCCCCAGTCAGTCAGGGCATGCTGCATCTCATGTCGGAGGGTGTCGAAGGTGTTCCCATCATCCATGGTCTTGTCCAGGTAGATCCGCCCAAGCTTCTCGGGTAGTCCCTCAGAGCCGAAGTCCATCCAGAAACCCCGGCACTCCCCGGCCATCTTGCGCAGATAGGAGGGGCTCACCTGCCTGATCTCCACAACCCACCCGAAGGGCAGCCGCCAGGTCGAGGGGAGATGCATCAGACCTACTCCTGAGGAATAGACCAGACATCTCTGAAGGAGCCCGGCGCCCAGCCTACCTTATTTCCACCAAAGGTGGCCACATGGTAGGTCTCGAAGGGGCCAGCCGCCGTGAGGCCCACACCAATCTGATCCTCCCCCGGACGGAGCAGTCCCGCGCACAGGCCCTGGGACCGGAGCTTTGCAGCCACCGCCAGGAGCCATGCCTCTGGAGTCGGTGAGGGGAATCGACAGTCGGTCTGGGGAGCGCATCCACTCAGGGAGATCATGGCCGCATTAACCGCCACAGCATGTCCCGCCACGCCTGGCGCCACATTCCATTCCTCAAGCTGTGGCGGGATGCACTCAGCTGGAGGCGGAGTTGGACTTGGCTCCGGAGTTGGGCTGGGCTCAGGGGTCGGGCTGGGGGTAGGGCTAGGTGAAGGAGATGGTCCAGGAGTAGGACTAGGAGTAGGCGCAGGCGGAACCACATCACAAAGCTCCTTCAAGAGAGCACACCCACTGAGGGAGATGGCTAACGCGGCAATCAAGATTCGGTTCATTGGGCCTCCAGGCTAAGACCAAGCGTAACACAATCTTAGCCCTTTTGCAAGCGCTCCTCAGCCAGCGCGTGATTCCGTCCGACTGCCGCCTTTCGGTCGGCAGTTATCTGATCCTGTCGCTCCTTGCCATGAGCGGGACATAGGGCATTAATCCAATACCCACCCCAGCTGGACGTCTCACCAGGTTGGCCGCACTGCTCACATGTGCGCATCGACTCATCCTCTGCCTGGTCAATACGCTTCCATAGGGCCTCATTCCCAACACCAATATAGAAGCGCAGCCCACCGAACTTCTCCTTGATCTGGTGCAGATCCCCATCCCAGCCTAGGGCGAAAAGATCCGTCACCAGTCTGCGCACGATGTCTTCCCACCCAGGGCCGACCCCCTCTACTACGTCATCGAGGGGCCAGGGTCGGTCATAGGCATCCTTAATCTGTTTCATCACAGATCCTATGCAGTTCTCTTTGCATCTCATCCCACTCTTTAGCGGCAGCGGTGTAACGCTGAAAGAATTCCTCCGAAATCTCTACCTCCCGTGTCCCATACTCGTCGTCGAGGTAGTACACCTCGTCCCTGTATAACCGTTTTATTTTCATCTGAAAAACCACCCGTAATGCACGCCCCTCTCATGGGGGCACCAGGGCCACTGTCCAGGTTTCAACTCCTGACCACACTTCTCACAGAGACCAGCGCTTGTGTTCATTCTGGTCTCTAGTGCAGCATCCGCTGCAACAATGACAGTCTTCGCAGGTTGCTTGCATTTCGCATCCATCTGGATAGTGACTCCTACTCATGCACATGCAGTAACAGTACCCGACTTCTCGGCAGTTTCTCCCTGAGCACTCTTCTAGGTAGTTGGCCTGTGCTTCCATTAACACCACACCCCCATTGGCTGAGGGAGAAGGGCTCGAACCTTCAACCTCCGCGTTAACAGCGCGTTGCTCTACCATTGAGCTATCCCTCATTCACCGTCTGCTCCAAGAGCAGGATCATGCGACTTCTCAGATCGAACTCACTGCTCCCAGATCCCTTTATCTGTTTCCCCGTTGGGATGTGAGTCATGGTGATGCGGACCTCTACTCCATTCCGATAGGTGTCAATCCTGACATCCCTGAGAAAGGTGGCTGAGGAGTCACAATCCTCCGCCTCTTCTGGAGGTTCGAATTCACCACAGTGCACGCAGCGTCGTGTCCAAAAGTCTACGTAATGTTCGCAAGTGGCTGAGGAGCTAGGAGTCGAACCTAGGACCTCTCGGTTCAGAGCCGAGCGTTCTACCATCTGAACTACTCCTCATCATTAGTGGCGGGCCTGGGAGTTGCACCCAGCGCCTCCAGGTTATGAGCTTGGCGGCCCACTCCGGGCCTTGCCCGCGATTGAAAACTTCAGTTGAGGGACCACTTAAGAATCTATGGGTAGGCTCCAAGAGCCGTTGTTCGGTTCAGCCAGCACTAGGCATCTCCGACGCTCCCCAAGGATCCCAGCGGTGCTGTTCAATTGCTAGTGGTCCCTCAACAAAAGTGCCCCGACACCCTCGGGGCCACAGGGAGCGCATCTGTCGAGGCGGGTCGCGCTACGATGCCTAGCACATCGCCTAGCCTAAAGGCCCGGAGCCCGCTTGCTTGCCGTGTCCGCAGCACTAGTCGCTTCAAACTGCTCTCGCTGCGGCGAGAGGATGCAGCTTAACCCACTGCACCAGAGTTGCAGCCGCCACTGTCCCTCCAGGATGGCGTCCATCCCTTAACCATGAGGGGGCGTCGCTGCGAAGCTTGTGAATCTAGCTGATCGCCCGGAACCCCTGGATCTTGTGCCGACCCAGGATCGTCTTCCCACCGATCGTCACGCTCGGCACGTACTCCGGCGCGTCCTTCGTCCCGATGTTGAAGTCCGCCGTCTTGAGGGTCTCCTTCTCGTAGGTGCCATCCGCCAGCTTCTCGGTCCGGTTGGTCCGGCCGATGAAGACCTTCACCGGGAGGGTCTGCGAGACCTCCATGGCCTCCTTCACGCTCTCGACACCCTTCGGGTCGATGCCCACCGCTCTCAGGTACTGAGCCGCTGAGGAAGTCTGCCCCGGCCGGTTAGGCAGGGAGAACTTCTTCGTGCTCACCCAGTGGCGGAGAGGATAGGTCCCATTCCCCACCTTGGTTCCATTGTCCGGGTTGTCCAGACCGTTCGAGAAGCTGATCTCGAACGTCACCGTCCCGTCCGTCTTCTCCTTCGCCTTGATCGTGCGCTGCTGGCTCACATAGAGACCGACCGGGATCAGCTCGTAGTCAACGTAATCCGCCGACTCCAGGGGCTCCGCATTCGTCACCAGCTCGTCAAGTCCGACAAAACCGCTTTCGGTCATTCTTCTTTTTCCTTTTGTTTTAGTTTAGTTATCCTGCCGACCCTTAGGGTTGTCCATCGCGAAGACCATCTCAGGGAAGAGCATCTCGGATGCAGCCTCGGCCATCGCGCCGCCAAACGCAAGCGCTAGCTCCGGCGGCATGCCCAAGCCCTTCCAATGTTCCTCTTCATCGTTCTCGCCTTTCCCAGTGCGGAGGAACACATACAGCAGACCATCTGTCCCAGGTGTGATGCGAAGGTCAGCAAGTCCCAGTGTCAATTGTTCCATCGACTCAACGCTGGCCCCTGGGATGGGGCTCTCAGGCTTCTCCGGAACCTCCTGAGTAGGCTCCTCAGGCCACGTCTTCATGGCCTCGTTCATGTCATGCTCGTCTGTCACTTCACCTCCTGCTCAAAAGCGCCGTCAGCACATATCCCAGTAGCAAACCAACGGTCATGCCGGAGATGAATATTGACGACGCATGCACTGCAATGACGTAGGCCGGTCGCGAGATGCCGCCCATTACTTAAGTCCCTCCTTCACCTTGGTCACCGCCTTCTCCAACTCCCTGAAGAACAAGGACATATCAGGATCAAGTATCGTGGGCATCCCCCCACCCGCTGGTGCGCTGGTCTTGGCGGTGAACTTGTAAGCTGGGTTATCAGAGGGGAAGTGCGGCGCCAGGTAAAGCTTCCTCTCCAGGATCTCTTGCCCTTCCCGCTTCTCAATCCCGCCCCGTGCATCCCGTTTTGCTATAGCGTCAAGATGCAAGACATCTGTGAACCAGGGGATGCACAGCGCAGTCAGTTTCTTCCCCGGTAGCGCTGGGCCATAGAGCGGTTTCCCATCATCATCAGCGCGCAATTCAAGGGCCGTCCAAAGGGTCATCGCGCCGGGGATTTGTCGGGAGTTGGCAACATACTGTCCGATATATCGCTGGGCGGCACCGTAGTGCTGCATCCCTGGGCTGGCGATCTTGACTCCACCAATGTCAGGGATGGCGTTCCCGCCGGTAGGATCAATTGAACACAATCGTCGCAGTAGAAGTTCTCCGAAAGCGGTAAGCCCCTCGAAAACGACCAGGCCAGTACCTTCCAGCCCGTTGATTGGATCTCTCCGCACCGGGAGCAGGGTGCCGCTTCCATAGGCAACTCCACAAGCGGCGCACTTGGTGACCATAGCAAGGCCAGAGGCGCCGCTGTCTTTGCCGCAGGTAGGGCAGGGTCGCCAGTCTTTGGTGGGAGGGAGGAGCGGCGAGTTCGGACTTTGCGTGTCCGAGGGCCACCATCCCTTACTGGCGAGGTCGAGGACGGCGAAGATTGAGGATCCGTCCCAGGTATCGACATTCCAAACCTCCGCCCGGCCCAGGTCGATGAGAGCCTGAAAGGCACTCTCCGTCCCGCCACCGTCGGCATTGACCACTCGGGTCTTCTTCCCCGCTGACTCCCAGGTGAATTGCGCAGCCTGCGCAGCGAGGGTACTCTTGCCACTTCCACCTGCTCCGTAGAGCAGGATGTTTCGTTTCATGTTTACTCCCGCCTCTCCCTAGCGCGTATACTAACCTGCGCTGGGCGGCAATGTCAAGGACATGCTGATGTAAACTTGCGTGCCCCTTTTCTGCTGTTACACTTCTTGTGAGCAACCTTGGTATTCTTATACGTGTGCCGCCCACCTCTAGATAATGGAATAACGTGTTCTAGGGTTGCTTCTTTTAGCGTGACGGGCTCACAACAAACGTGGCAAATACCATTCGCGCCCTCCCAAACTACTGATTTTACAACTAGTTGCCCTTGATGGACTGCGGATCTACGTATGTGCGCCCAACGTAGAATCTTGTCCTTGTTGGCCTCTCGCCATCTTCTATGACAGGCATCTTGCTTCAGCTTCCTCTTGAGAGTAATCCTATCAAAGAAGCGTTTATCGGCCTCTTTCCAGAAGTTCTCCACTAGATATTCCTAGGCCCCCTCAATCGGAAAGATGATGCTCTTAATGCTCACCGGGCGCCTGCGCCGCGTGGTCGGATTCGCCCTCCTCCACCGCTGACGCTGCAGGATTGTCCTCCGCGAGCCACAGATATTGCAAAGACTCTTATACCGCGAATCTCCTTGGGGGAGGCGGCAGTCAATGCACTGTCCAAGGCGCCGGGCGAGGCGCCGTGAGGCGCGTTTAGCCTGTGGTGTTTGTGGCACCGGGATAGTTCACCCAGAAGTATTGGGGCACCACTCGCTCTATCTGCCGTCTTAGGAAGACCGGCCGCTCATCTATGGGATCCTGAGAGCAGGCATTGCACTGGCACTTCTTCTCTGGCTCAGACTTTGGCATGACTCATCCCCTTCGGCTCTTCGTCTTTCTCGATGGTCTTCTTGTAGAGATGGCCACTCGGGACGTGGAAGATCACGATCCCCTCGGGTTTCATGAAACCCGGCGCTGCCCAGGATCCACCAGTGGCCAGTCCTGCGAGCGAGAACTCGATCTTCTCTGTGTTGAAAAGTCCTTTGTAAAGGACAGGCACCACATGACAACAAGCCGGAGCTGTGCCGCCCTCGAAGCCCTCGCTCCACCTGGAGACGTTGAAAAGTGAGAACCTCTTCTCCTTCAGGCCGTACCCGCGCTGGATCCCGGAGCCCCACCACTCTCCATAATGGCGCCCTGGACCAAGGCTCCTCAGCTCCTCCTCATGCTCCTTCACCCACCGGGCGAAGCCGAAGTTATCCGCCTCCGGAGTGATCCACCGATTCCGACTCCCGGCCAGGACCCTTCCGTCCTCAAGGACCACGACCTGCGCGTTGGTCCCGTCGATCTTCTCTGTGATTATGCAATCACGAGAGAGACGGTAAATCTTCCCAAACTCCTGGAAGTCTTCCAGGTCACTCCTGAATTCTGCCATGGTGATCCTCCCTCACCTTAAGCTGCCCGCCCTCAAGCATGTCATCCACCGTCATCTGGAGCTTACACGCTGGGCGGAATTGACACCAGCGGCATCTCCAACCTTTGTTCTGGTCGAAGAAGATCAGGCGCTCCTCCTCTTCCACCTCCGGAGAGAGCATGTACTCAATGTCTGTCCACTTCCTCACCACCTGCCTGAGCCAGTCCCGCACCTCGTCATCATTCTTCATCACCGGCGCCGAGCGGATGAACTGCTCTGCCACGACATCCTCAGGCAGTGCGGCAATCCAAGCCTCCAACCCTCCTGGGTAGTTATCCCACACGGAGAGCTTCTCCGTCTTCGCGGAGGCGCGCCCCTCATGAGACCAGTTCCCGTTCTGCCGATACCCAGTCACGAGAGGGGAGGTGCTCACTCCTTTGTACATGGACCCCTTGTATAGGCCCTCGAAGATGCACCCCCTCACAGGCTCCTTCATATCCTCCTGCGTGAGCAGCGCTTCTGTCATGGCCTGGACGTCATCCTCAAACTTCTCCGTCCACTCCTTCATGTCAGAGGTGGTCTTCCAGTTCCAGACGTATAGAGCCCCGTCACGCTTGGAGCGGACCACGATATCAGCCCTGCCCTGGAGCACGAGGTTTGGTGCGAGCTGCGCCTGCACCTCCTTCTCGATGTCGAGGACTTCGAATTCGTCTAGGAAGGGTCCTAGCCTGACCCTAGCCCACCCCCGCACTAGGGCCTCACAGATGAACCACTTCTGCTTCACATCGGGGGTGTGCTCCACCGTCACCAGGTGGTCCCACTCCTTCTCCATCATGTCGAGAGCAGGACCGAGCCTGGAGGAGGCGATGAGGAATTCCATCCCCTTGTGCACCACGAGGCCCATGATGAGTGGCCACTGCGGTGTCACCGGGTCTAGACCATTGCGGTAGATGTAGGACCAGTACCCCTTCCGCCGGCAGTCGGAGAAGGTGACCTGGGAGGAGCGGGTGAGGTAGATCATTTCTTTCCCTCTTCCGTGTCAGGACCAACCCCTCCAAAGGTGCCGTCGCGGATCTTCGCTTTGGCCCGCCACAGGTCAACCTCGCGCTCGGCCTCAGCCTTCTCGTCTCGCGCCACCGCTGCCGCACGTTTCTCATCCGCCAGGTCGCGCTCGATGGCTTCGATCTCTCGCCGCCAATAATGCGCCGCAGAACGACAACGTTCTAGCAGTCTGTCTGCTGTGTCGGTCTTCCACCATTCGGAGACGAGTCCCGCGTTGAGTTCTGCGGAGAACGCTTCTGGGTTGTCCGCGAGGTATTCTCCGATAATGGCTCTGAGTTGCTCAACCTCACGCTCGGTGGCGCGCTCGATTACGATGAGTCGCCGCACCTCTTGCTCGATCTCCTCTTGGTCCTCGCGCCGGGTCTCCGCGAGGGCGCGGATGATCTGGTCCGGAATCCAGACGGCGAGCCAGTCCCACCAAAACTCGGTTCCGTCAGCCCCCGCTCCTTGCTTAGAGAGGAAGCGCTCTCTAACGCCTTCGTAGACGACTGATGCTGTCTCCCGCGCCCGCTCCACGTCTCGTGGGTCGCTCATCTCTCGCCCTCCTCGTCCTCCCACTTTCCGCACGTCGAGCCGCTTCCGGAAGGAGAGCCGTGCTTGGCTAGCCAGCACAGAGAGCAGATGCGACTTGCGATCTCCAGCCCGTCATCGGGACCGATACGGAGTCCGCAGCTCCAGCATACATACCAGCTCACAGGGCCTCCAGTTTGGCGAGGGCGACGGCGAGGCTGGTTGCGCCCTGACGAACCTGCTCCCAGGCGGTATCGCGGTCAGACGCGTCCTCGATCTCCCCGGCTACAGCGAGCAGAGCGACGCTTTCTACCCTCGCCGCCT
>Ga0209341_10002054_pt1 | contig 19366 bp, 15 predicted proteins | sample RifCSP13_2_FD_184020 | JGI IMG/M metagenome (GOLD analysis project Ga0209341, IMG submission 184020) | Soil microbial communities from Rifle, Colorado - Rifle CSP2_sed 13_2 (SPAdes) (version 2) | ecosystem: Environmental > Terrestrial > Deep subsurface > Rock core/Sediment | place: Rifle... | reverse complement strand
TCTCTCGTCGGGTCGTAGATCCCTACAACGATGTCGCAGCCCTTCTGCCACACGCGCAACTTGGTGTGATCCCGCACGCTTCCACCGTGCCGGATTCGGAACTCCCGATCAATCCTCGAAAGACGATGGACCATGGACCATGGACTAGCCCCTGAGGGTCCCTTCCCCCTCCGTCACCCACAACTCCAGCTCGGCGCGGTCGGGCAGGTGCAGCGTTCCATCCTTCACGAAGTAGGCGGTGTCCACGAAGTCGAGGGCCACCGGATCATGGGTGGCGACGATCACGGCGACACCGTTGTGGGCGAGACGGCGCAGCAGATCGAAGACGTAGGCAGCGGTGGCGGTGTCGAGCTCGCCGGTGGGCTCGTCGGCGAGCACCACCCGGGGGGCATGCACCAGGGCACGGGCCAGCGCCACCCGCTGCTGCTCCCCACCCGACATCTCGCCCGGGCGGTGGTCGGCGCGGTGCCCGATACCGACGGCTTCCATCGCCGCCCGCACCCGGCTGCGCCCGGTATCGCCCCCGACACCGAGCAGCCGGAGCGCTACCGCGACGTTCTCCTCGGCGGAAAGTAGCGGCAGCAACCCGAACGACTGGAACACGAAGCCGAGCACCCGGCTCCGCACCTCCGCGGCCTTCCGCTCCGAAAGCCGGTCGACCCGCTTCCCGTCGATCCAGACCTCGCCCTCATCCGGCTCCTGGAGCAGCCCCATGATGTGGAGGATCGAGGTCTTGCCCGAACCGGAGGGTCCGAACAGCGCCGCCATCCGGCCGGCCTCGACGATCAGCGAGACATCGTCGGCTCCGACCGCCCCCCGCCCGTACTGCTTGGAGACGTGCTTCAGCTCAAGCATCCGGGACCTCCCGGCTGAGCAGGATGCCCTCGTCGACGACCTCGGCGACGGCGCGATCGCCCAGCATCGCCTCGCCGACGAGCTCCAGGGGAAGGGCGACCGTTCCGTCACGACCCACGGTCACGCCTCGGCGCATCCGGCCGCGGCGCTCGGCACGGAACACCCCGTCCTGGAGGTGCAGTACACGGTCGGCGCGACGGGCCAAGACGACATCGTGGGTGACGGCCACGACAGTCAACCCGCCCTCGTTGCACATCCGCCGCAGCAGGTCGTACACCTGCAGCGAACGCTCGGTGTCGAGCTCCCCGGTCGGTTCGTCGGCAAGCAGGAGCTGCGGTCCGAGGGAGAGGGCCACGCACAGCGCCAGCCGCTGCTGCTCACCGCCGGAGAGCACGTCCACCTTGGCATAGGTGCGGTTGCGCAAATCGGTCACCTCGAGCAACGCTCGGGCGCGCTTCTTGCGACGCACTGCGGGAACACCGGCGAGCAGCATGGGCAGTTCGACGTTGTGCACCGCTTTCAGATAGGGAACGAGGTTCCGGGTGAAGTCCTGCCAGAGGAAGCCAACGTTGCGGCGAAAGTGGGTGCGGATGTCGGTGCCGAATGGTGAAGTGAGATCGGTGCCGGCGACCTCCACCTTCCCGGCCGACGGCTTCTCCATCCCGCCGATGATCTGCAGCAGACTCGACTTGCCCGACCCGGACCGCCCGACGATGGCAACGAACTCGCCACGCTTGGCCTCGAAATCGACTCCGTGCAGCGCCACCACCTCGAGCGCGCCCTGCTTGTGGATCTTGATGACGTTGTCGCACCGGACCACCACTTCGATGCTCATCGCTCCACCTCGCGCAGGACCTCGCTCAGCTTCCGCGCCGAAACGGCGCGGGTGCTCCACAGCACCGAGATCACCAGCAGTACGGCGACCACCGCCAGGTACAGCCCGAGACGAGCGGGTGACACCACCATGACCGCGGGCGGCGTCAATACCTCGGCCTCCTCGCCCAGCTGGAGGAACGGAATCATGAGGCGCATCAGCCCGAGACCGGCGGCGACGCCAACGACCGCGCCGACGCCGAGCACGACCAGCTGCTCGAGGGCGAAGGTGCCCGCCACCCCACGACTGCGGAAACCGAGCGCACGCAGCACCCCCATCTCCCGATAACGCCGCCGCACCGCCACCAGGACATACCCCGTCACGCCCGCCAGGGTGAGCACCACACCGGCTCCGGTGCCGAGGAACAGGATCGACACCAGACCGACCTGGATCGGACGGCTGGAGAACTCGGCGGCGGCGGCGTCCGTGGTGAGCACGAGGTCGGGTTCGGCACCGAAGGTAGCAAGCACCTCGCGCAGCGTCTCATTGGGAGTGTCGGTCTCGATCCACAACTCCTGCGGTGCCGCCACGCGGGCGATCGGGCCGCTCAGACTCCACGACGGTTCGGGGTTCAGCCAGTGCAGCAACGCGTCGAGGCGGGCCACCATCACGCCTTCGAGGGTTGAATCCCCGGCGGTGGGCACGAGCGTCACGATCCCGGTGAGCGTGCCGGGTATTTGCGCGCCCTCCACCCCGAACTGGGTGCTGTGCCCTACCTGGAGACCGGCAACGGCTGCCGCTTGCTCGTCGAGCACGAAGTTCATCGGCTGTGGGTCGTTGCGCAGATGCGGCACCGGCTGCGCCCGGTTGCGCTCCGGGTGGTCCCACATGGTCACCGTGCCGGCCCGGTACCACGGCGAAGCGGCGATGTCCTCCGGTGACGGCCGCGTCTCTCCCTCGGGAACCCGCTCGTAGTATCCGTCGGCGGCGATGCTGCCGGCCACCTCGCTGACGTCCAGGTTCTCGTGCCCGGTGAACTCGGCGGTGATGGCTTCTTCGAGCGGCTGCTCGCCGACCGGCGAGATCGCCACCCACCCGTCGACGAGCACGTCGCCGTTCACGAGGGCAATACCGGCCACGTCTTGCTCCACCCACAATGCCTGGAGCACCAGCGTCGTGGCGTCGGGGAAAGGGCCGTTGCGGGCGGAGGCGCCATCGAGGGGGATCTCCACGGTGCTCCATCCGCCATCCGTGAACGAGGCGGTGGCGGCGTGGATCCGCAAGCGCAACTGCTCGTCGACGACCCGGGCCATCATCCGGATCGGCGGTCGCTCGCCGTCGGTCACGCGGGACTCCCAATCGTCGGGTACGACGACACCGTCGACCCGGAGCGCCGTCACCCCGGGGGGCAACTCGACACCCCAGTCGGGGGGACCACCAAGCGTCGCCGGGCCGAACAGGTCGGCGGCGGTGGGCGCCCCGAAGTCGGCACGCCACGCCAGCACCGCAGGGAAGGTGTCGGGATCCACCGCGATCAATTCGGCCCCGCGATTGGTCAGCCGCGGGGCGCCGGTGCCCCGGAAGACCGCGGAACCAATGGTTCCCTCGGGAGCGGTGAGGAACCCGGCGCCTTCCCCTCCGATCCGTACGTCGGCACCGGCGGCGAATCCGGCCCGGTCGGCATACGACACGTCGAGGGTGTCTGCGTAGGTGATGGCGAAGGCGCCGAACCCGGTGGTCAGCCACACCAGCAGCGCAAGCCTTCCGTACGGGATCGGGTTGCGCCCCAGGTGCCACCCGGGGAGCGCCGTCGTCAACCCGCGGAAACGGGTCATGATCCATCCGATCCCCCGCAAGATCCAGGGGAGGAGGCGCAACAGCAGCAAGGCACCACTGAACAGAAAGAGCGCCGGGGCGGCAACCGAGAAGGGATCGAGACCGAGATCTGAGGCGTCGGGGTCGACGATTCCCTGGGTGCGCAACTCGAAGAGGATCACCGCGGAGAGCACGACGAGGAACAGGTCGAGGTGGTAGCGCTGCCACACGGACCTGCGCGCCGGACGCGTGGAGAGGGCGCGCAACTCGAGAATGCTCCTCCGGGAAAACGGGAGGATGGCGAGGCCCATCGAGACAAAGGTGAGCACTCCGCCGGCGAGGGCGAAGGGGACGATCGACCTCCCACTCGCCACCGACAGTGCCTCGCCACCGGTCAGCGTCGACATCGGTGGGATCCGTCCGGTGAGGGACACCACCGCCCTGGCGAAGAACGGCGCCACCAGGACCGCAACGATCGCGATCACCCCCGACTGCATCAGGTGGAGCCCGGTGGTTTGCCACGGCGTGGCGCCGCGCATCCGGAGCAGGGCGAGTTCGGACGACTCGCGTTCCAGAGCCAGCGAGGCCATGTAGATCAGGAAGTAGAGAGCCCCGGCGACGATGAGGGCGAGCATGGCGAGGATCGGTGCCCCGAGCACCACCGTGCGGACGTCGAACTCCTCGATGACGGCGGGGAGTCGGGTCAGGGTGCGGATCCCCCCGACCCGGGCGATCGTCGAGGTGAACGAAGCCACCCCCCGGGTCAGGTCCTCGACGTTCTCCAGAGCCACCGCCTCCCGGTCGAGGTGGAGGATGAAGAGCTGCGATGAGGCCACGCCTCCGAGGCCGCGCTCGGGGCGGAGCCAGGGATCGGCGGCGGGATCGGCGAGCGGGAAGATCGTGGTCCAGGCGTCGAACGTCGCCGGGTCGAGAATCACCACGAAATCGGTGTTGATCCCCTCCCAGATCGAGTCTTCGGGATCCGCGGGACGGGCGATCCCGCTCACCTCGACGATCTCGAATTCTTCCGGGAGCGCGGTAAAGCCTTTGATGATGAATCGGTCGCCGACACCGAACTGGGTGAACCGCACGAGTCCCTCACCGATGACGATGCGCAGCAGCGGGTCGGAGGTGGCGGCCGGATCCTGATCGGCGACCAGTTCGCCCTCGACGAGGTCAATCAGCCCAGCGACGTCCGGTGCGGTGAAGATCCGCACCTGGGTCGCCTCCGGGGGCCGGGTGGGATAGGGGGCGGGTTCGCCGCCTTCGGCGGCTCCGGAAGTGCGCCACACTTCGGCGGCCCCGAGCCAGTCGTCGATCACGGGTTCGGTCGCCCCGGCCGTATCCTCGGGATCGGCAAGAGGGATCACGACGAACTCGCGGGAGAGGGTGCGCTCTTCGATCGTGGGATACCACGCCGAGATCGGAGCGGCGGCGTCGGCGATTGCCCGGCGCGACGCCACGGCATCGACGGGGAGATATTCGGTAGTGGAGTACACCGCAGTGAGGTCGACGGTGGCATCCGGAGCCTGGCGGAAGGTGAACAGCAGGTCGACCGCCGCCACTGATGCCTCATACAGCGGCAGCACCACGAGCAAGGCGGTGACCAGCGTGGCTCCGAGAAGCGACCCGAGCAGCATCAACCGCCGCGCCCAGACACGGCGCAGCACCAGGCTCAGATAGGTCACCCAGCGCAGACGATCACCTCTCGTGCGGAGGCGGAGGGTACCGGAGAGTCCCGGATCGCCGGATTTCGGGGATATAACGCAAGAGGTCGGGCCTTCGGCCCTCCCGCAATTGGCAATTTGCAGGGAACCCGGGTGCGGTGTCGCTGGTGGACGAGCGGCCGTCTGCCTTCTGGTACTCGGTACGTAGTACTTGGTGCGTGGTACTTCTCTTCCCCGACATCGCGCGATTCTCTCCAATGCCATCCATGCAGTTCGCGTGACGAGTTCGTTGCATACTCAAGTCAAGAACGCCGCGCCCGCGGTATCTTGGCTTCATGCCGGAGGATCGCCCGGATCTCAGCGGCCTTCTTGAGTCCCCGCTTGCCGACGCATCGCGGGATGGCCGCCCGTGGCTGCCGATCGCCGTTGCGGCGGCCGTGGTGGCGATCGTGGGCGGAGCGGTCTTGATCGCTATCCGCTCGGCAGGTGACGGCTCCGCCGATGGCCAACCGTCGACACCGGGCGGTACGCCGTCAACCACGATCGCGAACACGACCACCATCGCGCAACCGGCGCTCCTGCTCGAAGACCCGCAGGTCTATGAGGGGGTTCCTGGGCCTGATCCGCAATTCGACCCGACGTCAAGCGGCTTTGAAATGGCTCTCTCGCCAATCGAGAGCCTCAGCCTGTCCGAACGTGAGTTTCTGGGGGGCCTCGACCACCTCGAGCCAACGAGTCTCGCCGCGGTCGGCCAAGTCCCGGGCACTCAGTATCGGCTGTTCAAGGCTGAAGGGACAAACACCTTCTCATACGATCCCGATGTCGGGCAGCAGGGTGAGTGCTACTACCTCTTCGGTGCCCGCGAGCTGCCCACGCAAATCAGCACCGACTGCCACACCGTCCCCACCACACCAACCATTGCGCCCCTGTGGAGCGGCATCGAGTCGCTCGGGATCTTGGCGTGGGCCGGCCTCCCGCCCGAGGCATCTGTGGCCATCCTTGTCGTCGACGGGGAAAGAACCCTATGGCAGCGGCCCCGATCAGGCGTTGCCGCCTTCTCGTTCGCCACCCGTACCGAGGACGTCGAGCTCCTTGTGCTCGATGCCGCCGGGGCCGAAATCGCTCATAGCGACCGCACCCCACTCATCGAGCCGCCCACCGGTCCGATCCCAGGGTACGGGGACTTCAGCGGCATCAGCTCTGAGGACATAGCCTGGGACGAGGCCTGGGTGTTGGTGGCGCGCTGCATGACGGAGCACGGATACGACACGCTCGGATTCCCCGACGGTCTGTTCCTCCTCGAGGTACCCGGTTCCGAGAGCCCGGTCGTGGCGGTGGCGGAGGCGTGCCTGGAGGGGATGGGGCTTCCACCCTCTGTCAGTCGGGTCGACGGCTGACCGCCGCCGAATGGCCGGTCTCCGCCACACGTGAGCGCGGGAGAGGACTCTCCTCGCGACATCTGTCGAGCGACACTTCCGGACGTGGCCCCTCGGCGGGCCCTCGACAAAGCGGCATCGGAACTATCGAAAGACGCTGGCCTGACACCAGGCACCAGAAACCGGACATCTGGAATCCATCCACCGTCTACCCGAAGAGGCGTGGACGGTTGACGGATATCCCTGCGAAACACCGCTCTCGGTACCCTCCGCACATGCCCCGCCCGCTGGTGATCGCCGTAGGACTGCTCACGGGTGCGGCGCTCGCCGCCACCGGGATCGTGCTCGCCCCCAATTCCCCACCGGAACCGGACATTGCAGCTACCACCACGGTGCCCGCGGTGCCACAATCGTGGTGGGTCGATCCCCACGAGACGATCGTGGCCTCGAGCGCCGTGGTACCCGGGGAGCTCAGCCTCGAGGATGGCGAGGTCGTGTTCCGCTACGACCTGGTGTCGATCGGCCCCATGATGCGGGGCTTCGTCTTCGAGGACGATCACCTCATCGGGGTGGCTCCGGAGACCTGGACGCTGCTCACCACCGACGGTGAGTATCCGGGGACGACGAGCACCATCACCTCGTTTGAGGCTCGCTTTCCGGTGGAAGACGGCTTTCTCCTGGAGAGCGTGACCGGCATCCGTCTCGACGGGTACCGGCTGCGCATTCCCTACACCTACCACCTGGAGATGCCACCCACCGAGGGTGCGCAGGTGGAACTCGGGGATGACCGAACGCTTGCTTTGGTGACGTTGCTCCCTCAGGCCACCTCGGTCGTAGTGCAGCTGCGCTTCAGCCAGCCGGACGACCCGTTCAGCACGCATTCGACCGACATGACCGTGACCGGTGTGGGTGCCGAATGGTTGAGGACGACCAACCTGCAGATCACCGGCAGCGAGCTCTTCCGCATCGGTCCCGACGTGCCCGACCCCCTGGTCCTCCGGGTGCACAGCATCTACTGGATCCCCTACCAAGCCGCCATCGACATCGACCTGGGAGGCATCGACCGTGGCTGACGACCCGCTTCACGAACTCCTCACCTCGCCCCTCGAGCCGGTGCAACGCTCCTCGCGTCGCGCTCGGGACGCCGGGACATCCGGCCCTACCCGAACCGGTGGTCCCTGGCTGGTGGTGGCGATGGTCGCCGGTGCCGCCATCGTCTTCGCCGGCTATCTCCTCGCCGACGAGAACACCCCAGTCCCGACCAGCCTGGCCACCACCACGACGATGACGCTCGCCGAGTCCGGACCGGGGTTCCCCGACGGATTCACCCCCATCGACGGCCACATGGCGATCCGGGTGGTTCGGGTCCTCATCCGCGGCGACGCCACGTTCGTCACGATGTCGACGGTCTTTGCCGACACGGTCGACACCGAAACCAGCGTCGGGTTCCCGGGAGGACGGTGGGACCTCGTCCTCACCGATGGGCGTCGCATCACGTCGACGTTCGAGGGCGTCGATGCCCTCAGCCGGGGCTACGTCTCGGTGCGCTTCGAGGTCACCGGCATCGCGGCGGACGACATCGCATCAGTTGCCCTCACCGGGTTGGCCGAGCGCCTATCGAACGTCGTCGACACCTCGCAGGCGGCCGATCCGGTGACCCTCCCCGAGGACGGCTCGGAGATGGTGATCATCCCGGCGACCACGCGCTTCGATCTCGACGCCGGCGTCGCCCTCGTGATCGACGAGTTCGCCCTCTCCACCACCGGTGGTCGTCTGCTGTGGTCCCTCGACGGCGACGACCCGGATGCGGTGGCGGCGGTGTTCCCGACACTCACCCTGAGCAACGGAGGGGACCTGGACCAGTTCTCCATCACCCGCATCGATCCCGGAGAATTCCGGTTCTCCTTCGCGACGCTCGGCCTCGGACTCAGCCCGAGCACCCGGGCCGGCGCCGCCTATTTCGACCCGCAGCAGGGCGCCACCTTCACCGGAGGGGTGCCGATGACAACCAACCTGGAGATGGAGGTCGCCTGGGTGGTGTTCGGCCCCGCGGACGTGACGCTGCCGGTCGACACCGCGTCGTTCACCGTCGCTGCCGGCTGAGTCTCAGAGGGCGCCCACACCGGGAAGTTCGAGTTCCTCGGCACGGTGACACGCCACCAGCGACGATCCCAGGGTCCGGAGCATCGGCTTCTCGGTCCGGCAGCGATCCACCGCATGCGGGCACCGCGGGGCGAATGCACACCCGGGAGGGAGATCCCACAGATCGGGAGGCTCGCCTTCGATCGGACGCAGGCGGTCTCTGCTGAAACCCGGAACCGAGCCGAGCAACCCGGCGGTGTAGGGATGGCGGGGCCGGCGGAACAGATCGCCGACCGGCCCGTCCTCGACGATGGCACCGCCGTAGACCACCAGCACCCGGTCGGCCACCGCCGCCACCACGGCGAGGTCGTGGGTCACCAGCAACATGCCCATTCCCCGCTTGGTCCGCAGGTCGTCGATCAGCTCGAGCACGGCGCGGGCGACGGTGACGTCGAGACCCGAGAGCGGCTCGTCTGCGATCAAGAGCCGCGGCGCCGAGAGCAGGGTGGCCGCGAGCATCGCCCGCTGCGCCTGGCCGCGTGACACCTCGTGGACGTACGCGGCAAAGTGCCGACCCTTGGGCAGGCCGACCTCGCCGAGGGCATCGCGTACCCGGCGGGCGATCTCCTCGGCGGGCAGGTCGGTGTGCTCCTGGAGCGCCTCGCCCGACTGGTATCCCATCACGTCGAGCGGGTCCCAGGACCCGATGGCGTCCTGGAGGAGGACTCCGATCCCCATACCGACGAGGAGGCGCCAGTCGGCATCATCGAGGTCCTGGAGTACGGCGCCCTCGAACACCGTGGTGCCTCCCACCACCCGCGCACCGCCGCCGAGCAGGTCGATCGCCCCCATGGCGATTAGGCTCTTGCCCGAGGCCGACTCGCCCACCATGGCGACCGACTCACCCCGCTTCACGGTGAAATCCACACCGTCGATCACCCGGTGGCGGACACCGTCACGGATGATCTCGATGGTGAGCCCGCGCACCTCGAACAGCCGCACGCATCGAGCGTAGGGTCAGCGACCCGCTCAACCACTCCCCCTCCGTATGCTGCCGCCGTGGATCTCGCCATGGAGTCCGTCCGGCCTTCGGGCAAGCCCCGCCGCCACCCACTGCTGTTCGTCCACGGTGCCTGGCACGGGGCGTGGTGCTGGGAGCGGTTCCTCCCCTGGTTTGCGGAGCGGGGATGGGAATGCCACGCCTTGGATCTCCGCGGCCACGGCCACTCGCCCAACCCGGTCTCCCGGCGACGGACCCGGATCAGGCACTACGTCGCGGATCTCGCCGCGGCAGTGGAGACGCTCGACCGGCCGCCGATCATCGTGGCCCACTCCATGGGTGGGCTCGTCGCCCAGCGCTACCTGGAGGGCAAGCAACTCCCCGGAGCCGTGCTGCTGGCGACGGTCCCGCTCGGCGGGGTGTGGCGGGCCACCCTGCGCACGGTCCGCCGCCATCCCGTGAAGTTCCTGAAGGTCAACCTGGTCTTCGATCTGAAGCCCCTCGTCGAGGACCGTGGGATCGCCGCCGACCTGTTCCTGCCCGCCCACACCGACCCCGCCGAGATCGAGAACGTGTGGCGGCGCCTGCAGGGCGAGTCGTACCTCGCCTACCTCGAGATGCTGTTCGTCATACGCCCCCGGCCTCCGCTGGTGACCACACCGGTGGCGATCGTGGCCGGAAGCGCCGACCGGATCTTCTCGGTGACCGAGGAACGCCGCATCGCCAACGCTTACGGCGCCGATGCAGTCGTCGTCGATGGAGCGGCCCACGACCTCATGCTCGGTCCCCGATGGGAAGCCGCCGCCGAGGCGGTGGCGGTGGCGGCAGGGAAGTTCTGAGTCACCCTTCGTTTTCCTCCCCCAAGCAGGGGGGAGGAAGGCACGAAATGCCGGAGGGGCGTCCGCCCCACGGGTGACGGCTCGGGCGCTCCCCTCCCCCTCCCGGGGTACTCCCCCCTCCGTGGGGAGAAACGGCCGCCTCACTCTGGGCGATCTGCATTCCCTTCGACGGGACCGGCGCCCAGGTCGTCGTGCCGTGACCGGCTAGGCCTGCAGCGCCGGGATCACCGTCGAGCCGTAGGCGTCGAGCGTCGCCTCCTGGGCGTCGTGCATCAGGTAAAGGGCGAACTGGTCGACCCCGAGGTCGCGCAACTCCTCCATGCGCCTGACGTGCTCCTCGACGGGGCCGAGCACACAGAACCGGTCGACCACCTCGTCGGGAACGAAGTCGGTCGTCGGGTTGCCCGCCTTGCCGTGGTGCGAGTAGTCGTAGCCCTGCCGGGCCTTGATGTACTCGGAGAGGGCGCGCGGGACCATCGATTCGTCGGTCCCGTACCGGGCCACGAGGTCGGCGACGTGGTTGCCGACCATCCCCCCGAACCAGCGCACCTGGTCGCGCTGATGGGCGACGTCGTCGCCGACGTAGGCGGGCGCAGCCACACAGACCTTCACGTCGTCGGGGTTGCGCCCGGCGGCGGCGGCGGCGCTCTTCACGTACTTCGTCGTCCACTCGACGAGATACGGATCGGCGAGTTGGAGGATGAAACCGTCGCAGACCTCTCCGATCAGGGTGAGCGCCTTGGGCCCGTATCCGGCCCCCCACATCGGGAGGTCCCATCCCTCGCCCACCCACGGGAACCGCAGCGCCTTTTCGTTGTACCAGACCTCCTCGCCGGCCACGAGGCGCTTGATGACGTCCATGGCGTCTTTCATGGTCGCCAACGTCGTCGGCTTGTCGTTGATGTAGCGCAGCGCCGAGTCGCCGCGGCCCATGCCGCAGATGGTGCGGCCGCCGTACATGTCGTCGAGAGTGGCGAAGAGTGAGGCGATCACCGTCCAATCGCGGGTTCCCGGGTTCGTCACCATCGGTCCGACGATCATCCGCTCGGTCTCGGCGAGCATCCGGCTGAAGATGACGAAGGGCTCCTGCCAGAGGACGTGGGAGTCGAAGGTCCACCCGTAGCCGAACCCGGCGTCTTCGGCATACCGGGCGAGTTCGATCACCCGCGACGCCGGTGGGTTGGTCTGCAGCACGACGCCGAAGTCCATGGACACGTCCTCCTCGAAGCGTGGGGAAGACCTCAGGTCTAGCAAAAACGAGCCGACCTGCGGAGGTGACTAGTCAGCCTAGAACCCGTGGAAACGCTGCGGGCTGGAAGCCATTGCCTCTCCTGCGGGGTGGGTAACAACCCGATAAAGAAATCGCCTGCAATGAGTGCAGGCCACAGAGCCCCAAAGCAGGCCACCACAGAGCCCCAGGAAGTGAGAAGACCGTGACCACCGCACGTATCCGAATGTCTGCCGCCGTCCTCGCCGTGTTGGCGGCATTCCTGGTGGCGTTCCAGGCCACCAACGCCGCCTTCTCGTCGCAAACGGCGAACACCGCAAACGCCTTCGCCGCCGGCACCGTAGTGCTGTCGGACAACGATTCCGGCGTTGCCATGTTCACCACCAGCAACATGGCCCCCGCCGACACCGCCACCGGCTGCATCGAGGTGACCTACTCGGGGTCGCTCAACGCCAACGTTCGCCTGTTCGGCGCAGTCGCCGGCGGTACCGGGCTCGAGGCCTACCTCGACCTGGAGATCGACCGCGGCTCGGGCACCTGTGCCGTCTTCGGCACCGCCACCGCGGTGTGGGACAACGCCACCGACGGCGATCTGGGGGTATTCCTCGCCGGAGCCACCAACTTCGCCACCGGTAGGGACAACTGGGCGCCCACGGGCGGCGCCCCCAACGACACCGTCCCCTACCGGTTCACGGTGACCCTTCAGAACAACAACGCCGCCCAGGGCGGGTCGGCCACGATCGACTTCACCTGGGAAGCCCAGAACATCTGAGCCGGATTCGGCGAGTAGGGAGCGGAACGTGATCGCGGTCCGTCACGACGAGCCGGAGGTGTCCCCACGGAGGGGACCCTCCGGCTCGCCCGTGCTCCGCACCGGCCGGATGGCAACGTGGGACGGCCGAATGCCGGACTCGACCCCGTTTTTCGGGATCGGAGACCGAGAGCGGGTTCGCCGCACCCCGGTGACTGCCGCACCGTCACCGGAGCGCCGGCGCGGAAAGCGGCGTCCGGCGACGATCGAAATCCCCGAGGTCGCGGAGGTCGATCTCACCCCCCGCCCGGGGTCGCTCGCCTGGCGCACCCCCCTCCTCATTCCCCGCCTCCGGGTGCGCGCCTGGCGCGCCGGCCTCGCCATCCTGATCACGGTTGCCGCCGCCTACTGGTACTTCGCCGCCGCGACCGCCGCCATATCGCGCGGCCTGCCCGCGGTGGCCGGATGGTCCACCGCCGTCGTCGTCGGTGGCTCCATGGAGCCTGTCCTTTCCCCCGGAGACGTGATCGCCTTCGCTCCCTACGGCGGACAGGCCCTGGCTCCGGGTGCGATCATCGCATTCGACGACCCGGCCCACCCCGGGGTCATCGTCACCCACCGCGTCGTCGCCACGAACGCCGACGGCTCGTTTCAGACCAAGGGCGACGCCAACGCGACTCCCGATTCGACCCCGGTTCCCCCCGAAGCGGTGATCGGCATCGCCCGACTGGTGTCCCCCGGCGCCGGCCTCCCCTTCTACTGGTGGCGGACCGGCAACATCGTGTCCTTTGCGGTCTGGATCGCGCTGAGCGCGGCCGCCCTCGTCCTGGCCACCCGGCGGCTTCCCGGGGAACGTCGCCGTGAAAAGCGACGGCACCGGCCCGGCCCGGCGCTGCTGGCCGCGATGGCGATGATCGGCGGCGTGGTCGTGGCCGGGTGGACGACCGCAGCGATGAGCGCCGCCACCACCAACACGGGGAACGGCTTCGCCGCGGCGTGGGCGGCCCATCAGGGGATGGTCGCCTCGGGGTCGTGCGGGGGAACCTCGACCGTGATGTCGGTGACCGGAACGGCGGCGACGGCGGGACGCACCGTCGTGATCCAGGTCGCCGTCCGCAACCCCTCGGGCGTCACGTTCAGCGCGATCGACTCACGCGGCAATACCTACACCGTGGACGTTATCGCCAGCGACCCCGCCCGCTCCGCGGTGGCGATCATCAGCAGCACCCTCACCACCGGTCTGGGGAGCGGGGACTCAATCCAGGTCTTCCACCCGGCCAACCAGGCGAGCGCGGCGCGCGCCGACGTCTACTCGGGGATCGCCACCACCAGTCGGGTGGTGACGATCGGAACCGGCACCGGCAACTCAGCCGGCGCCTCGGTGACGGTGAACACCGCAGTGGCCGACACCGTGGTCGTCGGTGTGGTGGCGACCCAGGGCGCCTCGATCATCACCCAGCCGGCATCGTGGATCGGGCTCGAATTCGGGAACGTGGCGTGCGGGCCCACCCTCGGGCGGGCGGAGGCCTGGACTGCGGTGCACACCGCATCCGCGGTGACCTATGACCCCTCGTTTGCGGCCAGCGCTCGCTGGTCGGCGGCGGTGGTCGTCTACCGCACCATCTCGTCGTAGGGCTCAGCCCACGAGCGCGTAGGCCACCGCCTGGGCGGCGGTCAGTTTGAGACCCTCCCGATATGCGGCAGCGTCGGATCCGGTGAGCGCTTCCAGCGCCTCTCGTTCCAGGCCCTCGACCTGGATCTCCGGAATGCTGATGATGTCGAGACCGCTGCGATCGCGTAGCGCCCATGCCGAGCCGGCGAGCCGGTGCGCCCGCGGCAGGTCTCCCCGGGCGGCAGCGACTGCGGCGAAGATGATCACGAACAGGACCACCGCCGACTCGTCACCCGAGCCGTACATGAGTTCCAGCCCCTTGCTCAGGGCCGACTCCGCGTCGTCCAACCGTCCCAGCCGGAGCATGACCTGCCCCATCTCGAAGTAGGCCCAGCCCTCGCCGAACACCGAGCCGGCCGCGCCGTACTCCACCACCGCCGTCTCGAAGAACCCGAGGGCGGCCTCGGGGTCGTTCTTGCCGATCACCGCCACGTTTCCCATCCCCCAGTGAACGTCACCAAGCCCGCGCTGGTCGCCAAGCCGCAGGTATATCTCCTCGGCCTCTTGGAATGCCGCCTCATTCTCAACCGTGTTCGATCCCGCCGAGTCGGCCCCGGCGAATGCCTGGGCCAGGCCGAAGTTGTAAAGGGCATTCGCAAGTTCGGCCGAGTCGCCACCCGACCGCTGCAGCGTCAGCGCCTCGCCGTACTCGCGGTGGGCCCGGAGTAGGTCCCCCTGCCACCAGGCGATCCCGCCGGACGCCTCGATCGCCTTGGCGAGCAGCCTCGGGTCACCGCCTTCGAGTGCGAGAACAGCATCGATCCGCTGCCTGGCCTCGTAGGTGTGGCCCTTGATCTGCCAGAACCGCCATAACGCCCACGCCAGCCGCAGCGCTTGATCGACGGCACCGTGATCGGTGAGGTAGGTCAGGGCAGCACGCAGGTTGTCGTGATCGGTGGTGAGGACCTCGAGCCACCGTTTGCGTTCGCGCCCAAGGAGGTGGGGTGCCGCCCGCTCGGCAAGATCGAGGTAGGCAGCGGCGTGGGCGCCCTCCACCAGCACCCGGCCCCCAGATGCGTCGAGGCGGTCCGAGGCGTACTCGCGGATCACGGTGAGCATCTCAAAGCGGTCGGCGGTGCCCTCGACCCGACGGAGCAGGCTGCTCTCCACCAGGGCAGCCAGACCCTCGAGCACGTCGGTGCCGGGATCGCACGCGGCAACGACCGCTTCGATCTCCTCCAACCGGGCGCCGCCGGCGAAGACGCCGAGTCTGCACAAGAGGGCGCGGTGCCGCGGTTCGAGCGACTCGTCGCTCCAGGAGATGGCGCTCCACAGGGTGCGGTGACGCTCGGGAAGGTCGCGGGTGCCGCCTCCCAGGGTCCGGGTGTCGAGGCGCTCGAGGATGGCCTCTACCGACAGCAGGCGCAGCCGGGGCACGACCAATTCGATGGCGAGCGGCAGTCCGTCGAGCCGCCGCACCAGCGCCGCGACTGCGGCGGCGTTGTCCGGGGTGATCATGAATTCGGGGCGCACCGCGGCGGCTCGCTCCAGGAAGAGCCGCACGGCCTCGACCTGTGCGATGGACACATGGTCCGCAAGGTCGAGATCGTCGCCGACCGCCAGCGGCGAGATGGGCATCTCCTGCTCCCCGCTCACCCGCAGGGGGATCCGTGAGGTGACCAGGAACTTCGATGCCGGGGACGAGCGGGCGAGTGCGGACACCACGCCGGCCGCCTCCACCAGATGCTCGAAGTTGTCGAGCACCAGCAGCACCGACCTGGTGGCGAGCAGTCCATTGAGACGCTCCCCGGGAGGCCGGGTCCCCCCGGCGGGTGCCACACCGAGGGCGTCGAGGACCGTGGAGGGTATCAACCCCGGATCCGCGATCTCGGCGAGTCCGACGAAGTACACACCGTCCCGGAAACGATCCGACGCCTCGGCGGCGACCTGGAGCGCCAAGCGGGTCTTCCCGGTGCCGCCGGGGCCGAGCAGCGTGAGGATCCGGGTGCCTTCGAGCAGCCGGATTGCCTCGGCGATCTCCCGTTCCCGCCCGACGAACGAGGTGACCTGCACCGGGAGGTTGTGGGTCACCCGCTCCAGCGTGTTCAGCGGGGGAAAGGCGGTCTCGATTCCGGCGACGCTCACCTGGAACAGTGTCTCCGCCTCGGACAGGTCCTTGAGCCGGTGCTTGCCGAGATCGACCAGTTCGGTTCCGTCGGGGAGCATTCGTTCGACGAGGGGAGCGGTCGCCTCCGACAGCACGATCTGCCCACCGTGACCCGAGGCAGCCACCCGCGCCGCCCGGTGGACGTCGATTCCGACATAGTCGCTGCCGCCGAGAGTGCCGAGACCGGTGTGCATCCCCATGCGCACCCGGATCACCCCATCCTCGGGCCACGGGTGGGCGGCAATCGCCCGCTGAGCGGCGACGGCAGCGGTCACCGCGTCCACCGCCGAGGGGAAGACCGCAAACACCGCATCCCCCTCGGTGCGCACCACCGTTCCGCGGCGGCCGGCGACGGCGTCCCCGATCAGGGTGTCGTGGTCGGAGAGGACTGCCGGCCACCGCTCACCCAGCTCCTGGACGAGTCGGGTCGAGCCCTCTACGTCGGTGAAGAGGAACGTGATCGTGCCGGTGGGAAGGTGGTTCATGGTGCGCCCGTCAAGCATGCCCGGTTTCTCCGGTCCGTGTCGGATGCCGTCGCAAGCGGGGGCCGATCAGCGATGGGAGTCGTGAATTCCGGTCAGGGCGTCCCACAACGCACCGGCCATCTCCGCACAGGCGCCAACCGCGGCGTCGGCCTCGGGCGAGCCCTGGAGGGCGGCGACGATCTGATCGGCCTCGTGGTAGTCGGCGGCGTGCACCCGGAAGTACTCGGTTGCGGGGTGGAAAACGGCGAGGCCGTAGTGATCGGCCAGACCCTTCAGTTTCTCCCCCGAGGTTGCCGGCTGTTGCGACTCGAAGGCGTAGAGGGCCCCCCAGGCGGAGCCGGGGTCGGCGAACAGCCGCCGGGCCGTGGCGAGCAGGCGATCGACCTCGGCGATCTGAGGTGCGGCAATCGCCGTTCCCAGGTGGCCGGCGAACTCGTTCCACAACCCGGCGTGACGCCGCTCTTCGGCGGCGTGGTCGCTCTCGCCGACCGTCTCCCACCCGGCGTCGATGGCTCCGATGAACGCCCCGTACTCGGCGGCATACGTGCGAACCGCGGCGATGGGCAGGGTGCCCTCACGCCACGAGCGATAGAACGGATGGTCGAGCAGGCGGTGCTCGCCGATGGCGGCGTCGAGCCGCTCCCTGATCGTCATGTCGACCCCCTCAGTGATTGCGGGAAGGCTACCCGCTTCCTGCTTCCCGTGGCCCGCCTTCCGTCGCCCGTCGCCCGACGCCAGCAAGAGGCCGGAGATGGGTCAGCTCGCAACGCGGTCCAAGAGGAAGCCTGCAGCATGCAGCCCTGCAGTGAGGGCTTGCGGTGTGTGACGGTGAAACTTTGACCGGTAACGGGAACCAGGCAACGAGCCGACAGGCGGCGGGCAGCGGGCAGCGGGTAACGGGGCGACGGGCGACGGGCGACGGGCAGCGGGTAACGGGCGACGGGCGACGGGCGACGGGCGACGGGCATGTATCCTCTCGCCGCCATGACCGAGATGCTCCAGGTTTACGTCTTCGTCCTCGCCGGCTTCGTCGGCTACCAGGTCATCACCCGGGTTCCCCCGCTGCTGCACACCCCGCTGATGTCGGCGACCAACGCCATCTCCGGCATCTCGCTCGTCGGTTCTCTGGTGGTCGCGGGCTCCGATCACGGTCTGGCGGCCTCGATCCTCGGGGCGATCGCGGTGGGTTGTGCCATGACCAACGTGGTCGGCGGGTTCCTCATCACCGACCGCATGCTGAAGATGTTCAGGCGGGCCGAGCCGAAGGGCGAGTAGTGGACCGCGAACTCGCCACCCAACTCACCTATCTCGCCGCGTCGGTCCTCTTCATCCTCGGCCTGCGCTCCCTGACACGTCCCGACCGGGCCCGACGCGGCATGCAGCAGGCGGCGCTGGGCATGCTGCTCGCCATCGTCGGAACCCTGGTCCAGCAGGAGATCGTCCGGTACGAATGGATCATCGGCGGACTCATCGCCGGTTCCCTCCTCGGCTATCCGCTGGGCATGTGGGTGCCGATGACGGCGATGCCGCAACGGATCGCCTTCTCCCACATGTTCGGCGCCCTCGCCGCCTCGCTGGTCGGCATCGCCGAGTTCACCACCGCCCTGGGGGCGGGTGAGACCATCGAGACGACCCGGATGTCGGCGCTGGGAATCGAGGTGCTGTTCGGTTCGATCACCGTCACCGGTTCGTTCATCGCCTTCGGGAAACTTGCCGAATTCATCCCGGGTCGTCCGCTCACCTACAAGGGCCAGAACCTCGCCAACGGAGTCCTGTTCGCCACCACGATCGGGATGCTGATCTTCGTGATCGCCCAACCCGACGCCCGGCTCGCCTTCTTCCTGCTCGTCGGGCTGTCCGCAGCCATCGGCCTGTTCCTCGTGCTCCCCATCGGAGGGGCGGACATGCCGGTGGTGATCTCGCTGCTCAACTCGTACGCCGGGTTGGCGGCGGCGGCGACCGGGTTCGCCATCGGCAACACCGTGCTCATCATCGCCGGGGCGCTCGATGGCGCCTCCGGCTTCCTCCTCTCGATCATCATGTCCCGGGCGATGAACCGGTCGTTCCGCAACATCCTGTTCGGGGCGTTCGGTTCAAAGGTGAATGCAGGCGCCAAGACCGCTGCCGGGCTCACCGTGCAGCAGGTGTCGGTGGCGGACGCCGCGCTCCGCCTCGCCTATGCCAGGCTGGCGGTGGTGGTCCCCGGTTACGGGATGGCGGTCGCCCAGGCGCAGCACCAGGTGAAAGAGGTCGTTGAGCTCATCGAGCGTAACGGCGGCGAGGTGCGTTTCGCCATCCACCCGGTGGCGGGGCGGATGCCGGGTCACATGAACGTGCTGCTCGCCGAGGCCAACATCCCCTACGACAGCCTCGTAGAGATGGCCGAGATCAACCCGAAGTTTCCCGAGGCCGACGTGGCTCTCGTCGTCGGCGCCAACGACGTTGTCAACCCGGCGGCCATGAACGACCCGGAGAGCCCGATTTACGGAATGCCGATCATCGAGGCCTACAAGGCGCGCTCCGTGATCGTGCTCAAGCGGTCGATGAACCCCGGGTTCGCCGGTATCGAGAACGAGCTCTTTTACATGCCGAACACGTCGATGCTGTTCGGCGACGCCAAGGCCTCACTCACCCGCCTCGCCGCAGAGATGAAGGCGCTGTAGGGGAGGCGACAG
>Ga0209341_10002053_pt1 | contig 19379 bp, 22 predicted proteins | sample RifCSP13_2_FD_184020 | JGI IMG/M metagenome (GOLD analysis project Ga0209341, IMG submission 184020) | Soil microbial communities from Rifle, Colorado - Rifle CSP2_sed 13_2 (SPAdes) (version 2) | ecosystem: Environmental > Terrestrial > Deep subsurface > Rock core/Sediment | place: Rifle... | reverse complement strand
GGTATGCTTCTTCTAGTTCCTGTACTGCGGGAACTAGAGTTTCTGGGATGTACTTGCCACCAAACTGACCGAACTTTCCATCCTTTGGGAATCCTATCTTCATATTGCTAACACCAACTTTTTGACATGTCCATTGATATCTTTACTCTTCATTATGCTGCTGCCTACAAGAAAGGCATCAGCTCCACACCCACGTAGGAATTTTATATCTTTAGGAGATTCTATTCCGCTCTCAGAGAGTATTATTCTGTTTTCTTTTCTATCTTTGAGGATGTTTTTTGTGGTTTTAAGGTCAATTGCCAGCGTGTTTAGATTACGGTTGTTAATTCCAAGCAAGTCTGCATTGGTTTGCACAGAGTTTGCAAATTCTTTTTTTGTATGCGATTCTAACAAAACCATCAAACCTTTCTTATGTGAATAAAAAATAAACTCGTCGATATCCCTTGCTAGTTTTTTATCAAATATTGATTGTATCAGCAGTATACAGTCCGCACCAATTCTATTGGCGGCATCTATTTGGATCTTGTCTACTATGATATCTTTCATTAAGAGTGGCACTTTGACTGCTTTGCGTATCCTCTGAAAATATTCAGGTGAACCATTAAACAAATGTGGTTGTGTAAGAATTGAAAGTCCTATGGCTCCTCCCTGAATCATAGACTTTGCAATTTCTACCGGATCTGATATCTTACGTATATTTCCAAGTGACGGAGAAGAAAATTTTATTTCTGTTATTAGAGGCGCATGCTTGTTTTTGCGTATGCTGCTTATGATACTTATTTTGGATTTTGGTAATTTTTGTGAAATTTCGTAAATGCCACTAGCTATTGCCATTTGTGAATTATCTGCTAGTCTTTGTAACATATTTCTCATGATTTATCAAACTCCTCTACTTTGCTTATGTTTCCGCAAAAACGAATCAGGTTCTTAAAAACGTCATATGCTTTGCCGCTCTTTATTGAGTTTAATGCAATTGGCATAGCATCATGAAAGTCATTTGCCATGCCAGAAATTATCAGACCAGCTGCAGCATTTAGTGCAGTTACTTCAATCATTGATTTGTTTGCTGTTCCTTTTAATACTGTGACAAATGCCTTGATTGAATCTTCTTTTGAGTAGACTTGAATATCGCCAAGGCCTGCATTTGCAAGTCCAAGATCGGCTGGATTTAGAATTTTCAAACTTATTTTGCCATCTTTAAGAAGACAAATCTGGTTTTTTGATGTGGTAGAAAGCTCGTCAAGGCCATCATGAGATAATACTGTCATCGCGCTTTCTGCCCCTCGTGCCTTTAACAACAAGATCAATCGTTCAAGATAATCTGCAGAAAATACCCCCACAAGTTGGTTTTTTACTCCAGCTGGATTGCTTAATGGCCCAAGCAGATTAAACGCCGTTCTTGTTCCAAGCATCTTTCTTGCTTCTGCAACGTTTTTCATTGCAGGATGAAATTTTTGAGCAAACATAAAGCCAATGCCAAACCTTTCTATTGCCTGTGTGACTTTTTCTGGTGCCATATTAAGGTCATATCCAAAATATTCAAAAATGTCCGCACTCCCACAAACTCCAGAAACTGATCTGTTTCCGTGTTTTGCTACTGTGCCGCCTGCACCAGCTATTACAAACGCAGCAGTTGTGGAAACGTTGAAGGTTTTCATTTTATCGCCGCCAGTACCGCAGACATCAATTATTTTTCCAGATCGTTTTGGAGCTATGTGAATAGCATACTGTTGCATCTTGTCAAGCATTGCCAAAAGCTCTTGATCAGATTCGCCTTTGTCAGTCAAATTTCTCAAAAAGTCAGCAGTCACCTGTGTTGGAATACGTCCTTTTAGAATTTCATCCATTGCTTGACTCATTTCATCATAAGTGAGATCTTCATAAAGTGAAAGCTTGGATATTAGTTCATTAATCATTTTTTTACCAGCCTTACAAAATTACTTAGGATCTTTTTGCCTTCTCCTGTCATGACAGATTCTGGGTGAAACTGTACTCCCTCAATGGGGTACTTTTTGTGTCGTACCGCCATTATCTCCTTATCATCAAGTGCAGTAGCTGTCACTTCTAGCACATCAGGAATTATGGTTTTGTCACCTACAAGAGAATGATATCTTGTGGCTCTGAATGGATTTTGAACACCCTCAAACAAAGGAGATTCAGAGTATTGGATGGGGCTTGTCTTTCCATGTCTGGCATGACCTGCGTTTACCACCTTTCCGCCAAAGGCATGAATTATTCCTTGATGCCCAAGACAAATTCCCAAGATTGGTTTTGTGGGGCCAATCTCTGTAATCACTTTAGTGCAGATTCCAAAATATCTCTCATCCTCAGGTGTTCCTGGTCCAGGTGATAATACAATCGCATCGTAGTTTCGTTTTTTGATTTCATCAACTGTTATCTTGTCATTTCTTATTACATCTGACGAAACTCCAAGCTCACCAAGGAGTTGTGCTATATTATAGACAAATGAATCATAGTTGTCTATTATTAGAAACTTCATTTTGATGCCTCTTTTAATGCGTCAAGCATTGCATTTGCTTTGTGTTGCGTTTCAAGCCATTCATTTTCTGCAACAGAATCGGATACAATTCCTGCACCAGTTTGAACAAATCCTTTTGTACCATCAAAAAATATTGTTCGAATTGCTATGGCAAAGTCGCAACAACCATTAAATGAAAAATATCCAACTGCACCCGCATATGATCCACGCGACTCTGGTTCTAACTCGTCAATTATTTCCATTGCACGAATCTTTGGAGCGCCAGAAACTGTTCCTGCTGGAAATACTGCCTTGATGGCGTCAAACGCCTCAAACTTTTTGTCCAGTGTTCCAATTACATGTGTAACCATGTGTTGTACATGGCTGAACTTTTTTACAGCCATGAGTTCTTTGACATAGACAGAACCATATTTACAAACTCGTCCAATATCGTTTCTTCCAAGGTCTACAAGCATAGTGTGCTCTGCAAGCTCTTTTTCGTCATTTAGCATTTCTTGCTTTAGCTTTTCATTTTTTGTCTCATCATCGGTTATTGCCCTTGTTCCGGCAATTGGGAAGGTCTCGACTGTGCTTCCGGTAACCCTCAGAAGCATCTCTGGGCTAGAACCTATTATTGCCCTGTCGCCCATTTTCATGTGGTACATGTATGGTGATGGATTGATCTGCCTGAGTAATTTGTAGACCTTAAGCAAGTCACCCTTCGCTTCAAAGTTAAACTTTCTGGAAAGTACAACTTGGAAAACATCTCCATCATAGATGTATTTTTTTGCCTTCTCTATCATAGTTGCAAATCTTTGTTTGCCTAGGTTTTCTGAAATTTCTGAAGCTTCAAAACCTCCAAACTTTGTATCTGAAAATGATATTTGGTCTATTCTATTTTTGTCATAATAAAAGTAGACTGCCTTTTTCTCTTTGTTATCATACAATATCCCATCGGCATAGATCCCAAATTCCATTAATGATTCGTCTTTTTTATGTGAATCTGGAATGTTCTCCCACAATCTAATTGCATCATAATTTATTATTCCGACAGCTCCGCCAAGATAACGATATTTTTGGTCTGTAACTGTAGTAAGAAGTTTCTTTATTTCTGCCAACGGGTCAATAGTGAATATTGTTTTTGTATTTCCATTTTTATCACGTAGTACAACCCTGTCAGCATAGCCTTTTACCACTATGGCAGGATCAAAACCCATTATCGATGTTTCAGCTAATTCTTCAGGTCCAGTTAATGACTCAAACAAAAACGAATAGCTGTAGTTTCTTGAAATGCTGTTGTATAGATCAAATTGATGGCCAGAATAATCTAGGGGTATTATCCTAAGCTCTGAATGTCCAAATGTGGTCACCCATGGAGTTTGGTGCTGTACTGACTCTATTTAAAATTAAGTTCGTTAGACTGCATACCTTTTCATTGCCTACCTCAATGGAATATGCGGCACTTGCAGCTATTACGGTATAGTACGGTACCTTTATATGCGATCAGCTGTATAGTGTACACATGTCACAGATGCTAGTTCACAAGCAAAAACGCAATGAAAATCTGCTCTTTCAGGATCTGTACTTTATACGAAAACCGCCAGCCGTAAAGAGTGGTGTAGAAGAAGTAGTTTGTGATATCTGCAAAAAAGGGTTAGAAGACGGTCTTTCTGTGACTGCAAAAACAATAGGTCAAAAAACAAAACTATTTTGTGGTAACCACTTTCCAAACTAGCACATTTTATTTTATCAATGGTTTTGTGATGGCACCTTCAGATGCAGAGCCAACAAGTGATGCATATTTTGCAAGCGCGCCAGTTTCATAATTTGGTTTTTTTGGTTTCCAAGCTTTGCGTCGTTGTTCAAGCTCGCTTTCTGATACAATCAAATCCAAAGAATTCTTTTCTACATTAATCCTGATTTCATCACCCTCTTTTACTAGTGCTATATTTCCACCAACTGCTGCTTCAGGAGATACATGTCCAATCATTAGACCTCGTGTGGCTCCTGAAAATCTACCATCTGTGACAAGAGCCACCTTTTCTCCTAATTTCTGACCTGCAAGTGCTGCAGTGACTGCAAGCATCTCTCGCATGCCAGGCCCGCCCTTGGGTCCCTCATATCTGATGATTACTACATCGCCTTCTTTGATCTCTCTTTTTGATACTGCGTCAAAGGCATCTTCTTCTCTGTCAAACACTTTGGCCTTTCCTCTAAATTCTATGGTTTTTACACCTGCAACCTTCACTACTGCACCATCTGGAGCAAGTATACCTTTGAGAATTAATACAGTACCAACTTCATGTATTGGTGATTCTATTGGTTTGAGTACTTTTTGATTCGCATCAAATGTGAGATTGATTGAATCAAGGTTTTGTTTTAGCGTTTTTCCAGTTACTGTCATAACATCCTCGTTTAATAGATTCTTTTTAGCCAAACTTTTCATTAAAAGAGGAACTCCGCCAATCTTATCAAGATCAAGCATCACATAGATCCCGCCAGGTCTCATGTCAGCTATATGCGGAGTCTTTTTTCTTATTCTTTCAAAATCTTCCAATACAAGATGTACGCCAATTTCATATGATATAGCTAAAAGATGTAAAACCGCGTTTGTAGAACCTCCTATTGCGTTTAAAATAGTAATTGCATTTTCAAATGCCTCAAAGGTCAGAATATCTTTTGGGCGTATGCTATTTTCAAGAAGATTTAGTACTGCTTTTCCACTATCATAACACACCTTGTCCCTTCGGGGATCTTCTGCAGGAGGCGAAGCACTTCCTGGTAAAGCAATTCCAATTGCTTCACTTATTGAAGCCATAGTATTTGCTGTATACATTCCTCCACATGAACCGGCGTTAGGGCATGCAACATTTTCTAAATTTTTTAGAGCTTCTAGCGTCAACTGTCCAGCATCATAAGCTCCTACTGCTTCATACACATCCTGTACAGTCACCTGTTTTCCTTCATATATTCCTGGCATGATGGTACCGCCATAAACAAATACTGATGGAATGTTGAGTCTTGCCATTCCCATCATTGTTCCAGGCAAACTTTTATCACATCCTGCAAGTCCTACCAATCCATCATACTGATGTGCCCTGACCATTATCTCAATTGAATCCGCAATTATTTCTCTGCTTACTAGAGAAGATTTCATACCTTCATGGCCCATGGCAATACCGTCGCTAACTGCTATGGTTGCAAACTCTCTTGGTGTGGCACCTGCTTCACTTACGCCACGTTTTGCATGTTGAGCAAGTTTTCCAAGATGTATGTTACAAGGGGTAGCTTCATTTCCTGTATGGGACACACCAATGAATGGTTTACCAAGATCCTCATCGGTCAAACCCATTGCCTTGTACATGGCTCTGTGGGGGGCTCTTGACGTGCCTTCAACTACGTTTCTACTTGATATTTCCATGTTAGATGACAATGGTGTTAACAGGCATAATTTTAGCTTTGCATCAAAAAGTATCATTTATACGCGTTTTTAATAATTAAGTTCATACAAAGTAGGAATATGGCGATTAGAAAGGAAAAGCTGTTTGCACTATGTTGTTTTTTTGTAATTGCGGCGGCACTTATCATGCCAGCCTATGCTGATATCAAATCACTCAAGACTGACAAAACTTTTTACAAAAAAGGGGACAAGATAATATTTTCTGGTACTGCAGAGGACGAAGATGTCGGTGAGTTTGTCACAGTTGTAGTAGAAGATTCCGCTAGCAATTTTGTAACACTCCGTCAAGGATTTATAACAGTTGATAAGGATTTTGAGGTAACAATAGACACTAAAGAAAAATTTGTTTCCCATGGAGTTTATAATGCTACTGGCTTTGTTGAAAACAAAACTAATTCCAAGTGGGTGGTTTTTGATTTTTCACTTGACGGTTCACCTGTTATTCATCAAACACAACAACCAGCTCCCACCACAGAACCAGCTCCCGCCCAACAACCAGCTCAACAAGAACCTTCTCAAACACAACAACCATCACCAACGCCGCAACCAAATGAAGAGGTTGAGTCTGAAACTGATAGTGAAGATACGACAATTCAGGAAAAAATTAAAGAAAGAATTGAAGCTGCAAAGAAGGAAAGAGAAGCCCAGACCACCACACCGCCCAAAACAGGATCCGATGAGACTGCAGTTAACCAAACAACTACTGGGGAATCTACTACCTCCACAGATGATACAAAAGTTACTGGCAATGAACCTGCTACAAGCGGAGTAAGCACTGCAATCGATCTTGGTTCTAATCTGCTGTATGTAGTAATTGGTCTTGGTGGAGCGGGTGCCGTAGCAGGAGTTGTTTATGGCATTAAAAATAAGAATAGGCATAACCAAGGCAACAAACCTGTAGTAAAGATTAGAGAACCATCTGAGAGATCATCAATACCATCAGAAGATGATTATGCTTTAATGATTCTTAAGAATAGGCTTGCCAAGGGCGAAATAACAATTGATGAATATAACGCATTAAAAGAAGCACTAAGAGAACCCTAGTAAATATTGTAAATGATTAGCCAGAACGTTCTATGGAAACAGCATCAACTCTGGCAAGCTGTTCTTCAATCTGTGTGCTGTTCTCATTACCATATGAGATTAGAATCCTATCGCCATCTTCCAAAACGTAATCAGCTATGCTTGGTATTTTTTGGTGATTTATGTAAAACTTTAAAGAATAATCCTCATTAATACAGAATTCTCTTTTATCTGGAAAGACATAGCATTGTTCAGTTAATCCTACATTTAGTGTATCAAAAAGGAATCCCAGTGGAACGCCAGATGCATGACGGTGAATAGTCTCACCATTTTGATTCTCAAAATGAATGTATCTGTTCTTTACCTGAAAGGCTGGAGAAGAAAAGTCAAACTCGTCTCCAAATATCATTACATTTATGGCAGCGTGTTCATGTTCATCCCCAAGCGGGCCAGCACCTGGTGGTGCGTCTGGTGCAGTAAAAGTACTTTGATAGAACATGTATCCTGTAATTCCAATAACTATAACAACTCCCGCAGCGATACCGCCTGCTATTAATGTGAACTTTCGTTTTTCTCTAATGCGTTTTTCAGCGTAACTCTCACGTTTTTGTTCTCGTTCTTCTCTACTTTTTTTGCCCATGGGTCAATCAGACTCAAATTTTCACCCTAATTATTACTATCGATTAATCAGACTAGTTAACATTTTTCTTTTTTATCCAACTTTTTGATTTTAGTATTCTACATCTTGTTACTCGAAGATGTACTGTTTTTTACCACAAGCAGAACATTTATCAAAAAACCTATTTTCGATAACCCAACTGTGTTTTCCGTCCCTAGATCTTGGACACTTCACTATTTCTGCCATGTCTTGTATTTCGAGCGCCATACGAGACATACGTAAAAATGAGAATATATGGTTCAGTGAGTGTCTCCGTGGAAAGCACAAATCGATTTTGAACCGTGCTTACGTAAATCATTAAATAAAATATACAGGCGAAATAGGACATGGGTTGTCTCTTCTGCGAGATTATTGCTGGGAAAACGCCAGCATATTTTGTTTATGAAGATTCTACACATGTTGCCATCATGGACAGGTACCCAATTCATAGGGGACACACACTTGTAATCCCACGAGCGCACCATGAAAAAATTATAGATATGACAATACAAAGTGTCTCCGAATTATTTACAAGTGTTCTTCCTATCGCACGCGGGGTAATAGAAGCCACTAATGCTGACGGATTTAACATTGGACAAAATAATGGAAGAGCTGCAAACCAGATTATTCCACATGTCCATGTGCATGTGATTCCTAGATATAGTCAAGTGGGTGTTGCATGGCCAAAGCGAAGCATTGCAGATGAAAAGGAGCTAGAAGAGCTTGCAGCCAAGATACGAAGGTGCATAAAATCCGCATGATAGTATAACAAAGCTACATACATCAGTTCATAAGCCATAGCATCCTATCTCCCAAAAGATGAAACCTGTTGTCTTAGCTATGGGTATTGTTTTGATAATAATGGGAATAGTGAGCTATGTAACAATGCAAGACTTTATGACAGATTGCCAATCATCGGTAAACAATGCTGGGCCACTGGCAGGATATATTAGAGAAATGTGTGGTCAGCTCCAATTAATTCAATATGGTCTAACAGCTACAGCTGTTTCTGGATTTGGGATAACAATTTATGGCGCAGTAGCAAAAAAGAAAATTGTAGAAAAACCATCGACGACGGTACATCATGAACCATCTTTTACTACTTCTGATGTTTTAAAAATAGTAAAAAGCCTTGAGGATACAAAAGAAAAACATAACGAACTTGAAAAAAAACACACAATGCTAATTTCATATCTGAAAAGAAACGGTATAAAAATTCCAGATTTTATATTAAAAAATGAACAATAGTGTATTCCAGCTGTAACTAGCTAAAGTGTCTAAAATTAGCTTATGAGTCAAAGTATATCGATATTACATACATTACTTCATTAGTGTGATTTTTAATAATATGATATGAAGCCTACTGTTTTGGCTGCCGGTATTATTCTTATAGTGATGGGAATAGGGGGAAATTATTCCATGGAAGATTTTCTGACACAATGCCAAGATCAAATGGCTCAGGGCGGCATGTTTAAGGCATATCTGGCAGAGATGTGTGATAATTTAAAACTGATGCAGTTTGGTGTTGTAGTTACAGCAGTTGTTGGATTTGGAGTAATGGTGTATGGTGCAGTGGCAAAAGGTCCGCCAAAAAAAACTGATCAAGTACCAAACAATTAAGATTTAATCTAGCATCCTAAATTATAATTGAATTTTCCTACTGGTTTGGATTATATCTCAAAAACGCCCCAACTTTTCCAATGCTTGAAAGCATTGAACCGTGTTCTGTTGTGCCAGAAATTACTTCGACTTTTGCACCAGTCTCACCTGCTAGCAAAGCAAGATAATCTACTATGTCACGTTCTGTAGATTCAGAATCCATGCTTTTACAGTTTGGGCAAGGAGAGCTTAAAAGCTCCTGTATCCTTTGGATAACCTTTGACCGTTCTAAGATTTCAGTTTGTATATTCTGACACCTTTTACATGTAATGTCAACTTTTCTAAGATTAGTATCATCTGTGATCAAAACCAAACTTACGACGTTTCGCTTTAGAAGATCAAGTATATCATTTAGGCCATAGACTGCAAGACCTTTTGACGAGTTGATCTCTTCAAATAGTTTGTCAACAAATTTCTTTTCCTCCACCATTCTATAGTCTGATAAAACTTCTTGCGCTCTTACAAAAGCTTCGCGAACCCCTTCTGAACCTGCATATGATGTGTCAAGTGTTGCTATTATCATGTTTTGCAACCTGTATTCTAGATACTCTTCTCTTATGAAATTCTCTTTTGTTGGGCCAGGACCTGATATCACTATTCCTTTTATTGGATAAATGTCAATAAAGTATTCTTTTGTTGTATGTGCTACTCTGCGATAGTATTCATTAAGCTCCATCTCTCGTAGTCTCTCAAATCTTCTTGCAGACTGACCCCCCTGCCTATGCTTTCCTGCAACACCAGAAGATGTCTCAGACAAAACCTCGAGCTTGTCTCCGTGTAAAAGACCCCAGCCTGCATCTTTTGCATCAATTGCCAAAAAACCAATCATATTGGTATCCTTTAGCATGTCTTTTAGCAAATCAACATGAAAATGGTCATCGCATCTGTACAAAAATGTCTGCAATTCTTTTGGCGGTTCAAGCTCGTACATCTTGATTACTTCACTTCCTATTGGTCCGCCTCCCTCAGGGGGAAGAGCACCGCAAAAAACAACTAGACCTTTTTCTGGGGGTTTTTTGTACAGCTTTAATCGTTGTATGACTCGTGAGAGTGCATCGACAACATGAGTTCTTGTAAGATCAGACTTTATGTTGTCAGCAGTTCCTTGCTCCTCTCGTAGTCCATTTATTACCTCATGTAATGCCTTTTTTGGAGGAACATAAAGCGATATCAGCTCTGTTCCGCGACCTGACTTGTCAGAAAGCTCTTCCAGTGTCTTGCGTAATTTGTATAGTTTTACAGAATCTTGCTTTTCTATTGTTGGTTTGACCATAGTTTGACCTTACTAGTTCAAAATATTAAGTTTGGTTAGATTGCATCTATGACTTGTCTGAAAACAGAAAATGGTTGATTTCCTTCTACCTTTGTTATTTTTTCATTGTTAAATATCAAAAACGATGGTGTTGCTTTGATTCCAATTTTTACTCCAAATTTTTCATTTTCCAAAACTCTTTGTTGATATTTTTTATCATCAAGACACTTGCTAAATTGTATTAAATCAAGTCCTACTGTATTGGCAAACTGATCCAAAGATTGTCTTGTTACCCATCCAGTCCTTTCGCCAGCCCAGTTTTTGTATATTTCATCATGATACTCCCAATACTTACCTTGATCATCGGCACAGTATGATGCTTGAGCTGCAAGTACCGAATCGGACCCATTTAAGGGAAAATCTCTGAATACAAAGTTGATCCTTCCTGTATTAACATATTCTTCTATGAGGGCATCTTTGCTAGATTGGTGAAACTTGTAGCAAAATGTGCACTGGTAATCTCCCCATTCTACTATAGTGATCGGTGCATTTGGATTGCCCATGATAGGTGAACCATTCTGGATAAGAGATTGCGTGGTTATCTTCTCTTCTCGTGGAGTTTCATTTGGTGCAAGTAAATAATATGTAGCAATGATTGCTGCAATGACAGGTATTGCTAAGAAATAATATTTTTTCATGTATACCGGAACTAAAACCAGATAGTACTAAATATGTCTCTCGTGGCCTGCTACAGTCTGTAGTGCTGCACTCTTTGCAGCCATTTCAGCAGTCCTTTTATCTGTAGCACTTCCTATAATTACAACATCATTGTCATCAGGTTTTAGATTCTTTATCATAGAAACACGTACTTGTGGATCCTTCTTGAGCGGATTTTGATTCCTCTCAGGCATCATGAATCTGCCATCTCTGAATATCAGTGTAGTTGCTCCTACTGCACCAATTTTTATTGCCACATCTCTTTGTTCAATTCCAGATCTTATATTGTCAGCAAGTCCTTTAACCAGTATTGCGTGGTTGAATCTGCCGATAGCTATGGAACACTTTGGAACGTCCATTTCAGCCGGAATTGCAGATTGCAATTTTGCAAACATAGTTTTTCCTTTATTTGTAAGCCACATTCCGGCATTGGAATTCTCAATCAAACCATTCATTTTCATATGTTTTACAAGTGTTTTGATAGAACCTTCTCTAAGATCCAGTCCCTCCATAAGTAATGCTCTGCTTATTCGACCATTGTTCTCCATCAGTTGCATTGTTTTGAAAACATGAGCCAAACCAAAAGAAAGTATTCTGCTAGGCGCATATCTGTCTGTTACTAGTGCAAGAGTTCTGATTATTTGATGCAATCCGCTTGTCACATAAAAGTGATTCAGCTGATTATATTAATTTATTGAGTTGGATAAACCATCCAACTATTTAAATAGATGCAAAAAGAAACGATGGAGATGTCAAAAGGAACACAGATCACAATCACTTCACATGGAATCACAAAGATTGCAATGGGTCTACTTTTTGCAATATTTGTAGGAGGACTATTTGTAGTAGGATTTGATCAAGGACACATATTTAGCATAGCTATGGGCGAACAAGCATTTGAGGATCTTTATTTACATGAACTATACCATGATATGCGACATGCGGCAGGTTATCCGTGTCACTAGTGGTATTATATGAAAACCGTTCTTTTTCTTGTTATTGTACTAGTTTCCGGTTTTTCTGCAGGAATCATTCACGGTCTTATTAATTTGGGTGTAGTAGAACCATTTCTGGATCAAGCTATAGGAATAGAAAATCAAAATCTGTTTGCATCTGGTGAGGCACAAGACACACCACAGTTTTGGGAGGAATTTAGTACATACAGAATGTGGCAAAAAGGTGGACAGGTTCTTGCAGGTGGAATATTAGGGCTCTCAACCGGTGCATTGTTTGGACTGGTCTTTGCTTATTCACGGCATGTCCTTCCAGGACAGAATCATATCAAAAAAGCACTTGTTCTTGCGGGAATAATGTGGTTTGTACTATTTTTTATTCCACTTCTTAAATATCCAGCAAATCCGCCGACAGTAGGTGACCCAGACACAATAGTGCTTAGAAGTTCATTGTATGTCGGATTTGTAGCGTTATCTGGCCTTGGCGCACTTGGGTTTTATAAGATTTCAAAAAAGATGCACAAAAGCAAGCGATTTGTGATGCTAATTGGATATGCCATGTACATAGCTGCAATTTTTGTATTGATGCCAGAAAATCCTGATGAAGTTATAGCTCCAGCTGATCTATTAAATGGATTTAGAATTGTGTCTGCAAGCACGGTAACTATATACTGGATTGTAAATGCAGTAATACTTGGTTTGTTGTGGCAAAAGTTCCAACCGCATCTTGAAAGACACCAAGAGATTAGATGATCTATTATCCAAACATGATTTCAATTTGGAGACAAACTAATTACTGGTTCGGGTTTTCTTATACTAACGTCTGCCTTGCTAATTCTGCTTCTGTAGAGCTTGAATTTTTTACCGTTATCTGATAGAACCCATCTTTCTACTTTGATTAAAGAAAGCTCCTCAAGCTCTGAAATCTTCTTGTAGACAGAGCTCAACGGTATCTTATGTTTTTCAGCAAGTTTTGCAGCGGTTTTCCCTTCCTTTATTATAGAAAACACGATTGCTCGTGACTGTGCGTCTGCTAGGGCTTTAAGTACCTTCTGATTTACATCATACTTTTTGAGTTGAGAAAGTGAAAGCCTTTTTGTCATACGGTTTTTCACTTAGAGCAGCCTAACTATTTAAAATATGCGGGTGTCATTCTAAAATTTTAGAACGAGTTTGTGATTTAAATAAAGTTAGCTTAACCTAAGTACCTTATGAAAGTGGTAAAATTTGATTGATTATTCTCAACTTTTATTATTAGGTGCAGTAGCTGGCTTTACAATATTCCTTGGATTACCATTGGCCTCTCTTCGACATTTGAGCCCTACGCAAAAGGGATTTCTTAACGCTTTTGCACTTGGAATTCTTGTATTTCTAATAATAGAAGTCGTTGGCCATGCTTGGGAAGCTGCAGAAGAAGCCACCGAAGAAGCATTTGAAGGTGAAGTTCCCATGAGCGATGCAGTGTTGTCGCTTGTTGCATTGTTTGGTGGAATTGGTGTGGGTCTTTTAGGTTTAGTTTTGTATGAAACCAGATGGATGACGACAAAAAACTTTCCACAAATACTTACAATAGAAAATATTAAACAAAGCGACTCTTATCTTCATCAATTATTCAATGAAGCTAATGCATACAAACTTGCTGTGATGATTGCAATAGGAATCGGGGCACATAACTTTAGTGAAGGACTAGCTATAGGGCAGTCATATGTAGCAGGACAACTAGGGCTAGCAATACTTTTGATAATTGGATTTGGAGCTCATAATGCTACGGAGGGTTTTGGAATTGCAGGCCCTTTGGCTGGACTTATAAACAAACCTAAAATTCGTTTCCTATTATTAGTAGGCTTGATTGGTGGAGGACCGACCTTTGTTGGTACTTTGATTGGTAGCTGGTGGATATCGGATCTTGCATACATATTATTTCTATCCATTGCAGGTGGTGCACTGATCTATGTTTCAATGTTGATGTATAACTCAGGAAGAAAACTAGCTACAAACAGTGTCATGATGGTTGGTATATTCCTTGGACTGTTTGCAGGTTTTATAACAGATCTGCTGATTGAATTCAGTGGTGCGTAAAAATACTGATAAATACAAAATTTTGTCTAGTCTTATGTAACAATTTTTGCTAGCTCATTTGTCTTTTTTGCTTCTTTGATCTCTCTTGCTATCCTTCTTCCCATACTCATAGGTTCATTGTAGAGAAATGTAGAATATGGTGAGCCATCTATGTACAGATTAGTACCTGCCACAATTCTTGCAGAGAACTCAAATGCAGTAAATTTGCCATTCTCATCATATACTCCCTCAAGACAAAAAGGACCATTCATTCCTGGAGAGACAAGTCTTTTTGCAGCTTCAACAAATCTTTCTCCCATAGAATAGACTTCGTCAAGAAGCGATTCTCTTAAAACGATAGGAATGTTTCCCATCACATTAAAAGATGGTATCAAATCAATCTCAATCTGTTGAGGAGCTGGAATCCTTCCAAGGCCATCAATATCTGATTCATATCTTCTATCTGCCCCAAAGAATTCCAATTCTCCTTTTAATGGAGAATAAAAATATTGTAAATATGTTGGTACTCCAAAAGAGTATTCTTGCAAGTACAGTTCATTATCTCCTTTGACTAGTCCTTGTGAAATCAATTTATCGCGTTTTTTCTTATAGTCTTTTTCACTTGTAGTCAAAAAGTATCCTTTGCCTCCTGCCGCGCCGTGTCGTTTTGCTATCACAAGATTTTTGATATCCTTTGGGCTTGCTATGGTTTTTGGAATGTTAAGCTTTGATTCAAGCATTAGTTTTTCCTTCATTTTTCTATCCGATTCCCATCTTAGAATCCATTTATTGCCAAAAATTGGAGTCTTTATGGATTCTATCTGAGAAGAGTCCATCTGAGAAATCAGAGTTCCATGCGGAATTATGATTGCGTCTTCATCTTTTAGCTCTGATGCACATTTCTGGTCTATGACCTCAAGAAAAGAGTCAACCAGAACAAATTCATCTATAAATCCATATCTGCGATAAAGTTTTTCACGTTTTTTTTCACACACTAAGACTGTCTTAAAACCTTCGTCCTTTGCACCCTTCAGGACCTGTAATGCACAGTGAGAACCTAGAGTAGCTATTGATGTCATTGTCTGCCCTAATTTTACTTAGAACTGGTTCTTTATGAAAGTTGCATGAAATTTACTACCTAATTATTCTATATTGTTTTAATTCAGATTTTTACCTGATCTTAATAATACTGTGGAATTAGTATGGACTATCAAATAACTCCCACCTATTATCAATGGAATCCACAAATAATCAAGTGTTGTCTCTGTATTTGTTTTAGTTGTTTCTGGTAAGCGATGTCCATAATATGCGCTGATCATTGTTGCGTCTGAACCAAAATTTGTAACTGTAACTGTATATTTGCCAACTACCTCTGGTCTAAATGTAGCTTGCAATGATTCAGAAATATCTGAATCATGTATTGTTATTCCATTTGGATCTTTGATCTCAGCTTTTAATGGAATATCTGATGAGGGTTTATTTACAAAGATAGATATGTCATGATCCAGATTAGTTACAGAAATTAATCCGTTGATAGGTTCATTAGGCAAAATACGTTGTGATTGAATTAGCATTCCGTCTCGTACAAAACCTGGTGTTAACAGATCAGCTGGAGAAATATATACAAAAATTGCTAACCCTGCAATACATAATACGGCACCAGAAAATAGACTGGTGTAACGATGCTGTAAGATAGTGTTAGTCAAATTAGTATGGATCGCTTTATTTTTTAGTATAAGAAGGGAGGCGTACCACTAAGGAACAGACAAACACAAACACAAATTAACACTAACTAGAACAGATTTGATGAAAAGGTCAGATTATGGCAGATACAGAGCTTGGTACTTGGCGCAGAACAATTTATTCAAATCAGATCAGTCCAGCAATGGATGGAAAAGAAGTAATTGTGATGGGATGGGTTGCAAGTGTTCGTGACCATGGAAATCTTGTGTTTATGATGCTCAACGACAAAGAAGGCGAGATTCAGATTACTGCTAAGGCTGGTTTATGTCCTAATGAAATAAGGCAAAGTATAGTAAAATTAAAAGAACAATCTAGCGTCGCTGTAAAAGGCAAAGTTCAGCCATCGGACAAAGCCCCACATGGTGCAGAGATCGTACCATCTGAGATGAGAATTTTTTCCAGTGTTGAGAAGGTTGCACCTTTTACTTCACAAACAAAAACAGTAGCAAACATTGACACCAGACTTGAGATACGAGCAGTTGATCTTAGGCGAAACATTTTACAACATATATTCAAGATGCGAAGTTTGGTTTTAAAATCAATCCGGGAATATCTATACGAAAAAGAGTTTATCGAAGTAAACACTCCAAAGATGATTGCTACTGCGACAGAAGGCGGAGCCGCACTATTTCCTATATTTTATTATAACAAAGAAGCCTTTCTTGCCCAGAGTCCTCAGCTCTACAAAGAACAGCTTACAATGAGCTTTGAAAAAGTATTTGAAATTGCGCCAATTTTTAGGGCAGAACCTTCACGAACCAACAGACACCTTTCTGAAGCAATATCAATAGACTTGGAAGAAGCATTTTCAGATTACAATGACATAATGAAACACATAGAAAACATTGTAAAAAGATCTGTTCAGGCAGTAAAAGAATTTCATTTAAAAAACTCTGGTTTTGAATTGAAAATTCCTGATGTTCCAAGCTCAATTCCACAGTATATCTATTCTGAGCTTGTAGAGAAAATGCAAAAAGCGGGGGCAAAGACTGAATGGGGTGATGACTTGTACCCAGCAAATCTAAAGAAGATAAACCTGTCAGGGTTTTATTTCATAAAAGATTGGCCTCTAGGCCCAAAGCCATTTTACGTCAAGGCCAAAAAAGACGATCCAAAAATGTCAGAGTCGTTTGACTTGATGTTTGATGACTTGGAGATCTCATCTGGAAGCACAAGAATTGAAAATAAGTCAGAACTTGAGGAAAGAATGAAGAATAAAGGATTCAAGCTTGATGCTTTTGACTACCATCTTAGAGTCTTTGATTATGGAGTTCCTCCACATGCTGGCTGTGGAATAGGTCTTGAGAGACTAATGATGGCCCTGACTGGAACTGAAAATATTCGAGATGTAACATTTTATCCAAGAGACGTAGATAGACTCACACCGTAGGGAAAAAAATGGTAAAAAGGGAAGAAATAGAGCGTCTTGGAGATTTAATAAAAATCGAGCTAAAGAATCCAGAAAAATACGTAAAACAAGTAGAACAAATCATCAATTATTTTGAAAGCTTGGACAAACTAGAGATCAGCTCTGACACAATACTGACTCAGGAATTAACACTTGAGAAGCTCAGAGAAGACAAGTATATCCCATATGATGAAAAGCTTGTTGAAAAATTAAAACATACAAAAGAAAACTTTGTCAAGGCACCAAAGATGATTTAATATGAGTCTTGGAATTTCGGCGACTCAATATCTTCAACAGATAAAGGATGGTTCAACATCTGTTGAAGAATATGTTGCAAAAACATTAGAAAGAATAGAAAAAGTAGAGAAGAAGGTGCATGCATTTATTTCAGTAAATGAAAATGCATTGACACAGGCAAAACAAGTAGACAAAAAATTAAAGGCCAAAGAAAAAATTGGTTCATATCTTGGCATGCCAATTTCAATAAAAGACAATATCTGTACTAAAGGAATGAAAACCACATGTGCATCAAAGCTTTTAGAAGATTTTGTTGCACCATATGACGCAACCGTTGTATCAAGACTAAAATCGGAAGATGCCATAATTATCGGAAAGGCAAACCTTGATGAGTTTGCAATGGGTTCTACGACAGAGTTTAGTTATTTTGGACCCACAAGGAACCCATGGAACACTGACTATGTACCTGGCGGCTCATCCGGTGGAAGCGGAGTCTCAGTTAGTGCACTTGAGTGCCTAGCCTCTCTTGGCTCAGATACCGGGGGCTCTGTGAGAAGCCCAGCAAGCTTTTGCTCAGTAGTTGGTCTCAAGCCTACATACGGGTTGGTAAGCAGATATGGTCTTGTCTCATATGCTAACAGCATAGAGCAGATAGGTCCACTTGCAAGAACCGTAGAAGATGCTGCTTTTATTTTGAATATCATTTCAGGTCGTGATCCGCATGACAATACTACTTTAGACAATGGTACACCAGATTATACAAAAGACCTTGATGCAGGAATTTCTGGAAAAAAAATTGGAATAATTTCAGAAATGATTGGAGATGGAGTTGACAAAGATGTAGCAGCTGCTACAAACAGAGCTGTGTCAAAACTACAAAGACTTGGTGCTGAATGCATTCCAATATCAATTAATTCAGCTGTGCATTCTGTTGCAGCATATTATACCATTGCTTCTGCAGAAGCAAGTAGTAACCTTGCACGATATGACAATATTCGGTATGGGTATAATTTTGATCTAGAGGGTTACGAATTCAACGCTTACATATCAAAAGCAAGAGGCAGCTTTGGTCCTGAAGTAACAAGAAGAATGCTGCTTGGCGCATTTGTACTTTCAGCTGGTTATTACGGAAAATACTACCTGAAGGCCCAAAAAGTACGAAGCCTGATAAAATCACAACTTGATGAAGCCTTCAAAAAAGTAGATCTGCTTGTTGCACCAACAATGCCCATTTTGCCATTCAAAATCGGCGAAAAAGTAGATGATCCACTCACACTTTATCTTCTTGACATAAACACCATAATTGCAAATCTAGCTGGAATTCCTGCCATTTCTGTTCCATACGAGCTTTCACATGGGCTTCCTATTGGGATCCAATTCTTTGCAAATACCATGCAGGAAAAATTGCTTTTACAGGCAGCTTATGCCTTACACAAAACAACAAACCTGCCGGCGGTTCCAGTTTGACCAAGATAGGCCTTGAAATTCACTGTCAGCTTACAAAACTTGAGAGTAAACTGTTTTGTTCCTGTAAGGCAGATTATCGTGGCTTTGAACCAAATGCTAACATTTGTCCTGTATGTATAGGACTTCCAGGCTCGCTTCCTGTTCTAAACCAAAAGGCTGTGGAAAAGGCCGCAATGATATCAATGGCGTTTGGCTGCAAAGTTCCACAAAAAATTGGATTTTTTAGGAAAAATTATTTTTATCCCGATCTTCCTAAAAGTTTCCA
>Ga0209341_10002052_pt1 | contig 19386 bp, 15 predicted proteins | sample RifCSP13_2_FD_184020 | JGI IMG/M metagenome (GOLD analysis project Ga0209341, IMG submission 184020) | Soil microbial communities from Rifle, Colorado - Rifle CSP2_sed 13_2 (SPAdes) (version 2) | ecosystem: Environmental > Terrestrial > Deep subsurface > Rock core/Sediment | place: Rifle... | reverse complement strand
GCCGTCCATGGAAACAACGCGCTGGAGGCGATTTGGATCGCGATCCCGGCGTTGATCGTCATCGTCATTTCCTTCGCCTCGTTTCGGGTGCTCATAGCGTCCGGGGCTTCCGAGCCGCAGCCTTTGGTGGTCGAGGTGGTCGGGCGGCAATTCGTCTGGGAATTCCGCTATCCCGAGGCGGACGTGGTCTCTTCGGAGCTCCACCTGCCGCTCAACCGGCAGGTGCGTTTCGCCATCTCCTCTGATGATGTGATCCATTCCCTGTGGATCCCCGTGTTCCGCGTCAAGCAAGACGCCACCCCGGGCCGGGTGGCCGAGATGGTGATCACGCCCACCCGCGCCGGCCGCTATCCCATCCGCTGCGCCGAGTTTTGCGGCGCGGCGCACACCACGATGACGAGCGAGGTGGTCGTGGAGAGCGCGGAGGAGTTTGCCGCCTGGCTCCAGGCGCAGCAGGTGGCGGGGATGTCGGGCGGCGCCGGCCAGGCGGGGCGCCAGCTTTTCACTCAGTATGGATGCAGCGCCTGCCACGCCCTCGCCGACGCCGGAGCCCGAGGGACTGTGGGCCCCTCGCTGGATGGGATCGGGACGACGGCTGCCTCGCGCGTGCCGGGCCTGGATGCTCGAGCCTACATCGAGCAGTCGATCCTCGATCCCCATGCCTTCGTTGCCGAAGGCTTTCCGTCGGGAGTGATGCCTCCGAACTTCGGGGAGCGTCTCAGCCAAGAGCAGCTTCGCGCCCTCATCGACTACCTGCTCAGCCAGTAGCCGCTGCTCGCCTCTCAGGAGATGCGTCATTATGTCTGCTGAACCCGTCGCCGCCCCAACGTCCAACTGGCGGCGCTATTTCGGCTGGAACACCGACCACAAGGTGATCGGCGTCCAGTATATGGTTACGACCTTTCTCTTCTTTCTCCTCGGGGGCCTGCTCGCCGTGTTGATCCGGACAGAGCTCGCCCGACCCGGCCAAGACCTGGTCGACGGAACTCAGTTCAACCGCCTCTTCACCAACCACGGCTCCCTGATGATCTTCCTCTGGATCATCCCGGTCCTGGCCGGCTTCGGCAACTATCTGATTCCCCTCATGATCGGCGCCAAAGACATGGCCTTTCCCCGCCTCAACGCCCTGTCCTACTGGCTCATCCCCCCGGCTGGCATCCTGATGATCGTCAGCTTCTTCGTCGGGGCTGCCGACACGGGTTGGACCGCCTACGTCCCCCTCTCGATCTCGGCCCCCGACGGGCAGACGCTGTGGGCGCTCTCCATCGTCTTGCTCGGCGTCTCCTCGATCCTCGGTGGTATCAATTTCATCGCGACGGTGGTGACCATGCGGGCGGAAGGGCTCACCTTCGGCCGCCTGCCTCTCTTCGTCTGGGGGATGCTCGCCACGGCCCTGCTCATGGTCGTCGCCACCCCCGTGCTCTCCGCCGGGCTGGTCTTGGTGGCGATGGACCGTATCGCCGGCACCCTCTTCTTCTCCGTCGGCGTCGGCGGCGACCCCATCCTCTGGCAGAACCTCTTCTGGTTCTACTCTCACCCGGCGGTGTACATCATGGTTCTGCCGGCGATGGGCATCGTCTCGGAGATCTTGCCCGTCTTCGCCCGCAAGCCCATCTTCGGTTACAAGGCCATCGCAGCCTCGAGCATGGCGATCGCCATCTTGGGGATGCTGGTCTGGGCCCATCATATGTTCGCCAGCGGGATGGACCCCCGCCTCCGCATCCCCTACATGATCACATCGATGATCATCGCTGTGCCTACGGGCGTGAAGATCTTCTCCTGGCTCGGAACGATCTGGGACGGGAAGCTCCGCTTCACGACCCCGATGCTTTTCGCTTTAGGGTTCATCTCCATGTTCCTCATCGGCGGCATCACCGGGATCTTCCTTGCCTCGATACCGGTCGATCTCCACGTGACCGACACCTACTTCGTTGTCGCCCACCTGCACTTTGTCCTCTTCGGGGGCAGCGTCTCGGCGGTCTACGCCGGCCTCTACTACTGGTTCCCCAAGATCACCGGCCGGATGTACGACGAGAGGCTCGGAAAGGCCCACTTCTGGATGAACTTCATCGGCACTAATCTGGCCTACCTGCCGATGTTCCTGGTGGGTCTCCTGGGTATGCCGCGCCGGGTGGCCGACTACGCTCCGGAGTTCACCTCGCTCAACTTCCTGGCCTCGATTGGCGCCTTCATCCTGGCGATCTCGACCGTCCCGTTCCTCTACAACGCCATAGTGAGCTGGGCGACTGGGCCGAAGGCCGAAGCCAATCCGTGGCGGGCGCGAACCCTCGAATGGCAGACTACCTCGCCTCCGCCCGCGCACAACTTCCCGGTCCCGCCTCACGTCACCGGCGGGCCCTACGACTATGGGGAGCAGGCTCCGTCGACATCGTTGGCTCCCGCCCCGGCGGCCGGCAAGTGAGGGGCACGACATGACACAAGACGCAGCAACCCACTCCGGGACCTTCGCGGCGGGAAGAGCCCTGGGGCTCGATCACCTCAAGCTCGGCACGTGGCTCTTCCTGGCTTCGGAAGTGATGTTCTTTGGAGGGCTGATCGCCGCTTTCCTGCACTACAAGGTGAATAGCCCCTCTCCGCAAGCCGGTTTGCTCTCGGTGCCCCTCGTTGGTGCCAACACATTCGTCCTGCTCACTTCAAGCTTCACGGTCGTCCAGGGCCTTGCGGCTATCCGGCGAGGGAAGCGCGGCGGGCTGATGGCCTACCTGGCGCTCACGATCCTTCTCGGTGCGGCGTTTCTCGCCGGGCAGGCGTATGAGTTTTCCTCGCTCTACCGCGAAGGCGTGACGCTTCAAAGCAGCGTCTTCGGCTCGAGCTTCTTCACCCTCACCGGTTTCCACGGCATGCACGTCTTCACCGGGCTTGTCTGGGCATCCTCGACGCTTCTCCGAGCCGCCCGAGGGCACTATTCGGCGGAAGACCACGGGGGCGTAGAGGTCTTTGGGCTCTACTGGCACTTCGTCGATATCGTCTGGATCGTGCTCTTCACGATCATCTACCTGGTATAGGAGCCTGCCATGACTGCAGAGCCTCGACCAGCTTCCTCGCCCCGCCGATCTGGTTACCTGCTCATCTACGGGATCCTGGCGGCGCTTACCGCGGCGGAAATCTGGATCGCGACCCTAAGCCTGGCTGCAGCCGTTCGCACGCCGGTCTTTCTGACGCTGTCCTTCTTCAAGGCGAGCCTCGTGGCCGCCTTCTTCATGCACCTGAAGTCTGATTCCCGCTACTACCTGCTCATCTTCCTCCTCCCGGTGGCCGTGGTGGTGGTCTTCGGTCTTGTGATGCTGATTCGGTAGGCCATGTTCGACGCTCCCTCACCACGAACGATGGGGGGCTTCTGGTGGCTTGCGTTGGCCTCCGCCGTGAGGTCTGTCTCCTGATCGTCGTCGGCGGTGTCGTCCGCGTGACCGGGTCGGGGCTGGGCTGCCACGATTGGCCTCTGTGCCCCGGCAGCCTGCTTCCGCCGCTATGCATCGACGCGATCCTGGAATACTCCCACCGCCTTACCGCATCCCCCACGTCACCTCCTGTTCTGGCTGCGGCGGTGGCCGCCTGGCTCAGGCACCGAAGCGACCGTTGGATTCTCCGTCTGGCGCTGGCCTCCCCTACTCCAGCGTCTACCTCGCCCGGCTCTTCGCCGCCCTGATCGCGGACACGCTCCTGCGCGCGAGCTGAAGGGCGGGGGGCCCCTCAACAACCTCATCCCGGACGACCGTCTTCGGCCGAGACACGAAGTGAGACCCGGCACGAAGGACGTGCGGCGGCTCGTCGGGCCCGCTGCACTCCTGCTCGCGGTCTCTGCGCGCCGGTTCAACGGCTTTTCGCTTCTCGGCCAATACTCTTCGGGCCGTATCCCGTTCTTCCCTGACCTGTCAGACCCCTAAACTCTTCTTAGGCGCCTCGAAACCGAGTGTAGACTCATGAGGCCGTGAGAAGCGCCTCGGAGCGGAATGATCGCGCCGCTCGGAGGCGCTCGCCTAAGCAATTCCAGGGAGGCGTGAGATGTGCCAGGGTCGTGAATCGGCGCCGATTCTGCGGTCGATGCGCCTGTTGGCGCTCGGCCTGGTTGGGGTGATCATCGTCCTCGGCCTGGCGCTCGTGCTTCTCAGCATAGGCCGGCCATCCTTGCCCGGCGAGGTCGAGCGGATCGATGCCCTCGCCAACAGCACCGACGACTGCGTCGTATGCCACAGCCGATCGACGCCTGGCATCGTCGAGCAATTTGGCCACAGCACGATGGCGGCGGCCGAAGTCCGCTGCCGCGATTGCCACGAGGTCACCCCGGCCTATCCTGGCGCCGTGGAGCATGAGGGCGTCTTCGTGTTGGCGCAGCCCACCCCTGGCCTGTGTGAGCGGTGCCACACGGCGGAAGTCGCCCAGTTCTATCAGAGCCGGCATTCGCTTCCTGCCTATGTGGCGATGGCCGGGGTCGAGGAGCTGACGCGGCCTCACATGGCGATGTACTCGGCGATTCCGGAGGGTCAGTATGCCCCCGACCGGATGCGCCACGCTCTCTTCGCGATCGAGGGCCCCGACGTCACACCGTTCGCCTGCGCCTCCTGCCACAACATTGGCCGCCCGCAGCCCGACGGCTCGGTTGGAGAATGCCAGCAGTGTCACCTGCGCCACGAGTTCAGCTTGCAGCAGGCCCGCAAGCCGGAAACGTGCAATGCCTGCCACATCGGGCCCGACCATCCGCAGTGGGAAATCTACGAGGAATCCCCGCACGGCATAGCCTACGCCACGGGCGGCGACCTGTGGAACTGGGACGCCGAGCCCGGAACTCTCACGGTGAGCGATTTCCCTGCGCCGTCCTGTGCCACCTGCCACTTCAGCGGCTTCGGCGCCTCGGGGACCACGCATGATGTAGGTGATCGCCTCACCTGGTACCTCTTCGCGCCGATCAGCGAGCGCAGGCCGGCCTGGGAAGACAACCGCGCCCGCATGACGAACGTTTGCCGGGAGTGCCACAACAACGCATTCATCGCCGACTTCTACGCGGCCGCCGACACGGCCACACGGGCGGTGAACGCCTGGGTTGGTGAGAGCGACGAGATCGTGGCACCGCTCCGCTCACGAGGCCTGCTCACCGATGAGCCCTTCGATCAGCCCATCGATTTCGTCTACTTCGAGCTCTGGCATCACTGGGGGCGCACGGCGAAGTTTGGCGTGTGGATGCAGGGCCCAGACTACACCCAGTGGCATGGGGTGTACGAGTTGCTCAGCGATCTGGCGGAGCTGCGTGAGATGGCGGGAGGATTGCTCGGCGGGGACGGAGACCAGTAATGTCGCTTTTCGCGGAGGCCTTCCCCAGGCTTGCCTTCATCCGGCGGCTTCCTCTGGTGCGCGACCAGGCGATGCTCCTGATGGCGGCCGTCAATGAGATCTTCCTGAGCATCGATATCTATCTGGCGCACAGCATCAGCGGCACGATCACGGCCCGCGAGTGGATTCCGATCGTCTTCGGGCCACTGGCCGGTGTCCTGCTCATCTCGGCGGGGCTTCTCTCCCTCCGCCGGCGGACGGCCGCAAACCTTCTGGCCACCAGCGTGCTCCTTGCCAGCATTGCCGTAGGGCTCCTCGGCGCCTATTTCCATTTCGTCCGGGCGGTGCTTCCCAGCGCTGCGCCGGGCGAGCGGGTTTCTATCGACTTGCTGGTCTGGGCGCCCCCGCTTCTCGGCCCTCTCACATTCTCACTGGTGGGCCTCCTCGGGATCAGCGCGGCCTGGCCGGAACACCCCCTCGCGAGCGGGATCCTCACTCTCCCGGGGAGCAGGCGCCTGCACTTGCCGTACAGCAAGACCCGGGCCTATTTCTTCATGATCGGGCTCGGCATCCTGGCGACCTTGATCAGCAGCGTCTTGGATCACGCCCGGGCCCAATTCGTCAATCCGTGGCTCTGGGTTCCGACAGGTGCGGGTGTGCTGGGTGTGCTGGTTGCCGTGGGCATGGGGGCGATCGAGCGTCCGGCACGCGGCGATGTGGCTGTCTTCTTGGGGACCATGGGCCTGCTGATCCTGGTGGGTGCCACGGGCTCTGGCCTGCATGTGAGGGACAATCTTACTTCCATGGGCGTGATCATCGGCGAGCGATTCCTGCGCGGGGCGCCGTTTCTCGCCCCTCTGCTCTTTGCCGACATGGGGACGCTGGGAATCCTGATCCTGCTTGAGCCGTCAAGCGAGGCGCCGTAGGCATTGCGAGGGGCCGGTCGAGCCCGGAGGCGCGACACCGGCACTTGCGGCTGCTCTCGAAGCGCAGTTGCATGAGTCGGGGCCACAGGTCGCCCCCACCCCTGACCCCTCCCCCGGCAGCTGCTCGGATTAGCTGTCGATGAGGTTCTGCCGGGGGAGGGGAGTTAATCTAAGGAGGCAGGGGGCGGCTTAGCCGCCCCCTGCCTCCTTAGACCTCGTCCCCCAATGCTCAGGTGGAGGCGTGGCGAGCGGAGACGGCCCGAACGGGGTGAGGCTGCATGGCTCAAGACGAGGAGGCCGCTGCAGCCCCACAATTCGATGATATGGATGGGCGGACTGCACTTCGCGCGATTGATTCAAGCCTTTCAGGATGACGTGAACCAGGGATGATGTGCCAAGCGATGTGCCGTCCTGGCGCCCGGTCGGCGCCCTGTTGTCCTGGCGGTTAGGGCGCGCCCTCGCGTTCTGTGGTTCTCGAGAGCGCGAACCGCAAGCGATCGGGAGCGGCACAGGCCGCTCCCGATTGTGTGATACAGACTGTACTTGCCTCACCTAGGAGCCCCCCGGCGCTTGCAGGATCAGCGTCCCCCACGTCGCGGGGTTGGTCAGCCGGCGTGTCCCCACGTTGGAGACCATCGATTGCTGGGTGGCGGTCCCCGCCAGGTCGTTATCGGAGATCGAGACGGCAAAGCCGTAGCGGTTCCCGCCCGCCGGGGTGATTCCAAAGACGCTCCAGGGGATCCTTGCTTCCAGCTCATACCCGTTCGTCACCTGCCGCACCTGAACGGTGACGCTCGCCCGCGTGGCTTCCTGGGCGGCGGGGAGCCATTGATAGGCCTGCGGCGTCAGGCTCCCGAAGTTGCCCGGCGTCAGCCCGAGCTGATAGTCGTCGGAGGTGAGAGTGGTTGTGTTGAAATCGCCCGAGAGATTCGCGTCGAGCTGGATCTCGACATCGTCGCCCTTGTAGAGGTAGCGCAGATTCGCGCCGCTGTTGATCTGCACGTGCGCCTCATCCCGTACGCGCACGGCCAGATAGAGATTGCCGGTGTCCCAACCGATATAGTACGTGCCGGAAGCGTCGTTCGCTCCCACCCACGCGGAGGCTCCGAACACGATCTGGTCGATCGAGTACGCCGTCGTGGTCCACTCGCTGATATTGCCGTCGATCGTCGGCGCCGTCGGGAGATAGGCTGCGGTCACCGGGCTGCCGTTCGGCCGGGACAGCCCGCCCAGGGTGGCGGTGGGTGCAGTCGTGCCTGCGCCCGTTGTGGCGGATGGCACAGGCGTCTCACCAGACGCCCCGGTGGTCGCCGTGGGCTCGCCGCCGGGCGGAGCGGTCGCCGAAGGTGTCTGCATCGCGGCGAAGATCGCCGTGTGAGTGAGGTTGGGGGTGGGGAACGTGAACTGGGTGGGCGCGGCGACGCCGGGAAGCGTACAGCCGGCGGTCAGGGCGATGAGAAGGGCCGGGGCGAGGAGTCGCCAGCTCATTGGTGTTCGCATCTCTTCCTCCAGATCGACTCGGTCGCTTCCCACGGCGAGTGGGGCGGGTGGGAGTCGAACCCACACGAGGTTGCCCTCAGAGGATTTTAAGTCCCCGGCGTCTGCCAGTTCCGCCACCGCCCCGCCAGCGAATTGTAGCCCCTATCGAGGAACGCTGGTAGGACCGGCGCCTTCAGCGGAACAAACCTCCTCAAACGTCAGATCCGGTAGCGGAGGCGACTCTGGCCCTGCACGACTCGTGCCAGAGAGCCACACCCAGCCCTCGAGATCGCCGCCGCGCACGGGCCGGGCGCTCGGCCCCAGCGGGCTGTAGACCCAAGCCTCGCCGGGCGCCCGCGTGAAATAGGCCCAATACGTGCAGGCGCCGGCCCCGCCGCACTCGCACAGGCAGTCCTGCGCCGGGAATGCGCACCCTTCCCCGTCGATCGAACAGACCAGCACGCCCATCGAATTGGCGGCGTCGACGATCTCATCCGCCTCAGACAGCTGCAGGACTTCGGTCCCGCGGACCTCCGTCCCAGCAAACTCGACGCACCCCGTCTGCAGGCTTCCGTCGCCGTGGACGATCACCAGACCGGCGCGGCCTCTCCCCTCTTCAGCCTCCGGCGCGCACCCGGCCATCATCCACGCCCCAACCAGGACAAGACAGCCCACGAAGGGGCTTCTCCCCACGCCACACCTCCCAGCGCACCAGAATACCTCACCTGAGTCGAACCCGCAAACAAACGCTCCGGAAGGAGCCGGAAGCCCATGTGCTATAATCCGCACCCGAGAGGTCCCGTTCGATGTTCAAATCGATCACGAAGATCCTGGGCGGCGACCCGGCCCGGCGAGTGATCGCCGAATACGCCGAGCTGGTCGCCAAGATCAACGCGCTCGAACCCGAAATGGCCCGGCTGAGGGACGAGGCGCTGCGCGCCAGGACCGACGACTTCCGGGCGCGTCTCGCCTCGGGGGCGTCGCGGGACGACCTCCTGCCCGAGGCCTTCGCCACAGTGCGGGAAGCCTCCGTCCGAACGGTCGGATTACGTCACTTTGACGTGCAGCTCATCGGTGGGGTGGTGCTGGATCAGGGCCGCATTGCCGAGATGAAGACCGGCGAAGGCAAGACGCTGGTCGCCACACTCCCCATCTACCTCAACGTCCTCGAGGGGAAGGGCGTTCACCTGGTGACGGTGAACGACTACCTGGCCCGCCGCGACGCCCGCTGGATGGGCCCGATCTTCCAGTTCCTCGGCCTCTCGGTGGGCGTGCTGCAGGAGGCCGCCCGGACGGAGAACGGCCGCAAGGCCTTCCTCTACGATCCGGAGAGATCCTCGAGCCAGGAAGACGTTCATCAGCTACAGATCGTGGATCGGCGGCTGGCCTACGCGGCCAACGTCACCTATGGGACCAACAGCGAGTTTGGCTTTGACTACCTGCGCGACAACATGGCCCACTCCCTCGAGGCCCGTGTCCAGCGCGGCCATCACTACGCCATCGTCGATGAGGTCGACAACATCCTGATCGACGAGGCGCGCACTCCGCTGATCATCTCCGGTCCCTCGCAGGAGGATCCTGGCCTGTATGTCGAGATGGCGGGGGTCGTCAAGGGCTTGCGGCCCGAAGACTACGAGGTGAACGAGAAAGACCGCACGGTGGCGCTGACGGAGACGGGCGAGGAGCATGTCGAGCGGCTCCTGGAGAGCCCGCTGCGCGATCCCGACCGCCCGGAGGACATCACTCCCGAGCAGGCCAGGCTGCTTGGCCATTTGGAGCAGGCGCTGCGGGCAGAGCACCTCTTCAAGCGCAACAAAGACTACGTCGTCCAGAGCGGCCGGGTGATCATCGTCGACGAGTTCACCGGGCGCCTGATGGCGGGGCGGCGCTGGTCGGACGGGCTGCACCAGGCGGTGGAAGCGAAAGAAGGCGTGCGCGTCCGTGAGGAGAACGTCACCTACGCCACCATCACCCTGCAGAACTACTTCCGCATGTATGGGAAGCTGGCCGGGATGACCGGCACGGCGCTGACCGAGGCGGAAGAGTTCAACAAGATCTACAAGGTGGACGTCACGCCGCTCCCCACCAACCTGGAGTACATGGCGCTGCAAGAGGGCTCCGATCTGGTCGAGACGGAGTATCGGGAAAACGGACACAAGTTCCACTGCTTCGTCCACGCCGACGATCTCGAGAAGCGGCCCGTCTTCTGGAGGCGGAAAGACTACCCCGACGTCGTCTATCGCACCGAAGAGGCCAAGCTGCGCGCGATCGCCACAGAAATCCTGCGCCGCCACGTTTGCGGCCAGCCTCTCCTCGTCGGCACAGCCTCGGTCGAGCTCTCCGAAAGGCTTTCGGCGCGTCTTCGGGCGGAGGCGCTTCAGCATCTTGCCCTGTGCCTGATCCTGCGGGATGCCTACCTGGAGTCGAAGGGGCTGGCCGATGAAGGCATGCGCATCGAAGAACTCCAGCCGCTGTATGCTCCCCTCGATACGCTCGGGCCGGCCGTCTTTCGGCCCTTCGCTCGGGATCTGGAGATCGCTCCCAACCCGTCCCGGCCGGAAAACCTTGAGCGGCTGGGAAAAGTGCTCGAGTTGGAGGCGGAGCACTTGCCGCGGCTGGCCAAAGCTCTTCAATCCGGCATCCCTCACGAAGTGCTCAACGCCAAGGAACACGATCGAGAGTCGCTCATCATCGCCAAGGCCGGCGGATTGGGCTCGGTGACGATCGCCACCAACATGGCGGGCCGCGGCGTGGATATCAAGCTCGGAGGCGAGATCTCGGAAGACGTCCTTGGGCTGGTGAACCGCGTCCTGCGGCGGGCCGGCGTGGACGATCCCTACAACATGGCGATGGGCGATCGGCTGGCGGCGCTCGACCGGGTGAGCCTGGAAGACGTAGGGATCTACGAGGAGGCCGTCCACCAGTTCCGGGAGTTTATGCAGGGCGGCAGCCGAGTGCGGGAAGCGGGGGGTCTGCACGTGCTGGGCTCGCAACGCCACGAGGCCCGCCGCATCGACAATCAGCTGCGGGGCCGCGCCGCCCGTCAGGGCGACCCGGGCTCGTCGCAGTTCTTCCTTTCCCTGGAAGACGAGCTGATGAGGCTCTTCGGCGGCTCCCAGGTGTCGGGGATTATGCAGCGGCTCAACATCGACGACGCCGTTCCCATCGCCCACAGCATGGTGGACCGGACGATCGAGCAATCGCAGACCAGGGTCGAGGGCGCCAACTTCGACAGCCGGAAGCACCTGCTCGAGTACGACGATGTTCTCAATCAACAGCGAGAAGTGTTCTACGGCCAGCGCAACCGCGTGTTCACCAAAGAAGATCTCTCCGACGACGTCGGCGAGATGCTCGCTGCAGAACTGGAGCGCCGCGTGCGGGCCGCCCTCAAGGAGGAGGAAGGCCCATGGCGCCTGCTCGCCTGGCTTGAGGAGACCCAGCCGACCCTCAACCTTGAGACCTCCGACCCCTACCCGTCCTTCATGTTGCGCCTCGTGCTCCACCACCTCTCGGAGGTGGGCGAAGGAGAGCCCCTCCTGGATGCGCTTCTTGAGATCGCCCGAGGGTCGCTCGAAGCGCAGCACGAACGTCTCGTACAGTTCGTCGAGGATCAGGTGGAGCGGATGGCGAGCCGGGTGAAAGACCAAGTGCGGCAGAGAGTGGAGGCGGCCGAGACGGCCCTCGAGGGCGCCCAGCTCGAAGCCGAGGAAGCCGGCACGGAGCTCGACGTGCGGAGCGCAGCCCGCTCGATCGAGGAGCTCACGGGTGTTCGCCTGGGGCTTGAGCGAGCTGACCGAGATCCTTCCGCGCTGCGCACGGCGATCCCCTCCCAGATCCGAGCGGCGCTGGAATCCGGCGCCTGGTCGGGCGTCGTACAGGCGATTGAGCGACGGATTGGGGAGTCGCTGGGCCAGACGGCCGCTCCCGAGGTGCCGATCGATTGGGACGCCGCCGCTACAAGCCTCCTGGAAGCGCTGGATCGGATTTGGACCGTTCGCATCGAAGCCCTTCTGGGCCAAATCCGCAGCGAGATCGAGCCTGTGCTGGCGAGCGACAAGCCCGTGGATGACGCGGCAAGGATCCGCCTCCTCGTTCGGATGAGCTATAGCCAGCGGACCCTCTTTGACACCAAGACTCATCAACGGCGCACCCTTGTCGTCGCCCGTCTCTCCTACACCTACTGGGCGGCGCGCCTGATCGAAAACGCCGACCCCAAGGACCTCGCTCGAGACGTCTTGGAGCACCTGCAGGGCGCGCGGGAGGCCCTGCTGCGCACCATCGGCAAGGCCGAGATTGCCCGCATCGGCGGCGCAAGGGTCGAGGAGCTCGACGAACGGCGCCAGGCATGGCTACGCGGGATCCTCGGCGAGGAAGGCTTCACTGAGGCGGCCGCGGCAGGCCCCATCGGCCAGCTCCCGGACGAAGCGAAGGCCAAGATCGCGGCAGGGATCGGCCGCAGGCTTCTGGCTGAGTTCCACCGCCGCCTGATTCTGTCGGTGGGCGATCGGCTGTGGGTGGAATACCTCACCCAGATGGAAGCCTTGCGCACTTCGATCGGGCTTGAAGCCTATGGGCAGCGCGATCCGCTCGTGCAGTACAAGAGCCGGGCGTTCGACCTCTTCCAGGCGCTGCTTGACAACATTCGCTCCGGCGTGGTCTCCAGCTTGTTCCGGATCGCACCAGCGCCTGCGCGTGCTGCGACGGCGCCTGCCGCCCGGCCTGAGGCGCCGCCGGCGGCGGCCCAGCCGTCTCCTCAACAGGCCGAATCGGCCGGCGCGGATCAGAAGAAGCGCCGTCGTCGCCGGCGATGATCGCCGGTCGCAGCTCAGCCCCCAGGCCGCAGCGACCGCGCTGGATCCTCTGACCCGGCGCGAGAGGAGCCTCCAGGCCAACCGACGCCCAGGCGACCATGGACGCCGACGAACCCGCTGCTTTCAAGCGCATGCCGAAGGTCGATCTGCATCGGCACCTGGAGGGCTCCCTCCGCCTGGAAACCCTTGCGGAGATCGCCCGCCAGGAAGGCCTGAGCCTGCCCGTGGAGCGTGGCGCCCTTTCTGAGCAGGTGCAGGTGAGCCCGCAAGACCCTCCGACTGCCCAGTCGTTTCTCTCCAAGTTCGAGGCCTTGAGGCAGTTCTACCTCTCCGGGGAGATCATCCAGCGCCTCACCCGCGAGGCTGTCGCCGACGCGGCGCAGGACGGCGTGCGCTATCTGGAGCTACGCTTCAACCCCACGGCGCTGGCCATTGCCCGGGGGTTCCCCATCGGGGAGGTTGTGGACTGGGTCTGCGGCGCGGCCGAGGAGGAAGCCCACGGCGCCGGGATCAAGGTTCGCTTGATCGTCAGCGTGAACCGGCATGAGCCCGTGGAAGTCGCCCAACGGGCGGCGCAAGAGGCGGTGGACCGAATGAGCAACGGGATCGTCGGCCTCGATCTGGCCGGCAAGGAGTGGGAGTTTGATGCCGCTCCGTTCAGCGAGATCTTTGCCGAGGCGAAGCGGGCCGGATTGGGCGTGACGGTGCACGCGGGGGAATGGGCCGGGGCAGAGGCTGTGCGCCACGCGGTGGAAGCCATGGGCGCCGATCGGGTGGGGCACGGAGTCCGGGTGATCGAGGATGCGGCCGTTGTCGCGTTGGCGAGGGAGAGAGGCCTGGTGTTCGAGGTCTGCCTGAGCAGCAACCTGCAATCCGGCGTGGTTGCCGGCGTGGCGGCGCATCCCCTGCCGCGCATGATCGGGACCGGATTGCGGGTCACCCTCAACAGCGATGACCCGCAGGTCTCGGGGATTTCGCTCAGCGGCGAGTACGCGCTTGCCCGCCGTGAGCTTGCGCTCTCGGAGGAAGCCCTTCAAGGGCTCATTCTCACCGCGGCTCAGGCCGCGTTTCTTCCGCCCGGTGAGACGAAGGCCCTGGAGGCCTCGCTCGCGGCCGAACTGTTCGGCGGAGGGAGAATCGATTGAGGCAGGACAGCCTCGACCTGTGGATTGTCTCCGACGGCGTGGCTCATGTGGATGCAGGCGGCATGTTTGGCCTTGTCCCTCGCGGCCTGTTTGAGGGGATTCATCCGCCCGACGCGGGCAACTCACTTGCCATGGCGCTGAACTGCCTTCTCGTCCGCTCGCAAGGGAAGACCATCTTGATCGATACGGGGCTGGGCTCCAAGCTCACGCCGGACGACCGGAGCCGTTGGGGGCTGGAGCGGCCCACCGGAGGTCTGGCCGAAGACCTGGGGCGGGTGGGGGTGAGGCCGGAGGAGATTGACATTGTCATCAACACCCACCTGCACTGGGACCACTGCGGTGGTAACACCCAAAGGGTGGCTGATCGAATCGAGGCCGCGTTCCCTCGGGCCACATATTGGGTGCAGCGGATGGAGTGGGCCGATGCCTGCCACCCGGACGCGCGCACCCGCGGCACCTACCTGGCCGACAACTTCGCCCCACTGGAGGACGAGAATCGCCTCGTGCTTCTCCATGGGGACACCGCCGTGACCGATGAAGTTCGCTGTGTCGTGACGCGCGGCCATACGCGCGCACACCAATCCGTGATCCTGGAGACGCCCGGATGGCGCGGGATGTTCGTGGCCGATATGGCCTCATTCGGTGTTCATCTGACGCGAACGGCCTGGCTGACGGCTTACGACGTGGAGCCCAGGGAGAACGTGCGCACGAAAGAGCGTTGGCAGGGCTGGGCGCTGGCCACCGGCGCCTGGCTCTTCTTTGAACACGATCCTGAAATGCAGGCCGCCCGCCTGATCGAGCGCGGCGAGCAGCTGGAGCTCGAGCCCGTGGCCGGGGAGGGGCTCTTCCCGGCTGCCTACTCGCCTGCCTCCCATTCCGCGACCGCTTCGCGGATCAGCTGACGAATCTCGGCCTCCGGCACATCGTCGATCGAATTGAAGGAATCGATTCCGACGTAGACCTTGATCGCTCCGCCGGATGCCTCCGACAGCCGCACACCGCGGGTGAGCGCCGGACGCTCCAGCAGCTTGCGATCCAAGATGACGTTGATCTGCTCCACCATGCTGGTGGGGCGGCGGGGCGTGGCCGGCTTGGCCGCGGGATCAACGGGTAGGGGGCGGGGGACAGCCGCCTTGTCGGTCCCCAGCCAGCGGCTCAGCTCCGCCGCTGTGTACTCCATACGCTGCCGGTCGTTGGATACGAGCAACTCTCCCGCCGTCCGGTATTCGCGTTCACCTACGCGAACGATCAGCCCGCCTGTCACCTCGTCGCGAAGCAGGGTGGCTACGGGGATGGCGCGGTTGTGGGCCGGCGTCTCAGGAGGGGCGGTAGACGGGAGGGGCAGCGGAACTGGGCTCGGAGGAACGACCGTCGGCTTCGGCTCTTGGGCCGGAGAGATCTCCGCGGTCTGCGGAGCCGCCGCGCCGAGGGCGATCTCTTCCTCCGGCTTACGCGACGCTCCCACCTCTTCTCTCTCCTTCTTTCGCCAGACCCGATAGGCGAGATAGGCAAAGGCGCCGCTTGCGGCCAGGGAAACAAAGGCGAGGACCAAGAGGAGTTCGGGTGTCATTCCGCTCTCTCCGGTTGGCACGATGGGCAGAAGTGAGCCGCCCGCTGTCCGATCACGCGCCGAACGATCTCGGTTCCGCAGGCAGGACAGGGCTCGCCGGACCGCTGGTAGACACGGAAGTGATGCTGGAAGCCGCCGCCGCGGTAGACCCAGTCCAGGCTGGCGCCATTATGCCTCAATCCCTGGCGGAGCGCTGCCCGGATCCCGAGCCATAGGCGGTGTACTTCATCCCCGGTAAGCGTGTCGCTGCGGCGAAGGGGGTGGAGCCGGGCGCGATGGAGGGCCTCATCGGCGTAGATGTTCCCGATCCCTGCGAGGAAGCCCTGATCCAGAAGAAGGGGCTTGAGGGCGCGCCGGCGTGCGGCAAGGCGCGCGCCAAGGTCGGAGGCGGTGAACTGCGGACCGAGGGGCTCAGGGCCCAGGCTGCTCAGCACTCGATCGGGGTTATCCAGCAGGAGCATTCTCCCAAACTTGCGGGCGTCGCTGAAGCGCAGCTGCCACCCGCCGTCGAGGTGAAAAGTGGTTCGCTCGAAGCGATCGGCAGGCGAATCGGCGGTGGCGAGATTGAGATCGCCGCTCATCTTCAAGTGAATCAACAAGCTTCCGCTATTGAGCGGAAAGACAAGATACTTCCCGCGCCGGGCCACGTCCCGGACCGCCTGGCCTCGAATGCGCCTTCGGAACAAGGCCGGCGAGGGAGAGGCAACCTGGCGGGGCCAGCGAAGGGTGACGCCTTCGATGCGCATGCCCACGAGGGGCGGGGACCCGTTCCAACCCTCGCGCAGATGGCGAGCGATCGTTTCAACTTCAGGAAGCTCAGGCACTCCGCGGATTATACCCGCGATCGGATGCGCTGCTCCGAGGCGAGGCAGTGATCCGAGGTCGGTGATCAGTGATCGGTGATCAGTGATCGGTGATCGGCCAGGGAATACCCCTTCCACTCATCGCCGTTCACCGATCACCAGACGCTCGTGATCCGGGCACCTGCCCTCAACGCATCGAGACGCCGCTTTTTCTCGTAAGTCGCGATGAACCGGGGCGGAGGGGCGGCGGCAGGCGTCGCTCTGCCGTGTCCGGGGCCCCCCTTCTCCATGGTGGCGACGAGCTGAAGCCCTCCCCCACATGAGGCGATCGGGCAGCGTGCATCCTGCCCCACGCTCCCCCGGCCGCGCACCCTCCTACTCCACCGTCACCAGCCCCCGGATCTGCTCGAGCTTGGCGGGGCCGATTCCGGGGACGTCGAGCAGGTCTTCGATTTCGCGGAATAGGCCGTGAGCCTCGCGGTAGGCGACGATGCCCTGGGCGAGGCTTGGCCCGATCCCGGGGAGGAGCTCGAGCTCGGGCGCCGTGGCGGTGTTGATGTTTACGAGGCCGGCAGTCGGCGGGCTTGGAGAAGTCGTGCGGGGGTCGGTCGGAGCCTGGGTCTGGGAGGGGACGTGGATCTGCTGGCCATCCTCAAGAGACTCCGCAAGGTTGATCCGCTCGAGGTCGGCTTCCGCGAGCGAGCCGCCCGCAGCTTCGATCGCCTGCTGGACAATCGACCCTTGTGGCAGGCTGTAGACGCCCGGGTGGTTGACCGCCCCCGAGATGTGAACGCGCAGGGGGGCGGGGGTCGGCGGTGGGATGAGCCTCACCGCCTCCCCGTGAGGTTCCGCGATCAGCAGCCACAGGAGGCCGGCAGCCAAGAGCCCGATCAGCACCCCCAAGAGGATGGGGGCTGCGCGCCCTGCCATTCTTGTGCTCCCCAAGAAGCGTGGTTCGAGGCGCCGATTGTCGCGCCGAAAAGCAAACTGGATATAATGCCCGCATGCCGCGCTACTACACGGGGTCCGGCGACGATGGCACGACCGGCCTCTTGGGCTCGGAGCGAGTCCCCAAGCATCATCCGAGGCCCGAGGCCTACGGCGCCATCGACGAGGCTTCGGCCGCGCTTGGGGTTGCCCGATCGGGGGCTCCCTCCAAAGAGACCGCCTCGGTGCTCCTCGAGGTCCAGCGAGATCTCTATCACCTGATGGCCGAGGTGGCGGCGCCGCGCGAGGCGGCCGCCCGCTTCCGACGGATCGACCCCGAAAGAGTGGCATGGCTTGAAGGGCGGGTCGAGGCTTTCGGTGCGCGCATCGAGATGCCGAAGGAGTTCGTCGTCCCGGGTGATAGCCCGTCGGCCGCGGCCCTGGACCTGGCGCGCACGGTCGTGCGGCGAGCCGAAAGAGAGGTCTCGCGCCTCCAGCACGAGGGTGAGCTTGAGAACCCCCACCTCCTGCGCTACCTCAACCGCCTCTCCTCGCTCTGTTTCATCCTCGAGCTGTGGGAGGCACGCCAAAGCGGCGTCGACCGGCCCACGCTGGCAAAGGCGTAGCCGGCGTGACCGGCACACTTCTCAACATCCTGGCCGTGCTCTTCGGCGGAGGCCTGGGGCTGGCCCTCGGCGGGAGGGTCCCGGAACGGATCCGCCAGACCGTCGTTGCCGGGCTGGGATTGTTCACGCTGGCGTTCGGGGTCCGCATGTTCCTCGAGACCATGAACCCGATCGCGCCATTGATCGGTCTGCTCGCGGGAGGGATCCTTGGCGAATGGTGGAGGATCGAAGACCGGCTCGAAGCCCTCGGGCTGTGGCTTGAAAGGCGGCTCACCCGCGGCGAAGCCTCCGGTACAGAGAGTCGCTTCGTGCGGGGTTTCCTGACGGCCAGCCTCGTCTTCTGTGTCGGGCCGATGACGGTGCTCGGTTCGATCCAGGACGGGCTGACGGGTGACTACGAGCTCCTGGCGGTCAAATCGACGCTGGACGGGTTTGCGGCCCTGGCCTTCGCTTCAACGCTTGGCGTCGGTGTGCTTTTCTCGGTCCTGGTCATCGGCGCCTATCAGGGATCGCTCACCCTTCTGGCAGCCCAGGCCCAGGCCGTGCTGAGCGAGGCGATGGTGGCGGAGTTGGCGGCGGCCGGCGGGGTGATCCTGATCGGGATCGCGATCAGCAGCCTGCTGGAGATCCGCAAGATCCGATCGGCCAACCTTCTTCCGGCACTCCTCGTGGCCCCGATCGTCGCCTGGATCTTCGCCTCGCTTGGGATCGGTTGAGGTCAGGGCGCGATCCCGCCTAGTCGCACTGGATGCATCGCCCCCTGAACGGAGCGGTGCCCGAGCGAAGTGAGGGCGGCGCGCAGTTGAAGGGGGTGGAGGCGACCTTCCACGCCCTTCGACTGCGCCCTTCGACTGCGGCCACAGGGTTTTCCCTTGCTGGCGAGGTTGAAGGGCGGCCTCCGCTCAGGGCGCTGGCCGCAGGGTTTTCCCTTGCTGGCGAGGTTGAAGGGGGCCTCCGCTCAGGGCGCTGGGCGCAGGTTGTTTGCTTGCCGGCGAGGTTGAAGGGCGGCCTCCGCTCAGGGCGCTGGCCGCAGGGCTTCCTTGCTGGTGCGGTCGAAGCGTGGCCTCCGCTCAGAGCGCCGGCCGCTGGGCTTGGGGTAGTCGATGCAGATCCCCGCGACAGATCGACGCGGGGAAGAGGTTGCGAGCGAAGACCGGTGCGGCGGATCAGGGGCTTGAGGCGAGCGCCGCCTCGATCGCGGCGCTGATCTCAACGAAGGTCGGGATCAGCCCGGGGTTGGCTCCCGAGACGAGCTGGCCGTCGACCGCGATGGTCGGCGTAGAGGTCACCCCCACAGCCTGTCCGGCCGCCTGATCTTGGGCGATTTCCGCCTCATGGCGGTTCTCATCGAAGCACGACTCGAACGCTCCCATCTCGAGGCCCAGGGCCTCGGCGAACGCTGTGAGCCGCCGGTCGGAGAAAGCGCCCAGGTTTTCCCCCCGTTGGTTGGCGAACAGGATGTCGTGGTAGTCCCAGAAACGGCCCTGTTCCTGCGCGCACAGGCTGGCGTTGGCTGCCTGGATGGACTCGGGGCCGATGAAGGGGTAGACGCGGAAGACTATGCGAGCTTGCCCGGTCTCAACATAGGCGTCGATGAGCTGAGGTTGGGTCGACTGAGAGAACTGCCTGCACCCCGGGCATTGGAAATCCTCGAACAGCTCGACGAGAACGGGCGCGTTCGGGTCGCCCAGTTGGCGCCCCTCGGCTTGAGGGTGGGGCTGCGGCGTGATCTGGATGATCTCGCCGATCGGGGCCAGACGGGAGGAGAGCATCCCCGCCACCACGACGAGCACGGCGGCCAGGACGACGAGGG